>Ga0213825_1000805_pt1 | contig 22634 bp, 21 predicted proteins | sample MC6MC0900MG_FD_179896 | JGI IMG/M metagenome (GOLD analysis project Ga0213825, IMG submission 179896) | Enriched soil aggregate microbial communities from Iowa State University, Ames, United States - MC6-MC0900-MG | ecosystem: Environmental > Terrestrial > Soil > Unclassified | place: USA: Iowa... | reverse complement strand
GCTTCTTCAAAGCCTAATTTTTCTATAAACTTCTGCTCCAGTTCTTTCATGCAGTTACACATTCTTTTTCCTCACCTTCTTCCTGCGGCGTTTTCTCTGCAGCATCTGTCCATAAGCTTTAGGCGATATTCCGCAATCCCATATCATGTCAGTGAAACACCTATGATAGAAGTTTAATGGGTTCATGATTCTCTCACCTCCTCTCACATCACTTCCAACGCCCCGCATGTTCCCAAAATCACGATCATGCTGGCTACAAAGATCACGGCCGGCAGAAACCGCTTGGTAAACTCCATCAAGCGTGATGGGCGGTCGTCTGTGTAATCATCTAGGTTATCATAGTACTTTTGCATGGGATTCCTCCTTTCCCGCCAATTCTTCAAGCAACCAAAGCTGAGAACATCTAAACAGGCCCGGGTGACAAGTTTTCTTATTGAAAGTATTGACGGGCATTCCTATCTTTTTTGCCAAGCCCTGATTGGTTAGATTATTGCGAGCCTTAGCAGCCGCAATAAGAATTTTCATATCATCTTCACGGCGCTTGTAATAATTCTTTTTAAGCATTAGAGCGTCGCTCCTTCCTTTTATAATCTTTACATCTATAACGCCTACTACGTTCTAGACAACGTCCTCGATATCGGCAGGACTTACATGATAATCTGATTTCTATATGTATCACCATTCCTTTCTTGAAAATTTTTCCAATTCTCCCTATACTGTACTTACAGGCCGTGCAGGGCCGAGTACGAAAGAAAGGAGAAAGGTTCATGTGTACATTTCATTTTCGATATACCTCTGGTGACACCCACGTATTTGAACACATAACAAAAGCAGAATTTATGCGTTCAAACCTCGTTACTGTCACCGAAAAAGATTTGCTTTCATTTCGTTTTCCGACTGGATACGATTTACACTTATTTTCAGAAACAAATAATTTCACTGTCAGCGGTAAAGATTTGACCTACATTGAAGTTAAGAAAGAAGGCTAATCATTTTCCTATCTCAATGCGTACTACTACATTGGGATAGGATTTTTCAACTTCCTCTATTTTCTGCAAAATACCCTCAATGTCAGATAAGTCTTTTTCGTATATGACAATCTCTAAAGATTTCATCTTCTCTCACCTCCTATTTTTCAATGCGCTGTTCCTGGTTGAATTTTCCAGATGGTCCGTAAGACATGTGATGCTTAACGGTTAGATCCCATTCTCCGGATTCAAATGTCAATTGCATGTACGATACATCTTCCAGCTTCTTGCCATTAAGTAACAATTCGCCTGCTTCAATATCAAGACTTAAGGTTTTTAATGACTTGTCCATTCTTTTTCACCTCCCCCTTTTTCAATGTGCTGTTACGTATTGGATTCTTCCAGTAAACTATCTACGGTCACGCCTAACAATTTCGCTACCTTTTGAATCCTATCTGCCGACGGAATATTTTTATTCCACTTGCTAACACTGCCCTTAGAAAGTTCAGCGTCCTTTTCTAGTCTGTAAATTGATAACCCTCTTTCTCCTGCGAGTGCACTTATTTTATCGTAAAGCAAAAAATCACCTCCTTGTAATTGAATATATTCACCATTTCCTATTGACATATAGTTGAAAATATTCTATTATACATAGTAACGACACTAAATACATAGAACAAATTCAACTGAGTATGATTTCGTTGAATATATTCAACTCTTGTTTGCATTATAACGAATATATTCAACGTTGTCAATAGTTTTTGTTGAATTTTTTCAGGAGGTAATTTTATGACTTTATCTGACCGAATTCAACAACTGATAAACCAGAATAACACTTCTCAATCTGAGTTAGAAAAGAAACTAGGTTTTGGAAAAGGGACTATATCAAAATGGAAAGGAAGTACTGCCCCCGCGGCAGACAAACTGCAAAAAATTGCAGAGTATTTCGGAGTGACAGTCGATTATCTCTTAACTGGTAATACTGGAAATGATAGTGAACATTACTATGCTAATGAGGAAACCCGTGAAATAGCTCAGAAAATTTTTGAGAATCCTGATCTGCGATCATTATTCCATGCCGCAAGGGACCTGACACCAGAAAGACTAAAAGCACATATAGACTTTATGCAGTCTCTGAAACAGCAGGAAGAAAAACATAATGATGAAGGGTGTTGATATGAATGAATAATCCATTGCTTACAGAGGCGATTGGGGTGTACTTTTTAGATATGGACAGTGGAATAGAGGAACAAGTGGTCTCAAATAGTGATGGAAGCTTTACAATTATAATAAATTCAAGACTGAATCAAGAACGGCAGATGCTTGCATACCAGCACGCTCTTTTACATATTGCCAATAATGATTTTAATAAAAAAGATGCTGATTCTATAGAATTGGTCATGTAACAAATGATAATAGATTAAAATAGCCTATGGCTTTTTAATAAATACAAAGAAAAGGGGGACGAATATGGCATTAATTACATGTTCTGAATGTGGAAAAGATTTTTCAGATCGCGCTCCATCCTGTCCAAATTGTGGGTGCCCTACAGAAGAAATTTCAAATGAAGCCATTGATTGGGAATTACCTTCATTACAAGATACTGAGCAAACAGAGACAGACAGTCTCACTTCAAAGGCCTTTAATATGATGAAATCCGGAGTACAGGCAGCTATTGAAAATAATCATAATGCAATACGAGCAACAAAACATGTCGGGTCGGTTCAGATTGATGAGATTCATCAGATGTTTCGTATCAGTGGCAGCATCCCGGTAAATGGTAAAAAAGACGGTCTTGGTAAGACAGCATTTAAAGGGATGATGGCTGTAGGGACCATGGGAATGTCGGTTGCTGCTGGAAAACTTCTTGGTGGTGGAAAACAAAAGGTGGGAAATAAAGAATGGCTTGATTATTCCGATCTACTAAATTATGAATTTCTGGAAGATGATAGTATTGTCACAAGTGGTGGTGTCGGTCAAGCCTTAGTTGGCGGCGCGCTATTCGGTGGAGTTGGGGCTATTGCTGGTGGAATAACAGGGAAAAGAGTACAGAAAAAGAAAATAGAATCCCTTTACATCAAGGTAACTGTTAATAACTTTACCTGTCCCTGTATAATGCTTCCATTAATTACAAAACCCACTAAGACAAACAGCAAGGAATATGAAACCGCATTTAATCAGGCTCACCAGATTCTTTCAGTTTTAGACGTAATTGCACACAATAAATAAGGATGTAAAAAGCCCCAGGAGCTGCGAACTCCCAGAGCTTTTCATATAGATTTCTCTTACCAGACTTCCGGAAAAAGATTGTTCTATCTGATCAATAGAATTATATCATTTTCGGAACGTCCTGTAAAGAGGGCGTATTTTTGTACTCAAAAACAGAAAGGAAATGATATTATGGCAAAAAAGAATGAGCCTAAAGAAAATAAACGAAAGAAAAACGAACTGCCCTCCGGTTCGTATCGCGTCCAGGTATTTGACTACGTAGATGAAAACAAAAAAAAGCACTATAAGTCATTTACAGCTCCAACCAGAAAAGAGGCTGAATTTCTGGCCCTGCAATGGCGGAATAACAAAGAGAATGAAATAGCCGATATCAACGTATATGATGCCGTTACAAGGTATATTGATTCGAAGCGTATAGTGTTATCCCCCAGCACGGTTAGAACCTACGAGGGAACACAAAGAAATTACTTTAGTGGGAAGTTCGGAGCGTTGCAATTGAAGAAGCTTGACAGCACAACGGTTCAGATATGGATAAGCGATCTGGCCAAGGATTTAAGTCCAAAAACGGTGAAAAATGCCTATGCACTGCTTACTTCTGCTCTTGACATGTTTGCTCCTGATTTAAGATTAAAAACCACTCTTCCCGCAAAGAAAAAACCAGAGTTGTACACTCCCTCAGATGAAGATGTGAAAAAACTGTTACGACACGTGGAAGGAAAAGAACTTGAAATAGCGATATTACTTGCAGCTTTCGGACCTTTGCGCCGGGGAGAAATATGTGCTCTTACATCAGATGACATTAAGGGAAATACGGTCGATGTTAATAAAAGTATGGTTCTCGGGCCTGATGGGCAATGGCACGTAAAGCAACCAAAAACTTATAGCAGTTATCGACAAATCGTCTTCCCGGATTTTGTAATGTCGAAACTAAAAGGAATAGACGGTAGAATTATTAAGGCCAAGCCATCACAGATAACCAATCGTTTTGAGAGAGCTATCCAGACATTGAAGCTTCCACACTTCCGCTTTCATGACTTGCGACACTACGCAGCTTCCATTATGCACGCAATAGGAGTACCCGATCAGTACATAATGCAAAGAGGAGGATGGCAAACTGATAACGTTATGAAGAGTGTTTATAGGAACGTTATTGATATAGAGTCTGCAAAGCAAAACAAAAAAGTGACAAGCTATTTTGAAGAAATATCACACGAAATATCACACAACAGTTAGTTTTCCTTGTAAATACTAGGTTATTTTCAGGTTCAAGTCCTGTTACCCGCATGATTCAAAAACCCTAGTAAATGCAAGAATTTCTTGTAAATGCTGGGGTTTTTACTTTTCAGTTTTGATAGTATTGATATAATTCCATGAATAGGCGGGTCCGGAATATCGGATACCCGCCTATAATAATACTTGCTCAAAATTCCGAGATATTTCTTTCAGCCTGCTAATCCTGGATACTACATAGCCCCAGCCGATTCTGACGTTAGTTCTACCAGCTCTTACAGTCTTTCGCATTATTTACGATAATTGCGGAAAGCGATGCATTATTAATAGAGGTAAAGCCTACTGTCTCAATACTTGTTACTGTTGCAACAGCACTGTATATGCATAAGCCTTCATCACAGCTGTCGCATTCACAGATTCTTCTTAATCCATTTACTTTCACAAGGCGCCATGGTAGAATAAATCAAGAAAGGTTCCTATCTTTATATCATATGAGGTAAATTGCCATGCGCAGTGAAAAGGAAATGTTTGAATTGATCTTGAGAGTTGCACAAGCAAATGAACGCATCAGAGCAGTATACATGAATGGTTCCCGTGCAAATCCTCTTGTAGAAAAGGATATTTATCAGGATTATGACATTGTCTATGTTGTCTCGGAAACACAATTATTTTTATCGGATAAAGCATGGATCAATATCTTTGGAGAGGTTGCCGTCATGCAGGAACCGGATTCTAATGACTTTGGCTGGGGTGGAGACTGCGACTTTACCAAATCATATGGCTGGCTCATCTTATTTAAAGATGGAAATAGAATTGATCTGCGTATTATGACCAAAGAAAAAGCCATTGAAAACTATCTTTCTGACAGCCTTACAGTTCCTTTGCTTGACAAGGATCATATCTTGCCCCGAATACCTCCTGCAAGCGATACCGGCTACTGGATTAAAATTCCCACAAAACAGATGTATGACGGATGCTGCAATGAGTTTTGGTGGTGTTTAAACAACGTTGCAAAAGGGATTAAAAGAAATCAGATTCCATATGCGATGAGAATGTATACAGAGGTCGTACACATTCAGCTTGATAGAATGGTGGAATGGTACATCGCCATGAATCATGGATTTTCTGTTTCAACAGGAATGTGGGGGAAATATTATAAAAAATACCTGTCTTCAGAGCTGTATGAGAATTATTTGAATACCTATACTGACGGCAATCCTGAAAATCTTTGGAATGCTGTGTTTTCAGCATGCGATCTGTTTCGTTTTCTTGCGCAGCAGGTTTCTGACCATTTGGGCTTCACCTACTGCATGCAAGACGATGAGAATATGATCAAATATATTACTTCTATAAAAGATGCTGTTTATTGATCAATCGGTTGTTTAATCCAGAAGTGTTTTCCAGTCTTGATCAGAGAAAGCCTGAAAACACATTTTTATCTGGTCTGCAGTGCTCTTTTCCGTTGCAAGTGGCGGCAATTCATCCAATGAGAAATACCGGCTGTCTGTGGTTTCATTATTTGCTTTAAATGAGCCGCCAATAACGGAACACTGTATAAAAATTTTACAAATTTTGTAGGCATAGATTGGAAGATTATGTTTTTCTCTATCCTGCACGGCGATGACCTTCTCGGCCTCGACATCAAGGCCTGCCTCTTCTTTGACTTCTTTTATCATATTCTCTTTAACTGATAAATTTACATCGACCCAACCTCCGGGCAAAGACCATTTCCCATCGGCTTCTTTTACCAGAAGAATCATGTTATTCTTAAAAATAGCAGCCCGGGAATCTATTTTGGGTGTCTGGTATCCTGATTTGCAGCAAAATAAATCTTTGACCTTTTCGACAGGTATTTCTGATTGTCTGCTGATTATTTCAGCCGAAATCTCCCGGATCCTTTCAAATCGTTCCTGGTCAAAGCAATCCTTCGTATAATGCAGCCCGGCCTGTGCGATTGCCTGCAATTCAACCGCCCATTCAAGCCATTTTTTATCCTCCATAATGCCGTCCTTTCTCAAATCATACTAATTAGTATATTATCTCACATACCCGTAACGATCAAGATGATCTTTCAAGATATACCAGCCATAACTATTTTATATTTGGCCTTGCAGCAAGCAAGATCAAATAGAAAGGAAAAGCAATATGGATACCAGGACAATTATGATATTTCCAGAATTTCATAACATGGATGTGATTCATTTCTATAGAGATCAATACGATCCACTATCTGCTTTTGTTAGACCGCATATCACTTTAGTTTTTCCATTTCAAAGTAACATGAGTAATGATAGACTAGACAAACATATAAAAGATAAACTTATGAATATCAAATCCTTTGAGATTATTCTCCATGGAGTTTCAAAGCATCCTGATGAATTAGGGAATTATTTGTTTTTAGATATTAAGGAAGGAAAGGAACATATCCATGAAATCCATGAAAAACTATATTCCGATCAATTAGAGGAGTATAAAAAGGGATGTCCTTATACTCCTCATTTAACTCTGGGAAATTTAGATTCAATCGACAAATTGGACAGAGCTTATTTAGATGTTTCTATATGCGATGAGACATTTAGGACCGTGATAAATACAATTTCAGTTGAAATGATAGGACCACAAGGGGAATCACTCATAATAAGCGAACACAAACTGTCAGAATAAACCACGGAATAGTTTCCCGGCCGATCCAGCTCTCATATTTCTTTCTCTTCTGCCATATCATTTAACAAGCATATCAGCCCGGCAGTGCTGCCGGGACATCCCAATTTTAGACAGCCACTCTCATACTGCTAATTGCATGATTGCTGCTGTCAGCAACAGCAAGGAGACTTAACTGTGAAAAAAATTTTGGATAACAATTATTTTGATTTAATCATTACCAATCCAGTTGTTTCAACTCCCAGTCTTGATAACATCACCTACTTAAACAACAGGCATTCCTTGCTGCATATTCCGGCTGCCGATGTAACTCTTTGTGAAATGGTAAAGTATCCCGTCCACACCTTTCCTTCAATATTTACGCTCACATCTACGGTCAGCCTGGAACAATCCGGTATTGGAACGGTTCAGCGGAACCCTGCCTTAGCCCTATATGGATCGGGTGTAATCATTGTTGTCATTGATACTGGCGTTGATTATCAGCATCCTGCGTTCCGCAACAGCGATGGCTCAACCCGTATTCTCTCTATATGGGACCAGACCCAGCAGGAGGGAACTCCTCCTGAGACGTTTACCTTTGGCACGGAATACAGTCGGGAGACAATCAATACCGCATTAAATTCTAATGATCCCTTATCGATTGTACCATCAACAGACACAAACGGACACGGAACGGCTATTGCAAGCGTTATCGCCGGTACCCCCAACTTACTGGAATCCTTTAGCGGGGTAGTTCCTCAATCTGATTTGGTAATCGTAAAACTTAAGGAAGCAAAAGAAAATCTAAAAAGGTTTTATTTTATTCCCGATGATGCTTTATGCTTTCAGGAATCGGATCTTATGCTTAGCTTCCGTTATTCCCTTGACATTTCGGCAAAATATAACCGTCCTGTGGTTACCTGCTTCGCTCTTGGAAGCAGTCAGGGGGGCCATGACGGTAGGGGCGCTCTAAGCGGTTATCTAAATGACCTGGCACTGCAGCCCAGTATTGGCATATCCGTTTCTGCCGGTAACGAGGGAAACAGTCAAAGACATTATTTTAATTCTACCCAATCAGAGCCTTATTACAATGATTTCGAATTAAGAATTGGGGAAAATGATAAAATGTTTGCCATGGAAATCTGGTCAAGTTCACTTGGACGGCTTTCCATTGATATCTCATCACCAAACAGAGAATCCACTCAGCAGGTATATCCTACGCTGGGTGATTGCAGAGTATTTAACTTTGTATTCACCCCTACTACCCTCTATGTCAACAATTATCTTTTTGAAGAGGAAACCGGAGACCAGATGATCCTGGTGCGTTTTGAGAACACCACACCCGGGATCTGGCGCATACGGATCAGGAGCGTTGAAGATGAGCCTTTGTCCTTTCATGCCTGGCTCCCTTCCAACGGCCTCATATCCAATCAGACCTTTTTTCTTAATTCCTCTCCTGATACCACCATCACTTCACCTGGAAACGGCAGGCGCCAGTTGACTGTAACTGCCTATAATCAGCTTAATAATTCAATTCTTGGTGAATCGAGCAGGGGTTATACAAGAATGGGCCTTGTCAAACCGGATATAGCCGCTCCTGGTTACCAACTCACCTGCGCAGTTCCTGGAAATCAATATGGTTCTGTTACAGGAACAGGTGCTGCTGCTGCCCACGTATCGGGCATCATTGCCATGGTATTTGAATGGGCCATTGTCAGAGGAAATTACAAAACGATGAATGGAGTCGATGTTAGCCGTCTGATGATGAGGGGTGCGGTGCGTGCCAGCTCATACACATATCCAAATAACATATGGGGTTACGGCCAGGTCAACGTGAACAATATGTTCTTGCAGCTTACCAGTATTTAATAGAATGAAGGCAACAATTGTCTCAAAAACTAATTTTCAGTCATATGTCCAGAACATTACATAAACGGTGCTTTACAACTGTTATATAATTTTCTGGGAGGTGATCGTATGAGACACTGGAATAAGAAATTAGAAAAAAGCTTGGAGAAAGAATTCAACCGGTTAGAAGCTGCCAGCAGGGATGTAATCCCACCTGCTGCCCCTCCCGGAGAATTCGAAAACATCATGGCCGAAATGGAGCGCAGAGGGATCGAACCCAGGATCAGAAAAGAATTAAGAAAAAGGAAATAGGCGGGCCGGGTTTCCGGAAACCCGCCATTTTCAATTTAAGTGTCAAATGATAAAGGGCCCGGGTAATCCCAGACCCCTGTCACCAACAGTTTCTCATTATTCTGTTTTCCCAGATTGCTTAATCAGCTATCATTTCCTTTCCCCTTTCCTAATTCGGAAATCCATTCTCAACCCCTTCAGTCTGATGATAACCGCCTGATTTAATTGATGCTAAGTGAAAAAGACCTCCAGACTGCCGGAAAAGATTCTGTCCAGTCTGAAGGGCTTGATCTTAACTTGTTGTCAGCTGCCTAAATATATTTTCTGCATCCAGCTGACCGTATCCCCATACATTGTTGGGGTAAGTATTTGATTGATCCCGTCTTGCCCCGCGAATCATCAAGCGGTTGACTTGATATCCTGTAATGGATGTAAAGTTCCCCTTATTGTAAGCCCATTCCAAGGTCATGGCCGCAACCCCCGCCGCATGGGCAGCCGCAACTCCGGTACCGGTTGCACTTCCATATTGAAAATCTGGAAGTGCACAGGGAATCTGGTAGCCAGGGGAGCCCAAATCTGGCTTTATAAGCCCCAGTCTGGTATATCCTCTGCTTGATTCACTAAGTATATTTCCATCCAGCTGATTATAAGCCGTAACGGTCAGAGGATGTACCGCATCTCCCTGAGAAGTTATGGTCGTATCAGGATTGGCATCCAGGAAAAATGTCTCATTTGATATGATATTCCCAGAAGGCAGCCATGCATGATAGGAAAATGCTTCATTCTCAGTGCTGCCTACTCTGAAATACCAGGTTCCGGGAACGATATTTTGGAAACGTACCAGAATCAGCTGGTCTCCGGTTTCCTCTTCAAAAATAATATTGTTCACCCATGCAACGGTTTCCACGGATTGAAAAACAATCTTTTTACATTCTGAAAAGGCAGGATAAATAATCTGGGAAGTCTCCCAGGTGGGAGCGGTGATTTCTATATAAAGCTTGGAAGGTATGTAGGGCCAGATTTCCATGGAAAATCCCTTATCATTGATTCCTACGTTTAACCGGAAGTTGTTTACATAAGGTGCTGTCTGCGTATTATTAAAATAATGCCTTCGGCTGTTGCCTTCATTCCCGGCAGCAATTGTCACGCCGATCTTAGGCAGCTGTACCAGATAATCCAGGTAGGCGCTGGAGGCCCCCCGCCCGTCGTGCCCTCCCTGACTGCTTCCAAGGGCAATGCATATGACCAGAGGCCGATTCAGCCTTTGGGCGGTAGTAACCAAATACCGGATTCCAAGGATAATATCTGATTCCTGATAGCACAACGCACTATCCGGAACGAAGAAAAGCTTCTTTAAATTATCCTTTGCCGTTTTCAATTTCACTACCAAAAGATCTGCTTCCGGAACAACACCGCTGAAGTTATAAGCATCATTAGGCCTTCCGGCAATGATGCTTGCAATGGCAGTTCCATGGCGTATAGTATCAACCGTAGGAACTATTAAAAAAGGATTATCAGAGATTAAAGCAAAATTAATCAGCTCTTTGGTATATTCAGCACCAAAAGTAAAACCTCTTGGAGGTGTGCTTCCCACCTGAGTTTGATCCCATATAGAAAGGATTCTGGTTGTTTTGTCATTATACTTAAATGCGGGATGACGGTAATCAATACCGGTATCCACAATGCCAACGATTACCCCTCTCCCAATCAGACCAAGGCCAGGAGTCCTCTGAACTGCTCCAATACCGGATTTCTCAATGCTTACCGATGATTCCAGGGTATATAAAGTCGGAAAGGAATGGTAGGGATTTACTCCAAGATCACAGGGCTCCATCTGATCCTTTGGTATATGCAGCAAGGAATTCATTTCATTCAGCGTGGTAATATTATCACCAGTATTATAAGATGGAACCATGGCATTACTTATGATCAGATCATAATACCGATTATCCAATATTTTTTCCATATTGCGGCCTCCTGCCTGTTTCAAATGAAGCATATGATATATTTTATGCAAAAGGGTTTCCAATATGAGCAGAAGAATATGCTACATTCCATGGAATAAAACGGCAATAGAGAAGTAATATCGATATTTATATTTTATAATAAAATTTGTGATGTATTTACAAAATATTAACGAATAATCTATAAAAATTTACTTATTTCGCTTTACTTAACCGATTATTTGCGCTATAATCTATGTAACTCTTCTTTGGAGTGCCGTATTTCCCAATCCTGCGGTGCTCCATTTTTTTTATCCTCTCCTTTCACAGTTTCTTCACATTTCCATCAAATTCTCATCACATTTCCACCTTATATTAATACCTGTAAACAGGCCAGAGAGACCTTTCATATACATTTTTTCATACTCCGCCGACAGGATTCCCCCTCCTGTCGGCTTCCTCTATTTTTAAAGCTTAAAACAAGATTACTTTATGAAACAATGGATTCCAATTCGGCAGCCGTATTCTCCTGCCCTTTTTCCGGCAGCTGGTGCCAGTTGTTTTTTTCTATGACGCACCATTTTCCCGGGAGAAATCACGTGCAGAGTTATATTCCGAAGATCCACTATTTGCTCCCCCCATCGAAATTTCCTCGAATGATTCCTCTTCATTTAGTTCCTGGCCACCATCTGTCGCTTCCCCAGCCAGGGGTTCTTCTGGCAGATTTTCTTCCTGGTACTTCTCTTCCGAACTTTTCTCTTCCGAACTTTCCTCTGCTGGACTTTCTTCTTCCGAACTTTTCTCTTCCGAACTTTCCTCTGCTGGACTCTCCTCTGCCGAACTCTCCTCTGCTGGACTTTCCTCTGCCGGACTCTCCTCTGCCGGGCCTTCCTCTGTTCGATTTTCTTCTTCCGTACTTTCTTCTTCCGTATTTCCTTCCTCTGCATTTTCTTCTGAAGGCTTATTTCCTTCCTCTGGCTCAGGTTTCTCTACAGCCTCTGCAACTGGTTCTTCCATAATTAATTTCTTTGCTTCCATATTCATATAATTTTGGATTTCCGGAACTGTTACAGTTATTTCATATGGCGCATAATTATTATATTCTGATAGTATTCTTACCTCATGCTCTTCCGAGGTGAAATTTTTTGCTAAAATGGTTAAACTGTATGGCTTTGTTCTCGTATTTAAGCTGTAATCTATGCCACTGGTAAGCTTCTCGCCATCCAGATAGACAGTGTTGTAGGAGCTATAAAAATAGTAAGATGTATCGGTAGAGAATTGCAAATCTCCGTTTTCCAGCCACTCATCTGCTATATCCGGCAGCTTCTGGTACGGTGTGAAGCCAACATTACAGGAACGGTATCCCGGTACTGAAATTGTAACGTTATAGCCATAATAATATGACAATGTACCGCTTAGTGTAATTGTCAACTGCTCTTCATCATCGTTTTTGCTAAATCCTGTAATCGTCTGGCTGGAGGAAGAACGCTTTACGGATACGTGGGACTGGATCAGAGAATCCCACCATTCCTGATTCCCATCCGCCACATGCAGGACGATTGTATTTTCTCCGCTTAAGGAGGTTCCGTTTTCTACTGCCAGCTTTGGCGCCGATTCATAGGCAATATACTGCCCAAAACTCATCTCAACCTTTTGATATGCTTCATTATACAGGACCAGAAGATTTTCTTCCTCCGTAAGCAGTCCAGCAGGAATGTAAATGGTGCTGTATCCGCTGGTCGTATATCCGGTACCCTTCTTCAACTCGGTTCCATTTAAGGATACCGTTACCTTATCATAAAAATAAGAATCTGTGGCTGTCAGTTCCAGGCGTTCTTCATCATAATTCATCGCGCCCTTAACACTAACTGAGAATAAGATTCTGACCTCTGCCTGAGCTGTCCGGTATCCCTTTGCATTTACCGTAACCGTATAAGTACCAGGGCTGTAGGAGCTAACCGTTGGTAAAGTCAGTCCATTTTCATTTTTTGTATAAGTAACAGCTGTGGAAGAGTAAGAATCCGCCAGTGTCACGGAACTGATATTATTCAGCCAATCATCTGCCTCTCCTGACACCACCTCCACAGTTACGGTACCTTTCTGTACAACAGCTTCTGACTTTAATACCGGAGCTTCTAATGGAGACACCAAATCTGCCGGAGCAGTCCCTTCTATTACCTTTATTCCATAGCCGGAGGCATAAAGCTCAATTCTATACGGCGATCCGGCGGTAAAGTTATGGGGAGAAATTTCAATTCCTTTGTTGTAGGAAGCGGTATAATCAGCAGCTTCTCCCTTTTTCAGTTCTGTTCCGTTTAAAACCACCTTTGTTACATAGGAGCTTAAATAAGAGGCATTGCCTGTAAGTATTAAGCTGTAACTTTCCTGGTTCCACTGCTGGGTTATGGCAGGCGGCGCTTTTACGGGAGTAAACGTTATCGCTACTGCATCATATCCAGGTATGGCAATTTTCATGGTATATGTGTAATAAGAAGACATTGTAGTCTTATTCGCAGTGACCGTAAAACTGTTTCCTTCTTTCTCAAGAGAAAGGCCGGAAACACTGCTATAGGAATATGACAGAGTAAGATGATCAGCCTCTAAAGCCTGGAACCATTCCATCTCTTCGCTGCCTTCCTCCAAGGCTCCGATATCAAATACCACAGAAGAACCTTCTATCACTTCCCTTACAGTAACAGGCGGTGCTTTCTTAGGCGTAACAAACATCTCCGGGGAATCCACCTCAAAAATGGTATCCTCATAACCCTTTGCCTGAATTTCAATTGTATTTTTTCCGTTTACCAGATAGCGGTAGGAAATATACAGATTATTGTAATCACTTGTAAAACTTCCTGATTCCAGCCGGGTTCCATTGACCGTGATTGCAGTTATCTGATCTGTATAATATGTAAAGTCTGCTCTTAATTTCAACTGGCCGTTGGCGTCATCCCAAGCAGGTGTAAAAGATGGAGCCTCATCTACAACAGAAAGAGAACCTTTTACATCCCCGAACCCAAAGGAATGGATCGTGACCTCATAATCTCCCACATAATTCATAGGTCCGCTGATCGCATCTACTCCCAGGGTTATGGTTTTCCCATCCGCTGACAAGGTATTGTTTTCCTGATAGTAATGGGTTTTGGTTTCACTGTAAGGAATCTCAATTTCAGTAATAGAACGGTACCAAGATTCATTTTCCTCACTGAGCTGTATGACTGCGCCCTTTCCTTTCAATGATGAGGAAATGGTCAGCTCAGGTGGATTGGTGTTGTCTGTTTTTCCTGTTAAAAGTTCTACTTTTGTTCCGTAGCCGCCTTTATCTGTTAAATACTTCACATATCTGGGCAGCTCCTCCGCCTTTTTCCAGCTTCTGATCTTTAAGTCTTTCGCATCCGTACTCAGGGTCAGGCCCTCATTTAACGCGGATAATTTCTCGGAAGGTTCCCATTTAGACAGAAAGGCTTCTACAGAGGAGGTTCCTATTCCCAGTTTATCTGCTATGATGTTATTTGCTGCCAAATCAAACAATACAGCAATTGTGGCCACCTCTTCCTTTCCCTCCAGACTTGCTGGGGGAGCGGTAGTCGCACTTGAGACCGCATCCGAAGCAAAGCTCTTAATATCGGCCGCGGTCCGGTTATCTTCCTCTATCAGGATATCGTTTTTTGTATCTTCCTGGTTTTTGCTCTGCGCTTCCTCCTGGCCTTGGAGCTGCATGGTATCTACCGTAGTTTCCGTAGGTTTTATGAAGAGAGAATCTCCCTGCCTGATAAATTTCACATATTGTGTCAAGGGAATGTTAGCCTTAGTAAGCACCACATAAGGGATATCCGACGGAAGGGAAAGGTTGGTTTCAATAAGCTCTTTCTCCGCCGCGGTACTCTTACCCGGCTCTCTCAGTGCAATAACAGATACGGTCCATTTCCCGGAGGTTATGGCCAGTGTATGGGCATTTTCATCCGGCAAAGGTATCTTTACCGTCCTACCTGAAGTAGTCACAGGAGTAACGGACGATGTGGCATCTTTCCCTGCTATGGAATAACGGTACTCTTCAAGCCCGTCTGCCTCATTGGAAAAGGATATTACGGCATAGGGAAGTCCCTGTACAGATACAATCCCGGTTTGTTCCAGAATAACAGGGCTTTTGCTTTCCCATGGATTTTCGCCGCCCTCCGTTCCATTATTTCCGGCATTCCCATTTTCACTGTCCCCTCCTCCAGGTTGATTGTTTCCTCCCCCTGGCTGATTGTTTCCTCCTCCCGTTTGATTGCTTCCGTTCCCCCCTATATTGTTGGAGTTTTTGCTGCCAGAGCTGCTGCCATTGTTTGAATTCCGGGATGACTTTCCATTCCAGGCCCCGCTGCCATCCACATAGTATCCATCGGGCGTGTAACCATTTACCAAAGCTTCTCCTGACTGCTTGTCAAGATAATACCACTTCCCATTGATCTCTTTCCAGCCGGAAGCCATGGAACCATCCGTATCCATATAATACCACTTTCCACGAATCTCCTTCCAGCCGGAAGCCATGGAACCGTCTGGCTCCATATAATACCACTTCTGATCCGTGTCCTGGTACCATCCCGTTCTCATATTTCCATACTCATCAAAATGATACCAATTGCCGTCATCGGTTTTCAGCCACGAATTCCTCTGTTCCTGGCCATCTTCCAGAATATAGCGCCACTTATCCCCATCCTGTCTCCACTCTCCTGCAAACGGCTGGATCGTAAATACCAGGTTCATGGCAGTCAGAACCGCCAGTAATTTAACTTTATTTTTACTTCTCATAGATTCCTCCTTGCTTATGATTGAAGTTAGTTTAAACTAACTGGTTTATTATAAAATATTCCCAATCATTGGGCAAGCAGATAAACGAGAAAATACCTCAACTGGTATCCAGTGATAATTTATTACCATTAAAAAGCAGGAAAACCACTAAGCGGTTTTCCTGCCTGAACATCTGTTTTAACCCTTAATTCCTGTGGAAGCAATTCCTTCTACCAGATATTTCTGCATGGTTAGGAAAATCAGAAAAATAGGAATCAGGGAAAAGGTTGCCATTGCAAACATCGCGCCCCAGTCTGAGCCGGCCGTTGGGTCCGAAAACATCTTTAATGCATAGCTGACCGGGTATTTCATAGGATCGCTTAAGAAAAGCAGAGCCGTCATAAAATCATCCCATCTCCACATAAAGGAGAAAATAGCGCTGGTCACCAGAGACGGTTTAATAAGAGGAAGGATGATCCTTATGAAAATGGAGTATATGGTGCATCCATCCATTCTGGCAGCCTCATCTAAATCAATGGGAATTCCCTTTATAAACTGTACATTTAAGAAAATGAAAAAGCCCTGACCAAAAAACTGAGGTACAATGATGGGAAGATAGCTCCCCACCCAGCCCATTTTATTAAAAATAATATACTGGGGAATCATAATGATCTGGAACGGAAGCATCATAGCTAGCAGCATACATGCGAACCAGAAGTTTTTAAACTTAAAATCAATACGGGCAAATCCATAACCTACGATGGCGGATGATACGACCGCCCCAACAGTGGAAAGGCCTGCAATGATAAAAGAATTCTTAAAAAACGTGCTGAAACCATATCCGGCAAAGCCCTGCCAGCCAACGCGGTAGTTTTCAAGTGAAAATTTATCAGGCAGCAGTTTGGCAGCAGTCCGGAATATTTCATTGGAGTTCTTAAAGGAACTCATCACCATCCACACAAGGGGATATATCATAACACATGCCAGCAAAAAGGTGAACACATGATAAACCACTGTGGTGGCTATTCTTCTTTCTCTATATCCTGTTTTCATATTTTATCACCCTTCTGATTCATAATATACCCATTTCTTCTGTGTCTTGAAAAGTATCAGGGTCAAAAGCCCAACTACAAACACCATAAACCATGCCATTGCACAGCCATAACCCAGCTTATTATATGTAAAGGAATTCTGGTACATGTATACTGTATAAAACAGAGTGGTGTCCTTTGGTTTTCCTTGAGTGATAATATAGCTTTGGGTAAATGCCATGAAGCCGTTGATCAGCTGGTTAATAAGATTAAAGAAAATCGTTGGTGTCAGCATTGGAATCGTGATCTTAAAGAAACGCTGAATGCCATTTGCACCATCTACGGTTGCCGCCTCATAAAGACTTATGGGAATCTGTTTTAACCCGGATAAAAATATGAGCATGGAAGAACCAAACTGCCATACGGCAAGGATAATCAGGGTCCAGATAGCGGTATCCGCTCTTCCCAGCCATGCAATATCGGACGGCAGTCCAATAATACCTAAAATTGCGTTTATTACACCGTCACTGGCAAACATCCGTTTCCAGAGAATTGCCACAGCCACGCTGGAGCCAATGATGGAAGGAAGATAATAAACAGCTCTGTAAAATCCGGACATTTTGGTGCTTTTCACAAGCAGCATAGCTACAAGCAGAGCCATGAGAAGCCGGAGGGGAACCGAAAATAGAACATAGTACATGGTCACGCCAAATACCTTCCAAAACTTGGGATCTGCTGTAAACATGGCCTTGTAATTTTCCAGACCTATAAAAACTGGTGATTTTAAAATATTATATCTGGTAAACGAAAACCCTAAAGAAAAAATCATCGGAATGGCAAGAAAGGCAAGAAAGCCTATAATGAAGGGCAGGATAAATACATATCCTGCAACCTTCGGTGTGTTCATTACCTGAGAAAATGTTTTTTTTCTTTTGGGGGTCATTTGATTGTTCTTCATCTTATTCCCTCCAAACTTTTCTGTTACTATTTCGCTGCTTCTTCCAAAATCTTTTTCGCTTCAGGCACAAAGCTTGCTGCTGCTTCATCAGCGGTTGTATCACCATAACGGATTGCTTCTACCACGCTCTTGGTCAATGCTTCCACTTCACCCTTGCCGGCTGGATCTGGAGCATCAATCGGAACAGCAATCTCTGCAACTTTTGCAACATAGTCAAATACCTTCTGTGCAACAGCATCTACATTTGGTTTAATTGCATCCGCTACCTCAGTATTAATCGGGATTCCTCTTTCAGCCATAAGGATTTCATTACATTCTACACTGTTCGTGAACCAGTCAATAAACTTTGCAGCTTCTTCTTTGTTTTTGGAAGTTTCAGCAATGGAGAAGAACTGGCTTGGCTTTAAATACATATTCTGTGTATCTTTTGTCAGAACCGGGTTCATAGTTACTTCTAACTCTCTTCCGGCTGCGTTCGAAAGGCTGATAAACTGATTGGAATATGGGAAGTCATTCCATGTGGTTTCATCTACAATCGGTTTTGTTTCAATGTTATCCGGGTTCTTTTCAACAAGAATATCTGGTGCAATGGAGAATTCTGCCTTCTGGAATTTCTCTACATTGGCGAAATGAATCTTCGTAGAATCTTCTTTGCCAGCCATTAACTCATCGAATATATGGGAACCATTGGCTCTTGCTGTCATCTGCAGCATATTGATCCAGCCGTCGTAAACGGTCTTAACGCCTGTTTTCTCGTAAATAGTTTTGGAGATATCATATAATTCATCATAGGTCATCTGCTCAGGAATGGTAACTCCTGCTTTTTCTACAATGGCCTTATCATAAACCATCAGAGGTGCATTACTTCCAAGGCTGAGAGCATAGCAGTTTCCATCGATAGAACCACTCTCAATGATGCTTGCCGGAATCTTTGAAGTATCAATAACGCCGGAGGAAATAAATTCTGATAAATTAGCCAGCTGTCCGCTCTTCTGGTACTGGTTTAAGTAGGAATAGTCCATCTGGATGATATCCGGTAAGTTGCCGCCGGCTGCCATAGCAGAAAGCTTATCCCAGTAACCGCCCCAGTCAGTAAACTCAACCTTGATCTCTACATTTGGATTTTTACTCATGTATAAATCCGCTGCTTTTTTTGTAACGTCATTTCTGGTCTGATTGCCCCACCAGCAAATGTTTAAAGATACCTTATCCCCTGATGCTGTCTTTGCGCCGTCATCTGCCTTCGTGGTTGCTGCCTCTGTTGCCGCGGCAGCTGTCGTTGCAGTATCCACTTTTTCTGTTTTGGAACCACAACCAGCTAAAGATGTTGCTGCAATTAATGCAGCGAGTGATGTTGCTAGCAATCTCTTTCTCACTTGTAAAACCTCCCTTTAATTTTTTTGTGATATCCACATTTTATGGCAAATATGCACAACGGTAAAGTTAAAATGTGGCTTTTTATGATTAAAAAAACAGCTTTATGTGATATTAGACGGTTTTACAATTTCTTTTTTTAACTTTTTACTATATAATACTGTTACTGAGGAAAGGATATATGATTATGAAACGATGTACGCTCTGGTTTAACAATCTGTCTTTATACAAAAAAATACTGACTATTTTCCTACTGGCTCTGCTGGCTGTTTGCATTACCTTCCTCATCAGTATCAGGATACTCACCTCCCGTTATAATGAGGAACTGTACCGTACCAATGCCAATTCCTTAAATCATGTAACAACGTTTCTGGAATCGGAGATGCAGGTAATCCAAAGCTTATCAGACAATATGATCGGTGACCCCATCTTTCAGGACAATCTGGTGTTTTTAGCGGATAACCCTTACAGCAACCGACGGGCCCTGGCACGCCGGGATATTTACCAGCAGCTTTATTCCTATGTTTATCGCAGCAAATATATAAAATCCATTAACATTATTCTGGCTGACGGGACGAATATCTGTATGGGGAGCTCAGACGAAATCCTTAAATTCAATGTAAATGAGCTTGACGAAATAACCAGCAGCCTAAAAGGAAAAGCCACCTGGGCTCCGGCAATGGAGCCTGGAGACGATACGGTATGTGCCAGACAGATATTAAAGCTGAAATATTTAAGCCTTAAAAAGCTGGCCGAGCTTTACATCACGGTGAACATGGAACGAATGATTGAGGATGGCTTAAAAAGTGCCGGAAGCCTTGAGGAAAACTCCAATTTCATCCTGATGTCAGGGGAAAAGAGGATCTACCCTGCTACTGCTTTTCACGATGCATACTGCGCGGAAATCATTGCCGGCAACAAGCAGCAGGAAAACGCCTACCTCATTTCCACACTGGACAATAAAAAAGAATTTATTATTTCCGGCCATGTTCCCTATGTGGACTGGAATTACATTTATTTCAGAGATTATGATCCTCTTTTTTACAGGATTCAGCTTATAAGCTTTCAGATCCTTTTCTTTACTTTTTTTATCATTTTTATTAATGCGGCCTGTGTTAACCTGATTTTCCGCCATATCTTCCGTCACCTGGACTATTTGATTGAGAAGATCCAGAAGTTCGGCAGCGGGGAGTCTCCGGCCTGTAACGTGAAATGCTATGACTATGAAAACCGCCAGGATGAAATCGGCCAGCTTCACCGGAGCTTCGATGATATGACCCACAGCGTTAAGGTCCTGCGGGATGAAAATTATGACAAACAGCTTTTGTTAAGAGATTCCACCATCAAGATGCTCCAGCAGCAGATCAATCCGCACTTTCTATATAACACCCTGGATACGATCAACTGGATGGCGCAAAAATACGGAGCCGATGACATCTCTGTTATGGTCCGTTCCCTTGGAAACTTATTCCGTGCATCCATTGCCGGACAAAAGGATATCATTCCTCTGGAAGATGAGCTGGAGGTGCTGGATAATTACATCCGCATTCAGGAGATACGTTTTAAGGACAGGCTTCACTTTGAACTTAAAATACCGGAAAAAATTTCCCATATTTCCGTTCCTAAACTCTGTATTCAGCCCCTGGTTGAAAACGCCTTAAAGCACGCCATGGAGGATACGGATGAAATGTGCATGATACAAGTCGTCATAGAGGAAATGGAAAAGGACTATGAGATCCGGGTGTCCAACACCGGCTCCCGGTTTGAATCGGATCTTTTAGAAAAGATCAGGAACAAAGAAATCAAGCCCCAAGGTTCTGGTGTAGGCCTGACCAACATTCATTCCAGGTTAAAGCTGCTCTATGGGGATCATTATGGCCTGAAATTTTATAACGAAAGAGAAATGGCAGTAGTAATGCTGTCAATTCCTAAGGAAGAGGAGATTTGATATGCTGAGACTGATGATTGTAGATGATGAACAGATTATAAGAGAGGCCCTTTCCCAAATAATCGACTATGAATCCATCGGCTATGAGCTCATCGCTACTGCGAAAAATGGAATGGAGGCATACGATATTATCTGTGACGATTATCCGGATGTGGTGATAACGGATATCCGAATGCCGATCTTAAACGGCCTGGACTTAATTGAGCGTTCTATAAAATCAGATTCCCATATTACCTTTATCCTCTTATCCGGGTACAATGATTTTGAATATGCCAAACAGGCCATGAAATACGGGGTTCGTTATTATCTTTTAAAACCAACCGATAAAAATGAACTGATCGAATCTTTGGTTTCCATAAGGAAGGAACGTCTTCAGGAAGAGGACAGCAGAAAGCTGCAGCAGCAGGATTTTTTAAGAAGCCTTCATTTTCCCTTGGAACAGAGCTTTATTATGGAGGCATTGGAACACCAGGATTCCTTTCCTGCCGTATTCCGTAAATACCAGGTCCTTTTATCCCTTCCGAAAAACTGCATTTATGCCTGTATCTGTTCTTTTGTGGAAGAAAGCTATATAAAAAGCTTTATCAGTGACGTCAGAAAGCTTTTAGAGGCTTCCAAGGTTCCTATGCAGTTCTCCATTGTTTATGTAAAAAATACTGCAGTTTTTATATTCCCGGCCTTTACTCTGGCAATACAGGAACGGATTGAAAGCGCCATAACCAGGCTCCGGTATCCCGGTCAGTCCGTCACCTTTGAGGCGGAATTCCTCCATAGGGATTCAGCCGAGAAACTATTTCAAGAGATCATTCAGAAGATTTCCCGTTTTGAACGAATCCTTCTTTTCAGCGAAGGGGGAGATGTCCATGAAATCAGAAACCATATTGCTTCCCCTTGGATGATCAGAAGACTTGAGAACTCGATAACCACTGCAGAGGATATCGTACAGGCTGCTGAGCTCATTGACTCCGTTTTTATGGACTCCATACCTTTATCTACTGCCAGAAACCTTGCATTAGGCTTATTCCTTCAGATAGGCCCGGAACAGGAAAAACTTCCTGTAGATGCTGCCTGTGATTTTTTCCGGCGCCTCTATTCCTGTGACACGGTGTCCGGAATCCGCGAGCTTCTTCGTGTGGTATTGGTCCGGAAGGACGGCGCATGCGGAACCCATAAGACAGGCTCCAATATCGCCCATTTAAAAGCCTACATCAGAGAACACCTATACTCTGAAAACCTCTCCTTAAAGTGGCTGGCTGAGAATTATCTTTTCGTAAGCGTAGGATACTTAAGCAAGCAGTTCGTAAAGGAAGAAGGGATGCGTTTTTCCGATTACTTAAATAAGGAACGGATGGAGGAAGCCATCCGGCTGATGACCTATTATCAGAATGATAACGTAAAGCACAT
>Ga0213825_1000790_pt1 | contig 22892 bp, 22 predicted proteins | sample MC6MC0900MG_FD_179896 | JGI IMG/M metagenome (GOLD analysis project Ga0213825, IMG submission 179896) | Enriched soil aggregate microbial communities from Iowa State University, Ames, United States - MC6-MC0900-MG | ecosystem: Environmental > Terrestrial > Soil > Unclassified | place: USA: Iowa... | reverse complement strand
GGTAACCTGATTGCTGATGGGATGCGTGCAGCAACAGGAACACAGTTTGCCTTTATGAATGCAGGCGGTGTCCGTGATGAGATTAAAAAAGCAGGCCAGATTACGTGGGGAGATTTGTTCGCGATTCAGCCATTCGGTAATGATATCGTGACAATGAATATCACTGGTGATCAAGTAAGAACATTATTAAATCAGCAGTTCCAGGCTGACAGAGATCGGATCATGCAAATTTCCGGTTTGAAGTATACCTGGACAAATAATTTACCTATCGGGCAAAAGGTTTTAGATATTTACCTTCCGAACGGTTCAAAAATTGATCCTAAAGGCGTGTACTCTATTACGGTCAATAACTTCATGGCTGACGGCGGAGATGGGTTCGTGGTTCTGAAACAAGGAACGAATCGAGCTACTTGGATGTCAGATTTAGATGCATTTGTTAATTATGTAAAATCCTTTACTGGACCAATTTCGGCTCAGATTGAAAACAGAATTTTAATAGACACGGTTTCACCTGCAGCTCCAGCTGTGAACGAAGTAACGGATCAATCAACAAAAGTGACTGGTAAAACAGAAGACGGAGCAAAGGTTGAGGTCAAAGCAAATGGTCAAGTTCTCGGTTTTGTTAAAGCTAATGCCGATGGCACGTTTGCGCTAAGTATCTCTCCATTGAAAGCAGGAACAGAAGTATCAGTAACAGCTACTGACCTTGCTGGTAATAAGAGTGCAGAAACAAAAGTAGTTGTAAAAGATGTTACGGCTCCAACTGCTCCAGAAGTTGGTCAAATCATTGCCCCAGCTAAGAGCGTTACCGGAAAAGCCGAAGCGGGTTCAACCGTAACTGTATTTGATGGGAAAACACTCTTAGGCACCACTGTTGCTAATCAAGACGGAGTCTTCACGATTCCATTTAAATCAGCACAAACACACGGAACAGTGTTAACCTTCACAGCTACAGATGCTGCTGGTAATAGAAGCAAAGCAGCTTCGGTAACACTTGTTAAAAGCAATCCGAAGTTCTGGTAAAAAGTAACTCTTCACCCCTGAAAAATTTTTTCAGGGGTGTTTTTTATTTTCGTTCAGTTGGTGGAAGCCCAGATTGGCGGAATAATTTCCAAAGTTGTCGGAAATTATTCGCAAAATCCGCGGAATAGATTCGAATTCCCGCGGAATTATTCTAAAAGTCCGCTGAAATCATCATCTTCAGCAACAACCCTCGCCCTTAGAACCCAAAGATTTTTTCATTGACGAAACGAAAACCAAGGGGTAAACTACTAATTAATAACTTTAATTCACTACCAATTTAGCAGACTAAAGCAAAGAGAAGTGGGTGAACAATTTGAGTCGCTTGTTTATGTTTGAAAAGCCATTAGGAATGCGTGATACATTACCGGAGTTATATGAAAAAAAATACCGCGTCCGGACGACAATGGCCGAAACGATGAAACTTTGGGGCTACCAATTTATCGAAACCCCGGCACTTGAATACTACGAAACCGTTGGAGCGGCATCAGCGATTGCTGATCAGCAGCTTTTTAAATTGCTTGATAAAGAAGGCCATACATTGGTGCTTAGGCCTGACATGACCGCACCCATCGCCCGGGTGGCCGCATCAAAGCTATTAGACGAGGATCTTCCCGTGAGATTAGCTTATTCCGCCAATGTTTTCCGGGCCCAGCAGCGCGAGGGCGGCCGGCCGGCAGAGTTTGAGCAAATCGGCGTCGAATGCCTGAATGAAGCTACCGTTTCATGCGATGGTGAGGTCATTGCCTTACTAATCTCTTCTTTAAAAAAAGCAGGGCTCACTGAATTTCAAGTATCGATTGGTCATGTTGGCTTTGCCCGGGAACTGTTCATGCAAATCCTTGGAACCAATGGCCGGGCCGATGCCTTGCGTAAATTTTTATATGAAAAAAATTATGTCGGTTACCATGAGCATGTAAACTCATTGCAGCTTTCATCAATTGATAAGCAACGACTATTACAACTCCTGCAATTAAGGGGTGGTGAAGAAGTCATCGGTAGTGCCCTCGACATTATCGAAAATGACAAAGGCAAGCAAGCGATTATGGAGCTGAAAGAGCTATGGGATGTCATTAAGGATTACGGTGTAGAAGTGTTTGTGAAATTTGATTTTACCATCGTCAGTCATATGAGCTATTATTCCGGCATTTTATTCGAAGCCTATGCTGGGAATGTTGGTTTTCCGATTGGAAATGGCGGCCGTTATAGTTTAATTGAGAAATTTGGAAAAACCGCTAGCGCAACGGGATTTGCCGTTCGGATTGACATGCTGCTTGAGGCGCTGGGGGACTTACAGCTAGCAAATACAACTCACTGCATTTTTTTTAGTCAGGAGCGGCGAAAGGAAGCTTTTCAGATGGCAGATGAAATGCACGAGCAGGGAAAAAGGATCGTGCTTCAGGATATTACCGGTGTGAAAAATCTTGATGCTTTTACAAAAAGGTTTGCCGAGACTACTTATTTAATCGGAGGACGCGCTGATGAGTAACATCCTAACCATTGCGATGCCAAAGGGACGAATTTTTGAAGAAGCGGTGGAATTACTCCGAAAAGCAGGATACAAGCTGCCCCCTGAATTTGATGATTCGCGAAAACTAATTCTCAACGTTGCAGAAGAGGGCTTGCGGTTTATTTTAGCCAAGCCAATGGATGTGGCTACATATGTGGAGCATGGTGTGGCCGATGTCGGAATTGCCGGAAAGGACGTTTTACTTGAGGAGGAGCGTGATGTGTACGAACTCCTTGATCTCAAAATCAGCTACTGCTATTTGGCAGTTGCCGGCCTTCCGGATTCAAACATGAACGAAGTCGCTCCAAGAGTTGCGACGAAATACCCGAACGTTGCCGAAGCTTATTTTCGCGAACAAGGCGAGCAGGTTGAAATAATCAAATTAAACGGTTCGATTGAGCTGGCTCCGATAATCGGCTTATCGGACCGGATTGTTGATATTGTGTCAACCGGCAGAACCTTGAAGGAAAATGGGCTTGTCGAATATGAAAGGATTATTGGCGTAACATCGCGATTCATTGTGAATCCTGTCAGCTACCGTATAAAAGACAAACAGATCGATGAAATGGTGACACGACTTAGTGAAGTAGTTTAATGGAGGTTTTTTTAGATGAGAATATTAAAAGTAAATGGGCTTGTTTCAATTAAACGCTCGATTGAAGCGGGCACCTCCGAGCAGCAGGCAGTTGTAAAAAAAATTATTAAAGAAATTCGTTATCGCGGTGACGAGGCGTTAAGGGAGTTTACGAAGAAATTTGACCGGGTGAATCTCCCTTCTTTTTCCGTTTCAGAAAAAGAAATCGAGGACGCCTATGGTGAAGTGGAAGAACAATTGATTACGATTATCTGTGAAGCCGCAGACAATATCCGCACCTTTCATGAAAAGCAGCTCCGGCCTTCATGGATGACGACAGAGGAGAATGGGACGATTCTAGGTCAAAAAATAACTCCGCTTGATTCGGTTGGGGTGTATGTACCGGGCGGAACGGCTGCCTACCCTTCATCCGTGTTGATGAACGTAATCCCGGCAAAAGTGGCAGGTGTCAAACGGATCGTGATGGTCTCGCCGCCTGACAGTGATGGAAAATTGCCGGCGGCAGTGCTCGTTGCTGCAAAGGAAGCGGGGGTTAAAGAAATCTATAAGGTTGGCGGTGCCCAGGCGATTGCCGCGCTTGCTTACGGGACAGAATCGATTACCTCTGTTGATAAAATTACCGGTCCCGGGAATATTTTTGTGGCATTGGCGAAACGTGAGGTATTCGGTGATGTCGATATTGATATGATTGCCGGGCCAAGTGAGATTGCGATTTTAGCAGATGAAACTGCTAGGGCAGACGAGGTGGCAGCCGACTTGCTTTCACAGGCGGAGCATGACCCGCAGGCCTGTAGTGTGTTGGTTACCCCGACAATGGAGTTGGCAGAAAAGGTGTCAGAGGAAGTCGAAAAGCAGCTGGCATTGCTGCCGCGGCGGGAAATTGCAGCTCGTTCAATTGCGGATTTCGGGGTCATCTATGTTACTACTGATCTTGACGAAGCAGTTGATACAGTCAACCAGTTAGCACCTGAACATCTTGAAATCATCACGGAAAATGCGATGGAACTTCTGGGAAGAATTCGTCATGCCGGTGCAATTTTCGTTGGCCGCTATAGCTCCGAACCTGTTGGTGATTATTTTGCCGGTCCGAACCACGTGCTGCCAACAAACGGCACAGCTCGGTTCTCCAGCCCGCTGAATGTGGATGATTATCTGAAGAAATCAAGCGTGATTGTCTACAGTGAGAGAGCGTTGAAGGAAAATGGTGCAAAAATCGCCGCCTTTGCCCGTGCAGAAGGGCTTGAAGCACACGCACGGGCAGTGGAAATTAGACTTAAAAATGGTCAATAACACATGGAGATATTATTAAAGACAAAAACGGCTGGGAAAAGCGCTGCTCGGTCACTGAGAAGGACCCAGAGTGCCCGTCGAGGTTCAAAAAGTATCGTCTTGGTCACTGTGAAGAATCCGATATGTAGACTTAAAGAGTCTATTAGTAAAGTTATTTCAAGGAGGTCACCTCTATGGAAAGAGCAGCAAGCATTGAACGGAATACAAATGAAACAAAAATCCAACTATCTTTAGCAATTGACGGGGAGGGAAAGTCTCAGCTTGAAACAGGCGTCCCATTCTTAACACATATGCTCGATTTATTCACGAAACACGGCCAATTTAACCTGACAGTTAATGCCCAAGGAGATACCGAAGTCGATGATCACCACACAACCGAAGATATCGGTATTTGTTTGGGTCACGCGCTTCGTGAAGCATTAGGCGACAAAAAAGGCATTAAACGATACGGAAATGCCTTTGTTCCGATGGACGAGGCTCTGGCGCAGGTGGTGGTCGACCTCAGCAACCGACCGCATCTCGAAATGCGTGCAGAGTTCCCCGGCCAGAAGGTAGGAACCTTTGATACCGAACTCGTACATGAATTCCTTTGGAAACTGGCCCTGGAGGCCCGGATGAACCTTCATGTGATTGTTCATTATGGAAAAAACACACACCATATGATAGAAGCCGTATTTAAAGCACTAGGACGGGCGCTCGACGAAGCCACAACAATCGACCCGCGCATCAAAGGCGTACCTTCCACTAAGGGGATGTTGTAAATGGTGCCTGACACCAATTTCACGTCTGGCACTGTGAATAACAATATTAACTTTCGATAAAATTCGGGCGGTGTCAGGCACCGTCAAAAAAGGTGGCAACATTGTGATCGGTATCGTTGACTATGGTATGGGGAATCTCTTCAGCGTCAGCAAGGCATTAGAACGTTTAGGCGCCGACTATTTCATTTCCGCTGATAAAACTAAATTACTTCAAGCAGATGCATTGATTCTTCCGGGAGTAGGCTCGTTTCGTGATGCAATGGAACGCTTGCCTGCGGACACAATTAAGGAATTTGCAGCTGCAGGGAAACCGCTGCTTGGCATCTGCCTCGGCATGCAGCTGCTTTTTGAAGAAAGCGAGGAAAATGGACCTGCCAAAGGGTTAGGATTATTACCAGGAAGAGTCAGTCGTTTTCCTGGTCGGACCCAACATGGTGAATCCTACAAAGTTCCACACATGGGCTGGAACCGACTGAAATTTGTCAAAGAGTCGCCATTATTGAAAAATCTCACCGAGGATTACGTCTATTTCGTCCATTCCTACTATGTGGATGCCGAGAACTCCGACGTACTCCTCGCGAAAACAGACTACCACAAGCAGATTTCCGCAATAGTTGGCATGAATAATATCCTGGGAATGCAATTTCATCCTGAAAAAAGCAGCAGGCTTGGGATGGCCCTGCTAAATAACTTTTTACAAATGGCAGCAGAAAGGAAGGCGGTACAATGAGCTTTACAATTTATCCGGCGATTGATATGCGCGGCGGCAATTGCGTCCGCCTCCTCCAAGGGGATTATGAACAAGAAACAATCTATGGGTATTCACCGTTTAATATGGCTCAAAGCTTTGCTGCGGATGGCGCCGAATGGATCCATATGGTCGACCTTGATGGGGCAAAGGATGGCATGCGGGTCAATGACTGTTTTGTAATTGAAGCCGCCAAAAAGCTAAACAACATAAACATTCAAATTGGCGGCGGCATTCGTTCGGAGGAAGATATTCTCCACTATTTAGAAAATGGTGTTGATCGCGTGATTATTGGAAGTATCGCTGTTTCCAATCCTGATTTTGCAATGGAAATGATAAAAAAATACCAGGAAAAAATTGCAGTTGGTATTGATGCAAAAAACGGCTATGTTGCTACACACGGTTGGCTCGATACCTCGCAGCTTAAAGCGGTTGAACTGGGGAAACGGTTTGCAGATGCGGGAGCCGAAACGTTTATTTTTACCGATATTGCCACGGATGGCACGCTTACAGGCCCCAATATTACCGCGGTTTGTGAGATGGCTGGAGTGACTGGAAAAAATATCATCGCTTCCGGTGGCGTAAGCAGTCTCGCTGATTTAAGGGCTCTCACAGCTGCAAAAGGTGTAAGTGGAGCGATTGTTGGGAAAGCCCTCTACGAAAAGCGTTTTACCTTAAAGGAAGCACTGGAAGAGGTGAAACGCTGATGACATTAACAAAGCGAATTATTCCCTGTCTTGATGTAAAAGACGGCCGGGTAGTAAAAGGGATTCAATTTGTCCAGCTTTGTGATGCCGGGGATCCTGTTGAACTGGCGCGTTTTTACGATGAACAAGGGGCCGACGAGCTCGTATTCTTAGATATCTCTGCATCAGTTGAAGGTAGAAAAACGATGATTGAAGTCGTGAAGGCTGTGGCCTCTGAATTAGCAATCCCCTTTACCGTTGGCGGCGGCATCAATTCTCTAGAGGACATGAAGAAAACCCTCCGAGCTGGTGCTGATAAGGTGTCATTGAACACGGCTGCAGTCTTGAATCCGAATTTGATCAGAGAAGGCGCCAGCTTCTTCGGCTCCCAGTGTATCGTTGTCGCGATTGATGCAAAATTTGACCAGGAGCTTGGAACCTGGCGTGTGTATACCCATGGCGGCCGAAAGTCTACAGAAAAAAAGGCAGTAGAATGGGCGATTGAAGCGGCCAGCCTTGGTGCCGGAGAAATTTTATTAACCAGTATGGATAGCGATGGAGAGAAACATGGATTCGACCTAAACTTAACTAGGGCGATTAGCGACGCCACTACCATACCGGTAATTGCATCCGGCGGTGCAGGGAATGCTAAGCATTTTGAAGAGGCATTTTTGGCAGGTAAAGCCGATGCCGCCCTTGCTGCTTCTATCTTTCATTATAAAGAAACCTCTGTCCATGAAGTAAAAAGCTATTTGCAGGAAAAAGGAGTGAGCATACGATGAACGTTCGATTTGATGAAAAGGGGCTCGTTCCTGCCATTATTCAGGATGCCGGAACAAAAGAAGTGTTGACACTCGCCTATATGAACGAAGAATCACTGGCGAAAACAATTGAAACTGGGGAAACGTGGTTTTACAGCCGCTCACGACAGGAATTGTGGCATAAAGGAGCAACTAGCGGCAATACACAGACCGTTGTCAGCATGAACTATGATTGTGACCAAGATGCATTGTTGGTGCTTGTGTATCCAAAAGGACCTGCCTGCCATACCGGCGCAGTGAGCTGTTTTTCGGAACGAGTAGTGGAAAATAACACTTCCATGGCAGACTACCAGATCTTACAATCGCTTGAAAAAGTAATTATCGAACGCGAACGCCAACGGCCGGAGGGAGCTTATACGACTTATCTTTTTGAAAAAGGTGTCGATAAGATTTTGAAAAAAGTCGGTGAGGAAGCAGCAGAGGTCATTATCGCTGCCAAGAACCGAGACCACGAGGAACTTAAGTGGGAGACGGCTGATTTGCTGTACCACTTGCAGGTATTGTTAGTGGAGCAAGGACTTCCATTCAAAGAAGTTTTACGAACACTCGAAGAAAGACACAAAGACCGGTCCTAATCGATCCGGTCTTTAAATTTGCAATAGTAGTAAAAATGCAGTAACCCTTCTCGAATACCCCCCCATATGGTATACTACATAAGTTATATTGAAAAATGTGGAGGACTTCATGGTGAAAGACGCGAAGGCAAGAATGCAAAAGGGAAAAGTATTATCTTTTGTTCCTACGGGGGAATATTATTTCACGAAGGGTTTAAAGGCATACCATCGTCGTGATTTTATAAAGGCAAAAAAATATCTTGGGCGGGCGATGCAGCTTGAGCCGGGTGAACCGATGATTACATGCCAGTTGGCGATTGTGTCAACAGAACTTGGCGAGTTTGAAAATTCCAACCGACTCTTGCACCTTATCCTTGAAGAGCTTGACCCAGAAATGGCGGAATGCCACTACCTTTTAGCGAATAATTATGCCCACATGGGATTTTTTAAAGATGCGTATCACCACAGCAAGCTCTATTTACAGCTGGATCCTGATGGTGATTTTTCGGAAGACACGGAGGATTTGTTGGAGCTGCTCACTTTAGAGTCAGAGGATTTTGAGGATGAACTGTATCAAGAGGATGATCTCATCATCAAACAAGAGCAGGCTCGTGAGCTGCTAGAGTCTGGCTACTTTCCCAAGGCAATCGAGCTGTTAAAAGATGTCGTCAAGGAATATCCTGAATACTGGTCGGCTTATAATAATTTAGCGCTCGCTTACTTTTATTTAGGTAAAGTGGAAACAGCGGAAGCGATTTTAGAAGATGTACTGGAGCGAAATCCGGGGAATCTTCATGCCTTATGTAACAAGCTTGTATTTGCACATTATCAAGGGCAATCAGAAGGCGCGGAGCAATTAAAGGAATCATTGAAAAAAATTCAACCTCTGCTTAGTGAGTATCAATTTAAACTGGGTGCTACCTTTGCCTTGGTAGGGGAATATGAGCTTGCCTATTTATGGTTGAAAAAGTTATATAAGCATGGTTTTAACGGGGATGGCCCATTTTATTATTGGCTCTCTCATTCAGCCTATTTCACAGGCCATGAAAATTTTGCAAAAAGCATTTGGAAAAAGGTACTCGAAATAAGTCCTGACAAGGAAGGTTCAGAACCATGGAGTGAGAAAAATGTACGGGCAAACGGGTTTGAGGACTTTAAGGGCTCTATTTTTCAAAAGCTGGAAAGCGACTATGTCGAAGAACGATTATTTGCTCTTTTCCTGACAAGTGTTTCGAGTAAAAAAGAGGAAATCATCACTTCAAAGCGGCTATTTCAGAATCAGAAACTTACAACATTGGAAAAAGAGTATATTTCCTTAATTAGGTCAGGAAAACCATCGGTGGCCGCAGATGCACAGGAAATAGCCGAGCTTTTTTATGAAAATCATCAACCGATTGGCACGGTTGAAGCAGGGTTGTACTTAATGTGGTTTTCAGTGTTTGTTGAGATTTCCAAAGCCAACGTCCACTTGAAAAATAAACGCGCCTGGGCTGGAGCTGTCGAGTACTTGTGGCACAAGCTGCGCAGTGAAAAAATTTCCCAGCAGGAGGTTGCTGCGCGCTACGGTCTATCTTCAGCAACTATAGGTAAATATGTAAAATTAGTGAATGCCTATTTAAATTAAGCAGATAAATGGACTATTATATAATTGTTTATTACGATTAAGTAGGGAATGATACTACTTAATCGTATTTTTTTATAAGTAAGGAGTGAACTTAGATGTCTGAAGAGAAAATTTATGACGTTATTATTGCCGGGGCTGGTCCTGCGGGAATGACAGCTGCTGTGTATACATCACGCGCAAACCTTTCAACACTCATGATTGAGCGCGGTTTACCGGGCGGGCAAATGGCCAACACCGAGGATGTGGAAAACTATCCGGGCTTTGAGAGTATTTTAGGGCCTGATTTATCGACAAAAATGTTTGAGCATGCCAAAAAGTTTGGTGCCGAATATGCCTATGGTGATATTAAGGAAATCGTTGATCACGGCGACTATAAAATCGTTACGGCAGGTGCTAAGCAATATAAAGCATACTCTGTGATTATTTCAACAGGTGCTGAGTATAAAAAAGTCGGCGTACCAGGTGAAAAAGAGCTTGGCGGCCGCGGTGTTTCTTATTGTGCTGTTTGTGATGGGGCCTTTTTTAAAGGGAAAGAACTTTATGTAATTGGCGGTGGCGACTCTGCTGTTGAAGAGGGTGTTTATTTAACTCGCTTTGCTTCTAAAGTAACGATTGTTCACAGACGTGACCAGCTGCGGGCGCAAAAGATTCTCCAAGACCGTGCTTTTGCAAATGAGAAAGTGGATTTCATATGGAATCACACGATTAAATCGATTAATGACAAAGACGGTAAGGTGGGCAGTGTGACACTTGTCTCAACTCAAAATGGTGAAGAGCAAACATTACCTGCTGATGGAGTCTTTATTTATATCGGAATGGTGCCGCTGTCTAAACCATTTGAAAGCCTTGGCATTACCAATGAAAATGGTTATATTGAGACGAACGAGCTCATGGAAACAAAGGTGCCTGGGGTATTCGCTGCGGGCGATATTCGTGAAAAAACACTTCGTCAGATTGTGACAGCAACAGGAGACGGCAGTATTGCGGCTCAAAGTGCCCAGCATTTTGTAGAAGAGTTAAAAGAAGAGCTGAAATTAAAGAAGTAGTAAATGTTAAGAGACAATTTACAAAAAAGTAATCCTGTTTTAATTCTTCTGTAACAGTAGTGAAATAAAGATAAGGTATGATATAGGAAATTGACCCCCTTTTTTAAAATATATACCTTTTACTGCACAGGCCCAGCAGCTTGTGCTCTTTTTTTATGTCCAAGTGGTGTCAGGCACCATTTTCTAAGGCACCAATTTCTGCTTTTGCACCATGTTAACTGTAGAATGGGTGTCAGGCACCATTTTCTGCTTTTGCACTATGTTAATTGTGGAATGGGTGTCAGGCACCATAAGATAAAATATTTAATAGAAATATCAATTTTGTATTCATTGTGACTGTATTCTAAAAATAGTATAATGAAAAGAATATATTAGTTGTTATCATAGCTATTTCCATTCTAGCTCGAGCCCTAGTCAAGGCGCTTGCGCTTTATTAAGAGGGTGAAAAACAATGCAGCGGGTTGCTAATTGTGTATTGATCAGAAACAATCAAATATTGTTGCTGCAGAAACCACGCCGCGGCTGGTGGGTTGCACCAGGCGGGAAAATGGAGCCGGGCGAGTCGGTTCGAGATTCTTGCATCCGGGAGTACCGGGAAGAAACGGGCATCTATTTAAAAAACCCACAATTAAAAGGGATTTTCACGATGATAATGAAGGAAAACGACAAGCTTCTTTCTGAATGGATGATGTTTACCTTTGTAGCAACCGATTCTGATGGCATTGACTTAGATGAATCGGAAGAAGGAAAGCTGTCCTGGCAGCCGGTAGACCAGATAAAAGATTTGCCGATGGCTGCGGGTGATCTACATATCATTGATTATATGGTTCATGGAAAAGGGATCATTTACGGTACTTTTACGTATACAAAAGATTTTGAACTAATTAGTTATCGATTAGATCCGAGTTAAATAAGTATAGGGGGAATTGAAATGAGTACCGGTTCGACAAGCGAAACTCAGATGGTCATTATTACTGGAATGTCTGGGGCTGGAAAAACTGTAGCCATTCAAAGCTTTGAAGATTTAGGTTTCTTTTGTGTTGATAATCTGCCTCCTACACTGCTCCCGAAATTTCTTGAACTAATGAAGGAATCAGGGAATAAAATGAATAAAGTTGCCCTAGTCATGGACCTTAGAGGAAGAGAATTTTTTGATCATCTCTTTAAAGCGCTCGATGAGCTCGCTGAAACATCGTGGGTGACACCGCAAATCTTATTTTTAGATGCGGATGATTCAACATTAGTGCGCAGGTATAAGGAAACAAGGCGGTCGCATCCGCTTGCCCATTCAGGTCTGCCTCTTGAAGGTATTACGCTTGAAAGGGAACTTCTGGAAGAATTAAAAGGCCGGGCACAGTTGATTTACAATACTTCCCAGATGAAACCACGTGAATTACGTGAGAAGATATTAACGGAGTTTACGGCGAATAAACAATTAATCTTTACTGTCAATGTCATGTCCTTTGGCTTTAAGCATGGAATTCCCATCGATGCGGATCTTGTATTCGATGTTCGCTTTTTGCCAAATCCTTTTTATATCGAACATATGCGGTCAAAAACAGGCTTGGATGAAGAGGTCTCAAACTATGTTTTAAAATGGAATGAAACAAATAAGTTTTTGGAAAAACTGACGGACTTGCTTAGCTTCATGCTTCCTCATTATAAAAGAGAGGGAAAAGCGCAGCTGGTCATTGCGATTGGTTGTACCGGTGGGCAGCATCGTTCCGTTACCTTAGCAGAGTATCTGGGCCAATTTTTCAAAAATGATTATAAGACATGCGTCACTCATCGTGACATTGAGAGGAGAAAGGATAAAACAACATGAGAGAGATAGGACAGCCTCGAATTGTCGTGATAGGCGGGGGAACAGGATTACCGGTTTTATTGCGAGGATTAAAACAGTATCCTGTAGATATCACCGCTATTGTGACAGTCGCTGATGATGGCGGCAGCTCTGGACGATTGCGTGAGGATCTGCATATTCCTCCTCCCGGTGACATTCGCAATGTGTTGGCATCATTGTCAGATGTGGAACCTCTTGTAGAGGAAATGTTTCAGCACCGTTTTAAAACGTCGAATGAACTTTCCGGGCATTCGCTTGGAAATTTAATTTTAGCGGCAATGACGTCAATCACCGGAAACTTTGTTCACGCAATCCAAGAAATGAGTAAAATTTTAAATGTTCATGGCAAGGTTTTACCGGCTGCTAATCAGAGCGTAGTTTTGCATGCAGAGATGGAAGACGGTACAATTGTTTCAGGGGAATCGAAAATTCCTTACTCGGGGAAAAAAATAAAACGTGTTTATTTAACATCAAAAAGTACGATTCGTCCCTTGCCGGAGACGATTCAAGCGATTCGTCAAGCAGACTTAATTATTATTGGTCCTGGAAGCTTGTATACAAGTATTCTACCCAATTTGCTCGTCCCGCGTTTAGGGGATGAGGTGTGCCGCTCCCACGCAAAAAAGGTGTATATCTGTAACCTAATGACACAGGCCGGAGAAACCCATGGCTATACAGCGAGCGATCATGTAAAGGCGATTTATGACCATATGAGCTGTACCTTTATAAATACAATTCTCGTGAATAACGAAGAAATTCCACAGCACATTCAGCTCCGCTACAATGAAGAACTGGCTGATCCAGTTGTATACGATTTACCGCAGCTTTTTGCGCTCGGGCTTGAAGTGGTCCACGCCGATATAGCCTATCAGGAAAACGGCGCACTTCGGCATGATCCAAAAAAAGTGGCAAAAATTCTATATAATTTGCTTGTAGATGAAACCAAAAAGCAGTATGAAGCGTAGATAGTAATGTCCTGTTATTAACGTAAATAAGTTTTGCATGTTTTATTTGAAAAGGGCTGAGCGACGCAAAAGTGAATCATATAACTAAAATTACTTTTTCACGATGAATATAGTGTAGCCTAGCTCTGCTCACACCGCCTTTATTAGGTGACTACGGCTGGTTCACTGAATATATTTCTTGGTAGATGGTGATGTAAAACGCCATATTAGTTTTTTAAAAGGGGGTGAGGGGATGTCTTTCGCTTCGGAGACGAAAAAGGAATTAACGAACTTGGAAGTGAAAACATGCTGCCTTCAAGCTGAGTTATCAGCGCTGATTCGCATGAACGGTTCCCTTTCCTTTTCCAATCGTAAGTTAGTTGTTGATATTCAAACCGAGAATGCTGCGATTGCCAGAAGAATTTATACCTTGTTGAAAAAGAGCTACCAAGTGCAAGTAGAGCTCTTAGTTCGTAAAAAAATGCGCCTGAAGAAAAATAACGTCTACATAGTTCGTTTGGCTGAGCAGGCAAAGGAAATTCTTGAAGATACGAAAATTTTGGGTGAAGGATTTACCATCATTCATGATATTTCGCCGGAGCTTGTAAAGAAGAAGTGTTGTAAGCGTTCTTATTTACGCGGTGCCTTTCTTGCCGGGGGCTCTGTTAATAATCCGGAAACGTCTTCCTATCATTTAGAAATTTTTTCGCTTTATAAAGAACATAATGATTCTTTATGCGAATTGATGAATACATTTGGTCTAAACAGTAAAACGCTTGAGCGTAAAAAAGGTTTTATTACCTATTTAAAGGAAGCAGAGAAAATTACCGAGTTTCTTAATATTGTTGGTGCCCATAATGCCCTGCTTCGCTTTGAGGATGTCCGGATTGTCAGGGATATGCGGAACTCCGTTAACCGCCTCGTGAACTGTGAAACAGCCAATCTCAATAAAACGATTGGTGCTTCTATTAGACAAGTGGAAAACATCCGCTTCATTGATGCAACCGTAGGGTTACAAATTCTGCCTGATAAGTTAAGGGAAATTGCCGAACTCCGAATTCAATATCCTGATGTTACCCTAAAAGAATTAGGGGAAATGGTATCCGGCGGTACCATCAGTAAGTCAGGAATTAATCATCGCTTACGAAAAATTGATGAGATCGCGGAGAAGCTGCGTGTAGGAGAAATGGCGTCAAAGCATGGAAGTTTGTGAAATAGTGAATTAGTTCCACGAATATAGAATAAAACATGAGGAGGAATTGTGTAATGTTGGCGAAACAAGTAGAAGTAAAATTGAAAACGGGTCTTCAAGCACGACCAGCAGCACTTTTTGTGCAGGAAGCAAACCGATTTTCAGCTGATATTTTTCTAGAGAAGGATGGTAAAAAGGTCAATGCTAAAAGCATCATGGGCTTAATGAGTCTAGCAGTAGGTTCAGGGGTCGTCATTAATATAATTGCAGATGGAGACGATGAAGACAGAGCCATTAATGCATTAACTGATTTTATTGAAAAAGAGCATTAATATGGGAGAAGGTTCGGATTCATTTTGAGGCCGAACCTTTTTATGTGGATGAAAATGGGCTGGGCTAAAATCTACGATAATATTTACATTAAATGGTAAAATAGCTATAATAGCGAAAAAATAAGCCAAACTCACAAATGAGGATAAAAACTTCCTGCAAAAAAGAAAAAAGCAACCGGCCTGAAGCCGATTGCTCAATGAATTATTTCTTATCTAGAGTAGCATTAGGGTTACGAGTAATAATATTGTCAATCAAACCGTATTCCTTCGCTCTTTCGGCAGTCATGAAGTTATCACGGTCGGTATCACGTTGAATCACTTCAAGCGGCTGACCTGTGCGCTCTGCAAGAATACCATTTAATTTTTCGCGAAGGAAAAGGATGCGTTTCGCCGCAATCTCAATTTCCGTTGCCTGACCTTGGGCACCGCCAAGTGGCTGGTGGATCATAACCTCTGCATTTGGCAAAGCAAAGCGCTTGCCTTTTTCCCCTGCAGCCAGTAAGAATGCTCCCATAGAAGCAGCCATTCCGATACAAACGGTCGAAACATCAGCTTTAATATATTGCATCGTATCATAAATGGCCATACCGGCTGTGATGCTTCCACCCGGGCTATTGATGTAAAGTGTAATATCTTTTTCAGGATTTTCCGCTTCTAAAAATAATAATTGCGCTACAATGCTGTTAGCAACATTGTCGTCAATGCCACTTCCAAGCATAATAATCCGGTCTTTTAACAAACGGGAATAAATATCATATGCACGTTCACCGCGGTTTGTTTGTTCAATAACTGTAGGAATCAAATTCATTTTTCTTCCTCCTTTGAGTGTATTAGGTAATAATATTATGTATTGTTATCATACACTGATGGTCAATAAAGGTCAAACAATTCGTCTTTAAAATGTTCGATAACTTTCCTTCATACAGGATAACCATTCAGGTGGGTTTTAAACCTATAAATCACTTGCAATGTTTATGGTTCTAGCATATAATATGTAAGTCGCAACAATTTAGCGCTCGTGGTGCAACGGATAGCACGTAAGATTCCGGTTCTTAAAATGGGGGTTCGATTCCCTCCGAGCGCGTCACCAAGGCCTCCTGTTTCCTGCAAACAGGGGGTTTTTATTTTTTTCATACACCATTTTCTCTTCTTCGTGTAAAATAGAACAAAGGGGGGGGACGCATGAACTTAAAGGCAGGTTTATGGCAGCAGCAGACGTTAAAATTAACAATGACACAGGAATTGTCGCAGGCTATTGCTTTATTGCAATATTCGGCCCAGGAACTGAATGCTTTTTTAGAAGATAAAGCACTTGAAAATCCCCTTATGCAGATTGAAACTGGACATGTTAAACCGATGAATCCCCTTATGGACCGCAATCGCAAACGGCATCATAAAGCGGAAAAGGATTGGATTGAACAAATTGCTGACAAACCATTTTCACTCGAAGACCATTTAATCTCACAATTAAAAATAACGAATTTATCGGCGGAGCAAGTAAAAGTAATTCGTCATCTTATTCAAAACTTAGATGAAAACGGTTACTTTTTGGGGGATATCGGTGAAATCGCTCATAAGCTGAGAGTATCAGAAGATCTAGTTGAAGAATGTTTAGCTGTGATTCAAACGCTTGAACCGGCAGGAATTGGTGCGAGGAACCTACAAGAGTGCCTATTGATGCAAATGTATTATGAAAATCCAAATAATGAACTGGCTCAAAAAATACTCTCTGATTTTTTCGTCCCGTTTGCCGAAAAGAAATGGAAGCAAATTGCGAAAGAATTGAAGGTAACCCTAAAGGACATTCAAGATTTATTTGACCAGATTCAATTGTTGAATCCAAAGCCAGCAGCTATGTTAGGGAAAGAAACCACCACGTACATTATTCCAGATGTGATTATAGAGCAATTGTCAGGAGGCCTAACTGTCCGGATGTTTGATGAATCCTTGCCTAGGATCAGCTTTAATGAAAAATACTATAAAAAATTTAAAGATCAGGACCAGGAAGTCAGCCGTTTTTTGCAGGATAAGGTTCAGGATTATCAATGGATTGCAAAAAGTATTGAACAGCGGAGAGAGACACTTACAAGAGTGGTTGCAAAAATTGTTGAAAAGCAAGCGGCATTTTTTCAAAAAGGCGCGCAATTTTTAATGCCCATGACGATGAAGGAAGTCGCAGCAGAGCTTGATATTCATGAATCCACTGTCAGCCGGGCTGTCCGTGAGAAATATGTGCAAACACCCATTGGAACCTTTGCATTAAAAACATTTTTCACAAGCACGATTCAAACAGTAACAGCGGATGAAAATACCTCTTCCACTCAAGTGAAGAACGAAATCAGTAAATTAATAGAACAAGAAAATAAGGAAAAACCGTTATCAGATCAGGAAATTGTGGAACAATTAAAGACGACGGAAGGAATCGTAGTGTCGAGGCGTACGATTGCTAAGTACCGCGACCAGTTGGGAATCCCGTCCTCTTCCAAACGAAAAAGGTTCATCTAGGAAGGAAATAACAATGACCCAAACAACGATCACTTTATATACACGGAGTCGCTGCCCTTTATGTGATAAAGCAAAAGCCACCCTCGAAGAGCTGAAACAGGAATGGAATTTTGAGCTCAAAGAAATCGATATCGAATCAAGCGATGAATTAACCGAGCGTTATGGATTGATGATTCCGGTTATACATTTAGACGAGGAAGAGGTTGGATTTGGCTTTGTGAACAAATTCGACATAAGAAACCGTTTGTATGAAAAAAACTCAATCAAATAAGTTGAAATAGGTTTTCACTCCTGTTACAATTAAAAACGTACAAGGGGTGATTTTTTTTAGAGTAGGCGGGACATAATATGTCTATGGTGGACATTTTAAGACCAACTACAAAGAATAAAGGAGCATGCGATTCATGCAGTCATTTATTGATATCCAAAAAAGATTATTACCCGATCTTCTCCAAGTCCTGCAAAAAAGATATACCATCCTAAGATACATAGGATTTATGCAGCCTGTGGGAAGAAGGAGTTTAGCTGTCAGCCTTGGCTTAACGGAGAGAATTCTCCGTAGTGAAGTAGACTTCCTCAAAGAGCAAAATCTTATTTATGCAAATAATGTAGGAATGAGTTTAACTGCTGAAGGGAAAAATTTACTCGAGGATTTAGAAGGTTTAATGCGTGAGTTAAAGGGTATTGATGTAATGGAGTTGGAATTAAAGCACCGACTTGGCATTAAAAAGGTAATCATTGTACCTGGGGATAGTGATGAGTCACCAATGGTTAAAGGTGAGTTAGGCAAGGCATGTGCGCATTGCATGAAAAACCTATTAAATGGGAAAAATATCATCGCTGTTACTGGCGGTTCAACCATGGCTGCTGTTGCAGAAAGATTATCACCCAGTCATCATCACAACGAATTACTTTTTGTTCCGGCACGTGGCGGTGTCGGTGAAGATGTCGCCAATCAGGCGAATACGATTTGCTCGAATATGGCCAAAAATACTGATTCTAAACATCGTGTTTTTTATGTACCCGATCAAGTTAGTTCTGAAATTTATGAATCCCTAATAAAAGAGCCTGAGATCCATGAGGTATTAACGCTGATTAAATCAGCAAGCATGGTTATCCATGGTATTGGGGATGCTATTACAATGGCTGAACGGCGAAAAACTAACCCAGATATTAAGCACAAGCTAGAAAATGGGAAGGCTGTCGGCGAAGCTTTTGGCTATTATTTTAACGAAGAAGGCGAGATCGTCCACAAGGTATCAACCATTGGACTTCAGCTTGAAGACCTTGCCCATATCCCGAAGGTCATTGCTGTTGCAGGCGGGGAATCAAAGGCAAAGGCAATCAAGGCATACTTTAAACAAGCACCAGCATCGACGATTCTAATAACAGATGAAGGTGTCGCAAAAAGGTTATTGAAAGGGTAAATCCTTTTATCAGATAGGAAAGTAAACTTTCCTTTCATTCATAAGTGTAACTACGCCTCTGACTGCGCCTAACGGCCTGTCAGTCGGCGATAAAAAAATACATCTTTACCCAATAAAAGGAGGAATTTTATCATGGCAGTAAAAGTTGGTATTAATGGATTTGGACGTATTGGTCGTAATGTATTCCGTGCGGCTTTAAACAATAGCAATGTGGAAATCGTAGCAATTAACGACTTAACAGATGCAAACATGCTTGCACATCTTTTAAAATATGATACAGTACACGGAACTCTAGCAGAAGACGTAACTGTTGACGGTGAATACTTAGTAGTTGGCGGACATAAAGTGAAAGTTATCGCTGAACGAGATCCTGCACAACTTGGCTGGGGTGACTTAGGTGTTGAAGTGGTTGTTGAATCAACTGGCCGTTTCACAAAACGCGAAGATGCAGCAAAACATCTTGAAGCAGGTGCGAAAAAGGTTATTATCTCAGCACCGGCAAACAACGAAGATATTACAATCGTTATGGGTGTTAACGAAGATAAATATGATGCAAACAACCACCACGTACTTTCAAACGCTTCTTGTACAACAAACTGTTTAGCACCGTTTGCAAAAGTATTAAACGACACATTCGGAATCAAGCGCGGTATGATGACAACTGTTCACTCTTATACTAATGACCAACAAATCCTTGACTTGCCACACAAGGACTACCGTCGTGCACGTGCAGCAGCTGAAAACATGATCCCAACATCAACTGGTGCGGCAAAAGCAGTTTCTCTTGTATTACCTGAACTTAAAGGTAAATTAAATGGTATGGCAATGCGCGTTCCAACTCCAAACGTTTCTGTAGTTGACCTAGTTGCTGAACTTGAAAAAGACGTTACAGCTGAAGAAGTTAATGCAGCATTAAAAGCAGCTGCTGAAGGCCCATTAAAAGGCATTCTAGACTACACTGAACTTCCATTGGTTTCTAGAGACTTTAACGGAAGCACTGCTTCTTCTACAATCGATGCATTGTCAACAATGGTTCTTGAAGGAAATATGGTAAAAGTACTTTCTTGGTACGACAACGAAGTTGGTTACTCTAATCGTGTAGTTGACCTTGTTGATTACATCGCTTCAAAAGGGCTTTAATTCTTAATAAATGGGGTATGATTGGTATTTTGGTAGTAAACCATCTATAATAATACATGGTATTCCAAAGGGGAGCGGGGAGGATTCCCCCTCCTTTTTTAATGTAATTTTCATCAGCCAATACTTTAAGGAGGATCCTTTACATGAACAAGAAAACACTGAAGGATATCGATGTTAAAGGGAAGCGCGTATTTTGCCGGGTGGATTTTAACGTCCCAATGCAGGATGGAAAAATAACGGACGAAACGCGGATTCGTGCGGCGTTGCCAACAATTCAATACTTGATGGACCAAGGTGCAAAAGTCATTTTGGCAAGCCATTTCGGCCGTCCCAAAGGAAAAGTAGTCGAAGAAATGCGTTTAACTCCAGTTGGCGTAAGACTTGCTGAGCTTCTTGGCAAAGACGTGAAAAAAGTGGATGAGGCATATGGCGATACGGTTAAAACGGTAATCGGAACAATGAGTGAGGGCGATGTGCTGCTTCTTGAAAACGTCCGCTTTTGCCCTGGTGAAGAAAAGAATGATCCAGAACTCGCAAAAGCATTTGCAGAGCTTGCTGATGTGTATGTAAACGACGCATTTGGTACAGCCCATCGTGCCCATGCTTCGACAGAAGGAGTTGCCCACAATCTTCCAGCTGTCTCCGGCTTTTTAATGGAAAAAGAACTTGAAGTCCTTGGTAAAGCTCTTTCCAATCCAGAGCGCCCATTTACAGCGATTATCGGCGGGGCAAAGGTAAAGGATAAGATTGGCGTTATTGAAAATCTTTTAGAACTAGTCGACAACCTAATCATTGGCGGCGGACTTGCTTATACGTTTGTCAAAGCCCAAGGTCATGAAATTGGTAAATCCCTGCTTGAAGCAGACAAGATTGATCTTGCGAAATCCTTCATGGAAAAAGCAAAGACGAAGGGCGTTAATTTCTACATGCCGGTAGACGCGGTTGTTGCGGATGATTTCTCAGCAAATGCGAACTCTAAAGTAGTGGCAATCGATGAAATTCCTGCTGATTGGGAAGCACTTGATATCGGACCAAAAACAGCAGAAATTTATCGCGATGTGATTCAAAAATCTAAATTGGTTATTTGGAATGGACCAATGGGCGTGTTTGAAATCGATAAATTTGCCGGTGGTACAAAAGCAGTGGCCGAAGCACTTGCTGAAGCAGAAGGTACATATTCAGTTATTGGCGGCGGCGACTCAGCAGCAGCAGTTGAAAAGTTTAACTTAGCGGAAAAAATGAGCCACATTTCCACAGGCGGCGGTGCGTCCCTTGAATTTATGGAAGGCAAAGCACTTCCAGGTGTTGTGGCATTGAACGATAAATAATTTTTTGTCTAAAAAGTTCATATATCTACAAATTTTAGCTCAATATGAACAAAATTTTCGATATATGAACAAATTCAAGTAGGATATGAACAAAATTAACCAAGAAATAAACAAATTGCCGTGGAACGTACAAAAGAAAGGATGTGCCACCTATGCGTAAACCTATCATTGCAGGAAACTGGAAAATGAACAAAACACTTTCAGAAGCAAAAAGCTTTGCCGAAGAAGTAAAAAGTCTTGTACCTGCTGCAGAAAACATGGAATCTGTGATTTGTGCACCGGCGTTATTTTTACAAACCCTTGTAGAAACAGCTCAAGGGACTGACGTAAAAATTGGTGCTCAGAACATGCACTTTGAAGAAAGCGGAGCATTTACAGGAGAAATCAGCCCGAAAGCACTCGCTGACCTTGGAGTTCAATATGTGATTATTGGACACTCTGAACGCCGTGAAATGTTTAATGAAACAGATGAATCTGTCAATATAAAGGCACTTGCAGCGTTTAAATATAACTTAACTCCAATCGTCTGCTGTGGTGAAACATTAGAGCAGCGTGAAAACGGTGAAACAAACCAATTAGTTGGCGACCAAGTTGCTAAAGCATTAGCGGGTCTAACCGAAGATCAAGTTAAACAAACGGTTATCGCTTATGAACCAATCTGGGCAATTGGTACAGGCAAATCATCAACATCCCAGGATGCAAATGATGTATGTGCACACATCCGCCAGGTGATTGCACAGCAATTCTCTCAAGATGTAGCCGACGCCGTAAGAATTCAATACGGTGGCAGCGTAAAACCGGAAAATATTAAAGAGTACATGGCACAACCGGATATTGATGGTGCGTTAGTTGGCGGAGCAAGCCTTGAAGCACAATCATTCTTAAAGCTACTGGAGGCAGGTCAGTATGAGTAAATCTCCAGTTGCCCTCATTATCCTTGATGGTTTCGGGTGCAGAGGTGAGATAAAAGGGAACGCGGTGGCACAGTCGAAAAAGCCAAACTTTGACCGTTTCTGGGGCACGTATCCTCATTCCCATTTAACCGCATCCGGTGAGGCAGTCGGCCTTCCTGAGGGTCAAATGGGTAACTCTGAGGTTGGGCACTTGAATATTGGTGCCGGCCGGATTGTTTACCAAAGCTTAACTCGGGTGAACATTGCCATCCGTGAAGGCGAATTTGAAAAAAATGAAACCTTTACAGGGGCAATGGAGCATGTAAAAAAACATGGCACTGCGCTTCACTTATTCGGCTTGCTTTCAGACGGCGGTGTTCACAGCCATATTCAGCATATGTTTGCCTTGCTGAAGCTTGCTAAAGAAGAAGGTGTGGAGAAAGTATATGTGCATGCTTTCCTTGACGGACGTGATGTAGGACCAAAGACAGCGGCAAAATATATTCAGCAAACACTGGATAAAATGAAGGAGTATGGTGTCGGTGAATTCGCAACCATCTCCGGACGTTATTACTCGATGGACCGCGATAAGCGCTGGGAGCGTGTGGAAAAATCATACCGTTCAATGGTATA
>Ga0213825_1000786_pt1 | contig 22957 bp, 18 predicted proteins | sample MC6MC0900MG_FD_179896 | JGI IMG/M metagenome (GOLD analysis project Ga0213825, IMG submission 179896) | Enriched soil aggregate microbial communities from Iowa State University, Ames, United States - MC6-MC0900-MG | ecosystem: Environmental > Terrestrial > Soil > Unclassified | place: USA: Iowa... | reverse complement strand
TTCATACAACCTTTAAAAATTTTTATATCAGGATATTTTTTAAATTTATTTGTGAGCAATTATACGATTAATGGCAAAAACTCAATCCAATTAATGGATCGAGTTTTACTTTTTAATTATCGAATAACTTTCTTCTTAAAAATAGACGGTAGAACCTCTAACAACCGTTCACGTGTAATGGGATCACAATGATTCCATATAAAATCTATGAAATGAGTCTTACCAGGAGCAAGCTCGATTAACGTGGCGATTTGTGGGCAGTAAGTAATCGTTAGTAATTCTTTGGGGGAAGCCAAAATAAAATTACGCTCTCCAGCATAGTGATTTATTTGATGCTGCTGAATTTCTATCCATGCTTGCCCTTGCTCGATTAGCTGCATTACCTGAGGAGTAGGACGAAAGCCAAGAGATTCATACAAGCTTGCAGCCAATCCAGTCTGACACATAACATAATATTTAGTATCTAACTTGAGATAAACAGTAGCCGTCTCCCCAGCAACATAAACATCTGCTAATTGCCTACGTACCAATCTTACTTTGTTCTCATATGTAGAAATCCACTTCTCTGCCGCTTTACTCCGTTCAAATAGTTTAGCGATATATCGTAACCGCTCAAATAGACTAAACTTGCTATTCAGTATAATAGTAGGAGCAATCGCATCTAGTTTCTGCAAATCATGTTCAGGATGAAAATAGCTAAGCAATAATAACTCTGGCTGCAGCTGTGCGATTTTATCCGGATCTACCCAATGCCCAATACTATGAATGTTCCTTAATTTATTGTGATAAACCACGTTATCTTTCATGATTGAGATGGCCGCCCCTATAGGAGGTATGCCTAGAACAAGTAATTCCCCAAGTGTAAATTTGCCATCAGTCACAATACGTGTTGCATCTTTAGGAACATGAATCTTTCTACCAAATGAATCGATAACTGTTCTTTCTGGAGTATGAAGTTGAATGTTTGCATATTCACGTGGGGTGTTTCCGGTTAATTTATGAAAGCATCGACTAAAATAATATTCATCCTTAAACCCAATTTGTCGAGCTATTTTTCTCAATGGCTCAGTTGAATTACTTAGAATTTTTTTTGCCTGGTTTATACGTACATGAGTCAAATAATCCGTCGGCTTTTTACCGGTCAATATTTTAAACTTTTGACTATATTGCCATCTTACCATTCCAGCCATGTTAGCTAATTGTTCAACTGTCAAGTCCTCATCATAGTGCTGTTCTATGTACTGTACAGTTTGTTGAACCAATTTTGTCTTTTCTTCGTGCTGTAACTGGTTAGCTTGTTCATCTAACTGAACCATCATAGCTAGTATTTGCTGAAGTCTACCTTGCAACATGGCCATTTCTAATGTGGATAGAGAGGAACAAAATTGATTATTGTTCGATGCTTCATTTCCTAATACCTGCTTGACTTGAGAAAACAACAGATGATAGGGATAACCATGAAGCAGGGGTGGATGAGCAATTCGGTTCAAAGTCATTCCTTCTACTTCAAAGGTTTCAAAGGTAAAGCGAGCAAGCTGTGCCTCTTTGTTACTTGACTCTACCGTGTAGCTTTGTATAGGCAAAATGAGCGTACAGCTTCCTTGTCGTAGATCGATTGCCATTTTGTCTACATACAGTCGTATGGCAGGACTGAGTGCTATCAATAATGTGCATAAATTTGTTTCATGATTATTTATTCCCTCATTATAGCTAGTAGCTGACATTATTCGATCAACTTGAAATCGATCATAGTGTTGTAGTCTAATATATAAGGATGTCAGATTCATAAGCAACTCTCCAAACATTGAAAATGATTCTCATTATCGTCATTGTAACATATAATGACCCACTATCAACGATTGTTCGAGTATGTGCTATTTAGAATACTAGCGGTTTAAAAATTGATTGGACGGATACAATTTTTACTGTTTGCGCATCCACTCTGGTAGCTTTTGGAACAATTGCTTCAAAGCTAATAAATTATCTGTATTCCATTCATTAGGAACAACATAAACTTTTCCCTTTTTGACAGCAGGCAAAGTTCCCCATATCGGGCTTTGTAGCAGCCGATCAGCTTCTGCTTCACTTTCACTATCCTCTTGTACAATTACAAACAAATGATCACCAGCAAACTCAGGAAGCACCTCTTCGGAAACCTCTAGGAAAGATACCCCTTCTACATCAATAATATTATTTTGTACTGCTGGTGGGACAGCAAAGCCATTTTTCCCATAAATAATTGCACCTAGGCTACGATCACCCATAACATAAAGCGTCTTTCCTAGCTGATAGAAAACTGTTGCGGTTTCCCCTTCTGTTAATTGAAACTTGTCAAACATTTCTTTAGACTCTGTTTCAAACTTAGCAAGCAATTGAGCTACTTCTTCCTGCTTATCTAGGATATTCCCCATCTCTTTTACTCGTTCTGTATAAGGAAGAGCAGGATTAAAGGGAATCGTAGTAGCGATTTTTGACAATTCTTCATTAAGATTTGGATCCGCCTTGTAATAGCCATTAATAATCAAATCAGGTTTTAAAGTCAAAATCGTCTCTAAGTCAGCAGGATTACCAATATCAACGATCCCTTCAAGTTTGCCTTCATAGTAACTAGGAGAATCTTTAGGAAGATTATTACCAACAACCGGAATATCCATCGCCAAGAAATCACCAATTGTCTGACCAATATAAACGATTCGTTTTGGATTTGCAGGTATTTCAACCTGTTCACCTGTAATCGTTGTATATTGAACAGTTGACTCACTTTCCTCTGCTTTCACATCAGATTGAGTTATTTTCTCGTTTTCCTTTTTCTGCGCATCAGATGTGTTGCCATTAGAACTACATGCCGCTAATATCATTAGCAACAGGAGGAAACTCCCCCATAGTATAATTCTCTTTCCTATATATTGCTTCATATTTGTTGCCCCTTTCAGATTTACCTTTAATTGAAAATGATTATCATTTACAGAGTTATTATAGATTTTATGAAAGGGCGAAACAATGAAAAAAACGCAATAATTTATTTGGATAAATGTCAATAATCAGGATTATGAATGCCTTTTGGTTTTTTAGTGAAGAATTATTCATTTTAGGGTTTATTCTATTTCGACTATATGATCAATTAGAATCTCAAGAGAGAAAATGGGGAAATGTAAGCATAAGTATTAGCTCCCTATAGAAAAAAAGAAACCATTTCAGTGGTTTCTTTTCATATTAACAAGCTGTTAATTACTATTCTATTTTATTTCTTCAGCGAGCTCTAAAATAATTCCTTCTGGCCCACGAACGTAGCATAGTTTATAGGCGTTTTCGTACCTATAAATGTCACTAATAAGTTCTGCGCCCTTCTTTGTCAATTTGTTAACGAGGGCTTCAATATCTTCAACATTGAAGGCAATATGCTGGATACCCAAAGTATTTGCTAAAGGATGCTGGATGCATATTTCATTTGATGGCCCGTTAAATTTTACTAGTTCAATATTCGTCTCACCGTCTGGCGTTCGCAGCATTACTATTTCTAGATTTGCGTCACTATCTGACGTTTGCAATTTTGCAACGTCCTCTTTTATATCTTGAAGCCCTATTACCCGCTCCATCCTCTTCACCCATTCACCCTCCACTTTTCCTTCCCCTAACACCTCAAGGCCAAAGTCAAGAAAAAATGCTTTCGCTGCAGGAAGATCATTGACGATTATCCCCACATGGTCAATCTTACGGAATTTCATATTTCAAACCACCTTTCTCTTATTTGAATAATTTCTTTTTAATTGCAGAATCCTAAGTCTTAATTATTTTTATCGTATATGATGATTGTCCTTTTTACGAATAAAATCGCTTTAAAACCCCTATCTGAAACATCCTTCTAAACAATTTTTAATTTATGGCGGGTACTCGAATAAGAATAGAAAAAAGAAGCCCATTAAAATAGGCTTCTCTTACACTTATAAATAAAGGATTTTTACTAGGTAATCTTTTTCACCCCATGAACCGTAGCTTTTAAAGGGGGAAAATCCCCAACACTACACAGACAATAATCATGACAATTGTAGAACCGAATGCCCACTTTAAGAAGATACGTTGTAGTGTTCCGAAATCCTCTCCAACCATTCCTACTAATAAATACGTAGAGGGAACAAGCGGACTTAGAAGGTGTACTGGCATGCCTAAAAGAGAAGCTCTACCGATTAGGGCTGGATCAATGCCATATACTGCTCCTGCCTTTGCAAGTAACGGCAGTACGCCATAGTAAAAGGCATCATTAGACATAAAAAATGTAAAAGGTGCGCTGAGAATGGCTGTAACAACAGCAAAATGAGAACCCATTGCATCTGGAATATAATGAATCACTGAGTTTGCCATTGCATCTACCATTGATGTACCTGAAAGAATGCCTGTAAATATCCCAGCTGCAAAAACCATAGAAACAACAGATAATGCATTGTCAGCATAATTCGCAACACGTTCCTTCTGATCTTTCAATTTTGGATAGTTTACAGTAATCGCAATCGCAAAACCAAGCATGAATAATGCAACAGGTGGTAATAACTCCATAATTAACGCTACTAAAAGAACAATTGTCAAAGTATAGTTAAAGATAATTAGTTTTGGACGTTTCAAATAGTCATCTTCGACTGTAGCAGCAGACTGAGCTGCCGCTTCATAATCATATTCTATAATACCAATCCGTTTTCTTTCCTGTCTTCCGAACGTAAATGCCATGAACAGAACAAAGATAGCCCCGCCAATCATCGCTGGAATCACTGGTGTAAAAACCTCAGACATTTCCAGATTCAAGGCTGTCATAACCCTTGCTGTTGGCCCTCCCCAAGGTAGAAGGTTCATCACACCCGAAGCTGAAACGGCAATACCAGCTAATACAATTGGTCGCATGCCAATTCTTTTATAAAGCGGTAGAAAGGCAGAAATAGTAATCATGTATGTTGTCGTACCATCACCATCTAAAGAAATAAAAAGGGCTAATACGGCTGTTCCGATAGCAATTTTTACAGGATCCCCTTTTACTAGCCTAAGTATCGTTTTAATGATTGGATCAAATACGCCAGCATCGATCAAAATACCAAAGAAAAGAATTGCAAATAAAATCATAATTCCTGTTGGAGCGACACTTTTAATCCCATCCAACATCATAGGTCCCATTTCACTTCCGAATCCACCAATAACTGCGAACGTAATTGGAACTACAATTAATGCAATCATTGCTGTAAGACGGCCCGTCATAATCAAAATCATAAATACTATTATCATTAAAAAACCTAAAATTGCTAGCATAATACTCCCCCCAAATGCTTTGTAAAGTTATTTATTAATTCGTTAAATAACTAATTTTCCGAATATTACACCTTATAATAAATTAACATCGACCAAATGTAATCGTTTACAAATTAATGTTTATTAATTTCTTTATAGCTATTTTGTACATTTTGTTCACGAAAAGCATTGTATGCCTGTCTATTTTTGATAAACAAAAAAAGAGGCTAACCTTGGACTATGTATTCTCTCCACCATCGTATAAGACGATAGAAAGGAAAACACATAGATCTCAATAGTCAACCTAATAAAGCAAATATATTACTATGCATAATAAGAATAAATTTACTCAGTAAATCTCCAATAATTTCTCATATTTCTTATTTTCATCATCAAGAAATCTAGATGTATCTCTACTGTTCATATAAAAATCTTCCCACATATACGTCTGCAAAGTTTGTTTCCATTCTTTAGTTTTGACCATTTTTGCAAATGTCGTCTCCCAGAATTCGATTTCCTTTTTTGACATATTAGGTGGTCCCATAATACCGCGCCAGTGTTTAAAAACTACATCTATTCCCTCTTCCTTCCATGTAGGAATTTCTGGGAGCTCCTTTAAACGTTTCTCCGAGGAAATGACAAGCAATTGTACCTGATTCAAATCATAATATTTTTTAGCCTCGGACAAAGTCATAGTTGCCACATCTATTTGCTTTTTTAATAATGCATCAACAACTTCATCACTATTCTCATAAACTAAAAAATCTAGTTTTTCAGGATGCACTCCTGCCTGTTTACTCGCTAATACAAAAGAAATTTGATCATCATTGCCTAATCTCGGAGAAACTCCTATTTTATACGCTTGAGGTGTTTCTTTGAGCTCTTCCATTAAACCTTTTGCACTTTTTATTTCTGAATCCTTGGAGACAATTACGACATTCCATTCTGTAGCCAAAGTGGCAATGGGTGTAAAATCTTTGTAGGTTAGCTTACTTTGCCCCAACAAATGATTGGTAATGAGTAGGCTTGAATTCATTGCTAGCACATGTTTTTTTTGTTGTTTAGTATATTTCCATCCTAGCTCTCCACCAGCACCTATTTTATTCAGTACATGAATATCCTCATCAATCAAATTGTTACTCAGTAAAATATCCTGTATGGCTCTTGCTGTTTTGTCCCAACCTCCACCAATAGAGCTTGGGGCAATGAATGTTACTGTATCTGTTATTGCTTCATGCCCCTCATCTTGTGAACAACCAAAGCAAAGCATGACAACAAGCACGAAAATAAACATTATTTTTTTTCTCATTGTTCATCCCTTGTCCTTATTTTTAAGTTAACCTTGTTGTTATTCTTTATAGTAATATTTCCTCTCAGGCCTTCCAACAACTCCATATTCATGTTTTGCCGTACAGACATCAATTGAAACAAGAAACTCTAAATACCTTCTAGCAGTTGTTCGAGATGCACCGATTTGTTCACCCATCTCCTCGATGGAAATACCACCTTTTAGTTCCTTCATTACCTCTTTCACTTTTTCTAAAGTATGACGATCAACACCTGAAGGTAAGTCTTTTTGAGATGAGGACAATTGATTGGCAACACCAAAGTATTGATCAATCAATGTTTGGTCGACCTCATCACGATGACTTAGAAGTTTTTTCTTTTTTTTATATTCTTCCACCGCTTCAACAAATTTCTCCATTGTCACAGGCTTCAACAAATAGTTACTCACACCATATCTAACTGCCGTCTCCAACATCGTTTTTTCTGTTGCAGCAGTCACTATAATAATATCGATTGATGGATAATGATCGCGAATTTTTGCTAACAAATTTGTTCCAAGATCATCGGGCATATAGATATCCAAAAAAAGCAAGTCAACTTCATATTTCTCTAGTATGTCCATCGTTTCCTTTGCATTCAATGCCTTCTGAACAACCTTTACATCTGGTACTTTATGCAAAAACTGTTCTTGCACTTGTGCAATACGAAAATCATCTTCCGCAATGACAACCTTAATCATTTTTCCCCTCTCCTTCTTTTATCTCCCTGTGCTGACATTTAGAAACCCGACTTAAAGGGAAGTACCTCCAACATCAGTAGTACTATAGATTATCTCATTGAGTAAGCTTCATTATTTCGGTAGGAATACCGTGAAAATGGCCCCACCGTGTTTGTCATTTTTTACTTCTACTGTTCCACCTAAAGATTCTACAATTTGTTTAACATTAAATAAACCGTACCCCCTATTTTTTCCTTTAGATGAACTACGTAAATCAAATATAAAATCTAACATATCTTCAGCAATTCCCTTTCCGTTATCTGCTACTTCTATAATGATATCACTCCCAATTCCTGTAATTGAGAAAGACACCCTTCTCTCTTTTCGATCGGCTACGGCATCAAATGCATTATCAATAAGATTTCCAATGATTGTGATGATATCCGTGATTTCAATGTGACTTGGTAAGACATCTACATAACTATCAGGATCAATTTCAAAGGCAATCTTCTTTTCCGATGCATTGCCCAGTTTCCCTAATAATATAGCTTGAACATTTATATCTTGAATTTGATTAAATAGGATTCGGTTTTGGTGTTGGTGATTGGCTGACTCCTTTTGTATAAATTCAAACGCATCCTGATATCTCTCTAATTGGATTAATCCTGATAATAAGTAAAGTTTATTTGAGTACTCATGCGTTTGCGCACGAAGTCCCTCAGAATATGCGCGAACCTCTGTGATCGTATCAATAAGCTTTTTAAGCTCCGTTTTATCACGAAAACTAGAAACCACACCCATAATCTTTTCATTTTCGATAATGGGAATAAAATTAAAAATAAATACTTTATCATTAATTAATATCTCTACATTATGAATGGGCTTACCTTTCTGTAATACATGATCGATATTAATTGCTGGTAAGACAAATTGAATATGTTCACCAATAGAGGATTCATCCTTGAGGTTCAACATTGAACTAGCAGAATGATTGATTAAGGTTAAGAAACCCTTTTGATCGATTGCAATGATTCCTTCCTTTACTGATAACAGAATGGCACTTCTTTCTCTATATAGTGAGGAGATTTCATGCGGTTCCAATCCCATAGTATCTTTTCTAATACTTTTGGTTAAAAAAATACCACCAATGATTCCTAAAATTAAAACAATTAGAGAAGCAATGAGAATGGACTTAATTCGTTTATAAATATTTTGAAAGATTTCTTTTTCTGCGTATTCAACCGATACGGTCCCAATTACACGAGTATATTCTCCATTGTCTGCTATGATAGGAACCTTTCCTATTAAAACAGAACCACTCTCTCGTTCCAATTCAAAATTATTAGAACCACCAAATATTAACCCATAATTATTTGTATGATCAAAACTCTTCTGACCAACCTGACTTGGGCTTCTGTGCGAATAAATAATCTTCTCCCGATCTTCAATAATAATATTTTCTGCATTTACCTGATCTATTACTTGCTCAGCAATTGGACGAAAACGTAGCTCTAAATCACTTTTCCCAATGGATTCTTTAAGTTCTGGCATAAGAGAGATTGTCATAGCCGTTTGCAATGCCAATTGTTTAACTTGAGTCCTTGCATCGACATATTGTAAATAAGCAAATATACTGGCGAGCAGAAAAACAATAAAAAGAATTAACGTGCTAATCAGTCCCAATATTTTTGTTTGTAATGGTATCTTTTTTTTGTTCAATATACTTAACCTTCACCCTTTTCAACTAGTATAATTCATATAACTTTCATCCTTCTTTTATTTAAATCCCTTTGTTGCCATATTTAAGGGAATATAACTTAGCTCATGGTAATTTGACTGTTATGATTGTTTCAACTAGAAAAATCATAAGAACTTACTAAATATCAGAGGAAAACCTAGTTTGAATCCAGCTTAATTTCTAGATTATACTATATTTTAAAGGAATTTTAGAATGCATAAAATTCTTCCACCAAAATCGGTGGAAGGTTTATGTAAATCAATAATAAAATCTTATAGACACATCAGGAAAGTCCTGTTGTTAATCCATGCTTATACGCTAAGTCTCCATTTTGTAATTCTTGGTTAAAATAAACTTGTGATTTGATATTGGATTTCGGCGTTCAGGATGAAAATAGAATAAACACGAATTTATTACTATCATTAAAATAAAGATGCTCCTCTTATTACAGAAATGCGCCAATGTCTGATATCTCCCTTGAAACTTCCCCAAATTTTTATTTTTTCCCTCCTTATAGTTTGAAAGAGTTCAAAAAAGGTTATAAAACACTATAACAAAATATTTAAAATACAAAATAGGAGATGGATAGTATGAGTTTCATTTGGTTTTTAATAATTGGCGGGCTTATCGGTTGGCTTGCAGGTATAATTTTGGGTAAAGATATCCCAGGTGGAATTATTGGTAATATTATTGCAGGTATTATCGGCGCATGGATTGGTGGTATGCTTCTTGGAAGTTGGGGTCCTAAAATTTCCGATTTCTATATCTTCCCTGCCCTCATTGGAGCAATTATACTAGTTTTCATTTTGAGTTTAATTCTGAAATCATTGCGTAGTGCTTCGTAAGCTAAATAGATCTCTTAATCTATTACTATACGATTAAGTGAATCAGATGTAACCAATAATAAATGGTGACTGTGCTTATAACAAAAAAGCGGCCTTCCACATCATATCTGTGGAGGACCGCTTTTACTTTGTTTTTAATTAACTTAACAATCCTCCGCTCCGTGAATTCAAGAAGAACTGAACAGCCTATACAACAATAGCGCCTGATTGAGGAGGACTATGCCATACAAAGCTTGATAATTAATGTTCTATAGATGTGATCCTCCACTTGCATCGAGCAATTGACCAGTTACCCAACGGCTGTCTGATGAAGCAAGAAAGGCGGCAATATCTGCCACATCCCCGGGCTCTCCCCATCTGTTGAAAATTGAAAGACCAGCCGCATATTTTTTTCCATCAAGGTTTTTCAAAGTCTTAGCATTCATTTCTGTATTAATAATCCCAGGCTGGATGGCGTTTACCGTAATATTCCGGCTCCCTAGTTGTTTGGCTAGAAGACGCGTAAACGTGTCGATTGCACCTTTGGACATACTGTACGTGAAGACACTTGGTGAAGCTGCACGTGTCACAAAAGATGAAATATTAATAATACGTCCCCCATCTTTTAAACGTGGTAAAGCTTGCTGAGTAACAAAAAGTGGTGCTTTAACATTTATCTTCATTACCTCGTCAAATGATTCCTCTGTCGTCTCTTCTAAACTGATAATTTGACCAATTCCAGCATTGTTGACAAGAATATCGAATCCGCTACCGCCCATATATTCCCGAATAGTATCATCCAAAGTAGTAAATAAATCTTGAATACCATCTAGAGTACTAAGGTCAGCACCAATCGCCAAAGCATTTCCTCCGCTTTGTTCGATCTGGTGAACAACTGCTTCTGCCTCAGTACGTCTTTTCCCATAATGAACGATGACAAAGGCTCCCTCTTGTGCCAGACGCAATGCAATACTGCGGCCAATTCCTCGACTTGATCCTGTAACTAAAGCGATTTTGCCTGTTAACTTACCCATGCTTCCATCTCCTTGTTCAAACATAGTTAGATTACATAGAGAATTATATCAAGGGGCATTATTTGAAATGTTGCTCTCCTATTCGGTTTCAAGGAGTGTTTCGTTATGGATAAAAACACCCCTTTAGAATAATAGTATCCAAAGGGGTAAAATGGTGTAATTTATTTACAAACGGTATGACTTTATTTAAAACCCAAAACACATGGCTTTGGAATAAAGATTGATCAAAATGAAGGTACTCTTTATAGATAAGTATGATTTTTATAAAAAAGTTTGATCATTTTTCAGCTATGTTGTTCAACAATTGCGCCCGTCAATGGAATAACTGTAAACCTAATGAAGCTTTTTTAAAAGCTGCGTTTCCCTGCCCAGGCTCCTTGCATTTTACTGAGGAATACAATTTGCCCAATATGATATGCATTGTGCATTGCTAAACTCTTCAGTTCAAGCACTAATGGATTGTCATCGGGAATTGGTCTATACAAATCTTCAAGTTCTGATTTTGCTAGTATTTTTTCTAGTTCACGATGAACAGAAAAGTATTCTTGTCTTGTTTCCTTCCAATTTAGAAAGGTCTCAGTTGGTAATCGATATGTAGCGTCATTATTTTCTGCCTTTGGTTCATTTGCTGTTTCACCAAGAAAGCGTAACAGAATTCTCTTTTCATAGAAAAGTAAATGACAAACTAATTCCCAAATGGAATGTGCCCCCTCTACTGGTTTCCAAATTGCCTGTTCCAAAGTAATATTCTCAAGTACTTTTTCAAGTGGTGGGAACCAGTCTTCTTTATCTAAGCAGCTTGCCCATTGTTGTAACAAAAGTGTCCTTACATCCATTTTATATTCTCTCCAATCATCTATATGGCATAACTAATAATTTCGAGAAGAATCATCTGATTACCTTCCTTATTCCACAATCTGGCCCTTTAGATAAAGAAAGACGCATTCCTTGATAAAAGTGCTGGTTCCCCTTACCTTTTGTAAGAGTTGATTAGATTAAATCTGACTTACATTACTTGAAAAAAACCTCAAACTTATTTTATAAATTTGTTCTTTTTCTTTTTTCTTTTAATACAATTCTTTGAATACTTTCCTGCTTCGTTAGTTTAAGTACATTACTTCGCAATCGTTTTTACATAAATATCAAATAAAAAAATTATCTAACCTCTAAAAAATATATAGAGGAGAGACGATTCTAATCAATTTTTATTACAAACTTACGTGGCATATAAATTGTGTGGGATATACATCTGCTTATTCCCTTGTGAAGATAGAACTGTGACATAGGCTGTATTGTTCAAGGGCAATTACTTGATTGTTCCTTCAACCTATCCAAATCGCCATTCTTCCAATACTGAATTCTAACAATACTATGCGTTTGTACAGCCATTTGGATTTGATGTGCGGATTCTTTAAAGTCATATTCATCATGTTTTGGCTCTGGTATAATATTATCTTCAGCCTGCCGTTCACGCAGTGGCTACACATGTTCAGGTAGCATCACCGCTGTCTGTCTATTTAATCGTACCACGATCTCGGTTTCTTTTTATATCCGTTTTATCATCAAACGAATAAGAACGCCTGTTTCCACTTTATATAGGGATGATTAAAAAAGTATAGCAATGACATTTATCAATTTTTTGGTTAAAGAACATTTCCAAATTTATTCCGACTAATAAATGTGGATTTATGTCAATTTTAATTATAAATAGCTTATGTAGTTTTATAATTATTTTTATAATTTATGACTATTATGAATAGGTCAATAAGAAAAAAGAAAACCTTGATACAGCAAGCATTCTAGCTGTATCAAGGTAATATTTGATGTCATTTTTAATTATAATTATGTGACAAGATTAATTATAACTCACATGTTTAATAATAATAAAGTTGTTTAATTTCGTTTCTAGAAATGCAGTAACGTTCTATTTATTAATTTGATAGGAGGTTATTAAAGTTGTTTCATATTTATTTTCTACTTTCATTTGATGACTTTTTAGGAATAATAAAGTTATTTAATTTTTTAGGTTCATTAGTATATGTTTTACGAACAATTTTATTTCCTCAATCTCCGAATAATTGCTTAAAAAACTTATTCCTTTTTAGCCTATCAGCTTTCTTTTATCACATGCTTCTAAAAAAGCAACCTTCAAAAAGTTTTGCTCTGCAAATTTATTATTCTCTGCCATTGTCTTTATCAATTCAAGTGCCTCTTTCGGGGACATATAACTTGAAAATTCTTGAGTTACTTGACTATACCAATAGTAAGCTCCATTACCCTTAATAATCTTATCTTTATATCTCTCTTCGATACCAAAAATATCTTTCCATGTTTCTGTCTCTTCTTTAAAGTTTTGTGATTGAATATTTAATTCAATATCATTACCTTGTAAATTTTCAATATTACTAGAGTTAAGTTCCATATTCACGCTTATATCAATAACTTCCTCCGTAAAAGGAAAAAATGCCTTTCTTCGTATTTTAGATGATTTAGCTTTATCTACGCTATACAAAGGATTTTTAGCTAACTTATACGATGAGTTACACTCATGACAAATTGGAGCTAAATTTTTCATATTTATTGAATTGAAGGCATAAGTACTCTTTGGTAAGAAGTGATCATATGCTTCCCTTTTAGAACTAAAACTCCCTTTGATTTCGTTTAAACCACAAAATGGACATATTCCTATATTATTAGTACCAACTAGCTGTTTATAATGATCATTTATTGTTCCTATTTTCTTTTTAACATCACTTAAATGTATAACATGCTCAAATAAATTAATGAAAAAAGTTTTTAACTCACCAGCTAAGTCTTTATTAAATCCTTCAATATCTTTATAAGTTAAGGGCTCATACCCATCGACATTAGCACACAATTCTTCAATTGAATTATTTTTTATATACCCCATTCTCAAATCATTTAACTGCTTTTCACTTAAGTTTTTGAAATGATTATAAATCCTAGAGATAGGACCTAACAAGTAATCATTAGTTACCCGCCCTTTTTGTATATCTAAAAGCAAGTCCTTAAACTCTGGCAAATCATTTAATTTTTCTATATCGAATTCACCTTCTGCTTTAACCCAGATTTCTAGAAATAAAAAATCAATATACTCTTGCACCTTCTCTAAACTGTGAGAAATATATTTATAGCCAAAAAGCATTATTTTCCATCCCCATGATTAAGAATCTTATTTATAAATAGAATTTTTTCAACAGAATCACCTAATAGTATGTGTGCATCACTTACAATTCCTGCAACGTTTTCACCATTTAGATAACGCTTTTCTAATTTATTAATCTCACTTAGTGCATGATCCCCTATAGTTTCACGTCTTCCAAATAAGTCCATGGTAATTTTATGAGTTGATGCACCTAGAGTATTAAAACTTGGGCGAGTAGCTTTAACTACTTGATCTATATTATCCCGATTAAAAAGTAGTACATATTCTTTACGACTATCTGAAACTAAAAAAGGTGTATGAGTCGTTATAAGCATGTCACGTACTGTACTTTTATTCTTCTCTTTCTGAAAACATTCACGCAAACAAGAAATAAACTTTGCTCTCCATTCTGGATTAAAATGCGTCTCAGGTTCATCTAAAAGAAATAAACAAGGCTCATCTTTAAAAAGTAAAGATAAACCTAAAGCATGTATAAATTGATGTTCGCCATCTGATAATGATTTAGTGTAGATTATATCTTCGATTCCGTCCTTATCTAATCTAAATTCTTTTATTCGAAAAATACTTTTCTCATCTAAAGATATCGATGTCATGTCTTGCTTTAAATAAATATTTTTTGACTTGTACAATCTATCTTTAGTATCTTGATTAATTATGTAATAATTTAATGTATATAATATTTGCAACGCCTGAAACAGTTCTAAAGCACTATTATTAAAATGAAATTTAAATGCTTTTTTAGTCTCCTCGTTAACATAAAAATCAAGTATTAAAAAGGTCTTCAAACCCTCTTCATCATATAAAGTATTATTAATTGTAGAACATTTTTTCAACTTTTCAATTGTTGTTAAAAGATTTGATGTAAGTTCTTTTCTTATTTTAGTATTTCTCTTATCCTTAGTATCAAGTGTGTATAAAAGTTCATCATGTATTTCCTCGTACCGATGCTTTCCTATAACAAGGCGGAACTCTTTTACACCTCTTAAATTCAATTCTTTTTCAAAAGGAGCTAAAATTTCCTTAGGCTGTAATAAAAGATTACTCAATAAAATAGCTTGACTTAAATGATCATCTAAATAAATTAATCTACCTTCGGGTGCTTGTCCATAAAAAATATCCTTGATAAGGAAGTCTTTATATTCATCAAAATGAATAAACCGCATTTTATAAAATGGTAAACTCAAAATTTCATTTTCACCAGAAGAATATCCTATAATATACTTAGGAAGTAACTCCTTGATTTCACTTGCACTTAAGGAACCACTTCTTAAAGTCTCTTCATTACTAAACCTTTTTTGATTAACCCAATGTATCTGAGGTTTTTTATTATCCTTTTTAACAATTTTTATATGAGCATATCCAACTTCATTTTTATGATTTAACTCATTTGGGACAGCAATTAGATATTCTAATTCAAAAGCGTCTGGGGTAGCTTTTTCACCTCTAAAACCATCTGGGTTTTCCTCTTCATCATATCTAAAATTTTCAGGACGATATTTGAGATAAATACATTCAATATGATAAAAAATAGAGGCTAGTGCTTCTAAAACATTAGATTTCCCACTACCATTTGGTCCAACTAAAATATACGGATTAAATTCATGAATTTCCTCATCCATTTGTGGATTAAAAAAATGTACTTCAAATCCTTTTTGAAGACTTCTAAATTTATCATCTATTTTTAGTCGTAGTAACTTCATCGATTCACCTTCAATACAACTTCATTTTTTATCTCATCAAAGTATTGAGATAAAATAGGAGAAGGACCTTTTAGCAAGGAAAAAACAATATTTTTTATCTCATCATGATCAGGTAACTCTTGTAATCCACTTTTTTCTAAACTCTTTATCAATTGAACCATACTTAGTTCTTCGCCTCGTTTAGATTTAATAATGGATATAATATCTATTTGCTGATTTTTATTTTTATTTTTTTCTTTTACTTCCTTTTGAATAAACTTTATACTTTCTAATCCTTCAATAGAAATTTTGTTTAAATTTATTTTACCTAGAAATACTTTATTCTCTAAGTTTTTATATAATATTTCTAATAATTGAAGACTATCTTCATATTTTTTCTTAATATCTTCTATTTTTTTTAATATAGCTTCAAATTTATTTTGATATGATAAAGGTGGTACCTTAATCTTCAATTCCTTTATTATTCCTAAATTCAACCCACTCATAACAGCTCCTCTATTTCTTTTAAATAGTTGCATTTTTACCAGAGGGCTTGAATGAATTGCAAATGAAATAAAGTATGGGTTTACTAAGGATTCATCAAGAGTAATAGCTGCAAGATGCTTGGTATTAATAGCCAAAGGAATATCCTCTGGAATAACTGCCGATTTCCCAACTGTACCCATAATAGTGATTATAATATCTCTTGGATAAATTTTGTATTTTTTCAGCTCTTCATACTTTTCATGGCTTATAAATCTAGCTTCTTTCCATTCGAACTTATTCTTTACTGCATTATCAATACCTAAAACAGCAACATCACCATTTGAGGTAAATTCACTATGTTTTAAATTACTACCAAAAGGACCTGTACGAATACTATTTTTTTCTTTTTTTGCAATTTGCTTTATATCTAATAAAGGCCATTCTTGATAATTTTTTGATTTAGAACCAAACATTTTCAAAAAAGTACTTAGTAATAAATCGTCTAACAGTCTTATACTTTCTTTTCTTTTTTTTATTAAGGAATCGCTCTGCGAAAGAACCTGAGCTATTCGATATTGATCGACATATTTAACAACTGGAATTTTTAAATTGGTTAATGCATTTCTATTAATATGAGGCATAACAGCACCATTTGAGGTTCTTTGAAAATAATTAAATTGCTTTTTAAGAAAAACACCAATATATGGTGGATAATATTTATCTTGCTCCTTAATTCTTAACCGCCCAATCGTGCTTCCTATAAAACCTGATTTTCCATACTCAACTATCCCTGCATTAGCACCGTCCCAAGCTATTAAAATATCACTCTTCTCTACAAAAATTCCTGCTTCATCATTTGTATATTTTATATTTTCATCACTTCTTAAATCCTCTGTAAAAATTACCCGCTTTGAATCTCTAGAAGGGTTTTCAATCAAATTATGTTTTTTTCCTTTAGTAATATCAATAATATCTCCTAGTTTAATCCATTTCATCGAATATACTCCTTAATTCAATGAGCTTTTCTTCTATTTCTTTCTCTAACTTTTCGATATCAAAAATTATATCCTTAGGCTCCTCATAAGTATCGTCTACAATTTCTTCTTCTTTATACCTAGAAATACTGAAATCATAACCTAAATCTTTAATTTCATTCTTTGCTACTAAAAAGCTTTTATCTGAACGACTATTTTTTTTCTTCTCGCTTCTTTGATGATATTTACTAACGATATCCTGCAAATCTCCATAACCCGATTCCTTCATACGTTTGTCATCGAGTGTATAACCATCACTTTGCATGTCATAAAACCATACATGCTCTGTTTGACCACCTTTAGTAAAAATAAGTATTGCTGTACTTACTCCAGCATAAGGCTTAAAAACACCACTTGGCATATTAATAATTGCTTTAAGTTCCGTTTTTTCTAATAACATTTTTCTTATAGCTACAAATGCTTTACCTGTTGAAAAGAGAACTCCTTGAGGCACTATGACTCCTGCACTGCCCCCAACCCGAAGCATATTATAAATACGCTCTATAAATAAAAGTTCTGTTTTTGTAGTTTTTACTTTTAATTTTGAGTTTATATCACTTTGATCTACACTACCTGTAAAAGGAGGATTGGCCATGATGATATCATATTTATTTTCTTCATTATATGCTTCACTTAATGTATCCTTATAATCTATATTGGGATTATCAATACCATGCATCATTAAATTCATTAAACCCAAACGAACCATAGTTATATCAATATCATAGCCATACAAACTCTTTCCAAGAATATTTTTAATATCCTCTGACAATAGACCACTTACAGAACTACGATAAAATCCATCCTCATCTTGAATAACGGTATCTTTATTCTTATCAAGTTTAGTTGCAATATATTGGTAAGCTCCCAGTAAAAAACCTCCCGATCCACATGCAGGATCCGCAATTTTATTACCAATTTCCGGTTCCAAAAGTTCATTTATAAGTTTAATGATATGTCTGGGTGTACGAAATTGACCGTTTTTACCCGAGCTAGAAATTTCATTAATAAGGAGTTCGTATACATCACCTTGGATATCTTGAAAACTTTGATTTCTTTCAATCGAATCTTTTTTAATTTCCTCAAAAATTTCTTCTATTATTTGAATCGTTTCTTCTAACAATTTGGGTTTTGAAATTGCAAACACAGCGTTCTTCATATGCTTAGCAAAAGGAGCCGTCTCCACACTTAATGATTTTAGAAAAGGAAAAACTTTAGTATTTATATGAGGAATTAGATCCTCAGAATTCATTCCTTTAAAATAGCTCCACCTTAATGTTTCTTTATCAAGTTCCTCTTTTGTACCAGGAACTATAAATTTGCCTTCAAACTTCGATTTATAATATTCACCACCGGATTGAGCTTTATTCTTATTTTCTAAATCGAGGTCATCAATTCTTTTAATAAAAAGAAGATAAGTAATTTGTTCAATGGCTGTTAAAGGATTGGATATACCATTACTCCAGAATTTCTTCCAGAGCTTATCCACTTTTTGCTTTAATACTAAATTATTTTGTAACATGCATAAAACCCTCTCATTTTATAGGACAATCGATTACAATCTTTCACTAATTCATACGATTTGGAAATAAGCTAAGATTATATATAATCAAGTTTCCGAAAACCGAACACACTTTCTATTTTACCATAAAAGTTAAAAATCAAACCTCCTTTAAACTAATTAAACTACAGACGTTTATTTAAGTTTTTATCATATCTTGAGCTCTCTGTCTTAAGCACTGCACTGTATTATTAGTAATTTTTTGAGGATAACTGATTTTAATTCAAACATAAGTTTCATTATTTTTATTATTTATCCCTTCTAGGAACTGAAATAATAAAAAAACAATTAATAACTACAGACATTTCAATTATATACAAAACCTCTCTCGGTTCAATATTCTCTAATATAAAATTTGTATTTAATAAACAAAAATAATTAAATTCCATATCAGATAAAAAATGATGCTCTCGCTCCGTTTTCCATCCCATTACACGATGAACACGACCACTTGATGGAACATCTTGAATGGTTAACCATGGCTTATACGTTGATAATTCACCCTGCCCGCGCCCCTCTTTTACATAACGGGCTATCTTTGCTTCTGTCCAACCTTTTGGCGTTTTGGCACAATATCACATCCTTTTATTTAGGATATATAACAACAACTTTCGCTTTCTTTAAACCTAAACATTTAGCAATCGTTAATCGATGTTTACCTTCTCCTTGGATATAGTATTTATTGTTTAAAACCGTTACCAAGGGATATCCAATATACGGGTCACTTAAAATAAATTTTTCAAACTGCTCTTTACTTTTGTATTTAGAAAAATTTATTCCTTTATTAACTAATATCTCCAACGCCTCTAGCCAATTACTCACTCTATCTGCATCTGTTCGGCACATACCAACTAATTCATCTAAATCAATGATTTTCAATTCTTTTGTATTTTCATCAAATTCATCGGCAGACAAATACTCTGCTTCATACGGTATTGATTTGATTTTATCTTTTAATGATGGATCGATTTCTAAAACCTTAAGTTTTTCATCTAAACTCATCTTTATTCCTCCAAAATAAAAACATCGGTACGCTTATTTTAATTATAAGCGTACCGATGTTTAGTGTTCAAACTTTAAACAACTTTATTTGTTTTTAAATGACTCTATTGTAAATGTAACAACTTTATTGTCAGGATACATCACAATTAAATCTAATTTTTGTTCTTACTCAACAGTTACCGATTTAGCTAGGTTACGTGGTTTATCTACATCACAGCGGCGGTGAAGTGCAGCATAGTAGCTAATTAATTGTAAAGGTACTACTGATACAAGCGGTGTTAGTAATTCATGAACATGCGGAATGACTAAACGGTCGCCATCTTCATCAATGCCTGCCATCGCGATAATACATGGATATGCACCACGAGCTGCTACTTCTTTGACATTACCACGGATGTTTAATCCTACTGAAGCTTGTGTGACAAGCGCAAACACAGGTGTACCTTCTTCGATTAAGGCAATTGTTCCATGCTTCAGTTCTCCACCAGCAAAGCCTTCTGCTTGGATGTACGAAATTTCTTTTAGTTTTAAGGCACCTTCAAGGCTGACATAGAAGTCCATATTACGGCCAATGAAGAATGCGTTGCGTGCGATTTTTAAGTAATCTTCTGCAATGTCTTCTAACACATCTTTTGAATCAATAATTGTTTGGATGCCATTAGCGGCAATCGCAAGCTCTTGTTTTAAATCAAATTCTAAGCCTTTGCCATTTGCCTTTGCTGTCACATAGGCTGCTAATGCAAGTACTGCTACTTGTGCCACATAAGCTTTTGTAGAAGCTACAGCAATTTCTGGACCTGCATGTAATAACAATGTATGGTCAGCTTCACGTGATAACGTAGAGCCAGGTACATTTGTGATCGTTAATGTTGGATAGCCCAACTCTTTAATTTTTACAAGTACTTGACGACTATCTGCTGTTTCCCCTGATTGTGTAATGAAGATAAATAATGGTCTTTCTGAAAGTAATGGCATGTTATAGCCAAATTCACTAGAAATATGCACTTCTACAGGGATACCAGCCATTTTTTCAAAATATTGTTTACCAATAAGACCCGCATGATAGCTTGTGCCCGCTGCAATAATATATAAACGATCTGCTGCTCGTAAGGCTTCTAAAATCTCCGCATCAATCGTTAAATCACCGTTGTCACCTTCATATGCTTGAATGATTTTACGAATAACTGTAGGCTGCTCATCCATTTCTTTTAACATATAGTGTGGATATGTGCCTTTTTCAATATCACTCATATCAAGCTCAGCAGTATATGGTGCACGCTCTACTACAGTACCATCTAATTTTGTAATTTCCACACTTGCTTTGTGTACGATAACTACCTCTTTATCGTGAAGCTCTACGTATTGATCTGTTACCTGTAGCATCGCCATTGCATCTGACGCAACAACATTGAAACCTTCACCAATTCCAACTAGAAGTGGTGATTTATTTTTTGCTACAAAGATTGTATCTGCTGCCTCTGCATCTAATAATGCCAGTGCATAGGAGCCATGTAATAGAGACAATGTTTTACGGAAGGCGTCTGCAGTGCTTAGACCATCTTTCACAAATAACTCTACTAATTGCACAATAACCTCTGTATCTGTATCAGATTTCATTGGAATGCCTTTTAAATATGTTTTTTGCAATAAATGATAGTTTTCAATAACCCCATTATGCACAAGTGTAAAGCGTCCTGATGCACTTTGATGTGGGTGAGCATTTAAACGATTTGGCACACCATGTGTTGCCCAACGTGTATGACCAATACCAATTTTCGCAGCAACATCTTCATCTACCGCTTCTCGTAAATCTGCAATACGCCCTTTTTCTTTGAAAACCGTTACGCCTTCCTCGTTACGTACTGCAATACCCGCTGAATCATAACCACGGTACTCTAGCTTTTCTAAGCCTTTTAATAGAATTTCCTTTGCATCTGATTCACCAATATATCCTACAATTCCACACATAATTCTCGTCCTCCGATAATGTCAATTTAATGCAATGACAAACTAGGCCTCATCCTATCGATTTTTTTGAATGTATAAGCGAAGCTTTATTTTTATAAAAATAAAGCACTCCAATACACACAAGCTACTCAGCCAACTGAATAGAGATCTTCGATATGTGAAGCTTCATCTATTTATCTATTGCTTTTACAATACCTTCTCCACTTTCTGTACATTCAATCACTCAAATGCTTTCAAAATGGAAAATGACAATCGGGTATGTCGATTGGGAGGCATCCGCCGAATTTTCGATAAACCTCCACCTCGTCTGCTGAAGATCTTTTCGTCCGATTTCTTCAGCTCAGGCGCTATAATTGTTTTCCGATTTTACGCTTTCTTCCCTCCTTAGGCGTTCGTTAAAGGATAAGGTCGGACCTCATCTTCAACTTCTCCATCATACTCAATCATATGCTATCCGTCAAATTTTCGTTATAAAAAACACCTAGTCCTAAAGCTTTTTCGTGACAAATATGTAGACAAAGCGATACATAAGCACTTTGATAAGCATTGTAATAGAAATTAGGCACAAGCATTTAAAATGCTTGTGCCTATCCTTTATTTACTGTCTAATAATTTAACGATTTCTCTATTAAACGCAGGAAGATCGTCTGGCGTTCTACTTGTTACAAGCTGCTTTTGACAGACAAATACCTCTTCATCATGGAAGTTTGCACCTGCATTTTCTAAATCCACTTGAATGGATTTATAGCCTGTGGCGTCACGACCATTTAATGTCTTTGCAGTAATGAGAAGTTGTGGTCCATGACAAATGGCAAAGGTAGGCTTCATTTCATCCATAAAGGACTTTACAAATGCTACTACACGATCATCCGCACGTAATATATCAGGAGAAAAACCACCTGGAATAAATAACGCATCGTAATCAGTAGCTTTTACTTCATCAATGCCTTTATCAATTTTCACTGACTCTCCATGCTTACCCTTAATTTCCTTACCCGCTTCAGTATCAATTGTTACAAGCTGATGCCCAGCTGATTCTAAAGCTTCCTTAGGGCTTGTAAACTCAATGTCCTCAAACATATCTGTTATAACTGTAGCAATTTTAGCCATATCAATTAAACACTCCTTGTTATTGTGACTCCTAATTACTGTTCCCCATCTCGCTTATTTA
>Ga0213825_1000776_pt1 | contig 23071 bp, 21 predicted proteins | sample MC6MC0900MG_FD_179896 | JGI IMG/M metagenome (GOLD analysis project Ga0213825, IMG submission 179896) | Enriched soil aggregate microbial communities from Iowa State University, Ames, United States - MC6-MC0900-MG | ecosystem: Environmental > Terrestrial > Soil > Unclassified | place: USA: Iowa... | reverse complement strand
ATAAAACGTCCAAACTTTGTTCTACTCAGCCAAGGATTATTGGAATTAGAAGATATTGTACAGGAGAAATAAATTGGAGAGAAAACAGAAGATAAAAATACTGAACTAAATGCGTCTGATTAGTAATATATACTAGTCGGACGTTTTTAATGTTTTCTGATAGATAGAAAGAAAAGGCATGTCATTAGATTAGAAGTTCCATATGCAATAATTTTATAAGATATCTTTTATATAATTGCTTTAATTTGTATTTTAGTTAAAATAATGACATATTGAATACGAAATGATAAGAGCTAAGAAAACATAAAATTTCATGAAAGAGAGGATATGCAAAGTGCATGTAGCTCAATATGAAGTGAGCTTACCGGTAAATAGTATGCTCAAAAATACATATAAAATAAAAGAAGTGATAGCTACTAGTAAATTATCCATTGTCTATATTGGGGAACTAGTTACTGGAGGAAAGCCGGTAACGATTAAGGAATACTTTCCAAAAGAAATCGCTTTACGGGATTTAGATAATCTAACGGTGATTAATCGTTTGCCCTCAACAAAGCAAAAATTTGAGGAATTTAAAGCCACTTTTCTAAATGAAGCATTAATATTGAAGCAAATCAATCATCCTCATATTGTCAATTACATTGATCATTTTGAGGGAAATGGCACGATTTATATCATTATGGATTATTGTGAAGGAAAATTATTAGACCAATATATAAAGAATATTCCTGTCAACAATAGAGTCCATTTATACACAAGTATTTTTGTCCCTTTAATCGATGCGTTAGGTTATTTACATAAAAAAGAGATAATACATCGCGACATTAAGCCAAGTAATATTATGATAGATTTAGAGGGTAAACCATTTTTACTAGACTTTGGCTCTGCGATATTTTATAAAAATACTAAAGAATATCAAATCTTTACAAGTCCCAGCTATTCCCCTCTAGAGCAATATTCCAATGTATCAGAGCAACGTGTCTATACAGATGTATATAGTTTAGCAGCAACATTTTATTATTTTTTGACAAATATTATTCCACCAGATATTTCACAGAGGCTAATGGAGGATAAAATTGAAAAAATAAGAAAACATAATAAAAGAGTCACTATTCTTTTCTCATACATTATTATGTGGGGCATGACCGTGCAAGCAAAGAAAAGGTGCCCTTCACTAAAATTCATGAAATTTGGCATTCTTTTCGAAGAATTTGTCAATGGAATAAGGAATTATTTTAAGTAAAATAATTCGAAGTTACCGAAAATTTAGTCTGTGTGATTCTAAATTATCATTTTTCATTTAAAGCTAGGAGCGTACTGTACAGCTTAGGGAGTATAAAAAATACACCTTGAGCTGTTTTTTTTAATAAAAAAAAATGAATATCTACTCTTTTTCTATAGGAATGTCATAAAATTAAATATGTCATTTTTTTACTTATAATACATTAAGAATCTATAATTTACATAATATTCTATTGTAAATATTGACAATTAATTTAGATATTGTATAGTTGCTTTGTGATACATAATGTCATTTGTGATGTAGATAAAAAGGATATAAAACGCCATAACCAATTTCAGTTTAGCTGAATAGTCTTTTGTCTGTCTGTTTTGGTATTTTATTACTTAATAGTAAATTTTAGTTTATATTCACTAGTGATTATGCTTACTCAAAATTTAATGTAAAAGGAGGGATGGCTGTAGCTTTACAGCCGCATAAATGGAGATTATTAATCAAACAAACAGAACAATGCTCTTTGAGGAAATCAACCCAGAAAAGCTGGATTTGATTACACTAGTGGGGGATGTAAAAGGAATTGATAGTCTAAGTGATGAGAAAATTAAGGAAATCAATCAATACCTTCTTGTCAAAAGCTTCGACGAATTTTTAGATAAGTTCTCTCCAACTGTTTATTCGTTCTATAATGCTGCGAATCAGAAAGTGATGTATACGCTTAAAAAACCTGAAGGCATTCAAGAAGATTGTATTTCCGAAATCGCAATCGATCAAAACAATGACTTTTTAAAGATGCTATTTACCCTCATTGATACAAAACGAAGCCAAGGAATTACGAATGTAGACTTTAAATTTGAAAATTTGCTAGATATGATTTCGCCTAAAAAAGTGATGGATGATATTCGCCAAGTGAGAAAAGAGATTCATTACTTATATGGTGAATATGACAAGCTGGACGAAGGAGATCCAAAAAAGCTGGATACTGGAGATAAGTTAAATCTGATGTTCGAAGTAGCTAGTCGAAATTATAACAATGTCATGGCCATGTTGCCGTTAGCAATCGAGGATATTAAAACAAGATTATTACTTGGTGCTAATCAAGAGGAAAATGAATCTGAAAAGTTGCAAATCGGAACTCTTACAATTGGTGAGACGGGCGAACTAAAAATTATCGAGGCACCTCAAACGAATACTTCTGAACTGATGGTTATTGAGGACAATAGTAACTACGGTTTAAGTACTGTATTTGAAGAAGATTATGAAGCGATTACAGAATCACCATCTTCTTATGTAAAAGATTTAGTAGTCAGAACATTTTCGCCATTACCTTCTGTAAGAGCAGAATTTGATGTTGAAACAGAGGTGCAAAATTACAATACATACCTAGAATTCTATAAGGATGCTAAGGATGAATTTGTAAAGACAGTGAAGCCATTAGTTGAAAAGTTATTGGGTGTCAAAATGTATTTCGATCAGTATGCAACAAAAAATAAAGGGATGCAACCATCGCTATTAGTAACCAATGCAAAATTAGATATGCTTGTTAAAAGTAATAATTTACCAAGATTACGAACGTATTTAAATACTGTCAATTCGAAAAATGATTTTACAGATACTGTATGGTATGGCATCGTACCAGCTATCGAATTAGAAGCATCAGGGAAAATGAAAGTGAGCAGATCTCGATTCAAAGGAAATGAAAAAGTTGCAAAGCAAGAAGGCAATACGATGGAATCCTTATCAAGTCTTCTAGATACTATAAAAGATTATAAAGTCCAAATTTTCTTAAACTTTATGACCGAAGAGGAAACAACATTCAATGGTATTGCAACAGCGGGCATTGACCGTCTCATCGACAAATGTTCGGTTCTCCTTCGAAAAGATTACAGTGAATTTGCAATTCCATGTTTACCGAATTTTACAATTATCCCGAAAGACAAATCTGGCGTAGTTATTGACACAAGAATGCAAACAACAGAAAATGGTGCGCGCCTATCGAAAGAAAAAGAGGACATTCTCAAGCTGTGGATTGAAGGCGTATACGTTGGCGCGAGCTATGTAGCAGCAGGAATTGTGTCGGCATATCAATGTCCTGAGTATTTAAAAGAATCATTCCGGAATGTGAAGAGAAACTATCCTGGTGTTCGCTTTGATATTGAGGCTGGGGATAACTCATTACGAGCTGTGACAACGATGGCGAAAGAAATTTCCGGCTTTACGAATAATATTAAAGATGCCATTAATAGCAGAAGCTTTGGTTTTGTATTTTCATCCGAAAATGCACAGCTACAAGATAAAGATATTAGACGCATTACAGTGTATAAAGCAAGAAGTTTAGCGATGGAAGAAGATGGATTTGACTCTATCTACAAAACACAAGTTAGTACGTATATTGAAAGAATTCTAAGATTCCAATCCGGAGACTTTAAGCATGAAAACATTGTGCGATTTTTCAGTAATAACCCAAGTAGCCAAAAAAGTAAGTGGCTGAATGATAAAGGCTATGTAAACTCTATTATTCATGATGGCGATGATATTGGCTACATTATTGATGAAAAAACTAGCTTATGCCAAATTGATCTTGTATTTAACGGCAATGTGAAGAATCTTGAAGTGATGATTACAAAAGGAACAAGCGCTGTAAAAGCTTAATTTCAACATTATCAGACTGCATACAATTGTATGTTTAAGATTTGTTTTTTAATAAATCTTTTAACATAAATATGAATGCCCTCAACGGACGGACTTGATGAAATCAGTACATATTTCTCGTTGAAATTCTTTCAAAATTTATACGAGAAATGAAGTCAGCTAGAAACATGGGCATGTTTATCAAGTACAGGATGACGAGTGCATTCAAAAAATATTAGGAGGGAATAAGAATGGGTTTTGTATTAAAAGTAGAAGGGTCAGAAGCAATCGAATTAGGATTAGAGAGCATTATGACAGTTGAGTATGAAACAGATACTCCAAATGACTCGAACGCTCGCTCAACAGATGTTGGGGCAACTTTAAAAGTAAAGGGAAAAATCCTTACTGCAACAGATGGTGATAATTCAGACGATACGATGAAATTAGGTTTATGGTCACTAGTGCCTGCTGAAAAGGCAGATTGTTACCGTAAAGTAACACTAGAAGTCATCTCAGCTGATCAAGTAGTAAGAAAAATTCATTTCCCAAATGCCTTCGTTGTTGACTATTCAGAAAGATATGGCGACACAGAAGGGATTGGAGAATTCTACTTATTCATTAAGCAGAAGAAAGACAAAACAGATTTAGCGAAAATCGAAGGCGGCTATGCTGTTTAAGTAGAAGTATGATAGGTCACACCACATTATCTAAGGGACTTTATAGTTCCTTAGATAATTTTGAATATCCTAATACAGGGGATGAAAAAAGTGAAAACTCATTATGAAATTTTAGGTGTCAGCAGACAAGCCTCACCAGACCAAATTAAGCTCGCATATCGAAAATTATCAAAAAAACATCATCCTGACGTAAGTGGAGGCAATCAAGAGTCTGAAAAGATTTTTTTAGAAGTGCAAGAAGCCTATAAAGTATTAAAAGACACGGCTTCGAGGGAAGCATATGATGCCCGCCTTGATGGCGCTGCACAAAGTGGTGAACAAACATTTGAACGGGCAACAAAAACGAAAGATCGAACAACATCCTACAAGCAAGAGTTTAATATGAACGATATCGAGAAAAACTTTGAGCATTTCTTTGGATTTAATCCAAAAACAAAGGAAACATCGTCAACACTTCATAAAACAGCAAAGAAAAACCCGATTGATACGACTGATTTATTCGAACGATTTTTTAATAAATAAAACACGTTAGCGAGGAGGAGAATCTTTTCGTGAATGACATGAAAAATGCAGTAGAAGTTCCCGCGTACCAAGCTAAAAACCAAATGATGATAAAAGTCATCGATATCATCATCGTCATCATCGCCTTCTTTTTTATTTTATATGTATTTGTGATGAATCAGAATTTTCTTTTGAAAACAATTATTGGGACTATGATGGTAATTCTTGTCCTTGTTTATGCCTTACTAAAATACGAAGCAAAAGAGACAATATATGAGTTTACAGATACAAATATTCAGCGAATCGTATTACTTAATGAACGTGGAGCAGAAATAGAAGAATGGTTATTAGAAGGCAAAACGTCATTGCTGATTGGGAAAAGCTCAAGTGATCAAGAGGTAGATATAGATTTAAATGGCACGGAATATGAATCGCTGATTAATTATGAGCATGCTGTATTAAATTGTGTATCAGGTCTGTGGTATATAGAGGACATTGACTCTGTCAATGGGGTAGGCATAAAAAAAGCGCATAAGCGTGTTAAAACTAGCTTAAAACAGGAAAATCCTTATCGCTTAAATAGTGGAGACATTATATACATAGCAAATACTCGAATTTTAGCAAAATAAAGAGAAGCTAAATTTAAACAAAGATGGAGGATACTAAAATGAGTTTAATTAGATGTACGAATGGCCACATGTTTAGTTCGAGAAGACATAGAAATGTTTGTCCTTATTGTAATGTCATGGTGGAACAGGAACCAAGAGTAACGACGGCTACGGCTGTTGCAGAAGTAGATGATAAAACGATGCCCTATCTTGGTGAAATGGATGGCATTGACCCTGTAACAGGTTGGTTAGTATGTATTGAAGGGCCCCCAATGGGACGAGATTATCGAATTTTGTCTGAAAAGAATTTTATCGGCCGAGCAGAAGATATGCATATTCGCATTATTGGCGATAATAGCATTTCCAAAAGAAATCATGCTGTGATTGTCTATGACCCTAAAAAAAGAAACTTCTATTTGCTGCCTGGAGATGCATCAGGTTTAGCTTATTTAAATAATGAAGCAGTTTATACACCAACAGAGTTAGCTGCCTATGATGTCATTCAACTAGGGACAAGTATGTTTTTATTTATTCCTCTATGTGGTGTGCATTTTGAATGGGAAAACAACCAAAGCGGGGAATGATGAAATATGGATCAGACACTACTATCTTATATGATTGCACTTGCATTTATCATTGTGATCATCGTCTTACTCATACTTCGCAAGATTCTTATGCATAAAAAAGAGACGAGCAAGATTGCGATTGGAAATGGGCAAACCATCGGCAGACGAGACGAACAGGACGACTATTTCTCGACAGTGGAAACACCGGTTGGCACGTTGGCTGTTCTTGCGGATGGCATCAGTGGATTAGCAAATGGCAGAATGGCCAGTACGGTTGCCGTTACGACATTTATTCATAAGTTTATGAAGCTAACTAGTATCGCAAATATCCAAACATATTTCAAGGAAAGCGCTTTAACAAGCAATGGTATGATCCTTGAAAATTTAAATGGTTCTAATGGCGGAACAACATTAGTAGCAGCAGTTATTGATGAGCATGGTTACTTACATTGGGGAGCTGTTGGAGATAGTGTTATTACGATATTTCGTAATGGAGAATTCATTGCAATCAATCAAAAGCATATTTTTGAATCGGTATTAAAGGAACGCTATATTTCCGGGGAAATTTCTCAGCTAGAGGTGCAAGAAAATCCGCTAAAAAAGAGGCTTATAAATTATTTAGGCTATGAAGGATTCAAACATCTAGATACTGGGGAGAAACCTATACCGCTAAAAAATGGGGACAAAGTCTGTCTTTTTAGCGATGGTGTCTACGATACGCTAACAGAAGTGGAAATGGAAAAAATACTCTCTCAGCATGCCCCTCCATATGATATAGCACAAAATATGATTAAAGCTGTTGAACAAAAACGTTTAAAAAATCAAGACAATGCAACAATTGTAATTTTAGAAAAAATAGGATAAAGCGTTTAGATGGGAGGTGCAATGATGAGAAAGGAAAACAGCGACTTTAAAACAAGCTTTCTATCGGAAGCAGGCTCTTTTATGCAAAATAAGGATTACTTTGCCTATGCGGAGCTAGATGATGTGGCTTGTTGGGTGACGGTAAAAGGGTTGGACTCAGACCAAGAAATCAATAGTGCAGAACTAGCGGTAAAAGGTATTCTTGAGAAATTTATGGAAAAACCAACAATGTCCAGAAGGGCTCTTAAAAAATATTTGCAACATGCGCAAGTGATTCTTCAGGCACAAAGCTTAAGGGTAAGATTAAAGGCTAGTATCGTCATGGTCGTATCCGATTACTCAAAAATGATTGTTGCCGTAGCAGGGAATTCAAGGCTCTATCATTTTCGGAATGGCACTTTAACGTATAAAAGCACTGACCAAAGTTTAGCGCAGGAGATCGTCAATAGCCGGGATCGTTCACTCGATATAAGCAAGCATGAGGAAAGAAGTAATTTACTCAATTATCTTGGGAAGCCGAATGATTTTACGCCATTTGTCTCCAAGAAAATGAAATTAAATGATGGCGATGTATTAGTGTTAAGTACAGCGGGCTTTTGGGAGGATGTCAGTGATGTGGAAATGGCAGATGCACTGGAGGAGACGAAAGAACCTGAACAATACACGGAGTTATTAGAAGAAGTGCTTCTAAGTAGGCAACGAAAAGTAGTCAACAATTACACTGTCGCCGCGATCTTTGTTAACAAGGTTTATCAAGAAACGAATAAGAAAAAAATGAAATACATTAAAATGATAGCCGCTACATTAGTTGTTGCTTTAGTCGTGGGGGGCAGTACGATTTATTATCAGGCAAAGCAAGCGAAAAAAATGGCGGAATTAACAGTAGAGATGAAGGATCATGAAAAGAGTGGCAACCTTTATTTCCAAGATGGTAATTACGACAAGGCGCTTCTGGAGTACAGCGAGGGCAGAAATGCGGCTAAAAAATTGAAGGATCCCATACATAGAAATCTACTGGCGAAAAAGTTACGAATTACGGACCTAATTATCAACGGAGATAAATCAGCCGAAGCTGGAAAATTTACGGATGCCCTTGAGCAATATGAAAAGGCTAAAAAAGAAGGCAAGCTTATTAACAACTTTGGTAAAGAAGTGACGGAACAACGAATCGCCAATATGGATACCATTGTAGACATTGCTGAAACAGTGAAGGATGGAGATTTCCGGTTTGATGCAGAAGATTACAATGGAGCGATTACAACGTATCAAAAGGCAAGGAAAAAAGCCCTTACCATCGCCTATACTGGAGAGCCTCAAATAAAGTCTAAAATTGAAGAAACAGAGGCTAAAATCGCTGAGTTGAAAAAAGAACAGAAACAATTACAGGCTGAAGCATTGGAAAAGAGTGGCGACCAAAGCTATGCGCGTCTAGATTATGAGAAAGCAATTGAATCTTACACATTGGCTCAGGAAATTTATCAGGAAACAGAGTTAATCGCAAAGGTTTTAGGGCTTGAACGAAAAATTATGAATGCCAATGATAAATTAAACCCTACTCCTCAAGCTGCTGATAGCTCATTTGAAGCAGCACTACCTTTTGACGGAGGGGCAGCTAACGCTGAGCCATCAGATGCTGAAGTAATGAAAGAGGGAAAATAAATTGATCAAAGAGCTCATGATTGAACGGTTACGCAAAATTGAGGATTTGGAGCAACGTCAACTACTAAAAGATATTGTAAGTGGCGTTTTTGTAAATTTAATCGATTATCAAGAGGATATGAACAACAGGCTAGAAGAGCGTGTTTTTAATGAAATCGAAGATCTGGAAAATCGGTTTGACATATTTGTCACGCTTAGTGCTAAGCAAGATGTTGATCCGATTCATCCATGTTTATTCCCGATGAGACCAGTTGATTTAGAAAGTAAAACAATTGATATAAAACATCTACTTCAATTGCTACAACATAAGGAACACGTTGTGCTATATTCTTTATTTCTTGCCTGCGATTCAATTCAAATTCAACAGCTACTAAGTGAACAACGACGTTTCCATGGAACGCTTGTAACGACAGAAGGACCAATAGCGATTCAAGTTAGCCTGACAAGAAATACGGATTATATACAAGAAATTGAGAAGCTCTATCCGATTTTTCAACTAAATGGACTGCCCTGGAAAACAATTAATCATCCATTTGCCTATAAGTTTTTTCATGTTAATTTAGTGGATTGTCCACCTTTAAACGAGGAAGCTGAAATTTTGGAAATTTCGGTTGATTTAGAAGAATATGAGCCCAAAAAACGACTGAATATCGTGCCGCTATGGAATATTGAACGGCATGCGGTCAAAAATGTTGGATTCCCTGTGCCTGCAATCGATAAGGTCAATTATGAGCATGTCCTGTCACTCAGAAAAATGGGCACTGAACATGGCTATCTTGTTGAAGCGGATGAAGAGAGTGTTCGCTACGTAAAACGGTCTACCGATGAAATAACCGTTGTGTCACCACAAGATAAGTCAGGTGTTTGGCAGCTAATAAAGATTGTAAAAATGGAAGAAGAGAACATTGGCAAATTACAATATGAGCTTGTATCCAATCGACGAATAGCCCATTTCACCTCCAGGTTCGCCAGTAAGCATACGGCAAATGTTAAAACGAAGGGTGAAATTATCCGAATGGTAAATACCTTTGAAGCAGCCAAAAGATTGGAGCTTGTGGATGTTGAAATAGTAGATTCCTTTTCGGATGCAAGCTTTACTTACGCTGCGAATCCTTTCATATCAGAAATGATAGGGGAAAATAGTCATAAAAGAATAATGCTGTTAAAGTTTAAAGCGAAAATTGACAAGGACTTTTTGGCAAATGATATTTTAAGCTTCTTAGTATCAGAAGTACAACGACATTTCTTTGAATATAAATGTGTAGGCGTTTGGCTATGAACTATATTTGGGATTTGCTCATTAAAGCCGAAGAGCAGGGTCTTACGAAGGAGGATATCTATTTTTATCTTGCTGAAAGTTACTCGCCCTATATGGAACTAAGCTTACCATTATTAAATGCACAGTTTGTTGAACAATACGTCGAAGTGAATCCATATTATCGCTATTTTAGTATTTTTAAAAATCTTTTTCACCCGAATAATGAGACAAATCTAGCTTTTAAAGAATACCTTTTCGACATCGTTTTGCATTTCTTAGCTGAAATCGATCGTGGACAAGGTATGAATAAAAATGAGTTTTATATTCGCTTTATTTTAAGCGATATTGATGCCAATGTATTTGGTAATACTGTGCGCGATCATATTCATGCCTTTTCAAAAAAGGAACAAGAGATAATTCTATTAAATATGCTAAGACTTTACCAAACCGGTGAAGAAATTTACTTGCTAAAGGATACGCTGAAAAGGCTCTTTCCAGGTTGCTTGATCTATCTTAAATCGGAGGAGCACGATGAGCTGCTTATTTATATAAGTCAAAAGAAGACTCTACAAAATGAGCAAAAAGTGCAGCTTGTTCAAGAGATCTTTGTGCCGATTGGTTATCAATTTGAAGTTTATTGGCAATATCACTTCGGCATTATTGAGACAGAGCAAACAATGAAGCTAGACCAAATAGCTCTATATTAACAGAGTAAAAGGAGGGATTAAGCATGACGACTAAATATTCATATAAACTGAATGTCAATAATCGCTTTACAGAAAAGAAGTATATGACATTTACACGTGTAGAGTTAATGGAAATGACAACATTTCAGCTTCGCAATATTTGTTATAAGGAAAAACTTGTGACAGGGCTAATTAATACTCTCACGAGAGATGAGTTAATCGACAAGATTTTAAGATATCGTGGAGCAGAAGAGAATCTTCTGATTAAAGAATGGAAAGATGGGGGCTTTGAAAGAGTCGAAGCAGTCATGCAAAACTATTTAAAAACACCGATGTCTGACAATGGCGAAATAAAAATCCCTGCCAAAATGAGCATATATAGCGGGATGAAAATGGATAAGCTAGATCAATACTATGTGGAAACAGGTGGGTTTCTAGTTGAATCAAATGTATTGCTCGTAAATGATGAAATGGAACTTTGTGCCATTCTTACGATTTTAAAAGATGATCAGCGCTCTAACAAATATTATTTTGCTGCAGACGAAGCATTAGGGATTCAGAAGACTAAAAATAAAAACTATAGCTTTATTTTTTTAAGAAAGCAAGATTCAGAGTATATCTATAAAACTTACTACCAGGAGACCCCGCTTCCGCCGACAAACCTTCACTACTATAAAGTACCAATACAAGATTTAGAGATAAAACAGCTAGAAACAACGAAGGCCATTCTTGCCATTGACTTTGGCACGACGAATACCACAGCTGGTGTTTATTTAGAAAGTGATTACGTCTCCTCTCCTTGTAGCCATGATTTATTAAATAACAGAATTCAGCTAAATAGCATCAATTTTGTACAATTTCAAGACCCGCTACATCAAAATGAATGGATTGAAGTTGTGCCAACCGTGATGACCGTCGCAGACTGTTCAAATCAAGACCAAGTAAGCTATTACTACGGCTATGAAGCATTAAAAATGATGAAAAAAAATAGCTACACGTCATTGGCAACGAAATTTCAGGGCATTAAACGATGGGTGAGCAATTATACAAAATCAGAAGAGATTATGGATGCAAATGGCAATACAGCACTTGTACCACGCAGTCAAATCTTAAGAGAATTTATGCTTTATATTATTCGCATGGCAGAACATCAATTTAAATGTCGCTTCGAGCATTTACATATTTCCAGTCCTGTAAAGCTAAAAACACAATTTTTAGATATGTTCCAGGCAATTTTACCTGAATACAGTATTGAAACAGAGCATGCCCTCGATGAAGGGATGGCGGTTCTTTATAATACAATTGCCAATCAAATTGAGAATAATAGCTTTTTGGATGCGAAAGAATATAAGGCACTCGTCATCGATTGTGGTGGTGGTACAACAGATCTTTCATCTTGTAAATTCCGAATAGAGGACGGGCACATTTCTTACAAAATCGATATTCATACAACCTATGAAAACGGAGATACCAATTTTGGTGGCAACAATATTACCTATCGCATTTTTCAATTTATGAAGATTGTCTTTGCAAACTATTATAGTCGAGGAAATAATGCCTATGATATTGATACGTTAATTGATATTCCCGGCAAGGATATATACCGATATGTAGATGATCATGGTGTTGAAGCTGTGTATGAGCAATTTGAAAAAGCTTTTTTAGATGCCGAGTATATGCTGCCGACGCGCTTTAAGGAATATGAAAACCGCACACGGGATGAATACTTACGTGTCCGCAATAACTATTATTTCTTATGGGAAATGGCAGAGGAAATGAAGAAAGAATTTTTCCGCAAAACAGGCATTTTGCGTAGTCGCTTTTATTCAGAAAACGATCTTCCACAGGATAGTGATTTAAATGTAACGGCTGTTGATCGTTGGTGTCTTTCATTACTAGAAAACAATCAATTTAAAGATGTTTATGATTATCCGAACGTCTTTTTTAATATTAAGGAAATTAACCATCTCATTAAAGCGGACATTTATGATATTGTGCGAGAGTTTTTGGAAGAGTTTTATGAGAACGGACAGCTCAGCGAATATTCCATTATTAAGCTGACAGGCCAATCGTGTAAAATTGATGCGTTTCGCGAGGCTTTAAAGGAGTTTGTGCCGGGACGAAGTATTGAATTTAGACAGAAGGCTGAAAATATTGGGAAAGTGCCAGAGTTAAAGCTTGCTTGTCTTAGAGGAGCACTTCGTTATTTAAATGCCAAGAAGATCGGCATGATTGAAACAAACGTGACGAATCATGCGCCTGTCGTACCTTATGCTGTAAGTGCCTTTACACATAATCGTCAAGAAAAATTACTTATTAGTAGCTTAGAAAGACTCAATCAAATTCACGGTACGATTTCGCGACCATGGGGTGTAACGGAAGTTGAATTTTTCCTATCAGGCACCGACAATCAATCTTCCTATAAATACACGTACGTGAATCGCCAGGAAGATTATGTGCCAATTCTTTATGACAATATCGCCGCAAATTATCAAGATAAAATTCCACAGGACGAAACAGATTCCATTATCAATGGAGAAGTGAAATTTTTTGTCTTCGCAGGAGCAGATCATTGGGGTTTCCATGTCGTCCCTGTCGCTAGACGGGAAGAACAACTGTCCATCGGCAAAAAGGAATTCTTTGCCTTTGAAACGGATTTATCTGAGTTGGATTTCTTCGACGGCTTAAAGTAAAAAAAGTGAATAACAAGAATAGAGGTGGATGACAGCTTGTTTGCCAATCAATATCCACATTTTCAAAAAGGTCGCATTTTAAAGCGAGAAATGCTGGAAAATTTACGAGATTATCCTCGAGAGTTTTTAGATATATATTTTCAAGATTATTCGAACGGCGTTATTGTAGGGGCCAATATTATTGTAGCGGATACACTTCTCATTATTTCAAACGGCATTATGAAGCATAATGGAAGGCTCTATATATTAAATAGCAGCTATGAGCTTCCCTATGAAGCAACAGGGCATGAAACAATACTAAAAGTACGATTTGCTGAAGAAATCAATGACTTAGATTTTAGCAATTACACAACAACGATAGTTTTAGACGATTCGCTAGAGCTTGCCCATAATGAGCTAGAATTAGCGCGCTTTAAATTAAAGTTAGGTGCCAAACTGCGCTCACAGCATATCGATTTTTTTGATTTTGCTACTGAATTCAACACAGTAAATTATCTTCACTGTCAGTATGCAGGCTTGCATAAAAGCACATACCACCCACTTATTTTGCAATATTTTGCACGTGAGCTATTAAAAAATCGACCAAGCAATCCGTATGATATCGCCTTTGCCATGGAGTGCTTAAATCACGAGCGGGTGCAACGGGATGCCATTGATTTCTACATTTGCAATCGTCTCGAGCTAGACTATCAATCGCTAACGAATAATCAAATTCATAAATATTTGAACCGGATTTTAATGGAGGCAAAAGGTGGTGGTCGTATGAAAGGACTTAGTCAAGGGCGACCGAAGCGTGTGATTGTGGATTAGCAAAAATGCTGTTGGTGAAGAACGTCTAAGAAACGGAGGGTGAGTGGGATGAAATTTTTAGATGAAAAGATTATTGCACTTAGAAATGAAATGAGAGAGCAGGAGCAATTTGAGCTAGCGCAGCAAGAAGCAGCATTAAAAAAGCAACAGGAGCCTGAGCAAACTTCTGAGCAGGTGGAACAGGATTCAAAAATAAATATCTATCAAGATTCCATAATAATTGATGATAAGAAGGTCAAGGTGATAGACCAATCATTATTGGATGGTAAAGTGTCGATACGTATGCCAAATCTTTTTTCCATGATGTCTAGAGAAATAGCATCCCTAAAGTACCCATCAGAGCGAAGACCAAATCTTATTTATACAGATGAATCTTCCACGATTAATCTTGCATTCAACTTGACTCCACATCGATTAAAGGAGGAGGGAGTTGTTGCTTTTCAAGAGAATATGATTGATATCCTTGAACAAGCGCAGCCTTCAGCAGATTGGTTAGACACGGACGTTCTGACAATTGACGAAAAGACAGTTGCCTTTTTAGAGATTATCACCCCGGCTATTGATGGCGATATTTTTAATTTAATGTTCTTTACCTCTATCGAAGGACTAGCACTTATTGGAACCTTCAATTGTCTGGAGGATGACCTTGAAACTTGGCGTCCAATTGCGAGGGCTATGATGGAATCCTTGCAATTTGATTTTGCTAGAAGAAATGGAGGTTCATTGGTATGAGCGGGGTAGTGACAGCTTATCATAATATACAAATCCAACCTTTTGATCTTGTTAGTATTCAAGATCTAACCATTGTAAAGAAAATGAATGAACATGCTACATTGCGCTTTACTGGTATTGTGCCTGAAGAGTCTAGAGATACATATGTATTGATGACTGAGGTACGAACTGCCATTGAAGTCAATCAACTTAGTGATCTTGGCGTCTCTACACCTCTATTTAAAGGTGTGATTTTGGATGTTAAAGTAAATTCGGTTCGTGGGATTTATTATATTGAGGTGGAAGCTGCCTCTAGCACCTATCAGCTAGACATAAGAAAGAAAAGTTGCTCCTTTCAGGATAAGGACATGACCTACTCAGCGCTCTTTAAACGTTTGGATCCCTTCTATCCAGGTTTAGATATTATAGACGAAGCTACTAAAGGAAGGGAATTAGAGAAATTCACTCTCCAATATTTAGAAACAGATTGGCAATTTTTAAAGAGGCTTGCTTCCCGCTTTAATACAGGGCTCGTTCCTGCCGTAACCTTTGATAAGCCAAAGTTTCATTTTGGAGTGCCTGCTGGAAGAGCTAAAGGGAAGCTAGAAGATTATCATTATACTACGCGAAAAAAACTAGCAGACTACCTTGTCTATACAGAGAATGGTAATGACGGCATGGAAGAGCATGATTTCCTTTACTATGAGGTAGAAACCGATCAAGTAATGGACATAGGGGATTATGTCACTTTTAATAATCAAACGCTTTATATTTATGAAGCAAATACAATAATGAAAGACGGATTGCTCAAACATTGCTATACACTTTCAACGAAAAATGGCATGAATCAAAGTGAAATATTTAACAGTGCAATCTCGGGATTATCACTTGAAGGAAAAGTATTAGAAGTCGCAAAAGATCATATTAAGGTACATTTAGCAATCGATGATAAGCAGGATAAAGAAAAGGCACATTGGTTTCTTTATGCAACAGGCTATACAGCAGAAGGACATAGTGGCTGGTATTGTATGCCTGAAATCAATGATTTTGTTCATGTTTATTTTCCTTCACAGCGTGAGGAAGAGGGCATTGCTAATACCTCTATAAGAAAAAACTTAGATACAACAGCCACGAATAAGCTAGACGATCCATCGACCAAATATTATCGGACAGCCTTTGGCAAAGAAATAAAATTAAGTCCAACTGAAATACTTATTACCGCTCAAGATGGTGATATTTATATTCGTTTAAATGAAGAAAGCGGTATTGAAATTTACAGCAAAAAAGAGATTAAGCTCATATCTGAAGCGGATATTACAGTAAATGCCAGTAAAAACATTCTTTTATCTGCGGAAGAAGAAATTTCACTGCAATGCAAAGAAAGTAAAATATTAATGAATGGTAGTGTGCAAATTTTCGGGAAAGAAGTAAAGGCAAATTAGAAGGTTATGCTCGAAAGAATAGAAAGGAGTATTTTATGCAGACAAAGGGAGTTTTACAGCATTTTTATGATATAGAAGTAGAAAAAAGACGTTTGAAATATCTCTTGCTGCTTGAGGATTTTTTTCAAGAATCCAAAGATAAGCTTGCCGATGAATTTAGAAAATCTTTTCAAAAAGTATGTCTTGAACTAGGACAGCAGCAATCACTTCATCAAAAAGGGCCTATTGCACATATCACATTTTCAATGCTTCGCACAGAGCTACTAGAGGGTCGTCATTATTACCTAGTAGAAGGAACTGACGATGAATGGTTTTTTGATCTTCGTCCACTTTTAACTATGTATGATGCGGGCTGGGCTCATAATTTTTTAGAGCAGTACATCCAAGAGTTAAGTTTATACAGTAAAACTTTTATGGGAGCCATTACTCAAGGAGATATTGAGCGTATAAAGCTTCAAGATGCCCATCATTTTCATCAATATGTCTTGAGCCTTGCTAGATATGCACTACCGGACATTATACGTTGTCCAGAATATTTAGCGCTGGAGCGGGATATGACTGTCGAAATACGTATAGGTGAGTTTATGGATATTAATGAAGTCGTGTACAGTGAGGACTTTACATTAAAGGATAATGAAGAAATAAAAGCATGGCTAGAAGAAAAATTAGATGATGAATATCCATATGAGGTATTCAGCGGTTTAAATTTAGCGAACGGCAACTATAGTGGGATAGATATTCGTTATGCATTTTTCCAGAAAACGAATTTAACAAATTGTCAAATGCGTGATTGTCTACTGAATGGAGCCAATTTGCGAGATAGTCAGCTTATAGGTACTGATTTAAGCTTTAGCATAATCCATGAGGCAGATTTTAGCAATTGTCAATTACAGGGGGCAAATTTCCAGCAGGCACAAGGAGCACGTGGACTTTTAAATCGTCAAATGTGGGAAATGCCAGGTTATTTACCAGTCCGCTTTACAGATGCGAACTTAGAAGGCGCTAATTTTGAGCTAGCGAATTTACGAGGAGCCTGCTTTATTGGAGCAAATGTAAGGAATACTCAATTCGCAGGTGCTAATTTAGAAAAGGCTATTTTTTCGATGGAGTCAAAAGAACATTTAAAGCTAGACCCATTTCAGACAGCAAGTATTATTTGGCAGTAGACGTGGCGAAAAGGAGACTCAAAGATGAACTATTTTATTTTAGCTCAGGATGAGCGAATCTCAAATGCTGTTGAACCAGTTGGAATAGCTCAAGTGATTAAAAAAGAGTTATTAACATTAGATAGAATGGAAGAATTAGAGGAACTAGAACGCCAATTTTCAGTGCTAGAAAAGAACGAAATGCTGTATATCGATTTTATAGAAAAACCAATTGCGCTCTTTTCGGATGCGCTAAAACAGTTAGTGGAGAAATATGAGCCACGAACGCCATTTAAAGCTGTTGTACTCATGGATATGCCTAAATCAATGCAAACGTTATACTGGCTTGTGATTCCACCAAAAGTTCCTTGTCTTTCATCCCAGACTGAATTTCATCTGGATGGAACGGTGAAGAAGCTTGTTATAGATGAGGCGAAAGCTACTCCTTATACCTTTTTTCAAATAGAGGGCATAAAAGAGAATTATATCGTGGTCAATATTGAATTAGCAGAGAGTATTCTGCGAAGAGATTTGAGAGGAATACGATTACAAAAAATACAAACGGAAGGTAGATGGAACGACATACTTTCTGTAGGTAATTAGTTTGATCAATCTTTTTTAAGTAAATGTGTTTGTATGGGAGTCACATGTAGTAAAAATTGCAACACCTTACGCATAGAAAGGGAGGGTTTTCCAATGTCGGAAGAAATGCAGACAAAGGGCGGCGACCAACGGAGCTATGTTGTAGCTGGTGCCAAATTATCCTGCTCACAAGGCGATCAAACAAGTATTTTAAAAATGCCTGTTAGCCATGGCGTTTATACGAAAAATAAAGCTCAAATGAATACGATGGATTATAAGCCGAATATCAATATTCAACCATTTGGTTTATGTCAAACATTAACTAACCCTATAGTTGCAGCTGCCACAGCCGCCAATAACGGAGTCTTAAAGCCAATGCCCTGTACACCTGTAATCACGATGCCTTGGATTAATGGGAAGGATGATCAATTAATCGAAAATCATCCAGCCTTAATTAGTCAATCTATTAATATGTGTATGTATTGTGGAACGATAAAAGTAGAAGATGATGGGCAAGAATAAGCCATTGTCCCCTGAGGAAAGAAGGGAATTCATGTGAACACGTACGAGGAAGTAATCGGATACGGTGAGCTTGAACTCGTATCCCCCTATGAAATCCAAACGTTGCATAATCTCACGTTAACCCAAACGGTGAATGACCATGCAAGGTTATTAATAACAGGATTTATCCCAGCACAACAAAAAGATAGTTGTATGCAGCTTGCCAGTAGTTCAGATCGCATTGAGCTCTATCAAAAGCGTAAAGGGCAACGACAGCAGGCACTTTTTAAAGGGCAGGTAACAGAACTGGCTATACGCATGGTAATGGGTGTATATCAAATTGAACTAGAAGCAGTTTCTTTAACATTTTCCATGGACTGTAAAGAAAAATATCGCTCTTTTCAACATGATAAGATGACGTATCAGGCTATGCTAAAAAAGGTATTAGAGGATTATTCAGGTGCAGATGCTATTGATACTGTGACCAATGCTACTCCAATCAAGCAATTTATATTACAATATAAGGAGACCGATTGGCAATTTTTACAGCGTATGGCTTCCCATTTCCGTACCGTGTTAGTTGCAGCAGTGGATGCTGATAACCCAAAATTTTGGTTCGGCTTACCGGAAGGTCGCATAGAAAAGTTGTCGGTGGCTAATTATACAATTTTAAAGGATCGCTCTAAGTTTTTACATATAAAGCATAACGACATCGAGTGGCCCATTGAAGAACAGGAAACAGTAGCTTACGTCATAGAATCTAAAAAAACGTTGAAACTTGGTGATCGCGTTCAACTCCAAGACAAGGAGCTTGTCATAGCGAAGTCCATCGCCCGCATGAAGCAAGGCATCCTTACTTATGAATATCATCTGCTGTTCGAAAAAGGCATACGTCAAGACAGACAAAGTATACACCTATTGCCAGGTACAGCGATTGAAGGAATGGTATTAGAGGTCAAAAAGGATCAAGTACGATTACACCTTCGTATTGATGAAACACAAAAAAAGGAAGAGGCAACGTGGTTTCCCCTAGCGACATCTTATTCCGCAGAGGGACATAGTGGTTTTTATAGTCCGCCAGAGGAGGGCGATTGTGTCCATCTTAGCTTCTCGACATATAGGGAGGAAGAAGCGGTTGTTCGTCATAGTGTACGTAAAGGTGGCGATAGTAACCCAAAAACGGCTGATCCGAAAACGTCTTACTGGGGGACGCCAAAAGGAAAGGAAATGAAGCTAGACCCTCAGTCCGTGACATTTACTGCTAAGGATGGGGCAGTTTTTCTTCAGCTCCATCAAGATAGTGGCATTACCGTGCAAAGCACTCCTTCCTTGCTAGTCAAGGCGAATGATACAATCACCTTTGCAGGCAAGCGTATATCCATGAGTGCTGCTGAATCGATGCGTCTCACATGCGGCTCAAGTAGTATTGTTTTTGATGGCAATACGGATATACAGGGACAGGTTGTCACAATGGAAGGCTCTATCAAAGCCCCTGTGTCAATTGCTCCAGAGGAAGAGGACGCAGACCTTGAATCAGCCCTAGATGTAATGGGCATGATCCCTGTTGGTGGGGGTGATGCCTAATGGGCCTATTAGGTTTAGCAGGAAGCTTGTTGGGGATGATTCCAAAAGTAGGCTCCCCGAGCAGTAAGAAAAAAGGAAAAAGCGGAGGGTCAAAAGGGAAGAATGCTAAAAAATCTTCCAGTAAAAAAGGCTCAACGAAGAAGAAACAACGAAAATCTGATAAAAAGAAGAAAAAGAAAAAAAAGAAGAAAAAGAAAAAGTGGGGTAAATTTTTTACTAAAGCACGCAAGCTGAAAAATAGTTTGTCTAAGAGTAAACTAGTCAAACGGGCAAAGAGTGCCATAAAAAAAGCGGTACTGACAACAAAAAAGGCTGTTCAGAAAACAAAGGCGGTTGTGTCGAAAGCCAAACAACAGATAAAGACCGCAGTCAAACAGACGAAGCAAGTAATCAAAGAGAAAGTACTCCCAACAGTTAAAAAAGCCGCAAAAGCAACGACCAAAGCAGTAAAAAATGCCGTACAACCTAAAAATCTGTTAAATACGCTCCAAGTAGGACTAGATCTCGCAGGGCTCATCCCGGTTGTTGGAGAAGTAGCGGATGGCTTGAATGGCATTATTTATGCGGCAAGGGGCGACAAATTGAACGCTAGTCTCTCCTTTGCAGCAATGATTCCAGTGGCGGGCAATGCAGCAACAGCTGGAAAGTGGATAAATAAAGGTGCTAATGCAACGAAGGATATAGCCGCAGGTGTTAAAAACGCTAATAAATCCGCGGGTACAGTTGGGAAAAATACACCAGCATCGAATTCAAAGCCGTCTAATAGTTCCAAACCACCTGCAAAAGATAGTAAATCTGCTGAGGCGACTAAGGGTACGGATAAAGTTGGGACAGCACCTCGATATGGTGAAAGGCAAATATCAGATAAAGAATATGATATGCTAAGAGGTCAGACACCAACTCAGGAATTGAGAGATAAAGTAAATGAGGGGCACAATAAAAAATCAGTAACCCAAGATAAAGCTCTTCCTGGTAAAACATTTAAGGGAGCATTAGAAGCAGATCATATTGTTTCAATGGATAGAATTACTAGGATGGATGGTTTTGGGAAATTAACAGAAGCCCAGAAACTCGAAGTTTTAAATAATCCAATAAACTATACTGGATTAAGTAAATCTGCAAACACTTCAAAGCAATCTAAGTCGTATGAAGAGTGGACACACTATAAGAAGGGAAAGCCGGGAGAAATCGAGGTTAATCCTGAGTTTAGGGAAAAAATGATGGTCATAGAAAAAGACCTTGAAAGACAGTTACAGAAACAGATCGATGATTTTAATGATTTGAACAAAAAAGGGAGATGATGAGTAGATGGATCAAAAACTTACTTATTTAAAAAAGTACAATGAAAATGTCCGAATATTAACAATCGATGAAATTAGTAGACTGGATGATAATGAAATACCAATTGAATGGAGAAAACTATTTTATAATGACGATATTAAAGGAAGAATTGATTTACTTCTGAACGTATGGGAAAAAAATGTAGGGATTGAATTACGAAACACAATCTCTTATCTAAATGAACATCTTATAAATATTGAAATTATGGATGTTGAGGGAGCTTATTCGATTTTATACACTATAAGAAATTCCAAAGGAAACATAATGTATTATGAAGGGCGTAATCCTCAGAAAGCACAAAAAAACATAGAATTAGAGGAATCGTGGAATAAAATACCTACTTCAATTCGAAGTTTTTACGAAAATATTCATGATGGTTTTTATTACTATGCGAGTGAATCAATGGGCCTAGTTCCGCTTGAATCGGTAACATATCTTGGGGACGAGGATCTTGAATGGAGTATTATTGATGATTTAGAAGAACCAATAAAAATCAATCTAGACTCATCGTTTGGTTTTTTCTCTAATGGTATGGGAAGCTACGTAGCTATAGATTACACTAATTGTATTGATAACAAAGGTACCTTTTGGTCTGCAAAATTAAAGCCCAAATATAATATCTGCTTTTGGAGTTATGTAGATGAATGGATTGTAATTGGCTTTGAAATGTAAAAAGATGTTATACTAAAATAACTTATGAAACTTGAAAATTAACAAACTTAAAGCACTTGATTGTCTATAACAGGCGACAAGTGCTTTTTTGCATGTTTAAATACGTAAATTATTACGAGTCTCGACTCAAGGGCAAGCAAGAGATGGATATAGCTTGAGATATCAAGAAGATGAAATTAAAGTATATTGCAAGGAACAAGGTTTAAACTTGGTTCATATTTTTAGAGATGAAGGAATAAGTGGTGCCAAACTGAATGAGGAAGCACTAGAAATAGATAGGGTGGGCTTACAGGAGATGTTGGCTCACCTTTCGTCTGTCCAAATAGGTTATGTAGTTGTACTGAACACAAGCCGATTATGGAGGGCAGATATTGTAAAAGTGCTGATACAACGAGAACTAAAGAAATATAGCTGTGATATTAAAAGCATTGAACAACCATTTTACAGTATCCATAAGAAAGACCCCAATGATTTTTTGGTAAACGGCTTAATGGAGTTATTAGACCAATACCAACGGCTTGAAATTACGCTGAAACTAACGAAGGGAAGAAATAAAAAAGCAAAGGAAGGTGGATATGCAGGAGGAAGGGCGACGTTTGGTTATATAAAACATAAAGGTGAAAAGGAACTAAAGGTACATGACGGTCAAGCACGTGCAGTAAAACGAGTATTTGAGCTTAAGGAACTACATAAGAAATGGTCACTTTCTAAGTTGGCAGAAGCATTAAATAAAGAGGGGTATCAAACAACACAAGGAAAAGCATTTACGAAAGTGCAAGTGAAACGCATTTTAGACAGAGAAAGTTTTTATCAAGGAACATATACATACGGACAAATACAAGCAAATGGGAAACACCAAGCAATAATTTGAAAGGTTACTTAAAAAAAGTGCTCATTTTCTTA
>Ga0213825_1000775_pt1 | contig 23076 bp, 21 predicted proteins | sample MC6MC0900MG_FD_179896 | JGI IMG/M metagenome (GOLD analysis project Ga0213825, IMG submission 179896) | Enriched soil aggregate microbial communities from Iowa State University, Ames, United States - MC6-MC0900-MG | ecosystem: Environmental > Terrestrial > Soil > Unclassified | place: USA: Iowa... | reverse complement strand
AAGTCATTTATTGTCCACTCCTTACTTATAATCGATTGACCATTTCACGCACTTCTTCAATATTGCGCATTTTATTGTCCCAACATTTTTGGCTTAAATCGACAGGGTATTCCTCAGGATTCATGGCACGCTTATATTCATCCCATAACAATTCTAAATTATTCGCAGCATAATCGCGCATTTCTTCTAATGCTGGATTTTGATAATGAATGGCTCCATTTTTAATTACATGTTGATGTAAGTTTTTTGCTTCGAAGTTTGTAACAAATTTCGAAACAAAGGTATGAACCGGGTGGAACATTTTTATTCGTTCCTCTGCTTGTGGGTTTTCATCCTGCATCGTAATATAATCTCCCTCTGCCTTACCGTTCTTTCGATCGATAATTCGATAAACATTTTTAAGACCAGGTGTCGATACTTTTTCAGCATTCGCAGAAATTTTTATTGTATCTTCTAATTGACCCTCTTCATTTTCGATGGCAACCATTTTATAGACAGCCCCTAAAGCAGGTTGATCATAAGCTGTAATAAGCTTTGTACCGATTCCCCATACATCCACTTTTGCACCTTGTGCCTTTAAGTTTAAAATGGTGTATTCATCTAAATCATTGGATACGATAATTTTGGCATTGTGGAAACCTGCTTCATCTAGCATACGACGAGCTTCTTTTGACAAAAATGCTATATCACCACTATCTAAACGAATGCCAATAAAATTAATTTTTTCCCCAAGTTCTTTAGCTACTTTAATGGCTGTCGGCACACCTGATTTTAACGTATTGTAAGTATCCACAAGGAACACGCAATCTCGGTGACGTTTTGCATATGCATGGAATGCATCGTAATCATTTTTATAAGCTTGAACAAGGGCATGTGCATGGGTACCTGAAACTGGTATATGAAAAAGTTTCCCTGCACGAACATTACTTGTAGAAGCAAAGCCACCAATAAACGCAGCCCTTGTTCCCCAAATGGCCGCATCCATCTCCTGAGCACGTCTTGTGCCAAATTCCATTGCTGCTTCATTTTTAATAATTTGTTTAATACGACTTGCCTTTGTTGCAATTAATGTTTGGTAATTCACAATATTAAGAAGAGCTGTTTCAATTAGCTGTGCCTCTACTAATGGTGCTTCAATGCGAACGATTGGTTCATTAGCGAAAACAAGCTCCCCCTCCACCATGGAGTACATATCTCCTGTGAATCGGATATTTTTCAAATAATCAATAAAGTCTTCTTTATAGCCTACCTCTTCTCGTAAGTAGGTAATATCTGAATCGCTGAAACTAAAATTTCGTAAATAATCAAGCATTCTTTCTAATCCAGCAAAAATAGCATATCCATTGCCAAATGGTAATTTTCTGAAATATAATTCAAAAACTGCTTTTCTATTATGTATACCATCCGCCCAATACGACTCTGCCATATTGATTTGGTATAAGTCTGTGTGCAGCGCTAAGCTATCATCTGCATAGTGTGAACTCACAAGTAACCCCTTCTTCCGCTTTGATAATTAGTCCTAGTATACACTATATACCCAAATTCTTGCGTTTTACATTCTTCTGTTTTAATGTTAGATTTCCTCACATTAATAATCAGAAAATTTAGAGCACGACACATTTTAGACATATTTTTTAGTACCGCTTACATTCCCCCTATAAAAACATTTTACTAAATATATTACGAAAAGCGAAATATTTCATGTCATAAAATATAACATGTATATCAAAAAAATAATTGCGATGTTTTTGATGCCGTTTTAACATGTAAATTAAATTAACGCAAGGAGCTGGTTTCAATGAAAAAAATCGAAGCAATTATTCGTCCTGAAGTTTTCGGTGCCGTTAGGGATGGACTTGCACAGGAAGGAATTGCAGGGCTAAGTGTTTCCGAAATTGCAGGCTGTGGACGTCAGCTAGGTCGGACTGGTTTATTCCGTGGCAATACGTACGAAATTGAATTTTTACCAAAGTTGAAATTAGAAATGATTGTTGATGATGAAAAAGTTGATCCTATAGTGGGAGTACTTTTACGAGATGCTGCGACCGGTCAAGTTGGTGACGGTAAAATATTCATTTATCCAGTAGAACAGGCAATTCGAATCCGTACTAAAGAAGTCGGCTCAATTGCTGTAGAATAAGGGGGAATTTATATGGATGCGGTTCTATTATCGGTAAATTTAGTTTGGGTAATGTTAGGTACAGTTTTAGTATTTTTTATGCACGCTGGATTTGCAATGGTTGAGGCTGGCTTTACACGTTCTAAAAACGCGGTCAATATAATTATGAAAAACTTTCTTACGATTTCACTAGGCGGTATTGTTTACTTTTTATGTGGATATGCAATTATGTTTGGTGATACTGCAGGAGGTTTAATTGGTACAAGTGGCTTTGCTTTAAAAGGTGTAGATGATCTTTCCTTCTTTATCTTCCAAACAATGTTTGCAGCTACAGGCGCAACCATTTTATCTGGTGCAGTTGCTGAGCGTACAAATATTTTTGCTTATATCGGCGTTATTATACTCATGACATTAGTAGTTTACCCTGTTGTCGGTCATTGGGTGTGGAGTGGGCAGGGCTGGTTAACTGATCTTGGATTTATAGATTTCGCAGGCTCTACGGTAGTTCATTTAACAGGGGCTGTAGCAGCATTTGTAGCAGCGGCGATGATTGGACCACGTCTTGGTAAATATGAGAACGGTCGTGTTCACGTCATCACAGGGCACAGTATTCCTTTGGGCTCTCTAGGGGTATTTTTACTTTGGTTTGGTTGGTTTGGCTTTAATGGAGCATCTACATTAGCAGCTGATCCTGAACTAGTGCCTAGCGTTATTGCCAATACATTCTTTGCAGCCGCTGCTGGAGTTGTCGCTACTGCTTTCTATACAAAGTTTCGATATGGACATATTGATGGCTCACTTACATTAAACGGTGCCTTGGCAGGACTTGTCGGCATTACAGCTGGTGCGGCTAATGTTAGTGTTATGGGTTCTATCATCATTGGCTTAATTGCAGCTCCATTACTTGTAGAAGGTGTACGTTTCATCGAATGGAAATTGAAAGTTGATGATCCTGTTGGTGCCATTGCCGTACATGGAATCTGTGGTATTTGGGGGACTCTCGCAGTAGGTCTATTTGATATGAATGGTCAAGGATTATTCTACGGTGGCGGCATCAGCCTTCTAGGCGTGCAAGCAATCGGAATTATCGCTACCATTGCCTGGGTTAGCATTTCTGTAACAATCGGTTTATTTATTATTAAAGCATTTGTGCCATTACGTGTTTCTGCAGAGGAAGAAATTGCTGGTTTGGATGTTATTGAGCATGGTACACCAGCCTATGAATACCAGGATATTTTCAAAGGCTCTGCCGTTAAAGGTGAAACATTCGCCCATCGTTTAACACATTTTGGAAAAACAAAAACCAATGTTCAAGAGGAACATATCTAATATTTGATATTATAAGAATCTGCATAGCTTCTATAGATGTCATGCAGATTCTTTTCCTGAATTAATAAACGTGTGGATTTACTGATCATTCCTTGAAGTCTTACGCTCAAACATGTAATTTTGTTGGAGTAAACTTTTTATTATCAGCGCATTCTTTATCGAAATCAATTTCTTCAAGCTCTCTCCATTTCAAGTAAAAACTCTTTCATTGCCAATCCACTACGAAAACCTGTTAATTTACCATTTTTTCCAATCACACGATGGCATGGAATAATCGCCAATATTGGATTAGCCCCTATCGCACCACCTACCGCTCTTACTGCCTTTGGATTACCTATGCGGTGTGCAATATCAGAATAAGATGCCGTTGTACCGTATGGTAGCTCCATTAGTGCATCCCATACTGCTAGCTGAAATGGAGTCCCTTTGATATGTATCGGCAAATCAAATTCTGTAAGCTCTTTATTAAAATAAGCCGTAAATTGCTTAATATATGGCTGTAACTTTGCTTTATTTTCTTCAAAACGAAAGCCTTTAAATGGCTTTTTGGCCCATACTTCTACCTCTTCAAATGGTGCATTTGGTGTTCCAATATATACGAGACCTTCATCTGAGGCTACCATATACATATTGCCTTGTGCATATGTTAATGTATCTACATATAATACATTCATTTTCCATTCCCCTTCCATTTCCACAGACTACACAATGGTTAAATAGCTGTAGCCTTTATTCATTTCATGATAAAGTTATTGTACCTATTAGTATAAAGGAGTTTCAACCGCATGAATATGTTATACGAGCCTTCTATTCACCTACAGCAGGTCAGTTTTTCAGCAAATGGCAAGACCATCTTAAAATCAATTACTGGTTCATTCCCTAAAGGAAAAATTACCACTTTAGTTGGTCCATCTGGTGCTGGCAAAACAACTCTACTAAAATTATGCAATGGCTTATTATCACCTACAGATGGTCAAATATTAATTGATAATCAACCTATTTCTACATATGAACCAACCGCTTTAAGAAGACATGTCGGCATCGCCCTTCAGGCAGCACCTATGACCAACGGAACTGTGTTTGAAAATCTCGCACTTCCTCGTTCATTACAAGGAAAAAAGCTTACAAAAAAAGAAGCCATTCAATATTTACAAGATGTCGGACTTGATCAAAGCTTTTTACAGCGCTCTACAAATGGACTATCAGGTGGACAACGACAAAAAGTCTCTATTGCGAGAACACTTATTAATCAGTCCTCCATTTTATTATTAGATGAAATCACCTCTGCACTGGACCGTCAATCTGTCCAGGATATCGAGACACTCATTACTACCATTAACAAAAAATACAATGTGACAATGATCTGGATTACACATAATTTGCAGCAAGCATTAACAATTGGGCACTTCACATGGGTCATGATGGATGGTGAACTGATTGAAACAGGAAAAAGCTCTCTACTGAAAGCACCTCTAAATCCACGTGTAGTAGAATTTGTACAGGGGGCGAATGTATGACATTTACAACATTATCTCTGACATTAATTTTTGTTTTTATCCCTCTGCTACTATCAAAAACATTAAATCTTGGACTTGAAAAAGATACAATTATTGCTACAATACGCTCAATTATTCAACTGCTTGCAGTAGGCTATATCTTAAAATTTGTCTTTGATGCCCAAAGCTTTCTTTATATTTTCCTTATGGTTGCATTAATGATCGTAGTGGCAACATTAAATGCTCGCAAAAAAGGAGAGGGTATTCAAGGTATCACGTGGAAAATAGCTTTGACTTTAGTTGTAATCGAAGCTGTCACACAAGGCGTTTTACTCGGCTTTCATATTGTTCCAGCAACTGCACAGTATATTATTCCCATTAGCGGCATGCTGATTGGTAATTCTATGGTATTGTCCATTCTATTTTTAAATCGTTTTACAGCAGAGATTACCAATCGACATGACGAAATTGAATTAATTTTATCACTTGGTGGCACGCCTAAACAGGCTATTCATCGACAGCTAATAAATGCTGTTAAAGCAAGTATGATTCCAACAATTGAGAGTCAAAAAACCATCGGACTCGTTCAACTGCCGGGCATGATGAGTGGTCAAATTATCGGTGGTGCAGACCCTATACAAGCAGTCCAATTTCAGCTCTTAATTATTTTTGCTCTCCTCACTACAGCGACATTATCAAGCATAATGATAGGCTTTTTAAGCTATCCTGCTCTTTTTAACAAACGCATGCAAATTCTTGAAATGAAATAACGATTGTGTTGAAATCGATATAACTTTTATAAATTATGTTATACTAAAAAGAAAAGCAGTGAGGAGAATGACCATGGTATTACGCGATTTTTTCATCCATTTATCTGAAAACCAATTATTAAATAGTGCTGCAAAAAAATATGGCCTTAAATTAGGAGCACAAAGTGTAGTAGCTGGTACAAATATTGAGGAAACAATTGCAAGCATCAAAGAGCTAAACGCACATAATATCTCTTGCACAGTGGATAATTTAGGAGAATTTGTTTCAACTGAAGAAGAAGCAACAAAGGCAAAAGAACAAATCCTCGCTGTTATTGAAGCTATTCACCAAAATGGTGTGAATGCCCATATTTCGTTAAAACCATCGCAATTAGGATTAGATATCGATGTTGATTTTTGCTACGATAATTTATACGAGATTGTAGAAAAAGCGGCGGCTTATGATATATTTGTGAACTTTGATATGGAAAACTATGGTCGCTTACAGACATCATTTGATATGGTTGAGGAGCTTTCCAAAACTTTTAATAATGTGGGTACTGTTATTCAATCGTACTTCTACCGTGCAAAAGACGATATTGAGAAATTTAAGGACTATCGTTTACGTATCGTAAAAGGTGCTTATAAAGAGCCTGTTGAGGTTGCCTTCCAAGATAAATTAGATATTGATTTAAATTTCATTGAGTTAATCGAATATCATTTACTTCATGGCAAATTTACGTCCATTGCAACGCATGACCATAATGTAATAGCACATGTAAAACGCTTTGTAGCTGATCATAATATTCCATTAGATAAATTTGAATTCCAAATGCTTTATGGCTTCCGTACAGACATGCAAAAAGAGCTTGCTAATGAAGGCTATAATTTCTGTGTATATGTACCATTTGGTGAGGATTGGTACGGCTACTTTATGCGCCGTTTAGCTGAGCGCCCTCAAAACCTTAATCTTGTGACAAAACAAGTATTTACGAAAAAAACAAATACAGTCCTTGCCGTAGCAGCAGGTGCATTTGTTCTGGGACGTTTAACAAAACGGAAAAAATAAGGCCCCACATAAAGAAGCCAGAAGCTTATGAATAAGCTTCTGGCTTTAGTTGTGGATATTCAAACTCTGATCTCTCAAGCACTATTAGGAATTTCTTAAAAACGTGTCATAAAAATAATCAGTGGGGATGACAAAGAGCCTCACTGACTATTTTTATATTATTCAATATGTAACGCAATAGTTGAAACAATTGCTTCTGCTGCATATTCCCATTTACCATCAATAAAACTACCTAATTTTTGCCCAAGTTCTTGTATCATTTCGAGCGTAACCGGGATATCATTCTTTTGTGCTAATGTAGCAAGAAATGGGGCAGATAAACTTGTCCATCCTCCACGGTCAATTTTAATCTCTACTTGCTTTACTTCTCCATTTTCTATATCAATACGGTAATATAACTGATCATCCGGACGCCAACTTAAGTGATGGGATATTTGCCCATTTACAATTGTTAGATTATTCTTTTTCGAAATAGAAGCTGGTTTCACATTAAATTCATGACCTAGTACATTTAATTTTTTAATTTCAGGACCGACTAATGCCGCCTGAACAGCTAGATCCATATTACTTTGTAATGATGTCTCTGTCTCAACTACTAGATCAACCATATCGTTGCTTGCAGCAAAAACGGCTGAAGGATATGCGCTAGTAACGACAAATGTTGTTGCTAATAACGCTGTTGAAGTAACTTTCATAATTTTTCTCATAATTATTTCCATCCTTCCCGTTAAAATGATTATTTTTTTCTAAATCTTATCATTAATAGTCAAAATATACAATATCTTAATATATTTTTTGGAATGACAAAAGGCACTGAATTTAAATGATTCAATGCCTTTTGTCTATTTTCAACCCATATACTTGAATAGGTATAAGGATATTCATGATAGGTTCTTAAGCTGCTTATTTATTCCATCCTTTTTCTTTAAAGCGGGCAATGGCTTCAATACGATTCCCAACATTTAATTTTTCTAAAATAGTGGAGATGTAATTCCGAACAGTCCCTGCCGATAAAAATAATTCTGCAGCAATTTCTTTTGTCGTTTTTCCCTCTGCAACAAGTGTCAGTACTTGGCTCTCTCGGTCAGTTAATGGATTTTCGCTATCATCCTCATAAACAAAATCGACTAGTTCAGGTGCATAAATTCTTTTACCATCCATAATGGTACGGATGGCACTGACCAATTCCTCTATAGGGCTATCCTTTAGCAAATATCCTCGGACACTAGCCTTTCTAGCACGCTCAAAATAACCTGGTCTTGCAAATGTTGTTAATATAATTACTTTACAATCAAATCCAGAGTTATGCATTTCCTCTGCAGCGTCAAGTCCAGTTTTCACTGGCATCTCAATATCCATAATACAAATATCAGGCTGATGCTCAGCTACAAGTGCCAATGCTTCCTCTCCATTTTTGGCTAAGCCTACGACTTCCATATCATCCTCCATACTAAGTAAAGAGCGAAGTGCGCCTAATAGCATACCCTGATCTTCAGCAATTACAATTCGGATCATGTTACAAGCCTCTTTTCTATATGTTCTTCAGGTTTTCTTTGACCTTCTGATGCGTAATTGCCACTGGAATCGACACCGATAATGTGGTGCCCTCCTCACCTTCAATCTTAAAGGAGCCGTTTATAAATTCTAAACGTTCACGCATTCCCTTTAAGCCATTTCCTGTCTTCCATGCTTGCTTTTTCGTAATTCCTTGTCCATTATCACGAACTACCAAATGCACCTCTTTAAAATTCTGATGAAAGGCAATTTCACATTTGGTAGCGCCACTATGCTTGATGACATTATTTACAGCCTCTTTTAAACACATCGATAAAACATTTTCTACAAGTGGGGGCACTTGTAATGTCTCTTTATCTCCTTCAAAAATAAATTCCATTTCAGCTGCCCTCAATATCTGAGAAATGCGCATAAGCTCATCCTCAAATTTTGTTGTTCTCATATCAGAAACTAATTCACGAACCTCTTTCAATGCAATACTAGCTGTTTGACGAATGTCCTTAATCTCTATTAAAGCTTGTTGTGGATCTCGTTCAATTAGTCTTGATGCTAAGTCACTTTTTAAGCCAATCATGGATAATTTTTGACCTAGTGTATCATGTAAATCCCGTGCAATACGTTGTCGTTCCTCAAAAACAATTAACTCCGCAATTCGCTCATTAGCCGTTTCCAGCTGCCCCTCCAAGTTTTCACGTTTATTTTTTGAATAAATCGTTAACGGAAGAAGTACAACAGCTAAAATTGTTAATACAACAAACGGCAGTTGTGATAAAAATAAGTGCAGCTCCACAAAGAAACCAACACCTGTCGAAATAACCGTAAAGCCAATATGTAATCCATACATAATATAGAAGCCAACTGGTCTACGAATATTACCAATGAAGAAAGCTGTGAAAATTGATAAATACACATAGCCATACAGTATTGTCATCACGATATTAATGACCATTTCAAAGCTGATCCACATATATACAAGGCCGTTTTTCGAATTCATAGAAAATCGATAGAAAATAAAATATAACATTAAAAAAGTAATCCCTATGGATATTTCTAAATAAGATGATTTTCTAAAAATAAAGAAAAACGGTAGGAAACAAAAAATAATCCATAAATATATACTGAGCATTGGACTATTCGGAATAATACTGTGCCATTTCCTCAACATAATCTCACGCTCTTTCCTACTTTTCCCTTAGTATAACAAGAAAATTAATTTTATGCCTGTACATGGCTTTCCTTAGCTTGTCATCATAAAGATAACTATTTAAGTAAAAACAGCCATCCCTTCAGAAGAGATGGCTAAAAATTTTTTACTAAGCAGCGATACTGCCTTTTGCTTTTCGTTTAATGATTTCATTAACATCCTTAAACGTTACAAATTTCCCTTGATCTTCATCGTATAATTTGTAGCGCAATGATTCTAAGCTTGTACGCAATGTAATTGTTGTTGCAGTATGCAATGGTGGTGTTTCATTATGCGCTTTTTCAAGATTATAGTTTGGTACACGTGGAGCTAAATGATGAACGTGGTGAAAACCAATGTTCCCAGTAACCCATTGTAATAGCTTTGGTAATTTATAATACGAGCTTCCTTCAACGGCAGCCTTTACATAATCCCATTCTGAATCATGTTCAAAATATGAATCTTCATACGTATGTTGAATATAGAATAACCAAATGCCTAGAGATCCAGCGACGAATAATGTTACACCCTGTACTAGTAAAAATGCTTGCCAGCCCATCGTATAGATTAACGTTGCACAAAGTCCTGCTATCACAACATTTGTTACATGAGTATTAAGACGTTCCTTCTGTTTTGCATCCTTACGATTAAAACGATTTAATACTAATACCATATATAATGGACCTAATCCAAACATAACCAATGGATTTCGATAGAAACGGTACCATAATCGTTGACCTTTAGAAGCCTGTAAATATTCCTCTACTGTCATCATATCAATATCACCGATACCACGCTTGTCTAAGTTCGAGCTAGTTGCGTGGTGAATTGTATGCTCACGTTTCCATTTTTCATATGGGAATGACGTTAATACCCCTGTAAAAAAGCCAACCCAATCGTTTGCTTTTTTACTTTTAAAAAATGAACCGTGTGTACAGTCGTGGAAAATTATAAATACCCTTACGACAAACCCAGCCGAGATAACACTTAATCCAGCTGTTAACCATGGTGAAACATCTACAACCATATATCCAGCAATCCATAGTGCGATTAACGGTACAATCGTATTAATCATTTGAAAAATACTTTTAGCAGTATCTGATTTCGCAAATGGCGCTACATCTTGGCGCAGTTTTTTTGTTTTTTCTTTATCTGTTGCCATTGTTTTGCTCCCTCTTTTCTTTTTTTCTTTATGACCTAATCATAAAACATGAGCATAAACAAGCAACAGACGCAAACATCATAAAAAGGATATGACATTTGTCATATCCTTTTATTTAGGTCCAGATAAATGAAGCTGATAAAACACCAGGTCCAGCCATTGTTCAAATTTATAGCCTGCATTCTTTATTGTACCTGCATATTCAAAGCCTAATTTTTCATGTGCTTTAATACTACCAATATTTTCACCATCAATGCCTGCTACAAGTGTTTTCACACCCTGCTCCTCTGCAATTCGAATAAGCTTATGCATTAGCTTAGTAGCAATTCCCTTTTGATAATGATCCTTATGCACATACACAGAATGCTCCATCGTATGCTTATAACCAGGATAGGGACGGAACTGACTATAGGTAGCAAAGCCTGCTACTACACCATTCTCGTCAAAGACAAGGAGAGGATTATGAGAAGCCTGTTGGTCCTTAAACCATTGCAATTTCTCCTCTAACGATTGCGTTTCGTAACGATAAACAGCCTTACTCGTTAAAATAATATCGTTGTAGATGGCTAAAACCTCAGGTATATCTTTTTCCTCCATGAAGCGTATCATCCTGTTCACATCCTTCAATCAATTATGACAGCTTGCCAATCTGTACCTCTATATCAATTTCTTATTTTAACCTTACACATTAAAATAGCGAGCATCTGGATGTGCAAAGACAATTGCGGAAACAGAAGCCTCTGGTTCCATCATAAAGCCTTCAGTTAAATGAACACCAATATCTTCCGGTTTTAATAAGCCAAACAACTTCTCCTGATCCTCTAAATTTGGACACGCAGGATAGCCGAATGAGAAGCGCTGTCCTTGATATTTGGCTGCAAAACGATCACGCATTGTAAAGTCTGTGGCATCCGGGAAGCCCCATTGATCACGAATTTCCTGATGCATTCTTTCTGCAAAACCCTCTGCTAATTCTAATGCTGTAGATTGTAATGCATGGCTTTCAAGGAATTTCCCATCCTCTTTTAATTCACGCGCCTTGGCCATGACCCCCTGTCCTGCTGTAACAACCATTAGGGCAATATAGTCCATTTCTCCACTCTCAACCGTTTTTAAGAAATCTGCAAGGCATAAAAATGGTTCCACTTGCTGACGTGGGAAGGTAAAACGCTCAATTTCTGTTTTATTATCTGCTGGATCATAGACGATAACATCATCTCCATCTGCCTGTGCAGGGAAAAACTGATACATTCCAGACGGTTTCAACAAATCACTTTTTAAATAATCGTCCACTAAGTCCTTTAATTCTATTGCTCTTGCGTCTCCCGCATCAAGTAATTGTTGTACTTGCCCCTTCAAACCCAAGTGGTGGCCAAGTAAAGTGCGCATGTTTACATAAGGATATAAATGAGATACAGAATATTCCTTTTTCACATGTCGCCTTACATCGGCTGGTAAAAATACAGATGCTTCCTTTACTGTACGAGCAGGTTTTATAGCTGTTTCTTTTGCAGGGCGGGCTGCTCGTTTCTCATCTGCATCTAAACGTTTTTTACGGGATTCATCAATTTTGGCTAGGAAATCTGCACGTGTTTCTGAACCCATTAAAAGATTTGCCTGCTCTAATCCTTGCATCGCGTCCTTCGAATAGATGACTGGTCCATCATACTCATCCGCAATCTTAGTTTCTGTAAAACGTCGAGATAATGCTGCACCGCCCACTAAAATTGGGACGTCAATCCCCGCTTCTTTGAAATCCTGAGCCGTAATGACCATTTGCTGTGCTGATTTTACAAGTAAGCCTGAAAGCCCGATAAAGTCAGGTTTTTCTTTTCGAACCGCTTCAATTAATTGAGCAGGTGTTACTTTGATGCCAAGATCAACCACCTTATAGCCGTTATTGCTTAAAATAATATCAACTAGGTTTTTCCCAATATCATGTACATCGCCTTTGACTGTTGCGAGCACCATCTTTCCTTTACCAGCACTCTCTTCATTTTTCTCCATAAATTGCTCCAAGTGAGCAACAGCAGCCTTCATAACCCCAGCTGATTGTAATACTTCCGCAACGATAAGCTGATTATTATTAAATAATCGACCGACCTCAGCCATTCCTTCCATCAATGGTCCGTTAATAATATCAAGAGGTGCTTCAAATATTTCACGAGCAGCCTCCAGATCCTCAATCAGACCTTCTTTTGTCCCCTCTAAAATATAGTAAGCTAAACGACCTTCCACTGTTTTAGGGATGTCAGCCTCTGTTTTTTCTTTCTTTTTATCACGATAAAAATCTGTGAATACGGCTAATGTCTCATCATTCGTATTAAATAATAAATCATTTGCAAGCTTAATTTCCTCTTCTGGAATGGAAGCGTAGCGCTCTAGCTTTTCAGTATTCACAATCGCATAGTCTAAGCCTGCCTGTGTACAATGATATAAATAAACTGCATTTAACACCTCACGGCCAACAGGTGGTAATCCAAATGAGATATTGCTGACACCAAGAACCGTTAATGTACGTGGCATTTTTTCTTTGATGAGTCGAATTCCTTCGATTGTTTCTAAAGCAGAACCAATATATTGCTCATCTCCTGTACCTACCGGAAACATTAATGGATCAAAGATGATATCTTCTGGTGCAAGTCCCCATTTTTCTGTTAACAAGTGATAGGAACGTTCAGCAATCTCTAGCTTACGTTGTCGATCAACCGCCATCCCTTGTTCATCTATCGTTCCAACAACCAAAGAGGCACCATATTTTTTCACAAGCGGCATCACAGCATCAAAGCGCTCTTCCCCATCCTCTAAATTAATAGAGTTGATTATAGCTTTCCCTTGCGAAAATTTAAGTGCTTCTTCGATAACTTTTTCATCCGTTGAGTCTATCACAAGAGGTACCTTTACTTTTTTCACAACCTCCTGCATAAAGCCGCGCATATCTGCTAGTTCATCACGATCAGGATTTGCTAAACAAATATCAATTACATGGGCACCATTCCTTACTTGTGCACGAGCAATTTCTGCAGCTTCCTCAAATTTCCCATCAATAATTAGATTTTTAAACTTACGAGAGCCAATTACATTTGTACGTTCTCCAATAAATAATGGACGCATAGAATCGTCGTACACTAATGGCTCGATACCCGATACTACATGACCATGAGTTTTCTCAGGTAATTGGCGTGGCTTTTCGTCCTTTAGTACCTCACGAATAGCAGCAATATGGGCCGGTGTTGTACCACAGCAGCCTCCCACTATATTCAGCCAGCCCTTTTCTGCAAAGCCTTTTAGCTTTTGGGACAGTGACTCTGGTGATTCATGGTAGCAGCCTTCCTCGTCAGGTAAGCCTGCATTCGGGTAACAGCTTATATATCCCGTAGAAAGCTCTGCTAATGAACGAATATGGTCCGTCATAAATTCTGGCCCTGTCGCACAATTCAAACCTACAGATAGTGGTTTAATATGCTCAATAGAAATGTAAAATGCATCTATGGATTGTCCTGCAAGTGTCGTTCCCATCGGTTCAATTGTTCCTGATATCATCACAGGAAGCACTTTGCCAGTCACTTCAAATGCGCGAGATACTCCTAAAGTGCCTGCCTTCACATTGAGCATATCCTGGCTGGTTTCAAGCAACAATACATCCGCTCCAGCTTCAATTAATGCCTTTGCCTGTACATAAAAGTTTTCTTCTAGCTCATCAAAAGTAATTCCACCTGTCACTGATAAGGTCTTTGTAGTAGGTCCCATCGCTCCTGCTACAAAACGTGGCCAATCAGAGGTAGTAAAATCATCCACTGCCTTACGTGCAATTTCTACAGCACGTTTATTGATTTCCTCTGCTTTTGCTCCCAGATTATATTCATTTAATACAAGAGGAGTACCTCCAAAGGTATTTGTACAAATAATATCTGCCCCTGCTTCCAAATATTCTTTATGAACCTTTTCAAGCACATCAGGTCTAGTTAGTACAAGATTTTCATTACAGCCATCATATTCCTCGCCACCGAAATCTTCAGCTGATAAATTTTCGTTTTGTAGCATTGTTCCCATTGCGCCATCAAGAATTAAAATTCGTTTCTCAAGTTGCTCTTCAATCAAATGCTTAGCCATTTATACTTACCCCTTTTTTCTGTTCATCCAATTGCTCTATAAATTTCATTAGTTCTAGTGTCATATCATAGCGTAGGAATGGTGTAATGAGGTAAATACCATTGAAATATTCTGCTGCTACCTCTACTAATTCCTTAGCAATTGTAATTCCTTCTAGTGTCGCGCGCTCCTTATCCTCACCACAAGCCTTCATCCGGGCTAATGCGTCTTCAGATAATTTAATGCCAGGAACTTCATGATGTAAGAACTCCGCACTTTTATAGCTCGTAACTGGCATAATTCCTATATAAATTGGTGCTTCTAAATGCTTTGTTGCCTTATAAATTTCTACAATTTTTTCCTTGGTATAGATAGGCTGTGAAATAAAATAATCTGCTCCATGTTCAATTTTCTTTTCTAATCGAGATACAGCTCGGTCTAATACACGGACATTCGGATTAAACGCTGCGGCTACAGAGAAATTTGCCTTTTGACGTAACGGCCTCCCTGAAAAAGATACACCTTCATTTAACTGTTTGATTAATTGGATAAGCTCCATTGAAGATACGTCATAAACACTCGTTGCCCCTGGGAAATCCCCAACCTTTGTTGGATCTCCAGTAACCGCTAAAATATCATGAATGCCTAGTGCATTTAAACCCATTAAATGGGATTGAAGCCCAATTAAATTACGATCTCGGCATGTAATATGTGTTAACGGGCGTACCCCATGTGTTTCTTTCAATAAAGCGCCCATTGCCACATTACTTATTCTTGGCGATGCTAGGGAATTATCCGCCATCATCACCACATCTGCGCCTGCCTCATATAATTTTTTAGCACCTTTAATAAAGCCATCGATTTCTAAATGTCTTGGTGTATCCAACTCTACTATAACCGAACGTTGACGTTTTACTTTTATATGCAGTGGCTCGAATCTTGAAGGTTCTGCCTCACGTACAATCTCTACTTTCTCAGGCTTCGCTAATTTTTCTTCTACTGGAGATAATTCCTCTAAGTATTTTTTCGCTGCAGCAATATGCTTTGGTGTTGTACCACAGCACCCACCTATTAAACGGACGCCTTGATCTCGAAGTGCTACAGCTGCTCGACCAAAATAGTCTGTCTCTGACTCATAAACAACACGCCCGTCTTCTAAATCTAGAAGAGATGCATTTGGATATGCTGACATAAATGCCTTCTCAGGAAGCTCTACACCTTCAAATGCTTGAATCGTATGGAATGGACCTAAACGACAGTTAACACCTACAATATCAGCACCGAGTGCCTCGAGCTCATGTAGGGCATTATTTAAACTCTTACCATTTTGCAGCACTCCCGGTTCATGCATTGAAACCTGCGCAATAATTGGCAACTTTGTTTTGGCTCGAAGCATTTTTAATGTTGCTGTTAATTCTTCAAAATCATAATAAGTTTCAAGTAAAAGGCCGTCTGGATTCCCAGCCAGTAACACAGTTGCTTGCTCTTCAACAGTCGCTAAAATTTCTTCTAATGTTGCATCGCTTTTTCGAATGCCTCGAATCCCCCCAATAGTCCCTAAAACAAATTGACCTCCATCTGCAGCTGCTCGCTTGGCAATCGTCATAGCTGCTTCATTAAACTGCTGAACACGCGATTCTAATCCGTAACGTGCTAATTTTATGGCATTCGCTCCATAAGTATTTGTTTGAATAATATCGGCTCCAGCTCCTATATACTCTCTATGAATCTTTTCAATTAATTCTGGTCTTTGAACATTCATTTCCTCATGACAGTACTCCAAGCCATAGCCGTATAATACCGTACCAATTGCACCATCTGCTGTTAGAACATGCGTTTTTAACTTTTCAAGCAATCCCATAAAACTAGCCCCTCTTCCTATTTTTCTATAATAAAAAAGCCTTCTTTAACACAAAGAAGGCTTTTACGTTTCGTAATTTTGTTCCTTCTCATCTTCGACCATAGGGTCTTCTGGATTTAGCACCTGACAAAAAGTTGGTTGCTGAAGCGTCATTGGGCCAGTCCCTCAGCTTCTCTTGATAAGAATTTAGTATGAATTTTTTAAATAATTAAAAGAATCATAACGTTAACAAACGTTTGAGTCAAGACTATTTCACGTAACAAAGGATATTTCAAACGAAAAATATAATTTTTTGTCTTATATTCTGCAATTAAGATAATTTCCCAGCAATATTATCCCCTATTTTTTTACCGTTTTGAATACAAGCTCCTATACCTACACCAAAATAAGAGCAGCCCGCAATAGATAAATTTGGATAATTTGTTTCAAGCTCTCGTAATAAGCCCTGTAATGCCTCACGATGTGCTAAATCATATTTCGGCATTTGATCAATCCATCTACTTACATTCACGACACTTGGTTTTTCTTTAATCCCCAAGCTTTTTCTTACATCCTCTAAGGCAACAACTGCTAATTCTTCATCTGTCATCCTACGTAACTTCTCATACGCAGGATTAATGCTTTTATAGAAGAGTCGAACAAGTAATTGCTCATTTGCTGAAGTATGCTTCCACTTACGGCTTGTCCATGTCGATGCATTACAGATTACATCTGAATTATGAGACACAATAAAGCCTGTTCCATCAGCTGGTAATCTACTATCGGGTACCTCGAATCCTAAATAAATTGTAATAGCGGAGGCAGTATTGAATTGGTCAAAATAACGGTTCAATGTTGCATCCTGTAATAAGTGCTGTACAGTTTCATTAGGTAATGCTAAAACTACATGATCTGCTTCAATGATCGTATCATTTGCTAAAGTAACTTGGTAGTGATCTTCCTGCTTGTTGACACTAGTAGTGCTAATTCCCTTTAAAATTTCTACATCAGTTAACGTTTCTTCAAGACGATCAATTAAAGACGATAAACCATTTTTAAATGAAATAAATTTTTTATTAGCAGCTTTTACAAATTGTTCTCGATTTGCGTCAAAACCTTTAATAATACTACCATACTCATTTTTATAATCAATTAAATAAGGTAATGTGGAGGCAATCGATAGTTGATGTAAATCTCCTGAATACACACCTGCTAATACTGGCGCTATTTGGTTTTGAACAAGCTCCTCCCCTAAATAGTACGTTAAAAATTCTCCAATTGAGCTGTCTTTTGTAAAGCCTACATTTGGCATTGTCAAATCCTTTAACGCTTCTTTTTTACCTTCTTCGGATACAAGTGTGCTTTCTTCTAGGGAGTGAAGGCTCATCGGAATACCGAACGTTGAATCTGCCGGAATTGCATGGAGCTCATTATTTGTGTATATATAAGAAATCCCCGTTTCGTTGTATACCAAATCTTGCTTAAAATTAAGCTCTTCAACCAGCTCCATAACACCTTTATGACGAGCTACAATTGAATCTGCCCCTGTCTCCATAATGAATCCCTGTTCGTATTCAGAGTACAACTTACCACCTAGATATGTATTTTTTTCAACAAGCACCAGCCTTACATCTATTTTTTTTTCCATCACTTGGCGCTGTAAATAATGCATCGTACATAAACCCGTAATTCCGCCACCTAATACAACCACTGTTTCCATATTAACCGCCCCTAATTTTTGTTGTCTTCCTTTAGTATAAACCCTTTTTATTGAAAATTACGCTAAACCCTTTACAAATTTAGCAAAAATGGAGCTATCCAGTGGTGAGGATAGCTCCATTACTATGACTAAATATGTATCTTTTCATGATGAAACAAAAAAATACCCTTGACTTAAAATCTCGGCAATTAACTAGCTAATATTTACTAAAAAACCATTTAACACCATGTATTAATAGTTGTTATAGTGTTTATAGGCTGTAGATTTCGGTTACCACAATAAAAATTATCCTTACTATGAATTAATTTAAGTGTTGGGCAACATTTGCTAATTTCTCAGCTGAATTCGTTACTTCTTCAAAGGCAATCCCTAGCTCATTAAGAACCTCCGCTATCGCTAATACTTCTTTTTCCATACTATCATTTTGCTCTTTTGCTTCTGTCATCGATTCTAATATTTTCGTAAATTGCCCTTCTGTTTGAACCATATTTTCCTTACCAGATATGACCTCTTCTTGAATATTATTAAGAGAGTGTGTTAGCTTATCTGTCCGTTCATTTGTTTTATGTAACAACATGGCTACTGAGGTCACAGAATCTTTTGTTTGAATCGATAGTTTTCGAACCTCATCTGCAACAATATTAAAGCCTTTACCCGCCTCTCCAGCACGGGCTGCTTCAATAGCTGCGTTTAAAGCTAATAAATTTGTCTGGTTGGCAATTGTGGTAACAACATTCATAATTGATTCCATTTCTTTTGACATACCAGTCAACTGTTCAATATTTTCTGTTATATCCTTCAGCAAGTGAATAATATTACACATGTTTTGTGATTGGCTCTTTATTCGTTCTCGCCCCTCTAATGCCTGCTTCTCAGCCTCCGCTGACACCAAAAGTGAGTTTTTTGCAAACTGTTTAATTTCATCTGATTGCTTGCTTATTCGATGAAATGAGTTATTTGTTTCATGAGATATTGTAGCAAGACTTTCTGTAGACGCGACGATTTCCTTTTCCACGGCTTCCTTTTTCCGTTCCATATTCTCTTTATGTTGCTCAACAGTATTTTCAAAGGCCTCTAATACTAATTGCTGCTCAAAGTTTGAAATTTTAGAAATGGCTCGTATAGTATTCAACTGATCTTTGGGATGATGAATGTGCTCTTCTACTAAGTCCATGAATGATAAAAATAAATCTTGGAAGGCACAAATATACCATTGTGTTCTTAAACCAATATGAACATGTACTTTGGCTATTTTAGTACGTCTCTGATAAAATTCATCATCAATTGTGCCGTTAAACATTTCTATAATATGGCGGCCAAGCGTTACTTTTAATTTTTCTACAGAACTGTGACTATTAATTATACTTACTAAACTACGCTCAGTTCCTATCATTCTATAAAATCTATCAACAATATCATTAATATTTTCTATAACAAATGGCTGAAAGGCTTTTAAATACTGTAAATCCTGCTTTGTTAAATTTAGCATTTCTATTTGCTTGACCATTGACTTGCAATTAGAAACATCCATTTTTACAACATATTGCTGAAGGTCTATCGCTGCTGTCTTTCTCTGTTTTTGAAAAATCACACATTTTCCCTCTTTCACGTGTACTTTTGCAAAGCTGAGAAAATCCAATTCCGTTTACAAAAATATATATTTCAAAATGTAAGAAAATAGTTAATTTCTGCTCAAGTTCTAGTTGAACAAAATCCCAATCATCATTTAGCCATAGCATGAACTACTCTTTTCAAAATCACTCATATACCTTATCCATTTTATAAATAGCTGTCAATTTCCTGTTATACATTTTTTACCATTAATTGTATAAAAAGTCCCTGTAGCCAATCTATTGGCTTAAAGCAGTAAAAAAGCTACCACTATATCTTTTGGTAGCTAATTTGTATCATCTAATATTTCTTTTGCTTATTTTTTGTTTATTTTTCCTTTGTCTTTATTATCCCTTCACTATATTAATATTTTTACCGTTAGTTCTACGCATTATTATATACCTAAAATAAACAACAAAAACAACCTTTTATACCTATAAAACCAGGAACGATAATAGAAACTAAATAACTATAATTTTTTTACGAAAAATTTACATTCCTTTTAATTCATTCAGCAAAACGGCTGCCTCTTCTATTCCTGACTCTGCAGCCAGTCCGTACCATTTAATAGCTTCTTTTACATTTCTAGTTATGCCTTCTCCATTATTATAAAGATGCCCAAGCTGTAATTTTGCCTCTGAGTCTCCTTGAAGAGCAGCCTGTTTAAACCAATGAATTCCTTTTTCAATATTACGTATACCTGTTAAACCCTGACTCCAAATAAATCCCAAATCATAAAATGCATCCACATGGTATTGCTCTGCAGCTCTTTCATACCAATATAAACCTCGATTCACATCTCGGGGCTGACCTAATTGCCCCTCAAAACAGATTCCGCCAAGCCTATATTGTGCTTCAACATAGCCAGCTTCGGCAGATTTTTTATAATAGAAGTATGCGTGCTCCTCGTCAATGTCAACGTCTAACCCTTGCTCGTAAATAATTCCAAGAGTAAACATTGCTTCAGCAACACCCTGCTTGGCAGCAAAGTCAAACCATTTCTTCGCAAGTAGCATATTTTCTGATACTCCTTCACCGTTAAAATACATATCTGCCAAGTTATTCGCCGCATCTGGATGCCCTTGCTTTGCCGCCGCCTCATACAATGAAAAAGCTCTGCGATAATTTTCCTGTACACCTATACCTTCGAAATAAAAATTCCCAAGTTCATATTGTGCATCGGCATGCCCCTGCGATGCTGCTAATTCTAACCATTTTAAAGATTTTTCAGGCTGATAACAGAAGCTTTCACTTGCACTATAGTATTCTCCAAGCTGAAACTGTGCCTCTGCATCTTGTTCTTCTATTGCCTCTTTATATAAATCAATAATGAATTCATGATCTAAATCTTCTTCATCAAATGCTTCGAGCTGCTTATCTTGATTGTTAAAATACCATTCCAATACATCAATTACATCGTCAGCAACCTCGTTACAATAGGCTAACTTCTCAAGTGAAGAAATTTGCCAAATTAAAATATAAATAGGGAGTGGAATTGCTTCACGCAGTAAATCATCATACTCAGCTAAAAGCGTTAAGACATTTTCCTGTACTGATTGTGTCTGCTCTGGATGAACAATTTGTAAATGGCGTTGTTGATTTTTTTTTAAAAGTCCAAGCACAACTTGATACAGCATTTTATGCAAGGCTGTTAATGACACTTCTTCAAATGTTAGCAATTTGATGTTTTGTGCAAACCATGTACCTTGAGTCTGCGTGAGCATTAGTAAGGATTCAATTCGCTTTTTATTTCGTTCAGCTAAAAATTGTCCATACATTCGTTTCCCCCCTTGCATTATAAAAAAACCGTCTTGCCAATATTATATGGAAGACAGTTTAAAATTGATTACACATACACACTTAGTATTCACCCAATGAATAATGGGATAACTAAAAAACATATATATGAGCCCATTTATACTGTTTAAAAAACGAGTAGCATTTGGAACATAATAAAAAGCAATCTTTGAGTCAATTCCTTTCACATGAATTGCCATTGAAAATTCCATATTTTTTCAGTATTCATTGATTGATCTTCCATTATTATCTTTTGAGCATGTATTTGATGTACCATATAATTTTTCATAGCATAGGCGTCCGATACTTTTTCATCTGATCCCAGAACAATAATATAATTTGGTTCATAGCCTTGTGTATACAAACATTGTATAACCAAAAATTAAAAACGCATAGAAAAAAAGTATATGCCAAATTTCATATAATCATAAATATCACAAATACATACCAAATCATCTTGAACAATCGATAAAATAAACATTATGCTCGGAAAACTCCCCAAGTATAATGATGATTCCCATCTCCGTGACAACACCCTGATTATCTGCAGCAATAGAGGGTACTGAATAATGATTGCTCTTAAAATATATAAACCTAATAGCCCTAGAACTACTACAATGAAAAAAACGTCTTTTTTCTGTCGTATATAAGGAGGAAAATTGCCGTTAATAGCAACAATGTTTGTATTATCCTCTCACTCCTTCCTATTGTCTTTATACCCTTTTTGCTGACACTGCTTGTTCAAATTTGTCGTTATTTCTAAATTAATGACGGCTATTATTTTATTTTTTGAAAACGTTCATGTAAAATTAGTTGTAAGAACTAGTTTATGACAAAATGAAAAATTGGAGGAATGTAAGTAATGAAAAAAATTCTTGCCGCTATTTTTGTAGCGACACTGATGTTTGCGACTGTTGGGGCAACATTATTTGTTTCTGATACACCAACTGCAGAAGCTAAATCCTATAAATCGGGGAAAAAAGGCTTTACAAACAATAATAATAGCTCAAATATCCAAAAATCTCAGGATAAATCTAAAGATCAAAATAATGCAACAACGAATAAAAACAATACAAACAAAACAGATTCAACAGCAAAAAAAGGCGGCTTCCTTTCTGGTGGTCTTATGAAAGGTCTAATGCTGGGTGGTTTAGCCGGCTTATTATTTGGTAGCCTATTTAGTGGTATGGGTTTGTTAGGTAATATTTTAGGTTTATTAATTAACGTAGCAGCAATTGCAGTCATCGTTATGCTTGTTGTAAAAATTATCAATATGTTTAAAGATAAGAAGCGTAAAGAGGAAGCGCAATGGCACAAATAATTAATGAACAAGATATTATTAATGCTATTTGCTTATCACAGGCATATTATAAAAATATTCGCCCAGAAGAAGT
>Ga0213825_1000772_pt1 | contig 23118 bp, 17 predicted proteins | sample MC6MC0900MG_FD_179896 | JGI IMG/M metagenome (GOLD analysis project Ga0213825, IMG submission 179896) | Enriched soil aggregate microbial communities from Iowa State University, Ames, United States - MC6-MC0900-MG | ecosystem: Environmental > Terrestrial > Soil > Unclassified | place: USA: Iowa... | reverse complement strand
CGGGTTTGACGCTGCCCGCCGACGCCACATACTTGGTCACCGGCGGACTGGGCGGCTTCGGGCTGCGCACCGCGCAATGGCTTGTCGACAAAGGCGCTCGCAACCTGATCCTGATCAGCCGCAGCGGCCCCGCCAGTGAGGACGCACAGTCTGCGCTAGCAGCCTTCGCCAGCCAAGGCGTGCAAGTCCACGCCGCAGCCTGCGACGTCACCAACCGCGACGCCCTCGCCCGCCTGCTTAACGAAACTTCCGCCACCCTGCCCCCGCTGAAAGGCGTGGTGCACGCGGCGGTCGTCATCGATGACGGCTTGGCGCGCAGCGCCACCCCCGCTCAAATTCAACGCACCCTCGCCGCCAAGGTGCTTGGCGCGCAGTACCTGCACGAGCTGACCCGCGACTTGCCGCTGGACTTGTTCGTGTTCTATTCGTCGGCCACCACGCTGTTCGGTAACCCCGGACAAAGCAACTATGTCGCCGCCAATACCTGGCTGGAACGCCTGGCCGCCCAACGCCGCGCCGATGGCCTGGCCGCGACCTGCGTGCGATGGGGAGCCATCGACGACGTCGGCTTCCTGGCTCGCAACCAGAAGATCAAGGACGCCCTGCAAGGCCGCATGGGTGGCGGCGCATTGGCATCCCAAGTCGCCCTGGATGCGCTGGAAGACATGCTCGTCACGGACGCCTCGGGCCTGGGCGTACTGGAACTGGACTGGCGCGCCCTCAGCCGCTTCCTGCCCACCGCCGGCTTGCCCAAGTTTTCGGACATCGCACGGCGCGCTGGCGACAGCGGCGATGAAGACGGCGGCGCCGACGACATCGCCCAGATGATCGCCACTTTGGACGACGCCACGCTGCATGAGCGGTTTACTGACATGCTCAAAGCCGAAATCGGCGAGATTTTGCGCGTGTCGCCCGACAAGATTGAATCCACACGCTCTGTTTACGACATGGGCCTGGACTCGCTGATGGGCGTCGAACTGGTGGTTGCATTGGAGAACCGCTTCGGTATCCGGCTGCCCGTCATGGCGCTGAACGAAAGCCCCACGCCCGCCAAGCTGGCCGAGCGGCTGGTGTTGTTGCTGCGCGATGAGCATGACGGCGCGACAAGCGATGCCGTGACCGCCAGCGTGCAACAGGTGGTCGCCAGCCACGCCGCCGAAGTCGGCTCCAGTTCCGTTTCCGAGTTCGTCGACGAAATCAAGATGAACGGCAGTCTTCCCATGCAACGCATGATCCAGTAGGCCAGAATTAATTGAGCACCATGAAGAAGTTGCCCGGCCTGGCGGCCGGCATCAAGGACAAACTCATCCAGCAAGCGCTGGAGCGCAAGCTGCGCCAGGCGTCCACGCCGGCCGGCCAGACGCCCGCGCGCCCCGCTGAAAAGAAGCCCGAGATTCCTGAGGAGCATTACCGCTTCCATCTGCATCCGGGCTACCAACAACTGCGCATCATCAACGACGGCGCCAAGCGCCTGGGCGTGAAGAACCCGTTCTTCAAACTGCACGAAGGCACCGCCGGCGCCGACACGCACATCAGCGGCCGCGAGTTCGTCAACTACGCCAGCTACAACTACCTGAACATGTCCGGCGACCCGGTCGTGGCCGCAGCCGCGAAGGCAGCCATCGACCAATACGGCACATCGGTATCCGCCAGCCGCCTGGTCTCAGGCGAACGCCCGATACACCGCGAACTGGAACAAGAAATCGCCGCCCTATACGGCGTCGACGACGCCATCACCTTCGTCAGCGGCCACGCCACGAACGTATCCACCATCGGCTACCTGTTCGGCCCGCGCGACCTGGTGCTGCACGACGAACTGATCCACAACAGCGTCCTGCAAGGCATCCAGCTGTCAGGCGCGCGCCGCCTGCCCTTCCCACACAACGACTGGGAAGCACTGGACGCCATCCTGAACGAGCAACGCCATCAATTCGAACGCGTGCTGATCGTGCTGGAAGGCATCTACAGCATGGACGGCGACTTTCCCGCACTGCCCCGCTTCATCGAAATCAAGCAGCGCCATCGTGCGTTCCTGATGGTTGACGAGGCGCATTCGTTGGGCGTAATGGGCGCGCGCGGATATGGCATTCGCGAGCACTTCGGCGTCGACGGTAAAGATGTCGATATCTGGATGGGCACGCTGAGCAAGACGCTGGCGGGATGTGGGGGGTATATCGCCGGGGAAACCGCACTGGTGGAGCATTTGAAGTTTCTGGCCCCGAGTTTTTTGTATAGCGTCGGGATGCCGCCTAGTGTGGCAGCGTCGGCGCTGGCAGCGCTGCGGCGGATGAAGGAATTGCCTGAGCGCGTGGCAACGTTGCAAGCGCGCGGAAAGTTCTTTCTGGAACAGGCGAAGGCGGCGGGGATTGATACTGGAACGAGCACCGGGTTGGCGGTGGTGCCGGCGATTACGGGGAGTTCGTTGAAGGCGACGCGGATGTCAGCGGCGTTGTTTAAGCAAGGGATCAACGTGCAGCCGATTTTGTATCCGGCGGTGCCGGAGAAATCGGCTAGGTTGAGGTTTTTTATTTCTTGTATGCATACGGAAGAGCAGATTCGGGAGACGGTTGCTGCTCTTGCCTGCGTTTCGTGAAGGCCGGGCCTTCGCACGATTATGGTTGGATCAGTCTTGGCAAAGAATTGCGTATCGCCATGTCGATACCTGCCTTGGAATAGAAACCGCCATTGAGCTGAGTGTGGTGAATCACCACGTTGCGGAATGCAGAGAACAATTTCTTGTCCGGCTTATGCTGGGCATGCCAGAAATCCGACAGACCACCCTGAAACGTTAACCCATCAAGAGCGTAGATTGCCTTGCCCAAGGCAATCGTTTTGCAGCCGTGAAGCAAGGCAGATGCCCCGGCCGTACTATTTACAGTCACGACGCCACTGGTGCCATCCAGCAAAAATGGCAGGTTGCCGCTCTCTACGAAAAAGACCCTGCCTGAAATGTCAAACTCGCGAGCCCAACTTCTAATGAGTTTCGCGTAGTTGATAAGCCCTGGATCCAACGGATGCGCCTTAATGAGCAACCGGCTGAACGTTGGCGCATGTTCGGAAAATGACCTTAAGACCGTGTGCACAGCCTCAATCATGTTGGGAAATGGGGAGTGATAGCGGATTTGCGCGTCCGTATTGATTTGCAGCGGGAAAAGATAGAACGGACTCTCCGCAGCCTCCTGCAATACTTGATTGACTAATTGATAATCACCCGTCGTGCGTTTCTTGACCGCAAGTGCTCGTCGTACATATGACAGATATTCCACCGCAGGACTGTAGGGCACATGGCTCTTGACTCCCCGGTGCAAAATCGGATTCAGGCCTGCCCAGAAGTTATAACCAACGTCATACGCCGCCCGGCGCCAAAACGGAGCGACGAAGGATTCTCCATTACCATAAGCTGGCGTGCTTCGGCCTTGCTCCCGGTACCACGCAGGGTCGCGAGGAAGAAGGGAATTTCCATTGACTCCATCACGCTCCAGAGTTACCCAATACGGCCGAAAGTACCCCTCTTCGAAAACATGTACACGGATATTGCGTTGTTTGGCTAGTTGGATGGCGGGCTGGTGCACAGGCCGGCAATCGCCGAACAACACAATATCCGTAATGCCATGGCGGTTGTATTGATGTTCGTAGAAACCAGGCAGATGCGCCATGTCTCCACGATAAGCAGTCGCCTGCCCCTGATTCCAATACGCCCGGTCGCCCACCGTGAAATTCACTTTTCGCACAGTATAACCAGCCCCACGCAGGGTCTGCGCCAAGCGCGGAAAGAATGGCGAGCATACGCCCTGCAAAAATAGAAACTGCTGTGTCATGTCTAGGAGTTACCAATGCAGCCCATTTTGGCGTAACTTCGCCAATGGGCCGTGGCTATTGTTATGGATGAGCGTGCCCCGGATTTTGTGCGCCCACGGCCATCACGACTTAAGAATAAACCCCGCTTGGAGCCAAAGCTTTATCTTGCGCCAACTTCGGCGCAAGCTCCCCATCCTGGTTCCATCTTTACCGTACCGGGCAGTGAGCGCGTCTCTCTGCCGCACCAGTTGCGCGATAACTGCCTCACACGTAGTAAAGCCCTTGAGAGTGGCGTCCCAATAAATCGGGTAATAGAGCAAAACGCCAGCCACCAGTTCATCAAGGCAGAGCGAACGATCTCGGCGGAGTAAAGGAAGCCTGTCCCGAGTCAGCCCCCAGCCCGCATAAAAAGGTCTGCCATAGACCGTCACCGGCTTGCCGCGCAACAATGCGTCGAAGCCTGCCAGTGAAGTCATGGTGTGGACTTCATCGCACGCCTCCACGCAACTAACTATGGAGCATTTTGTTTCGATTGCGTCCGCATACAGCGAAGCGGACTTTAGATGAACGCGCCCCTTCCGATTGCGGGCGAAAACGTCGGGATGGGGCTTATAGACGATAAAAGCATCTGGGCATTGTTGCCTGACTGCCTCAAGCAATTCCAAGTTCGTGCATACGTCTTCACATCCATATCGGACTGATGCGTCGTCCTCGACCTGCCCAGGAACAAGCAGTACAACGCGTCCCCCGGTTTGCCAAGATGGAGCTTGTCTCGGTTCGACGTTGTATTTGGTGATCCCGTGTTTAATGATGTCATGCCGGACACTGGCCGCACGCAGGCGGTCTTCATTGCTGAAGGGCATCGTGTTCAACAGGCGTTCCAAATCGCTGGGTTGGCGAGGATCGAAGTAAATGCCCGATCCGTCCAGCACTAGAGACATGGGCGGAACGAAATCAGACCCCAGCCCTACCGAGCGCACGAATCCATCCTCCATGCGAACCAAAGCGGCGCCTGTATGCTGCGCAAGCTTAGACACATCATCTGCGGGATCGCCGCCCCACAACACCAGCCGGTCGTTTGGACCCGGCCGCAACCGTGCGGCCGCCGTAGCGTTACGTACGAAATGGACCTGCCCCATGTTCAAACCAAGAAACGGCTGGACGTTCCTTGCCTTCCACCGCCGATAGCCCACCGCAATGGTGCGCCCGGTGCACGATTTGGCCATGTCGCGCTGCCGCCGTAGCCACGCGATTGCGTCAAATATGTCACCGCGCTGGTATGTGACGGGATTCAGATAACGCGTGTAATGCCAGTACGCCGCTGCAAAAAGCTCGGAAACGCTACGCTTCCGATGCCGCCTAGCACATTCCTGCCGGTCGTCCGTGGCGCCCCATCCCGCATACCAAGGCATTCCAAAACAGGTGACAGGCTTACCAGCCAGCAGCGCTTCGAATCCAAAGTGTGAAGTCGCTACGTAAACCCGATCCATATGGGCGATCAGTCTCAAGGGATTCAAGGCGTCTCGGAGTAATACCGTCCGCGAATCGGCCGGCACATCTACGTAATAGCCGCGCTTCGCACCTGAACTTACCTCGGGGTGCGTCTTGATAAAGACTGTCGCCCCTGGATTTTCGGCCCGGGCGGCGGCTAGCATGAGCGCAAACGTCTCAGCCGAGGCATTGCCATAAATGACCCCAGCGTCCCCGACGGTCTGATCTACAACAAGCACTCGGCCGCTCGAGGCGCGGCCCAGCGAGGCGGGCTCCAAATCCGGAGCCGCGTTGTATTTACTTAGGCCGCACTCCAGGATCTGATCCATTGCACGGCGACAAGTCGCGCCAATACCATCCAGCAGGTCATCGTCGGAGCCTAGAAGACGCTCCAGTTCGGAGGCGCGATCTGCTGCATAGTAAATGCCAAGTTCATCCGACACCAACGACAAAGTGGGCGACTTCTGACCTGCTCCGAAAGAACGCAAAAAACCGTCCTCGAACGCGATATACGGCAGGTTGTGCCGGGCGGCATAAGCACGCGGACCTCGCGTTGTGTTGCGTAATCCCCAGCCAGCGATGGCGCTGACGTCTCTCGGCTTCACAAACCAATGCCAAAAATGCATCCGACGTACGCCGGCCCGCGCCAGAATACTGACAGCGGGCTGGCGAAACATGCGACGGGAAAACACGCCAATCACGATTCAGGCATGGAGCAGAGGTTAGCCAATATCAACGACCGCCAACATCATCAAAACTCACAGGCGTGTTGATCGCAATATCGCGCACAACCCTGCGGCCAAGAATCGCTTCGGTCTCTTTGGGCGGCAAGCCAAAGCCAGGGCGAACGCTACGAATGACATCGGCCGTGATCACATCACCAGCCTTTAGCGGCTTGACGTAGTACAGCGATCGCCGAAACTGCGCATTGCCCTGTTCACTTGATTTACGACCGTAGTCAACCTGACCCAAGGCCTCCCACGCCGTTTTGCTGTCGCGGCACAGCGCTTGCAGCTCGCGCGGCTCAAGCGAAAAACTATCGTCAGGGCCGCCACCGCTACGGTCCAGCGTAAAGTGCTTTTCGATAATGGAGGCACCCAGCGCGACACTGGTGACGGCGGTAGTGTTGTCCAGTGTGTGATCCGACAGACCCGTCACCAAACCAAAGCGTTGCATCATGTCAGGCAGGGTGCGCAGGTTGTAATCCGCTGCCGGAGCGGGATAGCCACTGACGCAATGCAGGATGGCCAACTCCTTGCAGCCGCCTGCCCGCGCAGCATCAATCGCTTCTTGAATTTCCTCGGCATCCGCCATGCCTGTGGAAATGATCATTGGCTTGCCGGTGCTGGCAACGTATTGGATCAGCGGCAGGTCGACCGCCTCGAACGAGGCAATTTTATATGCCGGCGCGTTCAAATCTTCCAGCAAATCAACGGCGGTTCTATCAAACGGTGAACTGAAGATCGGGATGCCGACCTTGCGGGCATGCTCGAACAGCGGAGCATGCCATTCCCATGGCATGTGCGCCCCTTGGTACAGCTCGTATAAGGTCTTGCCATCCCAGAGACCGCCATGAATCTGGAAATCCTCGGTGTCTGCATTCAGGGTTATCGTGTCTGCCGTATAAGTCTGCAGCTTGACGGCATCGGCGCCAGCCTTTTTGGCCTCTTCGATGAGGCGCAGGGCGATGTCCAGCTTTCCATTATGGTTGGCTGAGACTTCGGCGATGATGTACGGGCTATGTGCTGCCGAGATATCTCGTCCAGCAATCTTAATACGGGGGTTACTCATATTCATCCTACCTTTCTAAGTGCCTTCCACTCGTGACTCAGTATGCCAAAGGCCACTATCGAGCAATAGCGCTCACCATCAAAATGCTGGTCCCGCAAAGTCCCTTCTTGCTGGAAACCGAGCCGGCCGTGAAATTTGATCGAGCGCTCATTAAAGTCAAGCGCTTGTCCACAAACCTTGTGCATTCCAATCGTCTGAAAGGCATATTCCAATGCTGCCTGCCCAAGCTTTAGGCCGGTGCCCTTCTCGGCATCAGGCGCGACGTAAAACCCCCAATCCGCGATCCCGCGGGCGCGCAGTTCGGTCAGGTTCACAAAGCCCAGAGGCTCGCCTCCCAGTTCAAATACCAGAAGGTGTTTGCTCGAATCCTGCGATGCGCGCTCAAACCACGCCTGATGCTCATTCAGGCTGATCTCATGAGTGGTGTACATGTACCGGCGAATTTCGGCATGATTGCGCCACGCCAACACACGCTCCAGATCGGTTCGCGCCATCACTCGGAGGCGCCCCGCCGATTCATCCTTTTGCATCACGACAACGTCTCCAAATAATCCACTATGCGGGCCGCGCCAAGCCCATCACATACGCTCGCCGCCAAGCTTGCCATTTCACCCAGCCTGCCGGTTCCCATGGCCGCAGCTAGGGCCTTCGGCAACTCGCTGGGAACGTCGGCAGGGTTTCCGACCAACATGGCGGCGCCTTGCTGACTTAATGCCAGCGCGCTGGGCCGTTGATTTTCGGCCAGCACCACCATAAGCGTCGGCACCCCCAGGCAGCAGCGCTCCCAAGATGTACTACCGGCCGCCCCAATGGCCAGGTCACAACTGACCATGCGGTCAGCCATGTCTCGCACCCCTGCCAGCACCTGCGTGGCAAAGGGCATCGTCGTGGCAACCTCGCGCACCTGTTTCAACCACGGCGCGGTAGGACCCAGCACCACCTCAAGGCGGCAGCTAGGCTCCAGCGTGCTTGCACGCAAGGCCTCAAGCACAGCCGCGGTGGCGTTTTGCTGATCGACGCCGCCCATACTGATCAAAATTTGCTCAAGCTTGTGTGAGGTTCGACGTTCCAGACTGTATGACCGCAATTGTGAGAACTCTGGCCGCAACAACGCATAGCTTGTCCCCACGAACATACTGCAGCCCGCCGGCACCAAAGCTTCATAGTCCGCCGCCAGCCGCCCCAAGGTCTGGTCCAGCAATGCGTCACACTGGTGCTTTCTGTCCGCTAGGTCGTCAATCACGAAGAGGCGTGCGCGCAAGCCGCGAGTCAGATCCTCCCAGGTTTGGTCAAGGGCGTAGTGATCGACGACCAACCAATCCGGCTTCCACTCGCGCAGGAAGACTGCGGACTGCGCTGCGTCGGCGTCTTGCGACACTCCTAGCCATGAAGCATGCGCAAGCCCGCCCGCAGACAACGCCGTCGTCGAATGCAAGGCCGGCATTTCATGGACCTCGAACCCCTCCTTGCGTACATACGCAGCCAAATTTCCGTCGTGCAAGCGGCTTAGAAAGGCGCACTCATGGCCACGCGCGACTAACGCTCTGGCCAACGTCAGGCATCGCATCACGTGGCCAGTGCCGATCTGTAGCGAAGCATCAGCGCGAAATGCAACTTTCACGCTATGCCCCTTCCTCGTCTTGCATGGCCTTAAAGAGCCATTCAGCGCGCTCCCAGTCTTCCAATGTGTCGATGTCCTGCACACGGTGCCGAGGTAGCATGACCGGCGTCGAGGCGGGCGTAAAAATCGTGCGCCCCTCTAGCCACGCCTGCGCCGTACCCCAATAAAACTGACCCGCGTCGTGGAACGCTTCCTCGAGATCCTGCGACCGGGTCGTGAAATGCTCAGGATTGAACATTTGCACGCGATTGCCGCTGGTCAAGCGCAGCGCCCGTTGGATAGGAAACGCGTAGCTCGTCACGGAAAACGCATAATCGCTTCCCGTCGTATCAAGCAACTCCAAACCGCGGCGCAGGTCGGCAGGCCTTACGAAAGGCGCAGTCGCATACAGGCAGCACACACTTTCTGGCGCCTTGCCCTCGTTACAAAACCACTGGGTGGCATGTCGCACGACGGGAATGGTTCCCGTATGGTCATCCGATAGATCGGCAGGTCGCATGAACGGAATCGAGGCGCCGAAAGCCCGCGCCACGTCCGCGATTTGCGGGTCATCGGTAGAAACGACAACCTCATCAAAGCAGCCGCTTGCAATAGCAGCGTCAATCGACCAGCCGAGCATCGGCTTGCCGCAAAATTCCTTCACGTTCTTGCGAGGAATACGCTTGCTACCGCCACGCGCAGGAATGACCGCGAGCCTCACGCCGATACCGCCTTGCGCACTGCCGCGACAACTTCGTCCTGCTGCGCGTCTGTCATGGTCTGGAACATCGGCAAGCTGATGGCTTCCGCGTAATAACGTTCGGATTGAGGGAAATCACCTGCCCGAAAACCCATTCGTGCATAGTAGGGCTGAGTATGGACCGGGATATAGTGCAGATTGACACCTATGCCCAGTTCGCGCAGCGCATCAAACACCTGACGATGGCTGCGATTGATCTTGTCCAACTCTAGACGAATGACGTAGAGATGAAGCCCTGAATAGCTATCCTCGTGCTGCCACGGCGTAACCACTGGCAATTCGGCGAGCAAACGGTCGTAGCGGCGCGCCAAGGCATGGCGCCGTTCGATAAACGCATCCAGGCGGGTCATCTGGCTTACGCCCAATGCGGCTTGCAATTCCGTCATGCGATAGTTAAATCCCAGCTCAATTTGCTGGTAGTACCAACCACCGTCTGACTCATGCGTCATCTGCGAAGGATCACGCGTAATTCCATGACTGCGGAACAACGCCATCGCCTTGGCGAGCGTATCGTCATTTGTCATCGCCATGCCGCCTTCGGCGGTGGTGATGATTTTCACGGGATGGAAGCTGAACACCGTGATGTCGCTGTACTCGCAATTGCCGATAAAGTTGCCACGATACTTGCCGCCGATGGCGTGGGAAGCATCCTCAATGACCTTAAAACCGTACTCCTTTGCGAGCGCATGGATGGCCGCCATATCGCAAGGCTGACCGCAAAGATGGACCGGCACCACAACCTTCGGCAACGTGCCGTTCAGCTTGGCTTGTTCGAGCTTGGACTTCAGCGCCACCGGGCAAAGGTTGTATGTCTGGGGATCAATATCGACAAAGTCGACCTCTGCTCCGCAATACAGCGCGCAATTCGCCGACGCAACGAATGTAATGGGCGTCGTCCACAAACGGTCACCCGGCCCAAGCCCGAGGGCCAGGCAGGCGATATGCAACGCGGAAGTTGCGCTGTTCACGGCAAAGGCGTGCTTGGCGCCAACATGGTCGGCAACCGCCTTTTCAAAGCGCGGGACCATCGGTCCCTGCGTAAGAAAATCCGACTTCAACACGTCGACGACAATGTCGATATCGGCCTGCGAAATGTCCTGACGACCGTACGGAATCATGATCAGATGCTCCCGATCTTCTCGCGATTCACGTCGATCCACTGTTGCAGATCGGCGTCCGACATCCACTCGCGGTTATTGTCGCTGGCATAAACAAAACCTTCCGGTACGCGCGTGCCATCCTTGATACGCTCAGGCGAATCGGACCAACCGTTGATGGCGGGCAAAATCTTGTAGTGCTCGGGGTACTCAAACGTGTGGAACGAGTCTTCCGCACCAATCATCTGTTCATGCAGCTTTTCGCCTGGACGAATTCCGACGATCTCCTGACGGGCCTCCGGCGCGACCACGCGAGCAAGATCCGTAACCTTCATCGATGGGATCTTCTTGACATAGATTTCGCCGCCAACCATGTCTTCGAAGGCATGCCAAACGAGCTCAACACCCTGCTCGAGCGAGATCATGAAGCGCGTCATGCGTTCATCGGTCACCGGCAGGACACCCTTATCCTTGATCGACATGAAGAACGGAATGACCGAACCGCGCGAACCCATGACGTTGCCATAGCGCACCACCGCAAATCGCGTACCGTGCTCGCCCGAATACGCATTGCCAGCCACAAACAATTTGTCGGAGGCCAACTTCGTGGCACCGTACAAATTGATCGGGCTGCTGGCCTTGTCCGTGGAGAGCGCAACCACGCGTTTCACACCTTTGTCGATGCAAGCGTCGATCAGGTTCATCGCGCCATCAACGTTGGTCTTCACGCATTCAAACGGGTTGTATTCGGCGGTAGGAACAATCTTGGTTGCGGCAGCGTGAACCACGTAGTCAACACCATCCAGCGCCCGGTAGAGACGTTCGCGATCGCGCACGTCACCGATGAAGAAGCGAACCCGGGGGTCATTGTGGAACTTCTTCGCCATATCCCATTGCTTCATTTCATCGCGGGACAGGATGATGATCTTCTTCGGGTTGTATTTGGCCAGCGTCATCGGCACAAAAGTATTGCCAAAGGAACCCGTTCCGCCGGTCACGAGGATAGTCTTATCGCTGAGCATTATAAACTCTCAAAAAAAATCGTTAACACTTACTTAAGCAAAGAACAAAAACGATCAAAAAAAGGAGACACCGCTGTTAGGTATGTCTTATCAATTAAATCGAAGGTGGACCCGTAATCAACAAAACCAGCCGATATTTGACGTTCCAGGTAATCCATCACCCTAAAAGGAGTTTCTGAAAATCCGAGCATAGTCTGACAGTTTAGAGCGTCAAAACACCCCACCCCAAAGTCGCCCGAGTTGCTAAACCCAAACGATCTACAATCTTCAATTAGAAGCACCGAGGGTTTTCTTTTCCGCAAAAACGTAATATGCCCATGCAGTCTATACCCCACATGCAGATCGATCGATTCATATAGACTTAGATTACTTACATCGCCATGCATATGTAATGTTTCGAAGCCCAGCGATCCAGCATATTGAGCAAGAGCCTCCGACAACTTTCCAGGTTTGCTATGAAATGCTATGAATTTCCTGCAACCCTGAAATCGTTTCTCAAGCAGAGCTAGCAAAATCCTAGCCTGCTCGTCAAACCGGGAATGATGGTGTTGGATCGTAAACACTATCGAGCGAATGTTTGAGGGCGGAATAAAATCCGAACCGACAAACTTCTCCTCAAACAAACCGAGGTCACCGCAATAATATGAATTCACACCATGACTTTGCAGCAAATTCTCGATAAGCATATCGCGACAAGGAATACCGTCATCTCCACAGAGATCAGCCACGCGTCGCAGAAAATTCAACGTGCTTTCATCGAAACAATATGAATCGAATGAATCGTGGCAGGGCACTGGATGTTGAAATGAGCATCCAATTGGAGAGAATTTATCAAGATCATTTAGATCGGAAAATAATCGGAAAAGTTTGGGGTACGTACCATTTGAAACGGAAAATCCTGGCGCAAGAATTGTTCTTGCAGGGCTGTGCACGTAAGCGTCCAGGGAATCCTCCCGAAATATAATCTCAGGGTTATATGAGAGACACCTCGAACGGACCAGTTCCATAGCTGAATGCGAGATCAGGTTATCCCCCACATTCTGCGATTTATGACCTGGATATGTTGTAATCAGCAAATCACGAGCAGCCACGATTCCCCCAAAACCCAAAACAACCAGCACTTAATTCAACTACTTACGCGGTGCGACGCAATGCTTCAATATTCAGCAAATAATCATTGAGCCGGGTTCTTAGCGCCTCCACAAGGCTTTCCTTGTCACCCAACACCTGCCCTTCCACGTGTACGATACTGTGGTGCCACACATCGGTACCGGCAGCATCAATCTTTCGCCAATGCAATTCCGATGAGTTGGATAGCAACCAAGTCTCGCACCCGAGCGCGCCAGCGAGCTCAACCACCGTTGTGGCTGGAGCAATCATCAAATCCATGCAATTCATTAGTGCGGCAACACTCTCAAAATCGTTAAACTGATCGATGTCCGAAAAATTCAACATCTTTCCTGGATAACGAGCCTCAATCCAATCCAGCTCTTCATTGCATTCGTCGTACTGGAAATTGACGAACTGCACCCCTTCCAGATTAAGGATAGGTTCCAACTCAGCAACGGATAGATAATGCTCATTGCGCGAGTGCGTCGTTATACTGCTACGCCAACTCAGACCAACAAGCACTTTATCTTGCGGCAGCCGACCAAGAAATTTTTCCTGTAAGCTAAGATCTGCTTTCAAATACGGTTTACCGGGGAAAGCTTGATAACTGGGCAAACACTTATGAAGTAGATCGGTGACCACCATTAACCGTTCACAATCCGCGATTTTGTCAGCCGCATCGTTATTGATGATGTAGCAGACGTCTGATCCCGGCACTCGCGAGTAATCTTCAAGGTTTATACGATCACTATCTCGCAATCGGGGCACCCCTACAAATTCCAAATGTGTGAAGGAGCGCTCGAACATGCTTTTCAGCCGTGGGTCGCAAGTAACAGAAATCTGTTTGTTAGGCAGCAGTTCAGGCAGTGAGTTGTAGATGCTTGCAAACCGCAACTCATCCCCCGGACCAAAGATGGCCAACAGCGCTAGACGAGACGCCGAGCCGTCAATATCACCGGCGTGCAAATATTTCTCTGGATAATACGTCCTAACAGTCTTTACCAACTGAAGTTCCGTAAACGTCAACAGGGCCTCAGCAGGCATTCTTGCGCCAAAAAAGACCTTCCGTGGCAGCATCTCTCCAATGTCGATTCGCCGAATTTTCGCGTCTTGCACAAGATCTAACGCTGAATCATAGTCACCAGCCAAAATGTATAGCCGCAACGCTTCACGGAAAACCATACTGGTTTTCGTACTTTTCAAAACCGGGCGCATTACGCTTAATGCATCTTCTAATCGTCCCGCATAGGACAATGCTTGCGAATAGGCGATACGAGTATTCGGACTGCCGTCGCCAGCATCAATAAGATCTTCCATCATCCTGACAGCGGGCTCTGGCCTTTCAATAGCCATTAACGCCTGTGCTTTTCCAATTGAAAGCTCGCCATTCAGGTTCAATACACCAACTAACAAGCGCTCAAAGGCTTCAAAATCGAACTTGTCCTCAAATCTCTTTATCATCGCCATACAAAAGGCGATTTTTCCAGGACGCAGTGTCGCAATCTTGGCCAACACCGTCAGATAGGGCCATGGATCGCGCAACACAGCCGCTGTGTCCACAGTTCGAGCTTCGATGCTCGCCATAGGCCCAACCATACCCTGGTAATAGGCAAGCCTCGCTAGCGCTTGTGCGGAAGAGTAGTCGAACCGCATTTCAGCCAATTCAGCCAGTAGTGGCAACATCTTTGCAGTGTGCTGACCGTGAATTAGCAACTCCTTAGCCACGACCAGCGCGTTGTCGAACTTCCGCAGTTGTAAGTGATACTCAAAAATCTTAAGTTGAAGGTCGGCCTGTTCCAAATTAAGCTTATAGAATGCCGACGACTCGTCGGAATCAGAAGAAGACGCGGTCTCTCCGACCGTGGCTGGCGACATCCGCTCCTCTTCCATCCCGCGAATGCGCTCCATCTGAGCACGAACGTTATTATCTAGTTCGGTCTCAAGCACCTCTAACGAAGCAGCTGGATTTCGCAGTGTTTTCAATAGCCAAGCATATTGCGAGGCGATGTATTGTCCGGCATGCACGCGCGAGAGATCCAGCAGCAGTTCGCCAAAAACATTTGGATCTATGTAGGTTCGCACGGCGGTGAGAAATTCCTCCCGCAACTCATTATTCTCGCAAACACCGCAAACGGCATAACATAAACCAATTTGGAAAGTCTTGCCCGGCCGTGCAGAAAAAATCGCACCAAAGTCGATCTGAGAAATTAGTGCTTTACGCTGACCGCCATGCGCAGAATCTAGCAAAATCTGGGGCCAATGATGACTTTGGGCGACATCCTTTATGACAGCATCAGAAAAACTCGGCAACGCACGAATCGCCTGATACTTCGCCACCTCGGAATCGACTTTAATCGCGAGGCACGCGGACTGAAAACCCGAGTGTGCGTCCTCGAGGTTTCCAAGATATCGGGGATATTTCAGATAAACGCCCGCAAATAACTCTTCCAAACTGCGCGATCGGCGTCGGCGAGGGAATGCGACCCGGTCATCCGTCAAGCCCCAGCCAGCGTAAAATGCAGCCCCGACTACCGTAACCTTAATTCCACGAAGCAATGCTTCCAAACCGGAGAGAGAGGTGATCGTGTAAACATGGTCCACAAGCTCCAGGAAATCCGTAAGAGGGATATCAGGATTAGAGACCGTGCAAATGTTATTGACTGACCTGGCCCTGAACTTGCTCCGCTGGTATCCTTTGTATACATCCGGATGCGGTCGATAGATTACCTCTGCATCAGGATTCTCAATTTTTGCCAGCTGAATCAATTCTTTCATTGACCAGCGATTAATATTGCCCAGCTTAACCGATTTATCGTTATCAACCTGACCGATCACCGCAACGCGTCGTCGAGTCTTTATGCCGATTTCATCCGGTCGGCCAAAAGTCGGTGGATTGTATTTAGACAAATTTAACCTGCGCAGCAATGCAAGGCACTCACGCGCGCGCTCGATCTCCGTCATACTGAAATCAGTTTCGTTCAGTATATGTTCCAGATCTGATTCACTACTGGGGTCATAATGAATTCCACGCGAATCCAGGACCAATGAATAAGGAGTGGAGTGAGATGCACCTAAGTTGGCCGAACGCAGGAATCCGTCTTCCATTCTGAAAATCGGAATTTTGTGCAACTCAGCGAATTTTCGAATTAACCAAGGTTCAGTTTGCCCCCAAATGATCAGAACCGTAGGTCGGACCGGAAACTCTTGAAACGCCCGAACGGACAATACGGAAGACAGCTTGCGCGGCGCAAACGCCGTACGATAGTCGCTGGCCAAATAGTCGCTAACGAAGCCGAGCTTCCAATTATTGAAACCCCAAAGATACGCAACAGGTTTAGGGGAACCTGCGTCTAACCAGTTGTCGCCCACCAGATATAACTTACTGGCGGCATACGATTCTCCGAACACCCGATACGGATCAACTATGCGACCTTTGTAAGACTCACCTGCCAGCCGCTCTCTTTTGGAAAAAAAGCTCTGCCTCGATTTAAAAAAATCGGCAACTTTTTTTCGACGCGAAACATTCGCGCTCTCAATTTTATCAACGACTGTCTGTACCAATTTCTAATTAATCCAATTATTTATTGATAATAAGCGAGCAAATTGTGTTTCCTTACTCAAGGAACACTCACTTCCCTTGATATGCTGCGATGCCCTCTTCTACGTCTTCATATGGCACCACACACCCGTCCTTCAGCAAAAGAACGAAATCACAAAGCTTCCTTACTTGGCCCATCCCGTGGGTGACGAGTATGAGGTGTGATCGGCCCACCCTATCTTTAAAAGCAGCTGCAGCCTTGTCGCGAAAATGTGCGTCCCCGACTGACATAGCTTCGTCCACGAGGTAGTAATCAAAATCAAATACCAAACTCAGCCCAAATGCCACCCGCCCACGCATCCCCGACGAATACGTTTTGACTGGCAGGTCAAAATAATCGCCAATTTCTGCAAACTGCCGGACTGATTCAACTGCATCCGAAATTTCACTTCCACGCAAACCCTGCACGCGACATACAAACTTTACATTTTCGCGAGCAGTCAAGGACCCCTGAAATCCACCAGCCAGCCCGACTGGCCAAGAAATGCGTTTTTCTGTAACTATCTTTCCGCTATCAGGCATATCCAACCCGCATAGTAGACGCATCATCGTAGATTTACCGGCCCCATTTCGCCCGATAAGGGCGACATTTCTATTTGGCGGAATCTCGCACGAAAGGTCTCGAAATATATATTTTCTACCCCCTTTGTGGTGGAGATATGATTTCGTGATGTTTTTAAGCTCAATCATAGGGCAAGCAATTCCCGCTTTCGCAGATGATATAGCGCAAGTCCTGCAAACATAACAATAATAGCCACGGCAACCGGATATAGCATGGTCAACTGCGGAGTTACTGGATAATGTTCAAAAAATGCCCACCTGATCCCGTCTATGACATACAGCCATGGATTCCAGAGCACCCACTCTAGATAATCTTTCGGAATAATCCATACAGGCACGATGACACCCGATATCAAATACAGCGGCATAAACAATAGACGAATAAAAGTCCGTGAATTCGGCATCGCCTCGGTAATCACGGAGAGTATGAGTCCGACTCCGAATGACAGAACGACCCCTACCGACAAAATCGCCGCTAGGGCAAGCGGGCGGTAGACGGTCATATCGTAGTCAAATAGCCACCACATTCCGACGGCGATAATCACAAAAACGCAAATATGCAAGGCACACTCTACGAGGGCTCTAGCCACGTACGTATCAAAAATCCTAATACTCGGATACGCGAATAGAGCCCTATTCGCCGAAATGGAATCCATTAATTTCAACGCAATATTACGCATCAAGAAAAACGGAATCATCCCTGAAATGAGGAAAACGGGATATTCAAATCCAGCAACATGCCGCCCCCGCAGTACAGTCACAATAAACATGATCGCAACAACGTGGGCCACGGGCTCAAACAGGAGCCAAAATGCTCCCATTCGCCGCTCCCCAAACCGCGTTCTCATCTCGCGCAGAAGCAATGCGAAGACAACTGCGCGATTGATTTCGAGCGAAGTTCTGTGGCGCATAAAAACTATCTTTAAAATCCGTTGATTGTCCGCCCGAGGACCAGAACCTGGACAATCGGCGAAATAATCTTCTGCCACTCATAAACCGCAGCATTCGTCACGTAAACAGCGTCTTCTGGCTCGACTAGAAACCTCCTCGCGAGGAATACTGCAGCCGGATCTTTCATATTTAGTCGAAAAACAAAAGCCTGTGGTTCTCCAACAGCCTTTCCAGCCTCTTCATCGGCCACCAATCGAAACACGAATACGCCGCTTGCATCAGCTTTTGCTTCATCTAATCCTTTCGCCGTAGCCAACACCTCCAGCAAGCTTGGATTACTCGAAGGCAGATCGTGCAACCCTGGATCGCCAACTGCACCCATGGCGACAAAACGCTTGCGCGCACGCTCGACGACAATTTCGGCGCCCGGAGGCACAACTTGATTTTTGCCAGCTAGCAGCTCTTCGTAATTGAAAACGTAAGATCGCTGACCCGTTCTAACTATTACTCTGCTTAGATGTGGTTCAAGCAACGGACCTCCAGCTCGGTTGATTGCATCAAGCAGGGTCAACGGCCCTTCCAGCGCAGAGAATCTGCCAGGTGCTTTGACTGCGCCTGCGACTAGAACTGAACCGGATAGATCGCCCGTCACGCTAACCTGAACCTGGACGTCGCTGACAATACCCTTCAATTTCGCACGAACAAGCTCTTCGACTTCTGAAGGCGACTTACCTTGGACGTTTTGACGGCCCACGTACGGCAAGGAAATGCTGCCACGACTGTCGATCCGCACATGGTCGAATACCGTGCCCCCCGTCGCCAATGGTGCAAATAGCGATCCAGCGGAAGCGCTATCCGCAATCATTATCCGCAGAACGTCCCCGGGCACTAGGCGAATCTCCGGTACGCTAGGCAAAGCTACCGTGCTTTCAATAGGCCTATCTGCGGGACGCATGTAAGGCGCTATCGTAGTCGCCGACAGATCAACGATTGTGTAGTTTTGCTCATCCGCGTTAGAGGTAACCGCCAATCTTGAAGGACCCGCACCGGAAAGCAAACTTCCGCAGCCAGCCAGCATCAGGGGGAGAGTGAGAATTACCAATCTTAGGGAAAAGGATGTCGTATGACTGGGCATGGTATTAAATTAAGCTTTAATCTCGATGATCTTCAATAGTTGCGATTACAAACCTTGCAACACCATACAGAGTCAAAAGACCAAGCAACAGCGTGATCAAGTTATAAATTCGATCGGGATAAACTGCCCGATCCGGCAAATTTGGCGAAACAATAGTGACGAGGCTGCGCAGCTTTTTGCTAGCCTCAATACGCGCCGACTCAACTGAGCTAACGGCGAACTTATAAGTTTCCTCTGCAATCGCGGCGTCTATAGTCAAATTACGATATCGCGACGCGACCACGTTCAACTGCTCCCCATCCTTCTGGGAAACCAATCTTTGATTTTCGGCGGCAAGTTGTTGGTCCAGAGCACGAATTCGCACGCGTTGCTGACGTACCTGCGGAGTATCTTCTTTGAGAGTCGCCAACAAGCCTTTCAGGCCAGCTCGTTCCATGGTCAGCTTAGCTTCTAGATCGCTTATAACAACGGATCTGGCCCTCGCGGTAGCCTCAGCATCCAGCAAATTATTTTTTCCTTGGAATGCCAGCATAGCCTCACGTTTTTCCTCATAGAGCTTACGGGCACTAGCCAACTCACTTTGAGCAAAAGACATCTGCTCCCGCGCCATCCGGTGCGACAGCTCGTTGACAAATCTTTCACTTTCCCCAAGCATAACTTTAAGGACTTCTTCAGCAAAACTTGAGTCGAATGCCTGCACGCTCACATGCAGCAGGCCGGTTTGCTCGTCGAAATAGGCGGTCACAACTCGACGATAAAATTTCAGCATATCCTCTCGAGGAGAATCACCGCGGAGCCAAAACAGCGGATCCTGCCAGCGGCCTGAGTAGTGCGACGACCACGACAATTTCTTCTCAAGCGCCGTCAACATATCCTGAGAGGTTATAAATTCGCGCAAATACAGCGTTTCTTCTCTTGATGTCGGATTTAAACCACTCAGCATCACTGCAAGTCCAGGCATTTGTGGAGTTTCGTTGTTCCCAACTTGCCGTACCGCGACCTGCGCAACACTGACATACCTGTCTAGTGCAAAAAAACAGTAGTATGCGACTGCCAATATAAAGGGCACACAGACTAATGCCGCAAACAGACGCCAGGATTTCAACTTCTCAAAATTCATCATTTATTGTGCTGGCAAATATCGAATGTGTCTGAAATTAACATAATTGTACGCCACGTTACTGGACCGCTATTGCTGGGCACAGGCGCACGGATTGTACTTGCATTTGGCAATAGAGCCGTCAGCGGATTGATGGAAAATAGCAAGGTATGTGCCAATTCAATACAAAAGTAAACAAATCCACCGAATTTTCATTAACATTTCGCCTATTGCAACGAATTCGGCGATTTCACTCGCTCCTGATGGATCGCGCAGCCTCTAGAGTGGCCTCCGCGAGATTCTCAACCCCAAATGCTTGCGCTACGCCCTCCCCTCGTTGCCCGGCTTGCCAGATCAGATAGTCAGTCGTGCCGTCCGTCATGCCCAGGTGGCAATACACAGCGGGCATTATGGGAACATGGTCACCAAAAATACACAGGGTCGTGCTCTTATTTTGCCTCAGCAACGCCTCCCTTAACTCACCAAACATAGCATCCGCATTTCGAAGGTGGCGTAGATAAACGCCCAGATCATGGCAACTCTCTGGGATTGAGCCGTTTATTAACTCTGCAAGTTCCGCATCTGATATTTGTTCCAAGTGCAATGGACCATGGTTTTCCATCGTAATCACGTGAACGTATAGTGGCTGGACTGAAACTCGCCCCAACACCTCAATGATCTTTTTGCATACTTCACTATCCGCTACGTATGCGCCCTCAAGCTTCGAATCTCTAAACTGTTCAAGATCGATAAATTCGTCGAACCCAAGCGCTGGATATACCTTGTCCCGCTTATAGAATTCTTTGTAATAAGGATGTATGCAAATTGTTCTATAACCCAATCCACGAAGGTAAGACGCTATAGTCGGAAATCCATTCACCGCCAGCTTTCTATATGGGTTGAATTGGTGTATTCCCAGCCTGTCCCCACTGAGCCCAGAAAGAAAACTGAATTCGGTTCGAACTGTATTTGCGCCCCAAGCTGCAACAGTCAACGGCCCGTGTTGGATAGACTCCCCCTTAAGAATGTCAAAATTCCTAAGAACGCTTTGATTGACGTTCGAATACGTTCGACGGGCGTCAAAAAATGACTCGCTTTGCAAAATTACAATATCGTTCAACGGCTGATCTGCTGTTATGCGATGAGTTCCGCTGAACAATGCATGTTCTTGAATTGGCGATACTGAAGCTCGCTCAAGAATTCCGTACGCCCATAAGCTCGCAATCAAACCGAATCGCTCAATATCTGCGATGGCGTTGAGCGTAATTTCCAAACGATCACCCGCCCGAGCAGCACCATATGCTCCCATCGCCCCGATAACCAGCGCATAGGCAAAAAAAGGAATCGTGGGAATCGTCGGATCGAACACATGCTCCTGTGACAAATCCGCGAATGAGGCCAGCCACAACCCTGCACCAGCCGTTACTGACTCTTCCAGCGTCAATCCAGCCCAAAGCGCCAGGAAATATCCCCCCCCTGCCGCTAGCGCCTTCCCGACCCCAAAAAACGGCAAATACAACCTGGGGTGCCGGATTGCATCCGTGAAGTACTCGAAATCTGGATAAACAAACGGTTCTTTTAGTGCCTGATATTTCGCATTACTCACCAGCACAATCAACAATTCAATCGCCAACACGTTCGCCACCGCAAAATACGGCCGCCGGAACAGCATCAGCTCCAACGCAAACGCCAGCGTCCACACCCCCACATGCACGCCCACTGCCGCCACCGGCCTACGCCATGGCGCGACCGGCCTGGGCGTCAACAACGCCTCGACCGCAAACGACAGCACCAGCCCAATCAAATACGGTGGCAGCAACGGGATCCAGAACGCTTCAATCACCGTAGCCCATCCTCTTCAGGATCCATCCAGACACCGCAGGATGAATCACGGACAGCAGAAAGCACCCTAGATTCAACGGGAACGGAAAGCTGATCCGAGCGCGGTTACGCTGCAAGCCGCGGCGGATCACCCGCGCCGCCTTGTCCGCTTTCCACAAAAACGGTTTCGGACCCGGCATGTCGAAACACATTTGTGATTCCACATACCCCGGCATGACCACATTGAACTTAATGCCTTCATCGGCCAGCGCGTCGCGCATGGCTTCGCCATAGACTTTCACTGCAGCTTTGCTGGCGCTATAGCTTGGCGTTTCGGGCAGGCCGCGCCACGCGGCCAACGAACTGATCAATGCAATTTGCCCATGCCCGCGCCGTCGCATGGCGGGCAGCGCGCCATGCACCGTGGCAAACACCCCTTTCACGTTCACGTCCAACAGACGATGAACATCCTGCCAGGCTTCGCCCTGCCCTTCGGGACCGGTGTTGATGTTCACGCCCGCGTTTGCAATGACCAAAGAGGGCATCTCTGCTTCACAGACGGCGCTCAACCATGACATCAGGGCGTCGTGGTCGCGTACATCCAGTTCATGCGTGATGACTCGCGCACCGAACGCCGCGCAGGCCTCCGCCAATTCTTGCAAGCGGACCGCGTTGCGTCCTTGCAAGATCAACGTCTTGGCGCCAGCGCTGGCGTATTCCAACGCAAGCGCGCCCCCGATGCCTCCGGTTGCGCCGGTGATGAGAACGCAGCGGGGAAAGCCGGGTTCCAGGCTATCGGTGTTGTGCATGCTTAAGGGAATGAGTGGGCGGTGTCGCCAAGAAGCGCGCGGCGTCAGCACACGGCGCGCAGAGCCGGCGCTTGAGTAGCGCGGCAAGAGGAAAGAAAGCGGAAATGCGATCGAGTTTGGGCGTGATCTGTGGCACGGTTACATGGACATGGCCGCCTTTCGGCGGCCATTATCGGGGTGTTCACAAAGTTACGGCCATCTCCCCGGATGGGAAGATGGCCGGCCATTGTAAGCGATCAATCGATCGATTTATTGCAATAAGCTACGCAACATCCACGCATTCTTCTCGTGCACATCCAAACGCTGCGTCAACAGATCCGCCGTCGGCTGGTCATTGGCCGCATCCGCCTTCTCAAAGGCGGCACGCGCGGTCTTGGCGACGGATTCGTTCGCGCTGACCAGCAGGCGGACCATTTCCAGGGCTTCCGGCACCGATTCCGGCTCGGCAATCGACGACAGCTTCGAGTATTCGCGATACGTGCCCGGCGCGTAGTGACCCAGCGCGCGGATGCGTTCGGCGATGCTGTCCAGCGCG
>Ga0213825_1000771_pt1 | contig 23127 bp, 21 predicted proteins | sample MC6MC0900MG_FD_179896 | JGI IMG/M metagenome (GOLD analysis project Ga0213825, IMG submission 179896) | Enriched soil aggregate microbial communities from Iowa State University, Ames, United States - MC6-MC0900-MG | ecosystem: Environmental > Terrestrial > Soil > Unclassified | place: USA: Iowa... | reverse complement strand
CTCATCCATATCAATGGAGTTTAAATGGCGGTTTACCGCAACCTGCTGGATGATCTGGAACACACTGGAGGCAATCCAGTAAATACCAATACCGGATGCAAAGGTGAAGCAGAAAAACACAGACATAAGCGGCATGACCGTATTCATGCTCTTCATGGACTGAGCCATGGCATTGCCTTCATCATTTCCATTTTGAGGCTGGTTTACTGTCATCAGCTTAGCACTGAACCACTGGCTGAGACCAGCCAAAATTGGAATGAGAATAGCAAGACTGAAATGGAAGCCGCCTCCTGGCGGAAACAGCACGCTGGATGGCGTAGCTGACAGATTGATTCCCAGGAATGAATTCATATGGGAAATCTGTGCTGCATTGACAGCAATGGTATCCTTAATGGTAGGAAATAATTCCTGCAAAGAATTCCACTGGGTCGGATTTAACTGATATAAGAAATCCACCATTCCATTGCTGGTTGTGAGGCTTCCGATTCTGGATACATTGATTTTATTGTCTGCGGCAAACTGTGTCAGCATCCCCACATGATCCACTCCAAGGGAATTTACAGCTGTCACTACATTTTCAAATACCATTTTAACGCTCTGGACATAGGCAGGAATATGATAGATAACCTGATACAGGGCAAAAAGTATGGGCATCTGGATAACAAGCTGCACACAGCCTCCTGTCATAGAAGTTCCATATTTTTCATAAACCGCCTGAACTTCCACATTCTGTTTTCTCATGGATTCCTGATCGGTTTTTCCTTTATATTTTGCCTGAATTGCCGAAATTTCCGGCTGCATAACGCTCATAAGCTTTGAAGACTTCTGCTGCTTTAATGTCAGCGGAAACATAAGAAGCTTTGTTACAAGAGTAAATAAAATAATGCACAAACCAATATTCTGGATACCAAACGTACTGGTCAGCTTAAACAGCCAATCCATAATAATTCCCAGAACGGTCGCAAACGGCCCCAAGATGCCTCCTACCTTAGTCAATACTAAGAATTCCAATGAACTACCTCCTCATCTGTTACGGAACTGGATCATAACCGCCTTTTGCAAATGGATTACACCGAAGTATCCTTTTGCAAGCCAAAAATGTACCTTTTAACACACCATACTTTGTAAGTGCCTCAATGGCGTATTGAGAACACGTAGGCGTGTAAATGCAGTGAGTTCTTATTTTCAGTGGAGAAAGAAATTTCTGGTACCCTCTGATCAACAAAATCATAACTTTCTTTACCATAAGATCACTTCGATTCTTTTTTTAAAATGTTATGAAGTCCGCACAAGTGCAGATATGCACTTTCGATTGTTTTGTAATTTTCTTCCTTTGCCGCTGCTCTTACAACGACTACGATGTCTAATCCTGCCTCTACCATTTCCTCATGAAGCCTGAAACTCTCTCTGATTAATCTGGTTATATGATGCCTTACAACGCTGTTTCCTACCTTCTTGCTGACGGAGATACCGATTCTGGTCTCCGGCCTGTCCGTTTTCTTTACATACATGACAAGAAGTCTGTTGGCAAGGGATCTTCCGGTTTGATAAACCTCTTGGAAATCCCGGCTTTTCTTAATTGAATTAAAATGTTTCATGAAACTTTTTCCTATCTCTGTTTTCCAGGAATTTGAGAAAAGAAAAGGCCACAATTACTTGCGGCCTGGTCCATTAAGCTGATAATTTTGCTCTTCCTTTTGCTCTTCTGGCAGCTAAAACTTTTCTTCCGCCTGGAGTGCTCATTCTGGCTCTGAAACCATGAACTTTGGATCTCTGTCTCTTCTTTGGCTGAAACGTCATCTTCATAATCTACGGACACCTCCTCTTGTTACAATAGTTTATCATAGGCAATATGATGAAACATATTGAGACTATCTTAATTAAACATCGTTTCAATTATATAGAACAAAAGATGGTTCGTCAAGGGAAAAATGTATTTTTTCTATTAAAACCGACACTGCCCCGGCGTTTTTTCACAACATTTTAAATACCTGATCTGATGCATAACAAACACGCATGCCTATATACCGGGAAAATACGATAATGTCCGTTTTCAATCTACTAATTAATTTATTTATACAGTATAATAAAATTGGAATATATTTCTATCTGATAATTGGATAGATATGGGTAAAAATGCCGGTTTGAAAGGATGGTTAGCCAATGATTCTTGAAAAAACCGGAAAATACTTAAAGATTATTACAGATATAAAAGGCATTCTATTGGTTATAAGACGACTCAACACACATGCAGATATGAGACATATAAAAACATTTTTATAAGTAACAGAATAATATTAAGAGCCATTACTCCTCAAAATGATTCACCATGGAGCAATGGCTCTATTTTTAATAGTATTTATCCTTTCATTACCTTAAATAACGCCTGGGTAACTGCCACAGTAAGGATTCCTGCTACAATGGCCTCCGGAATTCCATTGATGCATATAATTCCAATAATAACGGAGTAAATTCCCTCCGTCAGTCCCTTCGCTACCTGTCCATATTCCTTTCCGAAAAATAAGTAAATCAGATTCATTACCAAAAGCGTATTGGTTAATGATCCTGCTACTCCTGCGGCCGCCAAAGCAATGGTTCTCTTTCCGCTTTTTTCGCCCAGGGCCTTTAATACCGCCCGGAATACATAATAAGCCACGATCCCCACAAGAATCCTGGGAACCATACAAATGATCAGGCTTCCTACATTCCCTCCGAACTCTCCTATCTTAATAAAAGGAGAAAATACAAAGGACGTGGCAATGGGCATGTAGGTATTTTTCCATAGACTAGTCAGTCCGAATACCATTCCCAAACATCCGCCATATTTTGGTCCAAGAATAATGGCTCCAATTATGACCGGAACGTGAATGATTGTGGCGTTCATAAATCCCAGGGGAATGTACCCAAAGGGCGTAAACGCCATGATGACGATAATGGCAACAAATACGGCTGCCAGTACCAAGCTACGGGTTTTGTTCTCAATATTCATTTTTACCTCCTGTGCTACTGTTCTTTTATAAAGATACAATGCATCTGGTTACACGTGCATTATATTATAGAAAGCTTTTATCCGTCAATCCACGTCAGGAAATTTTCGTCCATTTTGTTAATTTACATAAACTTATCAACATTATGGGGATAACTTGTGGAAAACTCTCTGGATATTATCTTGATAATTGTTGTTTTATTCACAGGCCTGTCCTTTCAGCCCATATAAATTCCCCACTCCCGGGATGTGAATAACAGAACTTACCAAATCCACCTTTTTTGTGGACAACTTTCTCTCTGGATGATTATCAACACATCATTCACATGCAATACACATCCTCTGCACACACTTATCCACAATTTTTTACTATTATCATTGAAAATTATTTCAAAATAGTATAGAATGAACTGTAGATTGGGTAAATGCGCATATTTGCATTTTTATAAATGTAGGAGACATACAATGTTAGAAAAGTTAAAGGAAAAATGGGATGATATCTTATTTAATTTGAAAGAAGAACACGAAATTACGGACGTGTCTTTTAAAACTTGGCTTCTTCCGCTAAAAGTTTATTCTGTAAACGGCGAAAAAGTCATCGTCACGGTACCGGATGTGGAATTCTTAGGATACATCCGCAAAAAATACGGATTTCTTCTAAAGATCACCATAGAAGAAGTGACTGGATTCGAGTGTAGCGTTGATTTTGTTGTGGAAAATCAACTTCCAAAAGAGGCCGCGTCCGCCCCTGCAGGCAACACTCTTATTACCAATACCATAAATCCGGTCAGCCAGTCGGCCATCATAACCGCAAATTTAAATCCGAAATACATTTTCGATACCTTTGTGGTAGGTGCCAACAATAACCTGGCTCATGCCGCCTCTTTGGCTGTTGCAGAATCACCAGGTGAAATTTATAATCCTCTGTTCATATATGGAGGCGTAGGTCTTGGAAAAACTCACTTAATGCATTCCATCGGCCATTTTATCTTAAAGAATAATCCGGCTGCAAAGGTCCTCTACGTGACCAGTGAGAAATTTACCAATGAGCTGATTGATGCAATCCGTAATAAAAACAACTTCTCTCCTACGGAATTTCGTGAGAAATACAGAAACAATGACGTTTTGCTGATCGATGATATCCAGTTTATCATTGGTAAGGAAAGTACTCAGGAAGAATTCTTCCATACCTTCAATGCCTTATACGAGGCAAAAAAGCAGATTATTATCTCCTCTGATAAACCGCCTAAGGAAATCGAAACCTTAGAGGAACGGCTCCGTTCCCGGTTTGAATGGGGCTTAACTGTGGACATACAGTCCCCTGATTATGAGACCAGGATGGCCATCCTCAGGAAAAAAGAGGAAATGGAAGGCTATAACATTGACAATGAAGTCATTAAATACATAGCAACCAACATCAAATCCAACATCCGGGAACTGGAAGGGGCCCTGACAAAAATCGTAGCCCTCTCCCGCCTTGATAATAAGGAGATCACAGTAGAGCTGGCTGAAGAAGCATTAAAGGACATCATATCCCCCAATGACAAGCGTGAAGTCACGCCGGAACTTGTCATCCAGGTAGTTGCAGATCATTATGGTATAACTCCTCTTGATATCTCTTCCCAGAAAAGGAACAAGGAAATCGTTTATCCACGTCAGATCGTTATGTACCTCTGCCGTGAAATGGTTGGAACCCCCTTGCAGATGATTGGAAAATACCTGGGAGGAAGGGATCATACCACCATCATCCATGGGATAGATAAAATCACCGCAGAGATAAACAAAAACGATACTTTAAATAACACCATTGAAATTCTTAAAAAGAAGATTAGTCCACAATAAGGTGTGTATTAGGTGTTAATTCCCTGTGGACAATTAAGGGCCTTAAAACGTTTCTCATCTGTTTGTGGATAACCTTATAGTTTTCCTTAGATTTTGTGGACGTTATTCACACTGTTATGAACAGGGAAACATCAACCTTTATATAGGTTATTAAGGCTTTTACACAAACCCACAGCCCCTACTACTAATACGACGGAATTTAACTATATCATCCATCTATTTATTGCAATTTCTAGAGCAAAGGAGTTATCAACAATTATGAAACTGACATTTAAACAAGATGCGATCCTAAACGGCATTAATATCGTACTAAAAGCAGTTCCCAGTAAAACAACCATGACCATCCTGGAATGCATATTCATCGATGCCAGCGGATCAGAGATCAAACTGACCGCCAATGACATGGAGCTGGGAATTGAAACAAAGGTAGAAGGAACCATCCTGGAAAGAGGAAAAATAGCCCTTGAGGCAAAGCTGCTTTCAGAGATCGTAAGAAAACTTTCTTCTGCAGGAGATTCCCTTGTTACCATTGAAAGTGATGAAAAGCTTACCACCACGATTTCCTGTGAAAACTCTGTATTCCATATCCAGGGTCGGGATGGAGAGGAATTTGCTTATCTTCCGTATATTGAACGGGATCATTATATCTGTCTCTCCCAGTTCTCATTAAAGGAAGTGATCCGCCAGACTATTTTCTCTATTGCACCCAATGACAGCAATAAGATGATGACTGGAGAGCTTTTCCAGGTGACCGGGAACCAATTAAAAGTGGTTTCTCTGGATGGTCACAGGATTTCCATCCGAAATATTGAATTAAAAGATACGTATCATGATATAAAAGTCATTGTTCCTGGCAAGACTTTAAATGAAGTCAGTAAGATTCTGGGCGGAGACAATGAAAAGGAAGTGCTTATATTCTTCAGCACCAACCACATTTTATTCGAATTTGATGATACCATCGTTGTATCCCGCTTAATTGAAGGAGAATATTTCCGGATTGATCAGATGCTTTCCAGCGATTATGAGACAAAGACTGCAGTAAATAAAAGAGAGCTTTTAGACTGTCTTGACCGGGCAACCATCCTGGTGAGGGAAAATGATAAAAAGCCCCTGATCATGAATATTGAGGATCAGGAAATGCAGCTTAAGATGAATTCCAGCTTTGGATCCATGAATGCCGAGGTTCCGATTCATAAAACAGGTAGTGACATCATGATCGGATTTAATCCAAAGTTCCTGATCGATGCCTTAAGAATTATTGATGACGAAGAAGTAACCATTTACATGCTGAATCCCAAATCCCCCTGCTTTATTAGAGATGAAGAAGGAAAATATATTTACCTGATCCTTCCTGTCAACTTTAACGCGGCAGCTGTTTAAAATAGGATCAGCCATTTATGCCCAATAAGCATGGGCATTAGAGAGGAAATTATGGAGACTATCAAGTTAAGGGAAGAATATATCAAACTGGGACAAGCCTTAAAGGCTGCTGGTATGGTTGGATCAGGGGTTGACGCCAAATTTGTCATAGAGGATGGTCTTGTGCAAGTCAATGGCCAGGTAGAATACCAGAGAGGAAAGAAATTAAGAGCCGGAGACGTAGTCACATTTGATGGCAATACCATTAAAATCGAGGAATAACACCATCCATGATCATTGAATCGATAGAGCTTAAGAATTACCGCAACTATGATGAATTACATATGGATTTTAGTCATGGAACCAATATACTCTATGGGGACAATGCCCAGGGGAAAACAAATGTCTTAGAAGCAATCTATGTCTGTGCTACGACAAAATCCCACAGAGGGAGCAAGGATAAGGAAATCATACAGTTTGACAGGGATGAGTCGCATATCAAGCTAAACATCAGAAAGAAAGATATTCCATACCGTATTGACATGCATTTGAAGAAGAATAAAGCCAAAGGCGTGGCAGTAAATGGCGTTCCCATAAGGAAGGCCAGTGAATTGTTTGGAATCGTCAATGTTGTATTTTTTTCTCCCGAGGACTTAAATCTCATAAAAAATGGGCCGGCAGAAAGGCGTCGGTTCGTTGATTTGGAATTATGTCAACTAAATAAGCTTTACGTCCATTCCCTTGTGCAGTATAACAGGATCGTGACGCAGCGCAATAAACTGTTGAAAGATATGGCTTTCCGGCCTGATTATGAAGAAACCCTGGATATATGGGACATGCAGCTGGTCCAATATGGAAAGGAAATGATTGGTTACCGGAAACAATTTATAGAACAGCTGGATGGAATCATCGGTCCCATCCACGGTCATCTTTCCGGAGAGAAGGAAACTTTGCGTATCCTTTATGAGCCAAATGTAGAGGAGGATGCGTTTGAAGATGTCATAAGGCGAAGCAGGCAGCAGGATATCAAGCAGAAAACGACGCTTATCGGTCCCCACCGGGATGATTTAAGTTTCATCATTAACGGAATCGACATTCGCCGGTTCGGTTCCCAGGGGCAGCAGAGGACAGCGGCTTTGTCCTTAAAGCTTGCAGAAATAGAACTGGTAGAAAAAACAGTATATGATTACCCCATCCTTTTACTGGATGATGTATTATCAGAGCTGGACAGCAGCAGACAAAATCAATTACTTGCAGGAATCAATCATATACAGACCGTGATCACCTGTACGGGGCTGGAGGAATTTGTAAGAAACCGGTTTCCCGTAGATAAGATATTCCGGGTGGTAAGCGGTACCGTAGGCAGTGAAAATTAATTCAGGAGGAAGCGTGCAAATATGAGTCAAGAATATGGTGCAGATCAAATCCAGATATTAGAGGGTCTTGAAGCAGTTAGAAAAAGACCTGGTATGTATATCGGCAGTACATCCACAAGGGGACTTCATCATCTGGTTTACGAGATCGTGGACAATGCGGTGGATGAAGCTCTGGCAGGATATTGCGACAGCATAGAGGTAATTGTCCATCCTGACAATTCCATTACAGTCGTGGATGACGGACGAGGAATTCCCGTAGGAATCCAGAAAAAGGCAGGAATTCCGGCAGTAGAGGTAGCTTTTACCATCCTTCATGCCGGCGGCAAATTCGGCGGCGGGGGATATAAGGTTTCCGGCGGTCTTCACGGCGTGGGCGCTTCTGTGGTAAATGCTCTTTCCCAGTGGCTTGAGGTGGAAATCCGCCAGGATGGAAAGATCTATAAACAGCGTTATGAAAAGGGAAAGACCATGTATCCATTAAAGGTCATAGGAGATTGTGGTCTGGATGAGCATGGAACAAAGGTTACCTTCCTTCCCGATGATGATATTTTTGAGGAAACGGTCTATGATTATGATACTTTAAAGATCCGTCTCCGTGAAACCGCATTTTTAACCAAAAACTTAAAGATTATCCTGAGAGATGAGAGAGAGGATAAGCATGAGCACGTGTTCCACTATGAAGGTGGCATCAAAGAGTTTGTCACCTATTTAAACAAGGGGAAAACCTCTCTTTATGATCAGGTGTTTTACTGTGAAGGGACAAAGGATGGCGTCTATGTTGAGGTCGCCATGCAGCATAATGATTCTTATACAGAGAATATCTACAGCTTTGTTAATAACATTAATACTCCGGAAGGAGGAACCCATCTGGCAGGCTTTAAGAGTGCCCTGACAACCACCTTAAATGATTATGCCAGAAAGAACAAGCTGTTAAAGGAAAATGAAACCAACCTATCCGGTGAGGACATCAGAGAAGGCTTGACAGCCATTATAAGCGTCAAGATTGAGGAGCCCCAGTTTGAGGGTCAGACAAAGCAGAAATTAGGAAACAGCGAGGCAAGAGGAGCAGTGGACAACCTCTTAAGGGAACAGTTCACTTATTATTTAGAGCAAAATCCAAGCCTTTCAAAAACCATTTGTGATAAATCCATCCTGGCCCAGCGGGCAAGAGCCGCAGCAAGAAAGGCCAGGGATTTGACCAGGAGAAAGACCGCCCTTGAGGGGATGGCCCTTCCTGGAAAGCTTGCGGACTGTTCCGATAAAAATCCGGAAAACTGTGAAATCTACATCGTAGAGGGAGACAGTGCCGGAGGGTCTGCAAAGACGGCCCGTTCCAGGAATACCCAGGCCATCCTTCCCCTGCGTGGAAAGATTTTAAACGTTGAGAAGGCAAGGCTTGATAAAATCTATGCCAATGCGGAAATTAAAGCTATGATTACCGCATTTGGATCAGGAATCCATGAAGATTTTGACATAAGCAAATTAAGATATCATAAAATCATCATCATGACCGATGCCGACGTGGATGGTGCTCATATCAGCACCTTGCTGCTCACCTTTTTATACCGCTTTATGCCGGAGCTTATCCGGGAGGGCTATGTATATCTGGCACAGCCCCCATTATACAAGGTGGAAAAAAATAAAAAGGTTTGGTATGCCTACAGCGATGAAGAGCTTAATTCCATCTTAAAGGAAATCGGCCGTGACAACAACAATAAGATCCAGCGTTATAAAGGTCTTGGAGAGATGGACGCAGAACAGCTTTGGGAAACCACCATGGACCCGGAACGAAGAGTCCTTCTGCGAGTCGTCATGAATGAGGACACCACATCCGAAATGGATTTAACCTTTACCACCTTAATGGGCGATCAGGTAGAGCCAAGACGTGAATTTATCGAAGCCAACGCCAAATACGTACAGAATCTTGATGTTTAATTGGAGGAAATAAAATGGAACCAAATATCTTTGATAAAGTTCATGATGTGGACCTAAAAAAGACCATGGAAAAATCGTATATCGATTATGCCATGAGCGTCATTGTTTCCAGAGCCCTGCCTGATGTAAGAGACGGTTTGAAGCCGGTTCAGCGTAGAGTCCTGTATTCCATGATCGAGCTCAACAACGGTCCGGATAAGCCACACCGTAAATGTGCCCGTATCGTCGGTGACACCATGGGTAAATACCATCCTCATGGAGACAGCTCCATTTATGGAGCCCTGGTGAATTTGGCACAGGAGTGGTCTACCAGATATCCGTTGGTGGATGGCCATGGAAACTTCGGTTCTGTGGATGGAGACGGCGCGGCTGCCATGCGATATACAGAAGCCCGCTTAAGTAAGATTTCCATGGAGATGCTTGCGGATATCAACAAAGATACCGTTGATTTCAGCCCTAACTTTGATGAGACAGAGAGGGAGCCGGATGTTCTTCCGGCCCGTTATCCCAATCTTCTGGTAAATGGTACCTCAGGTATTGCCGTTGGTATGGCTACCAATATCCCTCCTCACAACTTGAGAGAGGTCATTAATGCGGTCGTTCATATTATTGATAACCAGGTGGAAGAAAACAGAGAAACCACCATGGAAGAAATCCTGGAGATCATCAAAGGACCTGACTTCCCAACAGGAGCAACCATCCTCGGAAAAAGGGGAATTGAAGAAGCATACCGCACAGGAAGAGGTAAAATCCGTGTCAGGGGTGTCAGCGATATTGAGGCTATGGCAAACGGAAAAAGCCGGATTATTGTAACCGAGCTTCCATACATGGTTAATAAGGCCCGTCTCATTGAAAAAATTGCAGAACTTGTAAAGGATAAGAAGATAGACGGTATTACCGACTTACGAGATGAGTCTGACCGTACCGGTATGAGGATCTGTATTGAGCTCCGCCGGGATGCCAATGCTAATGTAATACTTAATCAGTTGATCAAGCATACCCAGCTTCAGGATACCTTTGGCGTGATCATGATTGCTCTTGTTAAAAACAGTTCCGGCGTTCTGGAACCAAAGGTTTTAAACATCCTTCAGATGTTAAATTATTATCTGGATCATCAGAAGGAAGTGGTAACCAGAAGAATCCGTTACGATTTAAATAAGGCGGAAGAAAGAGCCCACATTTTACAAGGCTTGCTCATTGCCCTGGATAATATTGATGAAGTCATCCGTATCATCCGTGGATCCGCAAATGTCCAGTTAGCCAAGGCAGAACTCATGAGCCGCTTCGGCTTAAGTGATGTCCAGTCTCAGGCAATCGTGGATATGCGTTTGAGAGCTCTTACCGGTCTGGAAAGAGAAAAGCTTGAGAATGAATACAGGGAACTGCAAGAAAGAATTGCAGAATTAAAGGCCATCCTTGCCGATGAGAAAAAGCTTTTAGCAGTGATCAAGGAGGAAATATCCATCATTTCCGCAAAGTACGGGGATGACAGAAGAACCTCCATCGGATTTGACGAATTCGATATGTCCATGGAAGACTTGATTCCTGATGAAAGCACTATCGTCGCCATGACAAAACTGGGATACATTAAGAGGATGTCTGTAGACAACTTCAAGAACCAGAACCGAGGCGGCAGGGGAATCAAGGGAATGCAGACCATTGATCAGGATTACATCGAGGATCTGATGATGACAACAACTCATCATTACCTGATGTTCTTTACCAATACAGGCCGTGTTTATCGGTTAAAAACCTATATGATTCCGGAAGGAAGCAGAACCTCCAGAGGAACTGCCATTGTAAACCTTTTGCAGATGCTTCCGGGTGAGAGCATTACGGCTATCATTCCTATGAAGGAATACGACGATGACAAGTTCTTATTCATGGCAACCAAGAACGGAATGGTAAAGAAGACACCAATGATGGAATATGCCAATGTTCGTAAGAACGGCCTCCAGGCCATTGTCCTTCGGGAAAATGATGAACTGATTGAGGTTAAGGCAACCGACAATACAAAGGATATCTTCCTGGTTACTAAAAAGGGCCAGTGCATCCGGTTCCATGAAAAGGATGTCCGTATCACAGGCCGTGTATCTATGGGTGTTATCGGTATGAAGCTCAATGATGATGATGATGTTGTTGGCATGCAGATGGAGTCCCAGGGACCAAAGCTTTTGATTGTATCTGCCAACGGTATGGGCAAGCGTACCCCTATTGAAGAATTTACTCCTCAAAGGAGAGGCGGAAAGGGCGTTCTGTGTTATAAAATCACAGAAAAGACCGGTGATATCGTAGGAGCCAAGCTGGTTGAGGATGACCACGATCTCCTTTTAATCACAACGGAAGGCATCGTGATCCGTATTTCTGTCAATGATATTTCTGTGATAGGCAGAAATACTTCCGGAGTAAAGTTAATGAACATTGATCAGGATTCTGATATAACCGTTGCCAGCATTGCTAAGGTACGGGATGATGGAAGCAAGTCCGACGGAGAAGGCCTGGAAGAATTGGATATCCAGGATGAAGAGATTTCAGAAGAAATCACAGAAGAGATTGCAGAAGAGATCGTTGAAAAGGATGATACTTCGGAAGAAGAATAAAATTTTAACACCAATGATATTGTAATATTTAAATTTTTATATTATAATATCTACCATCAATAATTCAGTAAAAGACTTTGAATGCAGAAATATAATTTTACTGCGTTCAAAGTCTTTTAATTATTGAAATTTAGCAGGAATATCCTGCATGGACAAAACATGTCCTAAAAAAAGGAGGAATACCAGCTTGGACAGTGACCCAGGCGCGGCGCAGATAGCCGCACAGATATTATTATTAATTGCTTTGACCTTAATGAATGCATTCTTCGCAGGAGCGGAAATGGCTGTTGTATCAGTCAACAAAAACAGGATCCGGATGCTGGCTGACAGTGGAAATAAGAAGGCAGCTCTGATTCAAAGGCTTTCTGAGGATTCAACCGGTTTTCTTTCAACCATCCAGGTAGCCATAACCTTTGCCGGGTTCTTTTCCAGTGCATCCGCTGCAACTGGAATATCACAGGTATTGGGAGAAAAGATGTTTACTTTGGGAATTCCCTACAGCAGGAGTATTGCCATGGTGACAGTAACCATTATCCTGTCTTATTTTAACCTGGTATTTGGAGAACTGGTACCGAAACGGATTGCATTGCAAAAGGCGGAATGGTTCAGCTTATTCGCTGTACGCCCTATTTACTTTGTATCAAAAGTCATGGCTCCGTTTATAAGATTGCTTTCTAAGTCAACTAATGGAATCTTAAAGCTTCTTGGTATGAAAACGGACAATCTGGAGGAAGAAATTTCTGAGGAAGAGATTCGTTCTATGCTCCAACTGGGGCGTGAAAGCGGAGTGTTCAATAAAATCGAAGAGGATATGATTACTTCTATTTTTCTCTTTGATGATAAAAGAGCCAGAGAAATCATGATTCCCAGACAGGATATGGTGGCAGTGGATATTAAAAAGCCCATGGAGCTGGTCCTTAATGAGATACTGGACAGCAGGCATTCCAGAATTCCGGTTTATGAAGAAGAAATTGATAATATTATCGGTATTTTATCCATGAAGGATTTTATCATAGAAATGAATAAGTATGATCAGGCGGGTATTGATATCCGGACCATCATGCAGAAGCCTTTTTTTATACCGGAGAATAAAAAGACAGATGATTTATTTCTGGAAATGAAAAAAAGTAAAACTAAAATGGCTATCCTGGTGGATGAATACGGAGGAGTTTCCGGTCTTATCACCATGGAGGATTTAATAGAAGAAATAGTAGGAGATATCCCGGATGAATATGATGATTGGGAGCCGGAGCTGATTGAAGTGGAACCGCATGTTTATAAAGTGGCAGGAAGCATATCCCTGTATGATTTAGATGGAGTGCTTCATGAAGAAATAGAAAGTTCCTGTGATACATTGTCAGGATATCTGATAGAAATACTTGGTTTTATTCCAAATAAATCTCAGCTTCCGTTGGAATTGGAGGATGAAGAGAATTACTATTCCATTTTAGAAATGGATGATAAAGTAATTAAGTGTGTTATTATCCGCATAAAGGAAACATAATTTAAGATAATCCATAAAAAAGTTGTCCAGCTTAAAAAGCCTGGACAACTTTTTTTGTGGTCTGTTATGAAATTCGGTACTAGAACGTTACTTCCAGGTTATCGGTCAGCATTTGAATGAAGGTTTCATGGTCTTTGACCTGAATCAATTTTTTAATGAATTCCCTGTCAGTGAGCATCATGGTAAGAGGCTCAAAGATTTCATTGAAAATGTAGCGGTCATTCTTATTAAAGCACATCATGATAATTAGGAAAACGGGTTTTCCATTCCATGAGACAGGAGAGTCCGAAATCAATATATTCAGTCCTGTCTTTTCTGCATGCATTTTCATTGCATGAGGGATTGCAAAATCATGAAAGGCAGTGGAAGAAAGTTTTTCTCGCATGTAGATATCTTCCCGGAATGTTTCGTTTACATAACCTAGCCGATGCATTTTACCGGCTAGATATTCGATTGCATCCCCCTCTGTTTTTAAGTCATTTCTTCTTTCAAAGAATTCAGGGATAATCAGCTGCTCCAAATAATTTTTAAAGGTTGCTTTTCTTTTATTGATTCTCACGGAGGTAATTTTATTTCTAATCACAGAAATGTCCTTGTCTGTAAAGAACATTCCGATATGAACGATGTCCACCCCATAAAAGCCATGAAGAGGTACCGTTGACATTATAAAATCACATTTGGGAACCTGTTCTAATGCCGTATCATCCGTTATGATGTTGGTTATCAGCATTTCACAGGAAAAGTGCTGATTGATGGTATCTGTCAGACGAATATTTAAGTCATAATAGTTCGGGCAGTATAAAATAGCAGTTACTTTTTTATTAAGGCTTTTTTGTGCTTCCAGCGTACTCCCTAAATGAAAAGTGATATAAGCAATTTCATCATCGTTTATGATGATTCCTGTACGGTCTTTGATAATTCCGGATAAATATACGGAGACGTCATAAATTAAAGGACAGGAAGTTTTAATTTCTTCCGTTAAAGGATTTTTTGAAAACTGCTGGTTCTTCGATCTTTGAAGTAAATTTCTAATGTGAATGGCAAAGCGAATCAGAAATTCAGGTTCCGATAAATCAATATAGTAATAAGCATTTACAGACTGGATCATCTCTTCCACCAGGTCAAAGCATTCCTTGCCAATAAAGTCCTCCAGATTTGCAGTGGTTATGCTTTTATAATCAATGGTGGTGGCCCTGGAAATCAGCAGCAGGGCAAGTTCATAAATCTCAGCCTCACTATATGTGATATGAAAATGATTTTCCAATTCTTTCGTGACCTGGCTTGCCAGTTCATATTCATGATGCCGGATCTGAGCCAGTTCCTGAACATCCTGAGTATTGATGTTGTGATTTTTGATTCTGTCAATGGCTATGGCAATGTGCAGGACTATATTGATCAGAGAATAGTCGTTAACAAAATATTGGTATTTGTCAAAAATATTCAATAATGTATTTTTTATATATTCAATTTCAATATCAGGAAAAACATGTTGAATTGTTTTTAAACTTACAAAGTTAATGTTAGACTCATCGTATAGAATAGAACTGAGTAAACGTCGTTTGTTCTTTTCCAGTCCATCAATAGACAAATTGTCCTTTTGATTCAAAAGCTTTAAATCAAACTGGCTCAGCTTTTTTTTTACAGCTCCCAGTTCATTTTTTAAAGTGGAGTAGCTGATGTATATGGTATCGCACAAGTCATATGCATTAATGCCGTCTTCCTGTTTAATCAAAAGGTTGATAATGTAAACCATTCTTTCCTGGGAAGACTGTGGGATGTGAGTGCCGGAGTCATTTAGTATTTTTCTTCCGGCCTCTGCTTTTATCGTATACCCCTTCCTGGAAGAGAGAATGGTCTGAGGATGGTTGTCATTGATTTCTGAAATATAATTTTTTATACTTCGCTCCGATACCCCCATTTCAGCAGCTAAAGCAGAAGCAGTCATATCGTTTGTTTGCATCATCAAGATACGAATCAATTTTAATAGTTTTGGCCCCATAGTAAAAATCCTCCTTCTGTCTATTATAAGAGTCTGGAAAGGATTTTTCCACCAAAGTTTTGCACGCTCCATGTGCAAATGTCTGGTGGAATGATAAGTGAAAAAAGGTCATAATGAATACATCAAATGCATTGTGAAAGCAAAATGATGTTTTCATGATCTCATAAATCTTATTATACAGATAAAGGAGGATTTTATTTATGTTAAATGTTTTATTGGTTTGCGGATCTGGTGCAAGTTCCGGATTTATGGCAGCTAATATAAGAAAGGCAGCGGCAGCCAAAAAAATGGAGATTAATATTAAGGCCAGAGGAGAAAGTGAAATCGAAAACTATATTGATGAAATTGATGCCCTGATGGTAGGACCTCACCTGGCTTATATCATGGATGAAATTGAAGAATATACAGGTGGAAAGGCTGTTAAGGTCATCTTAATGAAGCCGGAGTATTATTCCACATTAAATGGGGATATGGCATTGGAGCATTTATTGAGTGAAATGGGCTGAGTGAATAAGGAGGAGGAAAAGGATGAAACAGTTAATTCATTGGTTAGAGCATAGTTTCGCACCAAAGATGAACAAAATTAATAACAATGTATGGGTTACCACTTTAAAAGATTCTATTATGCAGGTGCTTCCGTTTATTTTGTTAGGATCAATATTCTGCTTTTTAACTGTTCCTGGAGAAGTATTTGGATGGGAATGGTGGCCAAATTTCTGGACTCCGTTTGGCTGGACAATGGGGCTGTTATCATTATTTGTAGCATTTTTAATACCATTTAACTTAATGGAAAAGAAGCGTCTGCGCAGACAGAGAATTATTGCAGCGCTTTCTGGTGTAGTAGCTTTTTTAATTATTATTTCTCCTCAGGTGATAAAGGATGGGCAAGCTGGGTTCCAGCATGCATCTTTAGGTGCCGGAGGTATGTTTGTTGCGATTACAGCAGGTGCTTTTACAGGATTTATAATGGGGATTTTCGGAAAGTTCTCATTTTTTAAAGAAGATTCCGTTATACCTGATTTTGTAAGAGCCTGGTTTGATTTAATGCTGCCGGCTGGTATCATCGTTTGTTCTCTTTGGATTTTGGTCGATTTAATTGGGATTGATCTTTATAATATCTTACTGTCATTATTTATGCCAATCTCCAATGTTATGCAGACTCCCTGGGGATTTGTACTTTCTCTTTCCCTTGTTTGTTTTTTATATTCCCTGGGAATTTCAAGCTGGGTTCTTACCCCAGTTTACAAACCGGCGATGCTCATGGCCATTACCGCCAATGTTACCATGGCAGCGGCCGGAACGGCTACTCATGAAACACTAAACCTGGTTACGGATCCAACGGTATACTCTGCTTATTTATGGATCGGTGGAATTGGATGCACATTGCCGTTAGTTATCATGCTCATATTTGCAAAAAGCAATAAATTGAGAGCACTGGGACGTGCCTGTTTTGTACCTGCAATATTTAATATTAACGAGCCGGTCGTATTCGGATGCATTGCATGGAATCCAATTATGATGATTCCCATGTGGTTGATGGGTATCGTACTTCCTACGGTAGTCTGGATCTTTACAAAGGTAATTCCATTTGCACCGATTCCTACCAGGGTATTTGATATGTGGTATTGTCCATTTCCTATTTCCACATGGCTGACAACAGGAAGTATCAAAGGCGTTATTTTAATGGCTGTCTGCGCGTTGATCTCAACTGTCATATGGTATCCTTTTTTCCGTATCTATGACAGTCAGGAGACAGAAGCAGAGAAAAGAGCCGAGGAAAAGAAATAAGTAATAAGAAGGGTGATAAAACATGGATGAAAAAACACTAGAATCTGCAATGAGCATTATTATGAATGCAGGAGATGCACGTTTACTGTGCAAAGAGGCATTAACCGCCATTGCCGAACAGGATTTTATTTTAGCCAATGAAAAAATGAAGGATGCGCAGAAGAAAATTACTGAGGCACACAGGATCCAGACAGATGCCATTCAGGGAGAAACCAGAGGAGAAAAAACAGAGTATTCATTGATTTTCGCCCATGCACAGGATACGTTAATGACAATATACAGTGAAATCAATATTGCAAAGCAAATGATCAAAATCTTTGAAAGTTGGGAAAAGCGTTTGAAACGCTTGGAAAATCAGGAATAGATTCATAAAATCGGGAAGGAAGGGAGAATATCATGAAGAGAGTACCAAAAGGTTTTCCATCAAATTTTATGTGGGGAGGCGCCGTAGCGGCAAATCAGCTGGAGGGTGCTTATGACCTGGACGGCAAAGGACTATGCCTGGCAGATATTAACGAGTTTCAAAAAGATCTTCCCATTGAAAAGCGTTCCAATGGGGAAATAACCAGGTCGTATATAGAAGAAGCCTTACAAAGCAATGATAAAAATTTCCCCAAAAGGAGAGGCATTGATTTTTATCATACCTATCCTGAGGATTTAAAAATGTTGGCCGAGCTGGGATTAAAAACATTCAGAACTTCCATTAACTGGGCCAGAATCTATCCAAATGGAGATGACAGTCAGCCAAATGAGAAGGGGCTTGAATATTATGATAAATTATTTGATGAGATCATTAAAAACGGAATGGAACCAATGATCACCATTTCTCACTATGAGATGCCACTTCACTTAACCACTGCATATAAAGGCTGGTATTCCAGGGAGACCATTGAGTTTTTCGTAAAGTATTGCAAAACAGTATTCGATAGGTATGCAGGTAAGGTAAAGTACTGGATTATTGTCAATCAAATTAATTTAATCGGTCATGAGTCTTTTAATCACCTTGGAGTCGCGGAAGACACGGTTGATGATCTACGTTCTGCAAAATATCAGGCAGTCCACCATGAGATGGTGGCATGTGCCAGGGCTACAAAATATGCACATGAAAAACATCCTGAAATGCAGATCGGCATGATGCTGTGCGGCGGGCCGGAGTATGCTGCCTCATGCAAGTCTGAGGATGTGTTGGCAACATTGAAACACAATCAGATGGAGTATTTTTTTGCCGATGTATTGCTTCGGGGATATTATCCCGGCTATGCATACCGATTCTTTGAGGATTGGAATATTAAACTTACATTTGAAGACAGTGATGAAGAAGATTTTAAAAATACGGCTGACTTTTTCTCATTTTCATATTATTATACTCAGATATGTTCAAAGGAGAGCTATGAGAAGGGAAATGAGGCATACAGGAATAAAGAGCTGCCGGCGAACCCGTGGGGCTGGACCATCGATCCCATTGGACTAAGAATCTTATTAAATGAATTTTATGACAGATATCAAAAGCCTATTTATATAACTGAAAATGGAGTGGGATACTACGATGAAGTAGAAAATGGAGAAATTCATGATTCTTACAGAGTGGACTATCTTCGGGCCCATATTGAACAGATGAAGGAAGCCATTCGCGACGGGGTAGACCTAAGAGGCTATTATGCATGGGGGCCGATCGATATTATTTCCTGCTCTTCCTGTGAAATGAGCAAACGTTATGGTTTTATTTATGTAGATTATGACGATTATGGAAATGGAACAGGAAAAAGAATTAAAAAGGACAGTTATGCATGGATGAAAAAAGTGATTGCATCGGGCGGCGAGGATCTGGCTTAACAGGAGGTGCTTTGTGAAGCAGTTTGAATTTGTAGTTCAGGATGCTATGGGGATTCATGCAAGGCCCGCAGCAGAAATGGCTGCAGCAGCCAAGAAATTTTCCTCTCTTATCTTATTAAAGAAAGAAGAGATGGAAGTTGATCTAAAAAATCCACTTGCTATTATGAGATTAGCAGTCAAACAGGAAGAACGGGTAACAATAACAGCCACGGGTGAAGATGAGATCCGCGCGATTGATCAGCTGAAAGATTTGATAGCAAACATTGGATTAACCTAAAACCGTTTAATTCCATGAAGGTAAGGAAGTACGCTTGACAATGATCCTGCAAATTGATAAAATATAAACTGAAACTATATCAATTACAGATCAAGGAAGTTCGATTTACCAAGTGGTGCATCGAACGGTTGATTTTCTAAGTTTAGTCGGTACGATGTTTGACTTTAACTAAGAAAATTATATCTATGAAATAGGGGAATCATATGACAAGTGAGTTTGCAGTAGCGGTTCATGGAGTAGTTTATTTAAACCAGAGGAAGGTCACCATTTCCAGTGAGGAGCTGGCTTCCAATGTATGCACCAATCCTGCCCGGGTAAGAAAGGTGATGGCAAAATTAAAAAAAGCCGGAATCATCACAACGAAGGAAGGGCTGGAGGGCGGCTATCATTTTGCCAAAGATTCCTCTGAAGTAAACTTAAGAAGTATTTGTGAAGCATTGGATGTTACCTTTGTATCTTCTTCCTGGAAATCCGGAAATGTAGATACTCCCTGTATGATCGCTTCCGGTATGTCCGGAGTTATGGATGAAATTTATGGGGATTTAAATGAGCTTTGCAGAAGAAGAATGGAAGAGATCACGATAAAAGATATTCAGGAAAAATTAATCAGGAATCGTCTTGATTCTAAGGCATGATTTTCTTATTAAAAAAATCGGCCGCTTACTGAACCTTTCAGTGAATCAAGCTACCTTTAAGTAAGGCAGGGAATGATAAATAAAGCATCCCCTGCCTTATTTTGTGTTTGAACTTGATTTCACAATAAGAATCATTTATGATGAAATAAAATAAAGGTGCCTGCATGTCTGGAGGAATATATGATCAGAACAGTTAAAATTGAAGAAATAACGAAGAACGTAAAAGAAATGTGTATAGAAGCCAACCATGTACTCTCAAGTGATATGGAGAGGGTATTTCTTAAGGCGGTGGATGAAGAAACTTCACCCCTGGGCAGACAGGTACTCTGCCAGCTGAAGGAAAACTTAAAAATAGCGGGAGAAGATATGATCCCCATTTGTCAGGATACTGGGATGGCAGTGATATTTGTAAAGATAGGACAGGACGTACATATAGAAGGCGGCAACCTTACCGATGCAATCAATCAGGGAGTAAGAGAAGGATATGTAGAAGGGTATTTAAGAAAATCTGTCGTGGAGCCGGTGGAACGGATCAATACAAAAGATAATACCCCTGCAGTCATCCATTATGAAGTTGTGAGCGGAGATCAGTTAGATATTACAGTTGCCCCCAAAGGGTTTGGCAGTGAAAACATGAGCCGCATATTCATGTTAAAACCTGCGGATGGATTGGAAGGCATTAAGGATTCCATATTAACTGCCGTTAAGGAAGCCGGACCCAATGCATGTCCCCCCATGGTGGTTGGAGTGGGTATCGGAGGAACGTTTGAAAAATGTGCCCAATTAGCCAAGCAGGCTTTGACCAGGGATATTGAAAAACGGTCTTCTGTTTCCTATGTAAAAGACTTAGAATCAGAGATGCTTGAGAAAATAAACAAACTTGGGATCGGACCCGGAGGTCTGGGAGGAAGAATCACCGCCCTGGCTGTAAATATTGAGACCTATCCGACTCATATAGCCGGACTGCCTGTAGCAGTTAATATCTGTTGTCATGTAAACCGACATGCACACAGAGTCATATAATGATTGGAGCAAAGAATGGAGGAAACCATGGATCATCACATAAAGGTACCGATCAGCAGGGAAGATGCAAAGAGCTTAAGTGCAGGAGATTATGTTTATCTGACTGGAACTATTTATACTGCCCGGGATGCCGCTCATAAAAGAATGAAAGAAGCATTGGACCAAAAGGGATGTCTTCCCTTTGATATAAAAGGAAACATGATCTATTATATGGGACCATCCCCAGCCAGGGAAGGACGCCCCATCGGTTCCGCCGGACCGACAACGGCCAGCCGTATGGATAAATACACTCCCCTTCTTCTGGATATGGGGATGGGAGGAATGATAGGTAAAGGGAAAAGAAGCAAAGAAGTCATTGAGGCTATTATAAGAAACGAGTCCGTTTATTTTGCGGCCGTGGGAGGAGCCGGGGCTCTTCTTTCTAAATGTATCCTTGCCTCTGAAGTAATTGCTTATGAAGATTTGGGAACAGAGGCCATAAGGCGTCTGGAAATCAAAGACTTTCCTGTGGTAGTTGTTATAGACAGCAAAGGAAACAATCTATATGAAACAGCCATAGAAAGATACAGGGAGGATTAAAAATATGAATCGTATCTTCTATATGGTAGTAAGAAATCTTTTTCGTGTTCCCGTATGGTTTTACCGTATATGGAGGATGGGCCTTCCGAAGGATACCCACACCGATGAGCAGCGGTATGATTATCTTCGTCACGTAGTGAAAACAGTAAACAGGACAGGGCGCATTAAGGTAGAGGTCCAGGGGGTTGAGAATCTGCCTTCAGAAAATGGCTTCATCCTGTTTCCCAACCATCAGGGATTGTTTGACGTACTGGCTCTTATGGAAGCTTGTCCCAATCCATTTAGTATAGTTGTCAAAAAAGAAGCCGCCAAACTTATTTTAGTAAAGCAGGTAATCAAGGCACTGGATGGCTTTTCCATAGACCGTCAGGATATAAGGGCTTCTATGGAAATCATAACTAAGATGGCGGAACATGTGAAAATGGGAAAGAATTATGTGATCTTCCCGGAGGGAACCCGTAGCCGTGAAGGAAATAAACTGCTGACATTTAAGGGAGGAACCTTTAAAAGTGCCGTAAATGCCAAATGTCCCATTGTGCCGGTTGCACTGATCGATTGTTTTAAACCCTTTGATGAGAACTCTTCCAGAAAACAAACCGTGCAGATTTGTTTCTTAAAGCCGCTTTATGCAGAGGATTATCAGAAGATGAAAACCATTCAGATCGCGGAAATGGTACACGACAAAATACAGGATGAAATAAATCAAAAAATAGGTTGACAAGTCGAAATATATCTTGTATAATTGTCAATGCGTCTGGAAAAGTTTTTACTTGAAAGACCAATCATAAGGAAATTATGAACTACGGAGAAATACTCAAGAGGCCGAAGAGGCGCCCCTGCTAAGGGTGTAGGTCGGGCAACCGGCGCGAGGGTTCAAATCCCTCTTTCTCCGCTCATTTCCAAGTGATTATTTTTTACTTCTAGGCAGTGAAAAAAGTAGTTGACATAGAAATAAAGATGTGTTACTATATACCAGCTGTCGAAAAACAGTGAAAAAATAAAATAAAAAAAGTGTTGACAGAACAGAAACGCTGTGATAGAATAAATGAGTTGCTGTTAAGAAAGTAGGACAACACGAAGCACCTTGAAAACAGAAGATTGAACAGTATGTAAAACCCTGAAAATTCTAATAAAATAAGCCATGTTTGATGGCTTTGAATGAGAAAATTTCAGAACGAATACAAGCAATTGTATACGAACCAAACAACAAGTAAAACGGGAAATAAATTAGCTAGTTAGTTGATTTTGACCCCGGATTGAACATCATTTAATTTGAGAGTTCGATCCTGGCTCAGGATGAACGCTGGCGGCGTGCTTAACACATGCAAGTCGAGCGAAGCGATTTCAAGGAAGTTTTCGGATGGAATTGAAATTGACTTAGCGGCGGACGG
>Ga0213825_1000769_pt1 | contig 23177 bp, 21 predicted proteins | sample MC6MC0900MG_FD_179896 | JGI IMG/M metagenome (GOLD analysis project Ga0213825, IMG submission 179896) | Enriched soil aggregate microbial communities from Iowa State University, Ames, United States - MC6-MC0900-MG | ecosystem: Environmental > Terrestrial > Soil > Unclassified | place: USA: Iowa... | reverse complement strand
CGAACAATTGGGAACAGGTATTTATAAGAAGATGCAGCATACGGGATATCTGCGTCATCTTTTGGTACGCCGGGCTGTTAAGACCGGTGAGATCCTGGTGGCCCTGGTTACCACGACACAGGAAGAGGTGGATTTGAAGCCGCTGACAGATCTGCTGCTGGGACTTTCTTTAAATGGGAAGATTGTGGGCATTCTCCATATTTTAAACGACAGTCTGGCAGATGTGGTTAAGAGTGACAGGACTGATATTTTATATGGACAGGATTATTTTTATGAGGAGCTTTTAGGGCTGAAGTTCAAAATTTCCCCGTTTTCTTTCTTCCAGACCAATTCCCTTGGGGCGGAAGTATTGTATGAGACGGTTAGAGGATATGTAGGGGAGACTAAGGATAAGGTTGTCTTTGATTTATATAGCGGAACGGGTACCATTGCTCAGATCATTGCTCCGGTCGCTAAAAAGGTAGTAGGCGTGGAAATCGTAAAAGAGGCGGTGGAAGCGGCGAGAGAGAATGCAAGGCTGAATGGTCTTGAGAATTGTGAATTTATTGACGGGGATGTACTTAAGATTATTGATGAATTGAAAGATAAGCCGAATTTGATTATATTGGATCCGCCGAGAGATGGTATTCATCCGAAGGCGTTGGGGAAGATTATTGATTTTGGCGTGGATCGGATGGTTTATGTTTCTTGTAAGCCGACTAGTTTGGTGAGAGATTTGGTTGTTCTTCAAGAGAGAGGGTATCGGGTGGAGAAGGTTTGTTGTGTGGATATGTTTCCTTCGACGGCGAATGTGGAGACTATTTGCCTATTATCCTTGTAAATACGTGTATTTTTAGAACCAACAGAACCAAAATAGAGGAAGTTGTCAACGATTTGCCAACGTATTTTCTAGTTGTTGACAGCTTCCTCAAATATAGATACGCTTCTATCTGCCATCTTTTCAGTAGCATGGGTATATACCTGTAAGGTAGTAGCTATATTACTATGCCCTAGTCTCAGCTGTACGTCTTTTGGGTCAGCCCCATTCTCCATCAAAATAGTAGCATGAGTATGTCTGAGTGAGTGATAGTCAAAGGCAAGTTTCAATTCATGATGTATCACACGGCTACAATATTTGAAGGAGTCAGTACTAACATAATCACCATTTTCGTGAACACATATCATTTCAACTCTTTCCAATGCGCATTCGATACAACGCTCTGCTGGAATGATTCTATAAATAAGATTACCCTTTTCATCTTTCTCTGGTTTCAAATAGTGGTCAATATAATATTCACCATAAAGAAGCCGGTTTTTCTTTTGTATTGTGTATGCATTTTTTAAGACAGTATAGAGACTATCGCCAAATTTTATGGTGCGCACTGAAGAACGGGTCTTTGGTGTTCCGAAGTACCATGCCGATTTTTCTTCCTTTTTTCCCTTTTGTACAATTACCTTTCTTTTGCTCCCCGCTCAAAACGTGGCATTTTGACACGTTGACAAGGGTTTTCTTTTATATATCCCAGAGGTTCTATCGCATATTCGTAAGAGGTATTTAATACTGATAAAATGCCAACAACGGATGATCGTGCAAGACCTCTCAATCTGATTTGATTAACGTATTCTTGCACAGCAGCAGATGTTAATGATTTTAACTTATAAGCTCCGAATGTTGGCTTCCAATGGTTTTCTATTAATTGTATATACCCAAGTCTGTCACTTTGATGAGAGGGAATATATTTAACTGGATATTTTTTACTAATATCTAACTGAATATAAGATTCCACAAAGCTGTCGCAAAGGTCTGCAAGCTTTGTGAGCACTTCATCTGGGGTATCAGGTTTTTTGGCAAGAGACTTAAGCAACTCAAATTTATCTAAGGCGATTTCTCCCCAAGTTAATGATGATAATTCACCCCAGGTAAATACTTTTGTTTCGCCCCAATTCATATAAGAATTCTCCTTTCTTTCGTACTCAGCCAAAAGGAGGTATTTTATTGAACGAAATAATTCAGATCAATTATGAATCTGAAAACCCTACAGTATCAGCTAGGGATTTACATGAGGCTTTAGAAGTAGGAACCCGATTCAATGACTCAAAAACGCTTGTAAACCCTATTCTAGAATGGGATGGGAATATTTATGGTGTATATCCGGCATGAAAGAATAGAGATAAATCCTCAATACAATAATGGGTGTCCTGGTGGTTGTAGCCGGATCGGCTGCATTGGTTGCCCGATTGGGGGAAAGAACCGATATAAAGAGTTCGCCCAATACCCAAAATACAAAGAGGCATATATCAGAGCCTTTGGCAGAATGCTTAAGTACCGAGAGGAATGCGGAAACAAAGATGTAATAGGCTGGAAGAATGCACAAGGCGTATTTGATTGGTGGATGGAAGATAAAAATATAAATGGTCAGTACGCCATGGAATTTGACGGGCCTGATCTGACCGGATACATAGAGAAAGGCAACTAAATTAGTATTTAACGTATTACCGTACATTGAGAACATAATATTGATAGTTAGTAAACATGGTGGTATTATACTTGTGAGAGTATAACCGAAAAATTACCGACAAAACTCCGGAAGTCCGGGAACCCTTATAAAGACTGGGCAGGAATGGTTTGGTCGCAGATAATTCAAAAACGACAAAACACTATAAACAACAAATCAAATCGGCATGGTTTTGTCGTTTTTTGCATTAAAATATCTAGAAATGAGGCAACAGGAGATTAGAAAAACGACAAAACGTAGTTTGCAAAAGGATATGTGGCATAAGGGATTTCCACATTATATTCTATTGCATAGCCGACTAGATATTTGAATATTTTATTTGTGAAGGTATTTTCTCTAACAAAAAATTAGATAAGGAAGTGGTAGTATGGTAGACGGTCATATTCATATTGAACGAGGAGAATATACGTATGAATGGGTAAATCAATTTGTTAACAAAGCAGTTGAAAAGCAATTAGATGAGATTTGGCTCCTTGAGCATTGTTATCGGTTTGAAGAATTTGTTCCTATGTACGATTCTGTTTGTACTTATAGCAATTATGTAGATACATGGTTTCACAGAAACGCAGGAGTTCTGAAACTGGAAAAATATTTGTCACTTATCAAACAAATTAGAAACAATCAATTCCCTGTTAAGATTAAGTTTGGTCTTGAGATATGCTATTTTAAAGAGTTTGAAGATTTAGTTGTAGAATTAACTAAAGATAAAGATTTTGATTTTTTGCTGGGTAGCGTTCATTTTGTTGATAATTTTGCCTTTGACCATAAGGAGGAGCATTGGAATGGAATTAATGTCGATGAAATATATCATAGATATTTTGAAACATCTGTTTCACTTGCTCAAAGTGGCATATTTGACGGTATAGCTCATCCCGATGCGATTAAACTTTTTGGACATAAACCATCATATTCTCTAACAGAATACTACGCTAGTTTAGCAAAGGAGCTTTCTAAAAATGATATGTACGCAGAACAAAATAGTGGAGTATTTCGACGTTGTCCTAATACAGCCACATTAGGTATGGATGAAGAAATGCTAAAAATAATGAGTAATAATAATGTGAAAATCATTACAGCATCGGATGCTCATTGCCCTGAAGATGTTGGTGATAGAATACTAGAACTTAACAATTGTTTAAGAAATAATTAGGTGCAAATTAGGTACTTGTTCCAAATGTCAAAATTCTTATTCAATTTTTGCCGCTATAAATATCCGAAAAATTCACGACAAAACTCCGGAAGTCCGGGACCCCTTATAAAGACTGAGTCGGAAGGGTTTTGTCGCAGAAATTTGTAAAACGACAAAACCCTGAAAGCGACAAAACTTATTGGTGTTATGGTGCGAAACTATTGGAAGTGGACAGCTTGACTAAAGAGGAAGTTGGACAGAAAGTAAATCGTGGATCGATAATTGCATTCAATGCTATAGAAAATAATCAAAATGCGTAACCATTAAACTATATAATATTAAAGAAACGACTAACTATCAGTATTGAGCTGGTAGTTTTTTATTGCCGGAATTCAATTAAACTAAGATTTATAAGATGAAAGAGAGGATTTAAGGGAGAGGAGTTAACGTGGAAGAGAAACGACGAAGTTTAGAATTGACAAAGGAAGAAGTGGGAATTTTGACCACACAAATATCGGCACGAATAGTTGAACTGGATCACTATATTAAGGCGAAGGTAGTAGAGGGCTAGATTTTGAAGGCCCATATGAACTAAAGAAAAAGCTCGCAACTATTCGTGATAGATTATATGAGATTTTATAGAGGATAGTAACGTTTTAAACAGATGTATTAAAGCGGAAGATCATAGTCGGCATAGTATAACCCACCACATCTCAAACGAAATTAAAGCAGCTTGAAATGTGGTGGACATAAATTTTAGGCTTCTTCACCGATAGGATCATTAATCAAGGTAGCCGCTCTAAATTCATGAAAGTGACCATCACTCACTTCTGTTACGGATTCCAGAAAATGAACGTGTCTGAATTGTATACAGAAAAGATAGCTTTCAGTCAATCCTGTATCAATACCATAAAAGAATTTGCTTCCTATATCTGGGATCCAAAGGCGGGGGATCGGGGAGAAGATAAGCCGGGAAATAGAACGGCTTCGGAAATACAGGCGTACCGGTACGGGATAGCTGGTATCTGGATTCGTACGGTAAATGGCATTTAATGCGGCCGGCATCATGGTAACAAACGTCTGGTATCAGTACAAGGGCAATTGGTATTACCTTGGAGAAGATGGAGCCATGGTTAAAGGCCTGAAATATGTCGATGGCAAGTTTTATTATATGGGCCAGAACGGCAAAATGGCAACAAAAGATGTGGTACTTTCGTCGGGTGATGATGGGGCACTAAAGTATCCTGCACTGGCAGAGTAGACGTCGATAGCGTGAGTTAAAATTGCTGCATATAATATATTGTACAAACATTTTTTTATATAAATCACTCTAACTAAATGGGCACTGATAATCCGAACCGGTGCCCATTTTTATGCTCATTGTCAAAATTCACACCCCGCTTACTTGTCCCATATAATATTGTGTAGTACGATATGAAAGGAGTGAAAGTATATGAGTTGTGATAGATGTAAATGTTTTGAAAAGTGCGAACCAAAACGTAAATGCGAATGCAAACCTAGATGTGAATGCGAATGCAAAATCAAATGGGAATGCAAGCCTAAATGCGAATGTGAATGCAAACCAAAACGTGAATGTGAGTGCGAACACGAAGAACGCGAAGATGAATGTGAACGTGACTGGTAAAAACTAGAAATACAGTTGTCTACTGTCAGAAATGCAGATGGAAAGAAAATGAATTTGACGAATGTGAAGAGCATGATGAATATGAAGAGTATGAAGGATAGTCTTTGATAAGGGTGGGCTTCGGAATTCCGGGCCCGCCTTTAAAAGATTATTTGCAATCTGCCTACAGGAAATTTAAAACTTCTGGATGTAGTATTGAGTATTAATAACAAACCACATTTGTGCATCGAATTTCATTACGGTCCAAAAAGATAAGCCTAGCAGATTATATTCTTCTACCAGTTCAGCTCTTGCGTCAAAGCTCCTTGCATCTTTAGTCCATACTACATGAAAATTTCCATCCATATCCATATAGTAAAAGTAGGGTGATTGTGCTGCTTCATTAAATTGTATTGGTATACCATTTTCCGCTGCAATTAAAAAAGTCACAGCTTGTATGGTCACCTCCACAGCCTTCTTTATCTTTTATGAAATACGGACATTTGTTAATATCTTACGCAAGTCCACAACTTCCTATCATATCAATCACCTCACATATATTACAATGGAATGTATGTTCTTTTTGCAATGGTAATAATAAATATTTTCTGGAAATCATTACCACCGTGTATAAGATTACTAGAGTACACAGCGTTGTCGATTAGCATTCGTATAAAATGGGTACTCCATTGTGTTAATGTTCCGTTATCTCGTTTTACCTTTTTGATATAGGCGGCATATAACCCTCTCCTTTTGTCTTATAATTCATCTTTAAGCCCTGACACCGTTTCAATGTCAAGACTTATATTTTACATTTTGTGACTTGAAGTATAAAAAAACAAATCGTATACTAATAACGAGAGGGGTGAACAAATGCTAAAAATAGGTGATTTCTCAAAATTGACGCATGTTTCTGTAAGAATGCTGCGCTATTATGATAATCAAGGACTGCTTAAACCATCTTATATAGACCCAGCAACTGGCTATCGGCTGTACTCTGCGGATCAGGTGCCGGGGTTGCAAAAAATTGTACTACTGAGAGACCTTAATTTTGGAGTGGCTGAAACTACGCAGTTATTGCAAAACTGGAATGATACATATCTAATGCAAAGCCTTAATAACAAAATTCGAGATATTGAAGAAGTTATTGAAATGGAGAAAAAGCGTATTGAACAGATTCGTTCTGCTATCGCACATATTGAGACGGACAAATTTGACCAATATTATAATGTAACTATAAAATCCATACCTTCATATCCTGTTATATCGCTTCGCCGTAAGGTTGATAGTCATTTTGATGAAGGTAAACTTTGGAGTGAACTTATGGATTTTGTCCATCAAGAGCATATTGAGTTTGATAAAAGCAGTCAAAACAATGTTGCAATTTATCACGACGATGAACACATGGACTCAGGTGTTGATATTGAAGTATGTCTTATTGTGAAGCGGTTAGGCAAGAGCAAAGGAGCTTTTACTTATCGCATGCTTGAAAATATTGATAAAATGGCTTGCATGATGGTTTATGGTCCATATGAAAATATTGCAGGTGCTTACTATTCTTTTGCAGATTGGCTTTACAAAAACCACCCATATACTATGGGAAGTCCGTCTCGTCAGGTCACAATTATCGACCATGAGGATACTGATAACCCAGAAGAATACCTAACAGAGATACAAATCCCGCTAATTGAAGTATGATTTGAAAAGATGGGCTGCCCCTTAGGGCAAGCCCTATTTTTTTTGCATTTTCTTTCGAACCCAAATGCCCAATGAGATTAGTGCAATACCTGGAATTACAAAAGGTAGAAGGATACTGACATTAGCTAAAGGACCAAATATCATCATGCCAAGTGGTGTTGCAAGTGAAGACAATAAATCTACATATGAAAAGGTACGACCCATATTAGAGTCCTCGGTACTCTCTTGTATGTGAGTGATAAGCGGTGTGTAATACAAAGGACTGCCGATTCCCATTAGGAACATCATTGCTGCAAACAGTAGAATACCTCGTGCAGGTAATAACAGGAGCATTGTCATTCCAAAAACAATAGAGGACAACCCGATGAGTTTGAAATGGGGAACTTTTAGCTCTCTATACGCCATAAAAAGACTTGCTGACAGTGCGCCGATTGAAAACGCTGTTTCTATCATGCTGAGTACCCAAACTTCACCGCCCACATTTTTAGATGCTAACAGTGGTGTAAGCTGTGAAGCCGGAACGACCAAGAACTGAAATATGGTGTATAATAGTATTGCATTGCGCAATGCACTAGAATTCATGATGTAATGAAAACCTTGCACTAGCTCCTCTCGTGTATTTTCATTGCTTTGCCGTATTTTAGCCGATGGCACGAAGATGGTAGCTAAAATAATAATACTGATTACAGCAGTCACTACATCAATTAAAAACACATACTCCATATCCATAAGGCTCATAATAAGACCGCCAAGCCCTGGCGATATCAATTGAATGACACTCCACACACCGGTATTGATACTGTTTGCTTTCATCAATTGATCCTTTGGAACAATCTGTGGCAATATACTCTTTGAAGAAGGAAGTTGGAGGCCTGTTCCCAAAGAACGTAAAGCATTAAAGAAAAACACCCAGCCTATATTATCTATACCAGTAATAAACAAAATAGCCAGTATAAAAGTGGAAATAGCTATCATAGAGTCGCTTAAAATCACAATACGCTTAGGTGGGTGACGGTCGGCAAGTATGCCACCATATAGCATCACCACAGCCTGTGGCAGAAAAGTTGTGATGGTAACACCTGCAACCAAACTACCAGAGCCAGTTCCCAGCGTGACATACCAGATAATTGCTAACGATACAACCGATGAACCAAGTAGGGATATTCCTTGGCTCAACATATACGCCGTGAGTTTATACTGCCAAGATTCTTTCGACCATATTTTCATTCGTTCCCTCCTCACAGATACTTGCCAGTAACGCTTGCAGGATTTCTTTTGATTTTCTCCGGACTTCCCTCGGCCACAACCTGCCCTCCGGCATTTCCTCCCTCTGGCCCAATATCAATAATCCAGTCTGAGGCTCCGATGATTTCGGTGTTGTGTTCAATAATGTATAGTGAATGCCCTGCATCAACCAATTTGCGGAAAATCAATAGCAGCTTTTCAATGTCCTGAAAGTGCAACCCAGTTGTCGGTTCATTCAAAATATAGACCATATGCCTTTTTTGCTTTCCGCTCAGTTCCTTGGCAAGCTTCAGTCTTTGTGCTTCACCTCCGCTAAGAGTAGCAGTGCTTTGGCCCAGTTTTAGGTAAGGCAGACCTACTTCATCCATTAGGGACAGCTTTTGTACAATCTCTGTAACATCTTCAAAAAGTAATATTGCTTCCGACACCTCCATATGCAAGACATCTGCAATACTTTTTCCCTTGTAAAGAACCTCTAGCACACCCTCCTGATAGCGGCTGCCCTTACATTCTGGACAGGTAACGTAAGTGTCTGCCATATATTGAAAAGCAACTTTAATTTGACCCTGCCCCTCACACACAGGGCATCCACCGTCCTTTGAGTTGAAGCTGAAATGACTTTCACTAAACCCAAGCTCATAAGCTCTAGGTTGCTTTGCAAATACGCTGCGGATAGTGTCAAAAACACCAATGTAGGTTGCAGGGGTTGAGCGTGAGGACTTCCCAACTGGACTTTGATCCATTTGGACAAACCCATCAATATCCTCATATCCCTCAAAGGAGAGATAGCTGGAATCGACACACCTTTGATGGTTAATCACCTTGTTCAGTGCCGGTATCAAGGTACCAAAAATGAGTGAGCTTTTCCCAGAACCGCTTACACCAGTAATACAGCACATTGTATGAAGTGGAAAACGGACGTTGATATTTTTGAGATTGTTTCCAGTACATCCGTTCAGAGTCATCCACTTGTGAGGATTTATTGTATTTTCTGGCTCACATAATTTGCTATTGCTAAGAAAATGTCCGGTAGCAGACAATGTATTTTTCATTAATTCATCCACAGTTCCTGCCGCCACGATTTCACCGCCGAAAGTTCCCGCACCAGGGCCGACATCAATGATATAATCAGCATTTAACATTGTATCCTTATCATGTTCTACAACAATAACGGTATTTCCCTTATCCCGTAGATGTTTGAAAGTGTCAATCATCAGATGATGATCTCGTGGGTGCAACCCGATGGAGGGCTCGTCAAGGATATAGGTAAGTCCAATTAGTTCACTGCCAAGCTGGCTAGACAACCGTACACGCTGTAATTCACCACCTGAAAGGGTTGGAGCGGTTCGACTCAAAGTTAAATATGGCAAACCAACTTGTAAGAGATTTACAATTCGATTTTGAATTTCGAGCAGAACTTCTTCGGCTTTGCTTTTCTGATTATCTGAAAGCAATTCCTGCAAGTTGCATACCCAATTCCAGAGCTTGTCAATGGGCATCTTTGTTAGTTCGGGCAAACGGTATCCCATTATTGTTGTGTAGCGGGCTTCATAGCACAACAATTCTCCATGACAGGTGGGGCAGGGAATTTCCCGCATATATTCTTTTTGTGGATTATCATTTGACTTGGATTCTCGGAATAATCGCTGTATATGGCTTACTGCTCCAGCTGCGGGGCGATTGATTTCTGTATCACGTCCTCTGGAATTATATTTAAAGCTGTAAATTTTATCCCGTGTGCCGTAAAATACTGCTTGTCTGAATTCATTGGGTAACTCATTCCAAGGCAAATCTAAATCCACGTTCATATCGGCTGCTATTGCATATAATTCTCCAAGCATCCAGTTTCCTGTTGGTTTTTTACCACGCAGCTTTCCAAAGTAGGAAGTGGCTCCATCTAACACAGATAGGTCGCCATTCACCACAATAGTATCCGGGTTAACTTCATATAAAATTCCAAGCCCATTGCAGGTATGGCATGCCCCTACATGAGCATTGGCATTAAACGTTGATGCTGTCAGCCCTTGAAACAGGCTACCGCAAACAGGACAACGATTTTTACTTTTGCTATCTTTTTGAACAGGCACTCCGCAATAAGGGCAATGAGGTATTCCGATTGCAACATATAGCATTCGCAGATGATCCAAAATACCTGTCAGCGTTCCAACGGTAGAACGAGGGTTTTGACTTCCTTTTTTCTGCTCAATTGCAATGGTGGGAGTGAGCCCTTGTATCGTATCAAAATCCGGTTTTTCTATCTGTTCCTGCATTTTGGCAGCATTTGACATATTATCGAGATATCGACGTTTTCCCTCTGCATAAATTGTGTCAAAAGCTAGAGACGATTTACCGCTTCCACTTACACCTGTGATGACAGTTAGCTTTTCTTTTGGAATGGCCACATTCACATTTTTTAAGTTGTTTTGACGACACCCTTTTAACACCAATTGATGTTTATTATCTTTCACGGGGGTAATTACAGTTCGTTCTTTTACTGATGGAATTATAGAAAACTTTGTCTCCAGCATATTGGGGCTCATCGTTTCGTATTGCCCCTCAATACCCAACAGCTTAATTTTTGAATGGATAGCCTCCATGTACTCCGAAGGCAAACGTTTTTGAAATGCTAAGAGTTCTTCTTCCGTGATGTTAGGATTTGTGGTAAGCATAGCCATTTCATCTAAAATGTCCTTTTCCTGCCGACTTAGATTATTATATTTTTTTGTACTAAGCTCCGTCCACAAATCCCACGGCAGGAGTTCCATAGCAAGCAGGCTGTTGAAATCATGTAAAAGATTCCCTTTGACGGAATGCCAGCCCTTCCAGTTTTTATTGTAGCCAAAATCCTCCGGATGGCGCTCTCCCAAACGGCATAGCGTCCACGCTTGCCCTCCAAGTAGATATCCTGCATCTGACGGCATATTTTCAGTGTCAAAAGTCACCCCAAAATGAGCCTTCTGAATGCTATCAAGCTGTGCGTCTACACGTACCCAATGATGTTTTTCTATGTCGTAATATTCAATAAGCCAGTGATCTTCATACATTAGTTCACTTTCAAAATAATTGGCAAAGCCAACACGCAGTCTTGCAGGAATACCCTTATGCCGTAGAAAAGATAAGAAGAGTAGAGAGTAATCTCTGCACATTCCAATCAGACGCAGATTTGCGGGTCTTGTGTCTAACAGAGAACTTTGGTTGAATTGTAATAATTTCTCTAACATTTGTGGGACAGTGCGTAACAATTCTTCATCCATCTGTCTTTTGCTGAAAGTAGTGTTGTACAGCTTTCCCTGGTCACCATGAATGACTAATCCTTGCACTATTTTCAGTAATTCCTTTGGAGATGCTGGTAAATCTTTGTATTTGTCTATAAACTGCTTGGGATTGGTTATAATGCTTTGCTTCGAGTAAATCTTAAAATTCATTTTCATATCCCTCCTTTGAAATTGACCTTAAGCCTTGACACGGTGTCAGAGTCAAGTGGCTTTTTATCTGTTTGAGAAAACAGTATAAATAAGTACAAGCAATGGAGGTATTCGGACATTTTTTACACCCAATTCATCAAAAGCCGCCTTTGCTACTTTATGCAAAGCAAGCTCAGTATGGTGTTCCGCATAAAACTTATAATCCCCATGCAGATGAAAATCTTCTCTTTTGAAAGATCGACGGGCTTGGAAATAAGTTTATTTCATTATAGGGAAAGCAGATATTGACTTTGACGTTAGGTCAAGTGGTATAATCACAGCAGATTGATAAGGAGGGCCATAATGGATTTTATTAAAATAACTGAAGTGACAGAAAAATTCGGTGTTTCTTCAAGAACGCTCCGCTATTATGAGCAGGTAGGCCTGCTGAAAAGTGAGCGTCCGTCCTTTGAAAAATATCGCTACTATGACTGCGAAAACATCAACCGACTTCAACAGATTTTAGTACTGCGTAAAATGCAGATTCCAATTAAAGACATTTTAAGGATTTATGAGCATCAGGACATGGAAACTCTGGTGCAAAGCTTTGTGAATCGTATGGAGGCAATCGACAGCGAAATCAACACACTTTCCCAGTTAAAATCCTATGTGAATGACTTTATGAAAGCTATGAATGAACATGGGATCACGCAGATTTCCGCGCTGCCTCTGCTTTACGAGAAGGTGGAAGAAGAACTATTGTCTGCACCTAAGCAGGATTTAACCATGGAGAAGTTGAATACTCTTTCGGAAAGGCTGGCAAAGCCGCTGAATATGGATATTGTGGCTCTGCCACCTATGCTTGTGATTACCTCCATAAAAACAGATAATGGAAGGTCGGAAATAGAAAGCTTTTGGGACTGGCTTTCCGCCAATCAAATCCCTTTTGGCAAACCGGGAAGCCGTACACTGTTTGAGTATCAAAGTGCAGAGGATATTGTTCTCATGCAAAAACTCCCGGAACAAATTGCCAATATGATAGGAGCGGACAGCTTGTCAGAGGAATGCCCGTTTGAATGTCGGGAGTTTTTGGGCGGCTTGTTCGCAGTTTCGTCGGCGTATGCAGACGAGGACCTAAGGGCTTTACAACACCGTATGCTGCAAGGCTTTGATGATAATCCAGGCTATGAGATTGATTTTTTGCACAGTGGCAGCCCACGCCATGAAACGTTAATAGAAGCAGTATTTTCTCCTGAAAACAATCGGGAGCGAATTAACCTCTATCTCCCTGTCCGGCAGCGTAAGCCAAACTTTACGGATTATCCGGAATTTGAAACAACAGAAAACACCTCACTTGATGAAATCGAAAAAGCAAACCCCATTTTGCGGGAATATACGGTTGATTTTCATAAAATTACTCCGGTTTATCATCCTCATTTTCAGGTTTTAGAAAACGGAGAAGCTGAATTTATCGCTTGGATTTCTCAAAGGAAGCTGGATACCAACGTGGCGGTAAGGCTTCCCTTTCGGGTCGATATTGAATTTTTTGCGGAGGAAAAGAGTGAAGAGTACCTTTGGGGAACCACCGAAGGAAGCCTATGGTTTTCCCACGGAAGCTGCACCTACACCATAAATGCCGGGAACTATGCGGATAATGCCTTGAAGCAGCATGCGATAGCTTTTCAGCAGCCAGCGCTGGAGAATGAGTATTCATATCCAAAAATCGGGGATATTCCTCATAACCGGTATAACAGGCTGACATGGATTGTAGGGGAAAAGCATTTTGCGGTTGTTTTAAACAACCAAATTCGCTTTTGTGGTGTAAATTTCCCATATATGAATATGAATTTATATCTGCAAGCACCCCAGTCCATTATTATCGGAACCAACGGACAAGGGAAAAAGCTTTTCCGTTCCATTAAGGTTTCTCAGCTGAAAACTGCACCGAAAACAAATACCACACAGGGAGCATTGCAAATGAATGTGAAACAAAGCAATAACACTTTACCGAATTTACGCCAAATTGTACACGGCGAATACGGGCAGAACTATTGGTTCAACGGCTGTGCGGCTTATGTTATGGAATGTTTAGGTGAACAAGATTATGACTATTGGTTTTTTGCAGGTTTGACAGGTGAAAACTTCGTACAGGTTTATTCAAAGGACCATTTTCGGGGGGACGGTGTGATGGATTACCGTATGAGTGAACCCGGGAATCATACCGTGGTGGAAGAAATTTTTACAAAAATCGGATATGCATCCACCTTTGTCCCCCTTGCACAAATTCTCAAAAATAAGGAGTTGTATATCCAATCCCTAATGTCCTATATTGATAGGAGCATTCCCGTAATTTTGAATGATTATGGGAAAAACCCGCATAACCGCTTTGGGTTCGGTGTTTTAGTCGGTTATGAAGATTATGGAAAAACTCTGTTGTATATGTGTGGAGGCGGAAAAGAGCCGGATCGGATTTCTGCTGCTGATTTATTGACGGACGACTATCAGAATGAAACAGGCCACTGCCACGGCTGGCTCTTTATCGGTGAAAAGCAGGAAAACAGGGCTTTAGGGGAAATTTATCGGGAGCGGATTTTATCCCTGCCGCAGATGCTCGGTTATGAAAACAGACATTACTGCTTTGGAGTAAAGGCGTTTCGCATATGGGCAGACCAAATTGACGGCGGCTATTTTGAGCGGGTAAAAATCGGTGAATTTAATAACTGGGATATGCATACCGTGTATGTTTGCTGTCTTGCCACGAACAGCGGCGGCTGTAAGGGTTTTCTAGAAAAGACACTTGAACTGAATCCCGATATGACTTTTATCAATGACGTGATTGCACTTTACGCGAAAACAGGACGCTACTGGAATAATGATAATGGCACAGATTTAGAAGCACTGGGCGGTGGCTTTAACGTTACGCTGGATGTTTTACAGGATGAATCCATGCATAAAAGGATTGCTCATAAATTACGGGACTTTGCCGATTGTATGGACCAGGTTGTGACCGTGATTGAACGTTTTAATGCAGAGTAGAATGGCTGATTAATAATGCATGCGCTAAAAAGGATATTCTTTTAAGGAAACAGACGATTGTAGGAAAAAGCATATAATGGATATGAAAAACAATAATAAGGAGAAACTTTATGAATTTCAGAATTATTTCATTACCGTCCTTTCAGGCGGTAACATCAGGGGTAGACAAAGTCGGCGATTTTGCCGATGGTGGAATTTTGAGAAGCTTTGACAATTTCTTTTCAGGTGTTATACCGAAACCAGAGGAAAGCTTTATGCCGAGGGATTTTCTTTATTATGATGAAGAAAACGGGGGAATGGTGTGGCTGTGGGCGTTGACGGAAAGCGGAGAAACCGGTGGCTTTGAAACCGTAGAGTTTGAGGGAGGTCTGTACATTACATATGCTTATCGGGACGGCGACGGAGAAAACCATGACAGACTGCACAAGGAAGTGTACGACTATTTGAAAGCTTCTGATATTTTAACATTGGATATTCGTCCCAATCATTATTCTATGGGTCATATTATCACGCCAAAAGCTGTTATGGACGCACAGGGCTGGGGACAGATGGAGGTTTTTATCCCCGTGAAGTTGAAGCACTGAGAATACCTAATGTCTAGTAACTTCTTTAAAAATTATGATTTGTTGAATACCACGTTACAAATAAAATATAAAGATTTTATCTGAAAAACTAACACCAAGAAATGTTTGAATAAAGTCTTTTTTATTCTGATTCTTGCTAAGCAATTTTTCTTTAGATTAGAAAGATAGAGTGATGAAGTGACAAATATGAATATATCGTTGGGATAAAATACTTTACGGATTTAAAAAGCATCAATAGGAGGTGTGTTATGCTGGAGAAGGCAATATATTTAATTACTGGTGTTATGGCATCTGGAAAATCAACAGTTGCAGAACTGCTCGCTTCAAAAATTGAAAACAGCGTACACCTGCGTGGTGATATATTTCGTACAATGATTGTATCAGGACGTGCAGAGATGTCCGTACAGCCGTCCGACGAAGCCGTCCGACAGTTGCATCTGCGCTATCGCTTGACCGCAGATGTGGCCAGAACCTATTATGATAGCGGGTTTTCTGTTGTTATGCAGGATAATTATTACGGCGAAGAGCTTTCCAAGATATTAGATATGCTGGGGGACCGGAGTGTTCATGTAATAGTGCTTAGTCCAAATGTGGAAACAGTAAAGAAGCGAGAGGCATTGCGGGGAAAGGTTGGGTATATTGGTTTTACGCCGGAAACACTATACGCGGACTTTATGCGGGAAACTCCTAAAATTGGATTTTGGCTCGACACCTCAGATCAGTCACCGGAGCAATCGGTTAGGGATATTAATGTCCTACGTTGTATCATGCGGTATCCACGAACCGAAGAGTTGGAGCAATATTTGATTGAAGAAATGGTGCGTCTGGAGGATTACCATCCGGATATCAAACGGCTGGTATTAGATTATTTGTAGAGCTATGGAGGAACTATGAATACATTTTTTATTGCCGATCCGCATTTTGGTCACAGTGCAATTATGACTTATGAGAATCGTCCATTTGAAACGGTGAAAGAAATGGATAAGACACTGATTGCTAACTGGAACCGGGTAGTTGGAGAACAGGATAAGGTCTATCTGTTAGGAGATGTTTCTTTTTATAAGGCTGAGGTTACTGCCGGGATTGTAAAGCAACTGAAGGGAATCAAATATCTGATCCTTGGGAATCATGACAATCCAAATGTGAAATGTTATTATGATATGGGATTTTATCGGGTTTACGATACTCCTATTATTTTAGATCACTTTTGGATACTGTCTCATGAGCCGTTTTATACCAATACCAACATGCCCTATGCCAACATTTTTGGTCATGTTCATGCCAGTAAGCAGTATACCGATTATAGCAGCCAGAGCTTTTGTGTTAGTGTGGAACGGATTGATTATACTCCCATTGAGTTTGAGGAAATCAAACGGTTGATGGGAATTATGAAGCCGGAGGAAGAATAAGAAACGATATCATAAGGAATCATGGAGTCATAAGGCGGTGGGTTGACCATGCTTTATGGCTTCTTTTATTACCAAATCAGCTACCAGATATGAATTTAACCGCAAGAACATTTGTTTGCTTTATCCATAATAATATGATATATTATCTCTATAGGCCGCAATAAAAGAATTGTGATGAAGATGATGATCAATGATGTTTGTTTACAGCTGTCAAAAATTGAAAGAAATAGACTTTTAAGAGAGGCAGTTTATATCAAAAAAGGAGGTAGCGGGTATTTCTCGTAATTATAATGCGTATGAACAAAAATGACCAGAAATATAAACCTGTAAAAATACCGGGACAAATTTCTTTTTTTGAAGAAAAGGAAAATCAATTAAAACAGTTTCTGCAAAACGTCACTCCTGTTCCCTCTAAAGACGAGGTTTTTGCTGAGATTGAAATTGACGAAGGAACAAACAACAATCAGACATTTTCTACCCCTCAGCCGCAAGTAGTAAATCCTATCGTAGATGAGAATCGTAAGATATTTAATGAAATGAGACAAATAGCAAGAAATATCCAGCTTCCTTCTAATTTCAATTCTCATTTTTATAACAAACAAACTCAGATTAGTAATTCAAAAGTATTCTATAAACAAGCTGTTTTCATGAAGGATTATGAGGATGATTACAATGGTTATGTAGTATTTTCGAACTATTTTCCTTATTACCAGCAAATGAGTTATGCGCAGCTCAGAACATATTTTACATGGCGGACTGATGTAAGAAAAGGTAATGTCACAAACGTTTCATTATCATATGCCTATGTTTATATTTACGAACTGATTCATAATATCGGAGTGGCTGACCCTCAGGAAGGACTTGATAAGCTAATGTTTTTCTGGAGAGCTTTCAAGCGTTTTGACTCTTCGATTGATAAATATATGATTAAATGGATAAAGGACTATCATATTTATTATGATCTCCCGAAGCCATTTAAGGAATTTGTCTGCGAAAACAATCTACAAGCACATTATGCAAAAGTATTCATGTACGAAACAGACATGAATGACAACTTTGATTTATTTTGCAATGTTTCAAAGTATGATATCAGAAAATCTGTTTTTTTTACCGATGATACAAAAGGGCAGCTCAGTGATTGTTTTTGTACGGTAATCCATAAACTTAGAATTGCTTTTAATAGAGCTGGTATCATTTTTGACGATTTGATTTTTTATCCGACGAATAAGATGTCTGTATGGACACCTTTTAAGGATGCATTGTTTTATTCCGCAATTAATAGACCAGATAAGAAAGTTGTGTTTTCCGATAAAGAAATATATATATGTTCTCAAAACTTTTGGTCTTTTAGTTCCACACTGGCTATGAATAGCGGTCGGCAACTCATTGGCTATATTATGAAGCAAACAGAATCCGAGTTACGAAAAGTTACAAAATTTAAACACAAGCTGTCTGCTGATATTCATTTAGTTGACAAAGAACTTATAAAAAAACTTGAATCTGTGGGCCTTTCCCTTGAAAATATAATTCACGAAGCGGTGAATGAGTATTACAAAGAATCAACGAAAGTTGTTGTATCCGTGGATGAAACTTCTCTTCATAAAATAAGACTTGAAGCTGATGACACTCAGGAAAAACTGATCGTGCCAGATATCGAACCCATGATGTATTTTGAAACAAGCACAGTAGAGACAGTAGAGGCTAGTCCTGTTATAACTCAAACTGTTTTTGCCGATTCCTCTGTAGCAATACAAGACAATTGGACTAGTCTTTTTCATATACTCGGCGAAACAGAAGTGAATGCGCTTAAATTAATACTTCAAGGGGAGACAAATCTGAAGCATTTTGCAGATGCCAACGGAGTTATGCTGGAAGTGTTGGCTGACAGTATTAATGAAAAGGCAATTGACACAATCGGTGATAACATTCTTGAACTTGACGATAGTTTGACTATATATGAAGAATATGTAAATAAAATTAAGGAAATGGTGTAATATAATGGAAAATAAATTGCCGTTGAGGATAGCCAATATACTAATAAATGCATTAAAGGGTGGTGTCGTTCCCCGCATAGGACTTGAATACATCACCGTAGGGCGAACACAGGAAATCGCAGCGATCTTACATGATATTGAAATGATTGAGGATGGAAGTGCTTCTTTTCGATTTATTGTTGGAAAGTATGGCAGCGGTAAGAGCTTTTTACTTCAAACCATACGCAATTATGCGACTGCAAAAGGCTTTGCTGTGGTTGATGCTGACCTTTCCCCTGAACGACGGTTTGCGGGAACAAAAGGGCAAGGTCTTGCAACATATAAAGAACTGATCCAAAACCTTTCAACGAAATCAAAGCCGGATGGTGGCGCACTGCCGTTGATTTTGGAAAAATGGATCTCAGGTATACAGGCGTCTATAAGAGCAGAGTCCGATGCAGAAGGCGAAGCGTTCAATCGATTAGTTGAAAAACAGATATATGCCGTAGCTGGTTCTCTTGAGGGCATGGTCAATGGTTTTGAATTCGCCAAGGCAGTTGCTGCTTACTGGAGAGCCTACCAACAAGATGATGCCGCAATGAAATCAAATGTACTGAAGTGGTTTCGCGGTGAATATGCATCCCGCAAAGAAGCAAAGGCAGATTTGGATATTAATTTCATTGTTACGGATGAAACATGGTATGATTTTTTGAAATTATTTGCTGCTTTTTTAGTAAACGCCGGATATAAAGGGCTATTGGTTTTCATTGATGAACTTGTCAATATTTATAAGATTCCAAACTCCATCACAAGACAAAATAATTATGAAAAAATTCTGACTATGTATAATGACGTGTTACAGGGCAAAGCAAAGCATATTGGATTTTTAATCGGCGGTACGCCTCAGTGTATTGAAGATAAATACAAAGGTATGTTCAGTTATGAAGCACTTCGGTCTCGCCTTGCAGAAGGACATTTTGCCACTGACGAGATGAAGGACTTGACCGCTCCTATTATTAGGCTGCAAATGCTTACGCAAGAAGAGGTATATGTTCTCGTTGAAAAGCTGAGGGACATTCATGCACAGCTATACAACTATACACCAACGATGAGTCATGAGGATTTACTGTACTTTCTGACTGTGGAATATAATCGTGTTGGTGCAGACACACATATCACTCCGAGAGAAATCATCCGTGATTTCATCGAACTTGTCAATATTCTGTATCAGAACCCAAATAGGAGTGTGTCTGATATTTTAGGCAGCAACAGCTTTGAGATGGCCAAGGGTGGTCTGTCTGATGAAACGATACACAGTGATTTTTTAGATTTCGAGGTGTAAACTAAGATGGATGTATTTAACAGACTTGCTCCTTTCATACAGGATTTCATATATCAGAACAAATGGGAGGAATTACGTGGAAATCAGGTTGCTTCTTGCGAGGTCATTTGGGGCAGTGATGACAATTTACTGCTTTCCTCTGGCACAGCCTCTGGAAAAACCGAAGCGGCTTTTTTGCCTGTGCTCACAGAGCTGTATGAGAAACCTTCCCGTTCGGTAGGCGTAATGTATATTTCACCGCTGAAAGCTCTTATTAATGACCAGTTCAAACGCCTTGAGCAGTTACTTGTTGATTCCCATATTCCTGTTTGCAAATGGCACGGTGACGCATCACAAACCAAGAAAAATGAGTTAATTAAGCATCCGGAAGGGATTATCCAAATTACCCCGGAATCACTTGAAAGTCTTCTGACCAACAAGCGTGGCGCTTGTCTCCAAATGTTTTCTGATTTGCGATTTATCATTATTGATGAAGTACATCAGTTTATGCGCGATGCACGTGGTGTTCAGCTGTTGTGCATTTTAGAGCGTCTTCAAAAGCTGACTGGCGTAAATCCAAGGCGTATTGGCCTTTCGGCAACGCTGGGTGATGTTTCTTCCGCACAGAACTGGCTTAATACAGGTACTGGACGCAACTGTGCCGCTCCTATAACGGAAGATGGAAAGAAACGTATCAAACTTCATGTGGAACGTTTTGTCAACCTACACGATGAGCGTGATATCGCTGACAACGACGCAAGCGATAACAAGGTTGTAACAGGCGGGAATATGGGTGATCGTGAGCATTACGAATATTTATTTAAGATGACGCTTGACAAAAAGACTATCATCTTTACAAACAGCCGGGAAGAAACCGAACTTGTTATGGCGAATCTTCGTGAAATTGCGTTACAAAAAAAAGCACCCGATGTTTACCGGGTCCATCACGGAAATGTTTCTGCGTTGCTTCGCGAAAACACAGAGGATGAGATGAAATCAAGTGATGATAAAATTGTCACCGGTGCAACCGTTACATTGGAGTTAGGCATTGATATTGGTTCGCTCGATCAGGCAGTACAGGTCGGCGCACCGCTTAGCGTTTCCAGCTTTGCACAGCGGCTTGGCAGATGTGGGCGCCGAGGCCAGGTTCCACAACTGCTATTCACCTTTGTTGAGGATATCCGAATCAATCCAGCTGATACACTGGGGCCTATCAATTGGGAGTTTATCCGAACGATTGCTATTATTGAGCTGTATATAAAGGACCATTGGATAGAACCAATTTATCCCCATCATCATGCGTATAACCTTTTGTACCATCAAACGATGAGCCACTTAAAAAGCAGTGGTGAACTGTCCCCTGCAGCTCTTGCGCAGGCCATTCTTACTTTGGGTTGCTTTCGCCATATTTCCCAGGAGGATTATAAACAGTTATTGACTCATCTTATTAACATTGAGCAATTACAGCGAACAGAACATGGGGGGTTGATGATCGGCAGAGAAGGAGAAAAGATTGTAAATAGTCATCATTTTCTCACGGTTTTCCTTGCACCGGAATATTTGCTTGTTAAAGATGAAAACCGCACAATCGGTACTGTTGATAAGATTTACCCAGTTGGTACTCGCTTTGCATTGGCGGGCATGACATGGGAAACGGTTGATGTCAATATAAAATCAAAGGTTATTTTTGTTAAAAAAGTACCAGGTATTTCAGTCGTTGACTGGGACGTGGATTTCGCTGCGGAGCTGCATACTGTTTTAGTAAAAAAGGTCCGCAGCATTCTTCAAGGTGATTTGTCGTATCCGTACTTGAGTGAAAGGTGCCGTGAACGATTAACGGAAATACAATACATTGCTCGAAATAGCGGTATTTTAGAAAATCTGGTTACCCCTCTTTCCGATATAAAATATGCGGTGTTCCCCTGGGTGGGGACACGACAGCTATTAACTCTTCATTATGCGTTGTTGAAAAGGAAAATAAAAAGTAAACATCCTTGGATTACTTGTGTCTATTTAGAGGTGAATTTTACTGGAACGAAAGAAGAATTGGAATATATTATTTCCGATATTATAAAATCTGATCTGGATTTATATGAGCTTCCTTTACCTGAGAAAATACAGATTGACGGTAAATATAACGAGTTTATTCCTTTTCACTTACTACGCAAACAATTTATTGAGGACTATTTGGATTTTGAAGGGTTAAAAGAGGCATTTGAATAAAGGGAAGCTGTATTTATGGGGGAACAATAAACGAGACAGGGATTTGAAAATCAAGTAAAGTGGATACAGCGGTAATATTTCCTTTTAAATACGTTGTTTTATAGGAATCAAAAGCTCTGTTATGAGGGGATTGCCTACGAATCGCCTATGTTATTTTTAGATGTTGGCAACCTCCTCAAATATGGTTAGGCAGTGCCTATAAGATAAATAAATTCCAATTTGAAGTATAGATTATTTATATTTGACGAAAGAATTAGGTGAATGCTATGGTTGAAACAATATATTTTGCAGGTGGCTGTTTATGGGGAGTACAAGCATTTATCAAAACACTAAAAGGTGTTATTTATACTCAGGCAGGACGAGCAAATGGTCACTCAAATACTCTCGAAGGCGAGTATGATGGATATGCTGAATGCGTAAAAACAGAATTTGACCCTGAAATTGTAACTGTTACTCAACTAATGGATTATTTTTTCGAAATTATAGATCCATATAGTATGAATAAACAAGGGAATGATGTTGGAAAAAAGTATCGCACAGGAGTATACAGTAAAGAGCCTCAACATTTGGAAGATGCCAAGAATTATATAACAGAAAGAGCAGATAGGGAAAAAATTGTAGTGGAAGTCTTGCCACTTATGAATTACGTTAAAAGTGCAGATGAACATCAAGATCGATTAGATAGGTGCCCGAATGATTATTGTCATATTCCTAAAGAATTATTACATAAATATTCATGACAAAATGATATGAGCATAATGGGAAATTAAAATGAACGGAATGTTTTTCAGGCATCTAGCTTGTGTAAATACTCAGCACATTTATTGCAAATACTCAAAAGTCGATAGTATAAAACAAGGGATAGAGATAAAATCTGTGCCTTGTTTTATATTGTGTTTTTATTGTTGGCAGCTTTTACCTTCATTAAATTAGACCTCGATAAATAGAAACTGTCATGTTATAATTGGTTTGCGTCGAATTGTGTCTAAAATAAATGCCATAGGAGGCAACCATGATTAAGGTTCAAAACTTGTCC
>Ga0213825_1000760_pt1 | contig 23284 bp, 22 predicted proteins | sample MC6MC0900MG_FD_179896 | JGI IMG/M metagenome (GOLD analysis project Ga0213825, IMG submission 179896) | Enriched soil aggregate microbial communities from Iowa State University, Ames, United States - MC6-MC0900-MG | ecosystem: Environmental > Terrestrial > Soil > Unclassified | place: USA: Iowa... | reverse complement strand
CCAGTGCCCTTGCAATAGCTACCCGCTGGCATTGCCCACCGGAAAGCTGGCAGGGATATGCTTCTGCCTTATCCTCCAGTCCCATCTTCTTAAGAAGCTCCATGGCTTCGGAATAAACTTCTTCCTTATCCCGTTTCTGCACATGAATCGGCGCATCGGTAATGTTTTTTAAAACCGTCATATGAGGAAATAAGTGAAAGTTCTGGAATACCAGACCGTAATTCTTCTGTATTTCCTTTCGTTTTTCCCCTTTGGCATAGATGGCCTTTCCATCGGGCCCGTTCCATGCGGCCTTTTCTCCCAGGTAATTAAGTTCTCCCCCATCCATCTCTTCCAACATAGTTGCGCAACGAAGCAGGGTGGATTTTCCCGAACCGGATGGACCGATGATGGAAACGATCTCGCCTTCCTTTACCGACAGGGAAATATCCCGAAGCACGCCCTGGCCATCAAACGCTTTTTTTACATGGTTCATTTCCAGTAAGTACATCTTATCTTCCTCCTATTGATAATAGTTCATCCGCTTTTCTATATATTCCATTCCTACTGCCACGATAAGGTTAAAGACATAATAAAACAGGCCTGCTGCCACAAAAGGTATCAGGCTTGTCTGAGATGAGGCCAGAGCCTTGGCAACTGCAAACATCTCTAAAACACTGATGGAAAAAGCTAAAGAGGTGTCCTTTACCAGGGTAATGACCTCATTGGTCACTGACGGCAAGATCCGTTTCACCACCTGGGGAAATATGATACGGAAAAAGGTCTGAGGTTTTGTATAACCTAAAAGCTTTGCCGCCTCATACTGCCCCACCGGCATGGACTGGATGCCGCTCCGGTATATTTCGGCAAAATACGCTGCATAGTTGATAACAAAGCCGATGAAGGCGGCCCAGAGACGATACCCGTTCCCGACCTTTATGCCCAATAAATAGTAAGGTCCGAAATACACTACCATCAACTGCAGCATTAGTGGAGTTCCCCTCATGACTGAAATATAAAATTTAACAATGGCCCGTATAACAGGGTTTTTTGACATCCTTCCAAAGGATACCAAAAGTCCCAGGGGCAGAGAAAAGACCAGCGTCACGATAAATATCTGGATGCTGACCCACATTCCCCCTGCCAATTGTAATAATATCTTTGTTAAAGCCATGATTTCTCCTCCATGTTCTAAAAAATAGGGTCCGGCCCATGGCTGGGGGACCGAAACCCATAATAAAGTCTTTATTTCTGCAAGCAATGAGCCAGGTGCAGGAATGTGCTTGCATTCTACATCTGGCAAATGCTAGAAGGGTCAATTATTATTTAACTGTGGTTACATCCTTGCCAAACCATTTTTCCGAGATATTTTTAAGGGTCCCGTCAGCCGCCATGGCATCTAACTGTTCCTGAACCTGATCTCTTAAGGTATCATTCCCTTTCTTAAAGCCAACGCCGTATTCTTCTGCGGCAAGAGCCTCATCAAGGATTAGAAAATCCGCTTTTCTTTGTTCGATCTGGTATCCTGCAACAATCACATCCATTGCAATGGCATCCACTGCTCCCATCTCTAAGTCCATAAATGCGGTGTTGTAATCCGGCGTTGTCTGAAGAGTTCCAAAGGTTCCTGCCAGCTTTCCATCCGCCTGCAATGCCTTTTCCGCAGAGGAATCCGCCTGAACCTCAACGATCTTTCCTGATAAATCGGCTAGGGTTTTGATGTTTGAGTCCTTTCCCACTACAAACACCTGACTGTTTTCCATATAGGGCTTTGTCCAGGTATAACCGTCCTCACGGCCTGTAATGGTAAAGCCATTCCAGATGCAGTCAATATTTCCTGCTTCCAGCTCCATGTCCTTGGCATCCCAGGCAATTGGCTGGGGAACATACTTCCTGCCAAGACGGTTAGCCACCTCCTGTGCCAGTTCTAAGTCAAAACCGGTATATTCTCCGTTGTCACCGACAAAACCCATGGGCGGGAAATCCTGGTCAAATCCAACGGTAAATGTATTAGCTCCTGATCCTGTTTCTTTTGCAGTCGTTGCAGCGGTATCGGAAGACGCAGAAGCCGTAACTCCACTCTTTTGCCCGGAACAGCCCCCAAGCAGGACTGCCGCTCCCAACACTGCTGCTATAAAAATTCCTTTTTTCATAATTGCATCCTCCTCTATCTTTTCATGTGCTACCATGGTAGCATACTAAAGCGTTTCTGTAAAGAAGAAATTTGCAATTATAAAATCAGTTTCAAAAAAAGAACATAATGAAAAACAGAATGAGAATTGCGATCGCAGTTCCCGCCAGGAAGACAGGACTTATGCTGCCTCCCTTTCCTCTGGGAGACAGCTCCGGCTCCGCAAGCATTCCCCAGGGACTTAACTCAAGGATTCCCAAGGGAATCCCGCCTAAATCCTCTCTGCCCATAAAGGACAGAAATTCCTTCCAGTCCCGTTCTACGATCCTCTTCCCCTCTTTCCAGTCCTCCCTTGGATCCTTTTTGTCCTTCGTAAAAAAGGATCCGGAATCATCCTTAGTTTCCAGGCATTCCTTATCCTTTAAAAACTGCTGATAGGCATGTCTTATCCCTTTGTTTGCAGTCTCCCGCAGATCCTTGGTGGTCTGATAGAGGTTCATCATATAATAATAGACTTTGTAAGCAGCTCTAGGCTGAAAGAGAGTATTCCTGCCACCCAGCCTTTTCATGGCACCCTCAGACTGCTTAAATGCTTCCTGTATATAGTAATCGATCATTCGGTCAACCGCTTCCCTTAAATCAGCAGCCAGTCCTTTATTGATTCCGGAATAGGCAGCAAAGGTTTGGGATTTAATCGCCATCAAAGCAGCTGCAAACCCATAAAGCTCCTCGCTTCCTCCGGAAAGCCCGGAACCTCTTAATAAATTACCCTTGTGATTTATATATCCAGCAAAACCCTCCGCCGATTCAAGATCAGAAGGAGAATAAACCGTATTTTTTCCCATAGAAGAAATGGAGGCCTTAGCACCAGATGTCTTATTCCCTGGAAAACTGCTCCCATCCAGGGCGGACAGGGGGACCTCCCTTCGCATCCGCCAGGCATACCGGGGATCATTCTTTATCCGTCCCTCCCCGGCAGGCTGATAGATCATCCCTTGTTCTGCTTCATTTCCGGATTCATTTACCGGGATTCTAATGCTGCCCGGATTTAAATCAGCCGTATCTCCGGCATGTTCTTGTTCTTCAAAAACCCTATCCAGCTCCAAGCTGCTTAAAGTATTTCCTGTAACACTGCGGTAAAGCGCAGCTTTTAAAGCCGCCATGGAGCTATGGGACCCGAAACTCCCAAAGAGTATTTTCAGTTCCCCCATGCGCGCCTCCAGCACCTTCATAAAGATATCCGATAAAACATTTTCCAGTGCAGCAAGCTGATCCTCCTGCACTTTTGCCGTGGTATTTTCAAGGATAGCCTGCAGTAGTTCCTTATAAATCACTGCAAGATACTCCAGTTCTTCAGGGAGGGGCTTTAAGTCGGAGGGACTCCACGACAGGATATCCTCCCATGCCAAATCAGCCTCTTCCTTTCCCCACATTTTATCGAGATCAGAAAGCTCATCAGTGCTTAGCTTATAATAGGCGCTTTCATCGGACAGTGCGGCTGTATCTCTGGCAGATCTTGTTTCCCTTCTGTCTTCCCCGCCTTCCTCGCTCTTTTTCTCACGGTTTTCCTCTACGCTCCGGCTCAGTTCTTCCATAAACCGCTCACTGGCCTCAATCCGCCCCTTTAAATCCTCTTCCTCCACGGCCCGTTGAATGTCCACGGCCGCAGGTTCACCTTTTGGAGCCGTAGCAGACGGTTGATCCTGTGCCTTTATCTCCATGTATTCACTCCCTTTTGGTTCTTTTCACATCAATCAGTCTTTTTCATCCTGATAGACGATCCGGCCGCCGCAGATGGTATATTTCACCTTTCCAAACAATCGTTCTCCTGTAAACGGAGAATTAGAAGACTTGGAGGCATATTCTCCTACTGTCCATTCCTCATTAGGGTCGAAAATCACCAGGTCTGCAGCACATTCTTCCTCTATGCACCCAAAATCCAGCCGGTACAGTTTCGAAGGATTGAAACTCATCTTTTTCATCAGCTCCATCATGGTCAGATGTCCGGGGCGGACTAAGTTTGTCACACCAAGTCCCAGCGCAGTTTCAAGCCCGATGATTCCGCTTGGGGCCTGGGTCAGTTCCTTTGCCTTTTCCTCGGCACTGTGGGGTGCGTGATCCGTGGCTATGATATCGATACTTCCATCCTTAAGTCCCTGGATTATGGCCTTGCGATCCTTTTCCGTCCGAAGGGGAGGATTCATTTTCGCCAGGGTCCCATGTTTTAATACCGCGTCCTCTGTGAGAGTGAAATGATGGGGTGTCACCTCCGCATACACATGCGCTCCCAGCTCCTTTGCAAGCCTCACCATCTTAACGGAGGCGGCGGAACTGATATGCTGGATATCTACCGTTGCACCGGTATGAAGGGCGATCATACAGTCCCGGGCAACCAGGCTGTCCTCCGCCAAAGCCGGAGAACCAAAGATTCCAAGCTGTTCGGATACTTTACCGTGGTTAATACCATTATTTATGATAAAGGCGGGATCTTCCTCGTGAAAGCTCAATGGAACGTTAAGCTTCACAGCCCGTTCCATGGCTTCCTTTACCAATTTCTCATCAAGGAGGGGGATTCCGTCATCAGTAAATCCCACTGCCCCATAAGCCTTTAATTCTTCCATATCCGTCAATTCTACGCCAAGAAGTCCCTTTGATACGGCTGCTGCCTGCAGCACATGGATGCCTGTTTTCTTCCCTTCCTTCATCACATACTGAAGGGTTTCTACATTATCCACGGGAGGTCTTGTATTTGCCATACAGACAACCGCCGTAAACCCACCTTTTGCAGCTGCTCTGGCTCCAGTCTGGATATCCTCCTTATAAGTAAGACCAGGATCCCGGAAATGAACATGGACATCAACAAACCCAGGGGCAACAATAAAACCGGAAGCATCGATTACTACATCTTCCTTTGAAGCGGGAAGGGCATCTACTTTAAGCTGTTCTCCCATACCGACAATCTTCCCATCTGCAATACAGATATCCATAGTTCCTTCCACCTGATTCCCAGGGTCTACAACATGAGCATTTTTAATCCATATCATCTTCTATTCCTACCTTTCTCTCTTATCTATCGTCCACTTCCTCCTGTTTCTTTGCAGCAAATGTAAAAAATTTCTGAGGCAGCTCAAAAACAAATACAATACCAAGTACTATAGCGACCGCCACCTTACATGCAAGAAAGCCGGTCCGAACCGCCAGCGTCAGATCATCCGTCACAATATAATAAGCCGTCCAGTATATTCCCGCTCCAGGCACCAGGGGGAAAATACCGGATATTAAAAATATAGTGACAGGACATCGTTCCCTTACGGCAAAAGTCCTGGAAAGAAAAATCACCACAATGGTGGCCGCCAATGCGGCCGATGGAGCCGTCATCCAATTCATGAGTCCCCCGTATACCAGCCAGCCTGCTCCGCCTATTAACCCACAGTATGGATAAAACCTGGCAGGAACCCCAAACAAAAGGGAAAAGGCAACCGTTCCAACAACCGCAGCGGCGGCTTCCATAAACACACTCATAAAAGTACACCTCCTGTAAGCCGGTGGAACAGACTGAAAACCATTCCAACACCCATGGCTATGCAGAAGAATACCAGCAGCGCATCAAGCATCCGGACAGAGCCAGAGATATAATCACCATCTGCAATATCCCGGATGGCATTGGTAAATGCAACCCCCGGAATCAACGGCATGATAGAACCGATGATCATAAAGTTTAAATTCTCTCCAAAATGAAGCAGATAAAGTACCGTGCACAAAAATGTGACCAGAGCTCCTCCACCGATGTTTCCTACGATCTTTGAGAGGTGGGGGCTGCTTAGAAATATCACATATACATAAAGGAGAATCCCGGAGCCAAAGGCCGATAAACTGTCTCTTAGGGTTCCTCCAAACAGATAACAAAAGCAGGCGCTTCCGACGCCGGAGGCGAGGATCTGCATGGTTCTTGGTTTACCCGGCATGACCCGAATCTGATCCAGCCGGTGCTTCACATCACCAGGGCTTAAAAAGTCTTTCTCAATTTCCCTGGATAGCTGGTTTACCGCCGCTACCCGGTCCAAATGGGTTCCGCTCACCGGAATATGCTGGACTTTCGCAAATATTTCTTCTCTCTCATTGCCTGAAGTCGTAAAAATCCCATTGCTGAGAACAAAAGAATTCCCGGACCGTATGCCATAGTGGCAGCAGATCCGGTCCATGGTCTCCTCCACCCGGAAGATCTCCGCCCCGTTTTCCAGTAAAATATGCCCTGCCTGCATGGCGGCCTCTAAAACCTCTCTCTGTTCCTCAGGGGTCAGCTCTCCTGGCTGTTCCTTCTCGTTTTTCATAAAAGCCTGTCTCCTACCCGATTTCAAAGCATTCCCCGTCTTCATGGATCTCAACAATCCGGTCCCGGTAAGATGCAGAAATATCCATATCCTTTAACCTTCCGATCACAGAAAAATCTCCCCAGAAGTGCATGGGAAATGCATGGCTTACCCGGGTCTTTCTCATGAATTCATCAAAACCGAGAGAAAAAGCCTTCTCTTGTCTGGGATCCAGCGGGAGAAAGGCTGCATCTATGTGCATGCCTGACAGCTTATCCACTTCCGCAGAATACTGCTTTGCCATCTGGTCATTCCAGCTGTCCGGTTCCCCTTCCCACCTCCAGTTGTTTAAATCTCCGGCATGGTAGATGACCTTTCCTTCTGCTTTTACAAGGAACGCAACACCTTCGTCGGTGGAGCGGAAGGTCAGGACCTCAGCATCTGCCATTTCTACCGCAGGGACAGGGCCTGTTAAGTTCCCTTCTGAAATAGAAAAGCAGATCTTTTCCCCTGGCTTCATAAATACCACCTCATCGAGAAGCTCTTTGGGCAGCCGCCCCTTAGGGATATCATCCGAAAGGATGTACCTGGTTTTCTCATGCTCCTTTATAAGCTCCAGAATTTTTTCAGAATAATGATCCCCGTGGCGGTGGCTTGCAAAAACAAGCAGGGGCTTTTTGTTATTGATTTTAGGCAGAGAACCCTCTGTATAATCAAACAGCAGAGTTACTGTCTCAAGCTCCGCCAGAAATGCGCTGTGATGGATATAGGTGATTTTCATTGGAAAAGGCCTCCTTCTTATGGCTGTTTGGAAAAATTATATCACAACTGCCATCATTCTGCATAGCAGGGGAACGTAAAAAGAGCGGGGACAATAGTCCCCGCTCCGGAAATTTAGCATTCCTGACCGAATCAGTAATTCTGCCGATTAGTTTGCTGCTTTTGTGGATTCAACTTCTGCTTCTGCAGACTCTGTTTCTACTTCATCTGCTACTGCATCTTCGCTGCTCTCTTCATCAGAAGCCTCGTCTAAGGTAACATCTTCTGTTTCAGATTCTTCTACAACTTCTGTAGACTCATTCTCAGTAGTAACTTCTTCTGTTGTAGCCTCTACAGTTGCCTCAGTAGCTGCTGTAGTTTCAGCAGTCTTTGTGCTTCCACATGCAGAGATAGATGCCATTGTTAATACGGCTACGCCTGTAAGTACCAGTTTTTTTGCTGTTAATTTCATAATTATTCTCCTCCTTGCGATACATAGGTATTATTGTTTTATGTATCTGTTGTGGTTCCATGTTGTCCTATGTCCCTGAAACCGATTCCCAGTTTAGCACCTTGAGAAAATAAAGTCAATGATTCCAATGCGCTTTTTTCCCCAGTCAAAAACAGGCAAAATCTAAAAAATAATTACAACTCGGACCGGATGGGCTCATGATAAATTATGAAATTGTACTCTTGAACTTTTTTTATTTAACTGGTTTCAATTTTGTCCACTCTGAAAACATGACAATAATAGTCCGTATTTAAATAAATATTTTGTTATATTTGACTACTGTTTTCCCGGCAAAACTGGAAAATCAGGTAGTAAGATCAAAACTTTCTCCTATCATCTGTCTGATTTCTTCCACCGGTACAGACCCGTCAAGAAGAATTGTATTCCAATATTTTTTATTTAAATGATATCCCGGAAGTACACCGGAGAATGCATTTCGCCAAAACTCCACCCACTCCGGATCACATTTTAAATTGATGCAGACTATCCCATCCCGTTCATAGATCCAGGCAAACACCTTTTTGTTTTTCCTGTGCCGGATAACAGCTCATTGGTGGTCACGAAAGGGATAATCTTCGTAAGCCTCAGGATAGGTTAAGCAATAAGTAATCAATTCCGCTCTGGTTTTCATCGCAGTCTCTCCCTTCTCTCCCCATGTCCATTGCAGGCCGGTTCATTACCTGCTATACTTATCATATAATTAACGGATAAAATACGGACAAAACGGAGGAATTTTCTATGTTAAAAGAACTGGTTTTAAAATGCCGTACCTGCCGCCGGTTTTATGAGAATGAAGCGGTTTCCACGAGTGACTTAAGGGATCTGGTGGATTTAGCCAGGCATACCGCCTCAGCAGCTAATTCCCAGGCGTTGAAGTTCCGGCTGTGCAACACCCCGGAAGAAAATGCCAAGGTATTCGATACCCTGAGCTGGGCTGGCGCTTTGCCGGATTGGGACGGCCCTGATAAGGGGGAACGCCCGTCTGCCTATATCATCATTCTATGCGATCTGTCCCTTGGGAAAAATAAGCTGTATGATGATGGAATTACTGCCCAGACCATCATGCTCGGAGCTGTGGAAAAGGGATACGGCGGATGTATATTGGGGAATGTTCGGAGAAGTGAGCTGGCAGAAGCACTTTCCATCGATCCTTCCCTGTACTCCATCGATTTAGTCCTTGCCCTTGGAAAGCCCAAAGAAGAAGTGGTCATTGTCCCAATGAAAGAGGACGGGGATACCCGTTATTACCGGGATGAGAATCAGGTACATTACGTTCCTAAAAGAGCCCTTGATGATATGATCATTTAGGAACCCTTAGCCGGCTTACGCTTCCGGCGCCCGCCGGACAGGCGGTGATACGGCATCTGATCCATAGTTTAAAATCTCTGTCCGCATTTGGGGCAATATTCAAAGTCCTCTGTGGTTTCATATCCGCAGTGGGAACATTGCTTCCGGTTCCAGTCTGAAGTCCTGCGGCCGGACTGCACCAGGGTTAAATCCTGCTCGCTAATGTCTACAGACTCCCTATGATTCAGTCTTTTTCCCTTTTCGGAGTTCAGTTCGTAAAGGGTATTACAGCAGGACATTTGAACGTAATAATGTCTGTCCCATTTTATGATGGGGATGAAAAAGATACTGAAATAACTGTAAGTCATAAATACCTGGTATCTGCCATAGCCTCCACACAGGCCGCAGATCACTGTTTTTGTATAATCGAGTATTTTCTTTCCCTGGCTCATGCCACATATAAAAAACATAAGTTCCTCCTGATAATGAATATTGGTTTTGACCTTGAATGTATCATGAATATTTATTTGAATTTTATCATAATTCCAAGTCGCTTACAACTCATATAAAGCCATATGAAAGGCAATCGAATACGAAATTCACGTTAGTTGTTTCGCTCAAAAAGAACGCAAAAGAGAAAGGTGCCGCAAAATGATTGGTTAATTGCCATTTTGCAGCACCTTTCCTATGTTTTTTATATAGCATTCCCAAAGAATGTTCCACGAAATGAGCGAGGGCACTCCAGCATAGTAAGTGATCCGCTCATGCTGCAATGCCCTTAAAATCATCTGTTATCTTCTGTTCCAGCCTCTGAACGGCCAAAAAAAGTAATCAGGTACAACCCGCAAATTCCTACTAGAGCATACACGATTCTTGTAATCCATGTCATGCTGCCGAAAATAAATGACACCAGGTTGAAATTAAAGAAACCTACCAGCCCCCAATTGACTGCGCCTATAATTGCTATAGTCAGAGCTGTGTAACTCAATGCTTTATTTCCCATTGCACTACCTCCTTTTCTTTCTTTATTATGGAGTAGTTTTTTGGTTTTTATACATTATTTTCCTAAACTATCGATCCTGGCTTTTATATCACTCTCTCTGTCCTTGAATAAAAGACGTTCATTATATTGATAATACCGCTCACAATCATATTCTTTTAAAAATTTAACACTGTGATACCCGGTATTTAATTCCGTTATAAATACCACCATTTCCTGCCCGTCTCCAAAAGCGGCTTCCATAAAATCAAAGGCGTGCTCCAGGGATTTTCCTCCCTCTTCCAAAAGCGCCTCATATCTGGCATTTTGTTCCTCAAACATCTCCCGTATCCGGTTCCAAGAATCCTCATTCCCGGTCCCTTCCATTCGGAGTGTATCTTCAAATTGAAGGAGAAGGGCCTCCACATCCCGGCGCAGGTAATCTTCTCTCCTGCTTAAGAGGCCGGCTTTTCTTCTCCTGTCCCAATCACCATTCCACTGGTCCCTTAATCCGGCAAGGCGGGCAACCATAGAAGTATCCTGAACTTCTTCGGATTCCGGACTTATTTTTTTAAGTTCTTCCATCAAAAGGCCGGTTCTGTCCCCCTGATCAGACACAGAGCGGAAGCTCTGACCCAATCTGGATAGCAGCAGGCCGATGACGCTTAGCTTTTCATCAAAAGATGCCCGCTTCAGCCTGTTGCACAGGCTTTCCCTGATGATACCTGATAAAATCTCATCAATTTGGTAATCATCCCGGTACTTATAGTAAAGATCCAGGTAGTTGGTAAAGTCCTTGGAAATTTTAGGAAACTGTATATACTCTCCCACTACATCCCGGTCTACCTTTTTGCCAAGGCGTTCATAAATTTCAATAAATTTTGATAAGTCATCCCAGCCCCTTGGGGTGGCAAAGAATTTTCCGTCAACAGTCGTTTCAATCCGGCAGAAGTATTCGGTCCTGGCATTCAGATAGGAAATAACCGCCGGATGCAGGGCCTGCTCATAGGCATAAGCCTTCCATACCTCGAAATCCGGTTCCACATGAATAAGCTTGATACGGTCTAATGTCACCACATCAAAGTCCCGGACCGACTTGTTATATTCCGGTGGGTTTCCAGCCGTTACGATAACCCAGCCTTCCGGAATCCTGTGGTTTCCAAACGTTTTATACTGGAGAAACTGGAGCATGGTCGGTGCAAGGGTTTCGGACACACAATTGATCTCATCGATAAAAAGGATCCCTTCCTTAAGGCCGCTGCTCTCGATCTTATTGTAAATAGATGCCACGATCTCACTCATGGTATATTCTGTAACCCGGTAAGTGCTCCCTCCATATTCCTTTTCATTTATAAAGGGAAGTCCTACCGCACTTTGGCGGGTATGATGGGTAATTGTATAAGCCACCAGGCCGATCCCGCACTCTCTTGCCACCTGCTCCATGATCTGGGTCTTCCCCACACCCGGAGGACCCATGAGAAACACCGGTCTTTGATGAACCGCAGGTATCTCATAAGCGCCGTATCCATCCTTTAGCAGATAGGCTTCTATCGTATTCTTTATTTCTTCTTTCGCTCGTTTAATATTCATAATAAAATCTCCTGTCAAGTAACTTCAAGATCCTCTTCCGTCAGGATCACCTTCATGGCCCAGCCTGGTACGGAAATGTCCTCATACTGGTCCTCCATAAAAACAAAGGCCGTGTCATAGGGCGGCATTTTCACCGGATATATCCCTTTCCCATCGGTGAAATACAAAAGACCCCGGAGCTTTTTAAAAGCACCTTTGTTTAGAAGACCGTTCACATACTCGAAAGCCGGTCGGAAATCCGTCCCGCCAAATCCGGATAATGTGAAATGCTCCATATAATCTTCCATCTCCTCTTTGCTTGTAATGGTCACATCAGAGCGGATCTCCTCATCACACTGGATAATATGGATATTGATCTTCCGGAAATAGCTTTCCGATTCCCCGAGGACTCCATAGGTTTCCTGAAGAAAATGCCGGACCAGATCTCCGGATACGGACATGGATGTATCAATCACAATCACAAATTCTTCAATTTTGAAAACTTCCTTTGTTTCCTGAGGTTCAATAAGAGGCATATTCCGGTAAAGAGACATGCCGTAAGTATAAAACACGGGGTCAAAGGAATCCGGATCGATTTCTGCCTCCTCCCTTAACACCGCAAACTTTCTTAAAAACTGCTTGTAATTATATTTTTCCCGGTTTTCAATCCTCACCTGTTCCAAAAGGTTTTTTGATGAATCCTCATTTTTTTCTCCGAAGGACTCCATCTCCGTCTGCATCGTTTCCCGGATGTTCTGCCATTTATTCTGCCGCTCCATCTGAACTCCCGGGGGGACCTCCTCCTCCCACCGGTCATGGTTGTCCACGTAGAATTCTGATGCCATCCGTCCATATTGTTCTGCGGACAGATTCATATCCTGAAGCTCTTTATAAATTCCCTCAGCGGTAAATACCTTTCGCTTTTCTGCCAGCCTGCCGTATACCTCTCTGCGGTAAGAAGTCTGATGCCGGTAAACAGGTTTTACATAAAGTCCATCTAAAATAGATTCTATGGTAATATCGCAAGCCAGATCCCAGTATTCCTTTTCCCGTTCCCCTTTGCCATTCAAATGGCAGAACAGGCAGTGGAACAACATATGCAGATAAGCCCGGTTTACAAGGGTCCGGCTTCTCTTATATATGGAAAACAAATGCTCCGGCTGATAAAAGATCACAAACCCATCTGTCCCTACGCCCTGGCCTGTCCAATCAGCCGCAAAACCAAGACTGTTTAAGGCTACATCCAGATACCGGAAGCTTAAATAAAGTTCATTGCGGGCATTGGTCAGGATCTCATGGCCCAGTTCCACCTCTGCCAGTTCATCAAGCTGCCTCTGTTTCACCGGATCGATCATGGTTCCACCCTCTTTCTGTTTTATTCTATATAGAAGGAAGTTCATTTGCCTTCTTTAAACTATATCAGGGAAAACTTCCGTTTCCCTGCTTTAAAACGCTGGCGGCGGAGATTCATAAGGACGCTTAGAATCTCAGGCTTGTCTGCACTTCCCGCCATGTCAACCATTCCGTCAAAGTCCTCCTGATTATGGCCATATTGCCCGGCAAGCCAAAGGAAAAGGGCCGGATCCTTTTCCTCAAGCGCCAGTCTCGCTGCTCCCTTAAAATGCTCCATTAAGTAAGCCTCGTATACTTCCCTATCCTTTTCAAGAAGTTCCACAGGAGTGTAAAGCCTTCCTAAAACCAGAGCTGCGGTCACCCGCTCCGGCTCCTGCACCAGAATGTGAGGAAACAAAGCGTCGTATTTATGAAACTGAAATTCCGTCTGATCAAAGCTATAACGGTACATATGGCCGCAGCCATGCATTTCCCGAAGGATGATTTTGGCTGGCGTATGCTCCACAGACTCCTCAAACATTTCGGGAAACACCAGTCTCGCATTCCCTTTGCCGCTAAAATAGTTTACATAAAGCTCCTGCCGCAATTCCGCAAGCAGTTCCTTCATGCAGGAACGTTCTCCATCGATTATATGAATATCTAAAAACCGGATCCCCGTGCAGCCGGTAAAAAGTCCGGAGCCTACATCAAAGATGGAGCTTGAACACTCCACACGGCTTAACTCATAACAGTTATAGAATGCATAATTTCCTATCTTCCTAATCGTCTCCGGCAGATATATATCTTTTAACCCTTCACAGCTTATCTCCGGCGGAATATCTTTATCTTCTATTTCAATTGGACTGCCTTCTTCATCGCACAAGCGTATCTCATTTCCTGCCAATGAAAGCATTTCGTTTTTCCCCCAACCATCGGAGAATGCATAGGCAGCCAGCTCTGTCACCGGCTGGCCTCCGATATTCTCCGGGATCCGAATGGAACCGTCATATCCCCGACAGCCCAGAACCCGCACATGGTCATTTGCAATCTGATATAAAAACATCTTAAAATCCTCTCCACTAACCGTTTAACACATCAATATAACAGAAAAACGGAAGAAATGCAATGGACTTTTTAAGGTAACAGGTAAAATCATTGTCCATACTTTTTAATAATAAACATCTGCTCCAGCAATAACCAGTTAGCACGGAAAAACTGCATAAGCTGCCAATACCCGGCCCCAGTCAGTCCGAATTCCTTGATCAAGTCAAACTTGGCTTTATAACTTCTCACATCCTCAAACCATACCTCATGTTGGACTCCATATTGCCAATAGCGGAAATATGGGGACATGGCGACTTCGTCGAACTGGATCTCCGCACCATGATCAATGGCAATCTGAATCGCCTCCAGGTTATTTATGGTCCTTGCCCTCGTCACCCCTCTCTCATAGGGCAGCGGCCAGTCATATCCGTAATTAGGGATTCCAAGGCTGATTTTCTCCGTTGGGATGGCTGTCACAGCGTATTCTACTACTTTTCTGACCATGTTGATGGGGGCAACTGCCATGGGAGGACCGAAAGTATATCCCCACTCATAAGTCATAAGAAACACCCGGTTAGCCGCCTCACCCAAAAGTGCGTAATCTACTCCCTCATACAAAAGCCCGGCCTGTGTGGCCGACGTTTTGGGGGCAAGGGCAACCGTAACCTGATAACCGAACCGGTTCATAATCTGGGTCGTCAGTCTTACAAAGTCCGCATAGGCCACCCGGTCCTCCGCCATAATGTACTCAAAGTCGAAATCCAGGCCTCCAAATCCCTTTTCCAGCATCTTAAGACCCAGATTCCAGATCAGCCGCTGCTGGACCTCCATATTATGTACAGCCTCAGATACCAGATTGTTGTTAAAATGCCCGTCAGGGCCAAGAGGAGTAAGGGTCAAAATCGGGCGCACTCCAAGCTGCCACGCCCGCTCAATCATCCAGTCATCCGGGCTCATGGGCGGAACCAGCTCTCCCTCCATGGTAAATCCATAAGAGAAAACATAAAGATCCGTCAGAAATGGAAGGGTATTTTCCAGATTATCCGGAGTGATGATCGGGTATGCATAACCAAACACATAAAGAGGCATCCTTTCATCCGAAGGGTTTTCTCTAATATAAAGTGCCTGGCCTACAGCCAGGCGGTATGGATAACCAATCTGGTTATCAAATATAAGGCTTTGTACCGGAATGCCCTGGGATTCGGCAATGGTGTCCACACTGTCTCCCCGCTTTACCACATATATACTCATAACAGCATCCTTTTACCAGAATTGGTAAAGCATATGATGATAAAATCCGTAACATGACAGAAACAGACATCTTTACAGGCTTCTTTAGAAAAAAGTAATGTGCTTTTTTGCAGCCTTCGTTGTATAATATTGAAAAAGGAGGTTTTCGTATGCAGAATATTTTAGTATGTGATGATGACAAACAAATCGTGGAAGCTATTGATATATATTTAACAGGAGAAGGGTTTCATGTAATTAAAGCCTATGATGGTTATGATGCACTAAAGCTTCTGGAAGAAAACGAAGTGGATTTAATGATTCTGGATGTAATGATGCCGGGTCTTGACGGAATCCGGACCACTTTAAAGGTTCGTGAGACAAGCAGCATCCCAATCATCATTCTCTCTGCCAAATCTGAGGATACAGATAAGATCCTGGGACTAAACATCGGAGCAGACGATTACATTACCAAGCCCTTTAATCCGTTGGAGCTGGTGGCCAGAGTAAAATCCCAGCTGCGCCGTTATACCCAGCTTGGCAATATGAACCAGCAGCCAGCCGGTCAGGTGTATAAATGCGGAGGCCTGGCCATCAATGATGATAACAAGGAAGTTGCCGTAGAGGGAGAACTAATCAAGCTGACTCCCATTGAGTATAACATCCTGCTGCTTTTGGTAAAGAATGCAGGAAAAGTATTCTCCATTGACGAAATCTATGAGCAGATCTGGAACGAAGAAGCGATCGGCGCAGATAATACGGTGGCCGTACACATCCGGCACATCCGGGAAAAGATCGAAATCAATCCAAGAGAACCTCGCTATCTAAAGGTGGTATGGGGCGTAGGTTATAAGATTGAGAAACAATAGGAGCGTTTATGAAAAAAAGAAAAGATTTTGCAGCCCTTATGCATATGCTCTTCTCCCTTCTTGTCGTCTTCGGGGTTACCATCATGTACAGCAATTCCCATTATGGGGAGGGAATCCACTGGATCAACCATGAAACATATGAAGACACGCCTGAGTTTACCCGTCAGCTTAAGTCTGATATTGATGATATTTTTAATTATGTAAAATATAAAGAAGTGTTTGAGACCAACGGAAAGCTTGACTATTCAAAACCCATTGTCCGGGTCATGGAAGGACCAGGGACCACAGTGGAATATACGGTGGATGAGATGATCCGGAGGGCCAAATCCCTGGGCTATTATCTGAATGAACAGTTTAAAGTGAGCGGAGGACAGCCGGCCGCGGATGGTTCCGATTCGTATGTACGGGTAGATTACCGGGCTTATGAACCGGATTTTAAGGTCACGGAACCTGGAGAAGCATTTCTCACCATGGACCAGCTGGCCTATGAGGTTCTGACCCACCTGGGCAACTACTATTCTTTTTATTACCGCTTTATCCAAAACCCCAGCAACTTAAAATTCGAGGTCCTCTATCAGAACACGGCTGAAGATTATAAGCTATACAGCAACGTTTCCGGCAAGACCGTCAATGACTTTAAGGCAATGGGAAGGTATCTTTATGTAACGGGAGAAGCGCTTTATGTGGACTCCAACTTAACCACGGTTCCAAAGAATGTTTCTTCCCAGCTGGAAAAGATGAATCCCTATAACAACGGCAATTATCATATGACCATAGCCGTGAATACTTCCTATCCCTATGGAGATGCTTACGCACGGGCCGCTGCTTCTTATGACCGAATGCGCTTGTTATTCATCACCGGAATGATCAGCCTGTGTCTTGGAATCCTGGGTTGTATAGCGACCCTTTACTCTCTGGTGAGCCTGACCGGTCAGCCGGACAGAGATCAGAGCAACGGTACCTTGAACCGGATTGACCGGCTCCCTGCTGAAAGCTGTATCCTACTGTATTTCATGGCTGCCGTTCTCACCCTGTTTCTTGCAAACCGGCTGGCATTTAAGATCATTCACCTCTTCTTTGCCGTCGACCAATGGGAGTATGGAGAGCTGGCCCTTCGGGTTCTCATCTATTATGCAGCTGGACTGTCCGCCACCTTAAGCCTGTTAAAACGTTATAAGGCAGGAAATCTTTGGACTGGAAGCATTATGTACCGGGGACTTAAAAATTTGTCCCTGTATTTTAAAAACCGGCGTTTTACCACGCGGATTATGTTTTCCTATTCCTTGTTCTTAATCTTTAACGTTGCCATGACAATGGCTTTTGCCTTCCTTTTATTTACCTATAACAGCTTAGAGTCCCGGATTCTTATGGGGATAGTTGCTCTGTTGTTTTTCTGTCTGGATTTCTGGATCTTCCACCAGATGTACAAAAATGCGTGGGAAACTGATCAGATCAATGAGGCGCTTTTAACTATTTCCAGAGGTGATACCACATATAAGATCGATACTCTGAAATTTAACGGAAAAGAGCGGGAATTAGCGGAACACATCAATCACATCAGCACCGGACTTGAAACAGCACTCCAAGAAAAGGTGCGAAGTGAGCGCTTAAAGGCGGACTTAATCACCAATGTATCTCATGATATTAAGACTCCCCTGACATCCATTATAAATTATGTGGACCTTATAAAAAGGGAAAAGATTCAGGACCCGAAAATTCAGGGATACTTAGAAGTCCTGGAACAGAAGTCCCAGCGATTAAAGACTTTGACCGAAGATTTAGTGGAGGCTTCAAAGGCAAGTTCCGGAAATTTGAAGCTGGATATCACCAGCATTGATTTCGTGGAGCTCATTCACCAGACTAACGGAGAATTTGAAGAAAAGTTTGCCCTCAGGCACCTGGAACTGGTATCCACCCTGCCGGCCGAATCCATCCTGATTGAGGCGGACGGCAGGTATTTGTGGAGAGTGCTTGAGAATCTTTATAACAATGCATTCAAGTATGCCATGGAACAAAGCCGGGTATACGTAGACATTACAGAAGAAGGGGATATGGCAGTTTTCACTATGAAGAATATATCCCAAAACCCACTAAACATCCACGCGGACGAGCTGACGGAACGCTTTGTCCGGGGAGATGTTGCCCGAACTACGGAAGGAAGCGGACTGGGAATCTCCATCGCTAAAAGCCTGGCCGAGCTTCAGGGCGGAGAATTAAGGCTTTACATTGACGGAGATCTATTTAAAGCAGGCGTAGCCTTCCCCATCAAGAAATAAGCTGTATCCTCTCCCACTTTCCCGTCAGATAACGGATGAATGATATAATATAATTGGCCGTCCAGCCCATTGGAACCGCAAACCATACGGCCTGGACGCCAATAATAGGAGCGAACACTGCCGCTACCGATACCCGGATCGCCAGATTAACCAGGTTGGCGACAGTAAATACCGCCACATCTCCTGCACCGCGCAAAAGCCCGTCTGTGGTCGCCTTACAGCCTATGCAGATATAGAAAAAGGAAATGAACCGGACATAACTCATGCCTGTCTGAAACGCTGTATCCGCACTTCCTTCATTTAGAAAGCTTCGTATAAACAAGTCTCCCCAGGTCTCCATAATCACACAGATAATAACCGCAAAAACCCCTGCCATGAGATAACAGTAACGGTATCCCACTTTTACCCGGTCTTTCTTTCCAGCGCCAATGTTCTGTGCGGTGTAGGTGGACATGGCATTTCCCAGTGCAAGCATGGGAACAATACAGATGGATTCGATTCTGGTTCCTGCCGCAAAGCCCGCCATGACTGCAGATCCAAACCCATTGACAACGGACTGCACAAGAAGCATTCCGATATGGACGATGGATTGCTGAAGAGTGGAGGGAATGGCGACGCGCATCATATGGAGCATCATATTCCAGTCATAAAGCCGAAACGGCTCTGTTGTCTCATACTCCTTTAACCGTTTTATCAAAATAAGAAAGGACAGGACTGCGGAAAGCCCCTGGGCTATCAAAGTGGCAATGGCCACTCCGGCCACCCCCATGAAAAACTGAGTCACAAACAACAGATCCAGCACTACATTTAAAAGAGAAGAAAAGACAAGAAGATATAAGGGAGTCTTGGAATCCCCCAGGGCTTGAAAAACAGAAGCCTGTACATTATACATAAATAAGAAGGGCAGCCCTATAAAATAAATCCCCAGATACACCGAAGCATCATAAAATACATTCTCTGGGGTATTCATGAAGCTTAAAATCCGATGATTGAAAAGAAGTCCGAGACCGCCTAATATCACTCCTATGGATAAAAAATTGATAAGAGTGGTGGATATGGCGGTTTTCATGTTTCCAGTCTGCTTTGCTCCTAAAAACTGGGACACCACCACCGAACTTCCGATCCCGCCTCCTACCGCAATGGCGATAAAAACGTTTGTAATAGAATAAGAAGCACCAACTGATGCCAGGGCCTCTTCTCCCACAAACCGTCCAACTACGACAGAGTCTATGATGTTATAAAACTGTTGAAATAAATTCCCAAGAATCATGGGAAGGGCAAAGAACAAAAGGGCCCTCCCCGGTGAATCTGTTACCATATTAATTGCTTTTTTCTGCGTTTTCATACTCATTATTCTGAACCATTCCTATCCAAATATACGCCAGCCGCAGATAAAGTTGCTCTTCCACCAGGAGCTTAAGGAACGTTCCACTACCTTTCCGTTACTGGAAGAAGCATCGATAACTTTTCCGCCTCCGGCTACGATTCCCACATGTCCGCTTACGACGATGATATCACCTGCCTGCAGGTTTCCAAAGCTGGTGATCTTTGTATATTTACCTACGTTCCTCCAACCGGAAGAGGTTAGATAACTCTGTCTGACGCCAGCCTGGTTGAGAGACCAGTAAACAAATCCCGAACAGTCAAAGGACTCTGATCCCTTGGCTCCCCATACATAGGGACGCCCTAGCTTTGATCTGGCAATGGAAAGCAATCCGCTTACACCGGAGCCTCCCTTAACGGTACCACCCTTGGATGAACCGCCTGAGGAACCGGAAGAGCCTGCAGATTTTATACCGCTTCCTGTAAGCTTACTCATGGTAAGCTGTCCCACAGAACCATCCACTTTCAAACCATTGTTGCTCTGGAAATCCTTAACCGCCTTTTCCGTCACCTCACCGTAATATCCTGTTACATTAGCGGAAGCTAAGTACCCGTATTTATTTAACAGCTGCTGAATCCTGGTAACCGATTCTCCCTGTTCACCCAAAGTCAAGCCGTTAGGCTGCGCCCCAGCGCTCATTAAGGTTATCCGGGTGGATGGCCCTAAATACCCATCCACAACCAAGTCATTCCTTGACTGGAACTGTTTCACCGCTGTCACCGTATCATCTCCGTAAGCTCCGTCCGGAGTGGTTGTTAAATACCCCAACTCCTTAAGACGTTGCTGACTGGATAAAACCAAATCGCTTTTTTCTCCATAAGCCAGGAAGTTCGGTTTGATCTCTTCACTGTAAAGTAAGTTTATGGTCTGACGCCCAACTTTTCCATCTATGTTTAAGCCGTTGACTTCCTGAAGCTTCATAACCGCTGCCTCTGTTTCATCCCCAAAGCTGCCGGATACCTGACCCGCACTGGCTAGATACCCCAGTTCATAAAGACGGTTCTGAATCCGTGATATGTCATCGCCCTCCACACCCTTTGATACAGCATAATATTTGGCAGATGGTGACATAATGGCATTTAACGTCTCAGGCCCTACAATTCCATCCTGAACCAGGCCATTTTGACGCTGGAAGGTCTTGACCGCAGCCTCCGTAACGTTACCAAAGTAATGTGTGGGCTCATCGTTATCCATAAAGCCTAAATTCATCAAACGCTCCTGAAGACTGGCCACCACCGGATGCTCCACCCCGTTCCGTAAATACTCCGGGATAGGATTTTCCTTTTGTTCCGGCACCATAAGAAGCCTTGGCATTAAATCTCCTCCTGGAGTAAGTGCATCAATAGGCTGCAGTTCGTTTTTTCGCTCCGTTGCTATGGCAATGGATGGCGTTGCATCCTTTCCAGGTCCTTTGACTGCTTCTGTTTTATTGCAGCCTGCTAATAAAGAAGCCGTTGCTGCTGCCAGAAATACAGTATAGGCAGAACGCCTTTTCCATCTTATTTTTATATTCATAAATCAAATTCCTTTCCTATTTGTTGCCCACGCTCTTTGGGCATAAAGGGATACCCGAAGGGTGTTTCCTATTTGTTGCCCACGTTCTTTGGGCATAAAGGTGTGCTTACTATGTAAAATTAGGTCTATTTTAGCATAAAACTGTCGGAAATGGAAAGGGAATTTATCTCATTGCGCCGAAACAGAGGTTATGGTATAGTTAAAGCAATGAAAACACAGTCAAAACCTTTGACTTTAAATAGAAAAGGAGTGATTATTATGACGCCTGTTTTGTGGGCTGCCGGCGGTACCGGCTTTACATTTCTAATGACAACCCTGGGGGCCTCGGTTGTATTCTTCTTCCGTAAGGAGGTAAACCAGTCTATCCAGAGGATCTTCCTTGGCTTTGCTGCCGGCGTTATGATCGCAGCCTCGGTATGGTCGCTTCTCATTCCGGCCATCGAAGAGGCCGAGGCAAGCGGGACTCCGGGCTGGATACCTGCTGCCGGAGGATTTATTTTAGGAATACTTTTTCTCATAGTATTGGATACTCTTCTTCCTCACCTTCATCCCGACTTAAATGGTAGTGCAGAAAATGAAGCGGAAGGAATCTCATCCACGTGGAAACGTACTACCTTGCTTGTCATGGCTGTGACACTTCATAACATTCCGGAGGGTATGGCCGTTGGACTGGCCTTCGCCCTAGCCGCACAGCATGGAGGTGATCCAACTCTTTATACTGCTGCTATGGCACTTGCGATTGGAATCGGCATCCAAAACTTCCCGGAAGGCGCTGCCATTTCCCTGCCCTTAAGGCAGGAAGGTCTTTCCACGGGAAAAGCATTTTTCCGGGGCAGCATGTCCGGTATTGTAGAGCCTATATTCGGAATCCTTACTGTGCTCGTGGCAGGCAGCATCCAGCCGCTCATGCCCTGGCTTCTGTCCTTTGCGGCCGGCGCCATGATGTACGTGGTGGTGGAAGAGCTGATTCCCGAGGCGCATTTAGGGGAACATTCCAATATTGGAACCCTTGGCGTTATGGTGGGATTTCTGATCATGATGATTTTAGACGTAGCTTTAGGATAAGAAAAAAGGATATCCAGGAGGTAGATTTCTTCCTCCCGGGTATCCTTTTTTTTATCATCATTTCCTGTCAAAGCCCAAATTTGTGTTTTGTACGCAGCCTGGCCAGCGACCTGGCCATAGAAGCCTCAAAATGAGAATGCTCCTGAAGGCTTTTACTCTGCCTTAGCTGCTCAGCCGCTCTTTCCATAGCTTCCTCTGCACGGCGTTCGTCAATTTCTTCCGGATGCTCGGCAGTATCAACAAGAAGTGTCACACGGTTGTTGATGATCTGGATAAAACCATTTCCTACAACAGCATGAATCCATTGATCATTTTCATCCAACAAACGCATTTCCCCTATGGATACTGCAATGACCATATCCTCATGATGGGGAAGAATTGCCTTTTCTCCATCTGCAAGAGGAATCACAAGTTCCTGGCACGAGCCTTTGTAAAACACCTTATCACTGGCAAGAACCTGAAGGAAAAATGTATTTTTACTCACAGGCAGCACCTCCAAGCTAAGCCTCTAATGTCCTGGCCTTTTCAATCACCTCGTCAATGGTTCCCACATTAAAGAATGCAGCCTCCGGATACTGATCCATATCTCCATCCACAATTGCCTTGAAGCCCCGGACTGTTTCCTTAAGAGGAACATATTTACCTGAAACTCCGGTAAAGTTCTCAGCCACAGAGAATGGCTGAGATAAGAATTTCTGGATCTTTCTTGCCCGGTAAACCGTGATCTTATCGTCATCTCCCAATTCTTCCATACCTAAGATAGCGATAATATCCTGAAGTTCCTTATATTTCTGAAGCAATTCCTGTACCTTACGGGCCACCTCATAATGCTCTTCCCCAACTACATCCGGTTCCAAGATACGGGAGTTTGAGGCAAGGGGGTCTACCGCCGGATAAATACCTTGTTCTACGATCTTTCTGGATAGTACGGTAGTAGCATCCAAATGAGCAAACGTAGCTGCAGGTGCCGGATCCGTCAAGTCATCAGCAGGCACGTATACTGCCTGTACAGAGGTTACAGAACCATTTTTCGTGGAAGTAATTCTC
>Ga0213825_1000752_pt1 | contig 23383 bp, 10 predicted proteins | sample MC6MC0900MG_FD_179896 | JGI IMG/M metagenome (GOLD analysis project Ga0213825, IMG submission 179896) | Enriched soil aggregate microbial communities from Iowa State University, Ames, United States - MC6-MC0900-MG | ecosystem: Environmental > Terrestrial > Soil > Unclassified | place: USA: Iowa... | reverse complement strand
AAAGACCGTCCGATCGGTTATAAAAGTTCAAACTTAGTAAACGTTACTAGCAGCAGTCAGTTAATTTCCAAAAACTTTGAGATCCTAAGAAAAGAATTGATTGATCAAGGCCTGATTCAGGAGGCATCACTCACTTCGAATTTCGTAAATAAGCTCACTTTAACTGGCGGTGGTTTTAGCTGGCAAGGGAATGAAACAAAGGAAGGATCCATTATGGGCATTTTCACCGTAGATGAAAACTTTGCCAAAACCGTCCAATGGGATTTTTTGAAGGGAAGAAATTTCTCCAAGGATTTCAAGACAGATTCCACGGGAGTAATCATCAATGAAGCAGCGGCCAAATTTATGGGGGTTACAGATCTGACAAGCAAGCAGCTTTCTCGGAGTGGAGTCCACTATACCATTATCGGTATTATAGAGAATACCTTATCCGAATCCCCGTTCCAATCCATTACACCTACAGCCTATTTTCTTGATTTTCTACCAAAAAATAAAATAACACTCAGACTGAATGAACAGCAAGATATCAGTCAGACGATGAAAGCAATCGCACAACAATTCAATCGCTTTGATCCAGATCTCATCTTTGATTATGCATTCACAGATAAAGAATACGCCAAGCAATTTGAGCAAATGGAAATGATCAAAAGCCTGACAAGCATTTTTACGGGGCTCGCCATACTGATTTCCTGTCTTGGACTATATGCTTTGGTCGCATTTCTAACCGAGCAACGTGAAAAAGAAATTGGTATCCGTAAGGTTCTTGGCGCATCAGAAGTTGGTTTATGGAAATTGTTATGCACCGAATACATCTGGTTGACATTGATCGGATTTCTCGTTGCTGCCCCCTTGGCTTATCTACTAATGGAATCTTGGCTTGAAAATTATGTCTATCGTATATCAATTACCTGGGCTGTATTTGCGGTTACAGGCTTAACAGCCTTAGTCATTACCTTGTTGACAGTTAGTTATCAAGCGATCAAAGCAACCTGGGCAAACCCCGTGAAAACATTAAGAAGCGAATAAGACCAATTTGTTCGGGGACGGACACCAAACTGTCCGTTTCCGAACATTTAGGTTTTAAAAAACCAGAACAAAACCCTGAAAATAAAAACATTACATTTATGGCAAACGAATTGAATTAACCATTTTCTATTGTGCACGACCATGAATACAGCTATCCATTTGGATAAATGGATTATGGACTAGTAAATTATGAAAAATTCAAAATATCAATTCGATGATCAAGAATTACCTTAAAATTGCATGGCGAAACTTGTGGAAAAGCAAAGGCTACTCTGCAATCAACATCATTGGGCTTTCCATTGGTATGGCTTCTGTACTGATTATTGGCATATGGGTGCAAAACCAGTTGCAATTCGATAATTTTTATAGCAATAAAGATCGCCTGTATAAACTTTGGAATAAATATCACAATGATGAGGGAAAAGTAAGCATGAATGAAATTACTTCTGGACAAGCAGCGCTTACTCTTGTAGAAGACTATCCAGAAGTCGAATATGTTGCACGTGTGTATTGGAGTACCACTAGGCTGATATCATTTGATGACAAAAAAATCAAATCCAAAGGAAATGAAGTCGATCCAGATTTTATTCGGATGTTTGATTTCAAACTCCTTAAGGGAAATAGTGAGCAAGCTTTACAACAAATAAAAAATATTATTCTTACAGAAAGCTTGGCTAAAAGCATATTTGGTGATATCGATCCATTGAATAAAACCATCATACTTGATAACAAGGAGCCTTATCAGGTTTCTGCTGTTATGCAGGATCTTCCAAATAATACAAGTTTTGATTTCACCTACCTGATCCCTTTAGCCGATGCTAGCAAATATTCACCAAATTGGAATACAATTACATTCTCAAGCTATGTGCAGTTAAAATCGGGAACCAATATTGAGGCTTTCAATAATAAGCTCATCGATATTATCAAGAAAAAGACCAACGGCGAATTGGGAGGATCGCTATTTCTGTATCCAATGTCCAAAATGCATCTGTATTCAAAATTTGAACAAGGTATTCCAGTTGGGGGAAAGATTGATCAGGTTAAACTGGTTGCAGGAATTGGTCTATTAATATTATTGATTGCCTGCATTAATTTTATTAATCTTAGTACCGCCCGCAGCCAAAAAAGAGCAAAGGAAGTTGCTGTACGAAAAGTTGTAGGAGCTAGACGTCTCAATTTAATTGTCCAATTTCTTACAGAATCAGTCCTGCTAGCATTTATATCAGGCTTAAGCGCGATAGTATTGACTAAGCTTACGCTCCCGTTATTTAATAAGATTTTAGATAGACCGTTAGCCTTTTCGTTTTCAGATACAACAATATGGCTGTCGTTGATAGGCTTTATCCTCATAACGGGACTATTGGCTGGATTATATCCGGCATTTGTACTGTCCGCTTTCAAACCCATTAAATCATTAAAAATATTTGCGCGGTCAAAAAAGTTTTCATTGAGTTTTCGGGAATTATTGGTTGTTTTTCAATTTAGCATAGCTGTTATACTGATAATTGCTACCATTGTCGTCAGGCGGCAAATAGAATATGCCGGACAACGAGACGTTGGCTATAATAACTCTCAATTGCTCGAAATCGGAATGGAAGGTGATTTAGGAAAAAACTATGAGGCGATCAGATCAGAATTGATCAATAATGGAGTGGCTGTAGCAGTCACAAGGATAGGATTATCCATCACTGGTAGTTCTGGAAATTCCTGGGGTGGTTTTTCCTGGGCAGGAGCTACTCCTGAGCAAGAGAAAAAAATGGGATTTGATCTGGGAAGAGCGGAAAGTGACTTTGTCAAAACACTCGGATTAAAGCTCATAGCAGGACGTGATATCGATTATTCGAGATTAGCCGCAGATAGTACCGCTGCACTGCTTAATGAAGCTGCCGTCAAAGAAATGAAGTTGAAAAATCCAATCGGAAGTTATCTCAAATGGGGAGACAGAAACTATACCATTGTGGGCGTAATAAACGACTATATCAGCGGCTCTCCTTATAATCCGGTAAAGCCCATGCTTATATACGCCAATAAGACAGCACTATTTAATCTGGTTATCCGTACAAATCCCAACGCTTCGATGAGCGACCAGCTCAAAAAAATCGAACAAATTATTAAAAAATTCAATCCCGCGTATCCCTTCGAGTATCAATTTGTCGATCAAAAATTTGCCACGAAATTCAAAGACCAACAACAAACAGCCCAGCTCGCTTTCATCTTTTCGGGGCTAGCGATCTTTATTTCCTGTCTGGGTTTATTTGGATTAGCATCATATATCGCCGAGCTGAGAACCAAAGAAATTGGTATTCGTAAAGTACTGGGCGCCTCAGTAAGCGGAATTACGGCGATGCTATCCAAAGATTTTGTCAAGCTTGTTATTATTTCTATTCTAATTGCTTCACCTATTGCATGGTGGGCAATGAATAAATGGCTGCAGGATTTCTCTTATCGAATCGAAATACAGTGGTGGATTTTTGCATTAGCAGGCTTAGCAGCCTTGGCTGTCGCCTTCGTGACGGTAAGTTCGCAAGCAATTAGAGCAGCAAATCACAATCCGGTGAAAACATTAAGGGACGAATAATTATCCGTTATTATATTTAGCAGAAACAACATGATCAAGACATACATCAAAATCGCGTGGCGGAATTTGTTAAAGAACAAAGCTTTTTCGGCAATTAATATTCTCGGTCTGGCTATTGGTATGGCAGGTGCTTTACTTATCGCACTGTGGTTACAGAACATGTTAGGCATGGATCGATTCCATGAGAAAAGTGACCGACTTTATATTATTAGTAATAGAGACATTTATCAAGGCGAATTACAAGCCTGGACAAATACACCTAAAATAATGGGACCTACACTGAAAAGTGATTTCCCTGAAATCGAAAGTTTTACGCGTATCGAGCAAGATGATAAATTTCTAACAAGCTACGGTGATAAAAATTTAGTTTCAAGCGCCAGCTTTGTCGATCCCGGCTTTTTCAATATGTTCAGCTATCCATTACTTAAAGGGAATAAAACCAATCTACTTAAAGATGCGAATTCAGTTGTCATTACGGAGCAATATGCGAAGGCTCTTTTTGGTGACAATGATCCAATAGGAAAAACGATCAAAATAGAATCAAAATATTTGGTAACCGTCCAAGCGATCGTAAAAGATCCTTCCAGCTACAGCAGCTTACAGTTTGATTATCTGCTTTCGTGGGATTTAGCTAAGAAAATGGGTTATGTAGATAAAAATTGGTCTAACAATTCAACATATACATATGTATTATTACGGGAAGGGATAACATTGGAAAACTTCAATGCAAAAATCAGACTTTTCAGCCAAAACCATATCAATGTAGGTGACAATGAAATTAAGTCTACAAACGAAATATTTGCTTTTCCTTACAAAGATACCTATTTGTATGATAGAAGCGAGCAGGGAGAATACACGTCTGGTCGTATACAATTAGTCCGTTTGTTTACCTGGATTGGCGCTTTTATTTTGCTTGTTGCCTGTATTAATTTCATGAATCTCAGTACAGCTCGCTCCGAAAGAAGAGCCAAAGAAGTTGGCGTACGCAAAGTAATCGGTGCTCAACGAAAAAGCCTTATCCTACAATTTATTGTCGAAAGTATCCTAATAGGTATTGCCGCAATGGCACTTGCACTTGTATTTATTGTATTGGTGCTCCCCGCTTTTAACAATTTAGTTGAAAAAAATCTCACGATCTCCATCCTGTCCGGTAATACCTGGTTGTTCTTAATGGGTTTCACTCTTTTGACTGGAATATTGGCAGGAAGTTATCCCGCATTTTTTTTATCCTCATTTAAACCTTTGAAAACACTAAAAGGAAAATTGAATACTTACGATAAGGGGATTAGTATACGCTCCATTTTAGTTATTGTCCAATTTAGTCTTGCTATTATTCTAATCGTTGCTACAATCATTGTTTATCAACAAATCCAGCACACAAAAAATCGAGATAGAGGGTATAATGATAATGGATTGCTAGCGACCAAATTTTCAGGAACACTGGAAAAAAACTATCTGAGTCTCAAGAATGAATTATTAACTAGCAACGCTGTCATTGCAGTATCTAAAAACATGTCCCCTGTGACAAATCGCTATAGTAATGGTTGGGGATTTAGCTGGCCAGGAAGTACTGAAACTGATAAAAAATTCTCTTTCGACCGTTTTAGTACCGATGCCGATGCGATTAAAAACTTAGGTTTTAAACTCATAGCCGGACGGGATATTGATGCGTATAAATACAAGACAGATAGCGCAGCGATATTACTTACAGAGTCTGCCGTAAGGAAAATGCGTTTGACGAATCCAGTTGGCCAAACGGTCAATGGAGATGGTAGAGATTGGACAGTCGTGGGAATAATCAAAGATTTCGTCATAGAGTCTCCTTTTCAGGAAAGTTATCCTATGATCATTCTAGGTCCGCACGCTTGGTTTACCACGATTCATTATCGTTTGAATACGAATCGCGGCATCGCAGAAAATTTGAAAACAATAGAATCAATCTTTAAAAAATTCAATCCGGATTATCCTTTTGAATACCAGTTTATCGACAAAACTTATGAGCAGAAATTTAAAGAAACAAAAGCAATCGGCACGCTTTCTATGGTATTCGCGGGATTGACCATCTTTATTTCCTGTCTCGGTCTTCTCGCATTGATCGCATATATGGCCGAAACTCGAATGAAAGAAATTGCGGTACGCAAAGTCCTCGGCGCAAGTGTTGCACAAGTAACCTCTTTGCTGTCCGTGGACTTTATTAAATTGGTGATAATTGCTATTCTGATTGCTTCACCAATAGCCTGGTGGGCCATGGACAAATGGTTGCAGGATTACAGTTACCGTATCCAGATCCAATGGCATTACTTTGTTATTGCAGGATTAATGGCGATATTAATCAGCATGGTAACCATAAGTTATCAAGCCATTAAAGCAGCGCTTAGCAATCCGGTGGATAGTTTAAGGGACGAATAATCTATTGTATAACACACTCATTTTTACCAATCGTTTTAACCATAGAGAAGATAATGAATACGTTAAAATTAGCCTTTCGTAGCATAATTAAAAACAAACAATACACTTGGATAAACGTGCTGGGTTTAAGTATTGGATTCAGCTTATGTCTTCTCGTATTTGCGGTGGTCATCGAAGAAAATTCCTACGATAAAAGCTGGAAGAATGCAGACAACCTCTACCGCATCGTTACTATTGACTCAACAGCAGGGCTTGAAAATCAAATGCCGAATACATTTGCTAATTTAAGCACCGAACTCAAACAGATATTTCCAGAGATTCATAATGAAAGTTATATCGACTCCAGAGATATCTACTTAAAAGTAGGCACAAATTCTTCACAACCAATTGCCATCCCTGCCGTGAACGCGGAAATAAATATATTGGACATGTTAGGGATTAAGATTCTTGAAGGTACGCCCAATCAACTCATTCAAGGAAAAACAAATCTGCTTATCGACAAAGAATTCAAAGAGAAGTACTTCAAAGGAGAAAATGCTATCGGAAAAGTCATTCAAAGTGCGGATCCATATGCTAATAAAACATACGATTATGTCATTACTGGTGTTATGGATAAGCTGCCCTACAATTCCACCTTCAGAGCTTCTGTGATAACCTTACTTCCCAAAATATCAATGGAATTAAGCCGAGATGGATCAGGGTACTATAGACAACAGTTTTTACAATTGGCCCCAGGTACATCAAAAATAAACCTCGAGAAGAAAATAAATCGTTGGTATAGCGATTTTCTCAACCCTGAAGTAAAAAAAGCAATCTCCTTTCGATTGCAACCCATTCATGATATATACATGGAACCATTGGCATCCAGCGAAATCAGCGGTAATCCAAAAACAACACATATTTTTATTGGAGTGGCTATTCTAGTATTTATCATTTCCTGCATCAATTTCATTAATATCTATGCCGTAAGAACAATAAAAAAAATAAAAAACCTCAATATTCACAAAGTACTTGGTGCTAGTCGAGCTCAGATTATCAGACGATTACTGTTAGAAACAATATTGATATTTTTTGCTTCTGCACTATGTAGTGTGTTTCTTTTTAAAATGGGCTTATCTAAACTTGAGCAGTATCTAGGCTATGATCTTGCCTATGTCAGGTCCGTGCAACTGTCCTTACTATCGTCGTTTCTTATTGTATCCATCTTCCTTGGGCTGGTGGTCGGATTTTATCCTGCATGGTTGATCTCACGAATTAAAAGTTCAGATGCGTTGAAAAACAAATTATCAAGAATTCCCAAGGCTGAAACCTTTATCAAAAAGATGCTGATTACCATACAGTTTAGTATTTCCATTGTTGTCATCATAGGATTGATTACCATCAAATCACAACTGGGCTATATGCAATCATCTCCCTTAGGAATAGAAGTCGGAAATGTATTGAATGTAGAGTATTTTAATACAGGTACAAAGAGTACAGCAGTAAAAGATAAGCTTAGTGGACTTGTTGATGTCGATGAAGTCAGCATCGCTGCGTGGACGCCTAGTGCAGGATCAGGTTATATGGCAAAAACAATCGTAGACAAAGACAATCCTGAAAAAAATATCCAAGTGAGTTTCATTGGCGGTGATTCTGATCTGTCCAAGACTTTGGGAATCCAGCTGATTAAAGGACGATTATTGACTCCTAAAGATTATGCTGCAGTAGTAAAAGGGAAAGAAGATAATGATGATGTCAACAATGCGCTTGTAACGGAAAGTACCGCTAAAAAATTGGGTATAGACAAACTCGACGTACTTCACAAAGATATTCAAATTATTCCAGTAGGTATTATTAAAGATTTCCATAGTGAGTCTTTCCAGAAAAAAATGGTACCAACAGTAATCTTAGCCAAAGAGTTTTCTAGCTACGGTAATATCTTAATCAAGTTAAGAAAAGGATATACACAACAAGTGCTTCTATCGATATCTAAAATCATTCAAAATACCTATCCAGATAAACTCGTCTCTCTCAAATGGGTAGATGAATTAATTGCGAAACAATATGAGAAAGAGAATAAACAAATGCAATTGTTTATTCTATTCAGCGCATTGACATTGTTGATCTCGGCATTTGGAATCACAGGGTTGATTATGCAGAATCTCGAACAACGGACCAAAGAAATCGGAATACGTAAGGTTTTGGGTGCCACAATTGCCGATATATCACATCTCTTTTCAAAAGATTATCTTATCATAACGACCTTAGCTATTTTGATTTCCAGTCCAATAGGCTGGTATTTTTCAAAGAAATGGCTAGAAGATTATGCCTATAAAATAGAAGTACATTGGTGGTTCTTTACTACTGCCGGATTCTCACTTTTATTTGTCAGTATGATTACTGTAAACATTCAAACCATCCGTGCAGCGTTAGTCAACCCTGTTAATAGTTTAAGGGACGAATAAAATAAATATTAATAACCAACACAACCCAATTATGATAAAGAATAATCTAAAAATAGCGTGGCGGAATCTAAGAAGAAATTCTTCCACCTCGATCATTAATATCGCTGGGTTAGCCTTGGGTATTGCAATCTGTTTGCTGATAAGCCTATATGTTGCTGATGAGTTCAGTTTTGACCGTTTCAATACAAATGCGGATCGAATTGTACGTGTGGTCTTCCGCGGTACGGTAAAAGGGGGAACGATGAATGAGGCTCATGTCATGCCCCCGGTGGCGGCAACAATGAAAGCTGAACTAACCGAAGTACAGGAGACAGCACGTTTGAGACAAGGTGGGGCTCCCTTATTTTTGGTTGGTGATAAGATTTTTCGTGATGAACAGATGGCCTATGTTGATGCCTCTTTCTTTAAAATATTTACCCTGCCCCTTATCAAAGGTGATGCTAATACAGCAGTGAAGATGCCTTATACTGCGGTCATATCTGAATCCATGGCACGCAAATATTTTGGAACGACAGATGTCGTAGGTAGGGATCTCACCATAAAAGGCGACCAAAATAGGCTAAAAATTACCGGAGTAATGAAGGATATCCCCAGCAACTCGCACTTCCATTTTGATATTTTCACCTCAATGACGGCGCTGGAGGACTCCCGTTCAAACTCCTGGATGACATCCGAATATTATACCTATGCACTGCTTGCAGAAAATACCTCATTAAAAAATCTGGAAAAAAACTTAGCGACCCTATTTGACAAACATGTCGGTGCTCAATTTATGGCCGGGTTCGGAATGAGTTACGAGGATTACAAAAAATCAGGCAATACAATAGGTCTCTATTTGCAGCCCCTGACCGATATCCACTTGCATTCCAATTTTGGCTACGATCTAAGTCCATCGGGTGATATCCGATATATTTATATTTTTAGTGCCATAGCATTGTTTATGTTATTGATTGCGACGATCAATTTTATGAACTTATCTACAGCCAGTGGTTTCCGGAGAAGTCGGGAAGTAGGTGTACGGAAAGTACTCGGCGCCGACAGGCAAAGCCTGATCCGTCAGTTCCTCTTCGAAGGCATTCTGCTGACCTATCTAGCTTTGTTTCTGGCAGTCGGCATTGTTTTACTGGCCCTTCCCCTATTTAATCAATTATCGGGTAAGTCCATTGCCATTCAACAGCTCGATTTTGCCCGCATAATCCCCCTCCTGCTCGCATTCGGATTATTGGTCGGTCTATTTTCGAGTACTTATTCGGCTTTATATCTAGCGGCATTCAACCCTTTGGTTGTATTAAAAGGACGTTTGTTGCGATCTACAAAACGGTTCAATCTCAGGAGCAGCCTTGTGGTATTTCAGTTTATTATTTCCGTAGGGCTCATTTTCTGCACAGTGGTTGTCATCCGACAGCTCGATTATATGCGGAACATCAAATTAGGCTATGAAAAAGAGAATGTCATTGTGATCCAGAGTTGGCCCTTGGGCGAAAACGAAAAAACGTACGTCAAGCTATTATCCAAAGACAGCCGTATCAAGCATATTTCCCGCTCATCTTACCTACCCGCTGGAGAAACCAACAACAATAACTTCTTTGTCTATCCAGACGGAAATACAGAAAAATGGGTCAAAACACTACGTTATGATGTAGACGAGAACTATATTGCTGCAATGGGCATGCAGCTTCATGCGGGACGAAATTTTTCGAAAGCTTTTGGTAACGATACCTTATCCATTATCGTGAATGAAACCGCAGCAAAAGATCTGGGTTGGAAAGAAAAAAGCCTTGGCCGTACATTGACCAATAAGGATAATAAAACCTATCATGTCGTGGGTGTTGTCAAAGATTTTCATTTTAAATCGCTACACGAACCCATTTCACCATTGGTCATGGTATTGGGCGACCAAGCAGGGAGTCTGATTGTCAAAACACAGACAAAAGATACCGAGGCTCTCATTCAAAAGTTGAAAGCTGTCTATGACTCATTCCCTTCCGATATTCCATTCAACTATTCTTTCCTCGATGATCGCTATGCCCAGACCTATCAGGCCGAAGTCAAAACAGGAAAATTGTTAAGCATATTCGCCGGACTGACGATTTTTGTCGCCTGTCTGGGTCTATTTGGATTAGCTATTTTTACGGCAAATCAGCGCCGGAAAGAAATAGGTATACGTAAAGTCATCGGCGCCTCTGTTCCCGGTATTACAGGGATGCTTTCGGCAGAATTTATCAAACTTGTCCTGATCGCGATCGTGATTTCTTCACCGATAGCCTGGTGGGCGATGTACAAATGGCTGGAAAATTTTGCTTACCGCATTGAAATGCAATGGTGGATGTGTGCCTTTGCAGGACTAATCGCTGTATTGATCGCACTGCTGACAGTTAGTTCACAAGCCATCAAGGCAGCTGTAGCAAATCCGGTTGATAGCCTGCGGGAGGAATAATCTCCTATACGACAAAAACAATGATATTGTAAACGCAACACAATAAAATTATGATTAAAACATATTTCAGATCAGCGCTACGACAACTATTGAAACATAGCTACTATACCTTTTTAACAATTGCTGGTTTAGGTCTGGCAATTGCATGTAGTTTATTTATCTATAGCTATAATAGCTTCCAATATAGTTTTGATCAGTTTCATACCGATAAAGATCGTACCTTTCTAGTCGTACAGGATCTGAAACTAGAGCAGGTCGAACATAGCAAAGGTGGATCTTATGCCATGTACAACGCTATTTTACGTGAAATTCCTCAAGTGGAACGAACGGTATTGTATATGGATAATAAGGACCTGACGCTACGGATAGCAGATCAGTTGTATAAAACGGAGGGCAAAGCCGCTTTTGTTTCATCGGAATATTTTAACACATTAAATTTCCCCTGGTTAGCGGGATCCCCAAAAGATCTGGATCAGCCTAATACCGTCGCATTGACCAAAACAACAGCCAAAACTTATTTTAATAACGATAACCCCTTGGGCAAAACGATCTTGGTCGACAGCAAATTTCCAGTGAAAGTTGTGGGTATCATAGATGACCGTAACAAAAATTCAGACTTCCGTTCAGAAATCTATTTTTCGCAAAGTTCGCTCGCTACTTTATGGCAAATCCCTCAAAACGACGGGTTCTTTAATAATTGGGGCTACTCCAACTCAAGCAATAATATCCTTGTCACCTTAAAAAACGCCGCCGATAAAAATACCGTCGAGCAGGCCATACATACGCTGGTTGCCAAGTACTGGCACAAAGATGTACTACAGACATTCAGTTATAAACTCCTGCCCTTAACAAGTTACCATTTTGACACAGATTACGGAAAGGGAACACAACGTACACTTCTGAGTATACTGGTCGCAATTGCCATCGGAGTCAGTATCATGGCATTGGTCAATTACAGCAACATCACCTTTGCCAGACAAATGAACCGCAGTGTAGAAATGGGCGTGAGAAAGGTACTGGGCTGTTCCAAAAGACAACTCTACATTCAGTTTCTGATCGAAACCCTGATCCTGACCGCTGCTGCTATCATCTTCGCCTTAGTTTTATTGCTGATCTTTTCCAATTGGGCAAATCAGGCTCTTTTTCCACATGAACCTGTACAGATTGTCCATCCTCGGTCATTTATAGCTATCATTGGTCTCATCTGGGTTTTAACGAGCCTGTTGACCTCCATCTATCCCCTCATTTTTGTCAACAAGATGGACATCCAGCAGGCATTGAAAAAGCTGACCATAGGCCCCTGGAACTTTAGCCGCAAAACGCTTATTGTTTTTCAGAATGTGATCGCCATGACGCTGCTGATCGCCACTTTTGTTATTGTCTTACAGGTAAATCACCTCAAAAACACAGATATTGGATTCAGTAGGGAGCAGGTTATCCTGCTTCCGTTCACAAAAAAAATGATCCAATCAAAAGCGAAAATCGCTCATTTCATCAGCAATAGAACCGATGTTCAATCGTACACTTTTAGCGATAATCCACCTTCATCTGAAAAGGTATGGGGCGGAACCATCCAGTTTGACAACAAAACAGAATGGGAAAAATGGCCTGCCCGATACGCTATCGGGGATTCTACTTATATCAGCACTTTTAACATCAAATTATTGGCAGGAAGAAATTTCAACGACAATTCCAAGAAACCTGAATTTCTGATCAATCAAAATATGGCTACCGCATTGGGCTATAAAGATCCTAATGATATTATCGGCAAGTCTTTAAACGCCGGTGGGCTGAACGAAGAACAAGTAGGAACAATTGTAGGGGTTGTTGCGGACTTTAGCACCAATTCGCTGAACGACCCCATCTCTCCTACAGTAATTGGGTATAACGAAACACGGTTAAAAAATGTAGCGATTAAACTGAAGGGTACCGATCACCAACTGCTCGTGAAAGACCTGGAACAGCAATGGAAAAATTGGTATCCCGATGAAGTGTTCCAATACAAATTCTATGATCAGCAGATTGCTCAGCTCTACAAGAAAGAAGCATTATTGGAAAAACTAATCTGGATCGCTGCTATCATCGCGATAAGCATCAGTATGCTCGGTTTTTTGGGACTGCTCTCCATTAACATCCTGAAACGAACAAAAGAAATCGGAATCCGAAAAGTGTTAGGTTCTTCTGTAACAGGTATTATTGTATTGTTGTCACAAGATTTCTTTAAATGGATAACAATTGCTTTTTTACTTGCTACACCACTTGCGTATTATCTTATGAACCGCTGGCTGGACAATTTTCCATTTCGGATCAGTATGGGCTGGTGGATCTTTGGATTGACTTTCTGCATTGGGCTTATTTTAACGACTGCCGTGGTATCTCTACAATCCATAAAAGCCGCCACCGCCAATCCTGTTGATAGTTTAAGGGACGAATAGAAAGGAAGCTGTCAAACAAGAGATAAGCGATCCTATGGATAGCTTAAGCTAGGTCAGGTTTACCTGTCTTGTTATTTGCTATCTGTTCGAGGAATCGACCAGACCGAGGTGTTCGCGGGTGTACAATGACTGTCCGATTTCGGACAGCCCACTCGGTAAAAACAATTTTAACAAACTAACAATCAATAAACTACAGGCTTGGCCAAGGATTTGTATTATCGTACACAAATTAGCAAAAACCAAAACCTGCATCCGATCCGTTTGCGGTGATGAAAATAAACCTTATACGAGTGACAATGACTTTTACAAACTTCAAGATTGCCTGGCGGAATATCCGAAAGAAAAAAATTCAAAACCTGATCAACCTAGTTGGATTGACCCTTGGCATTACCTTTTTACTACTGGTCGGGGCCTATGTATGGGATGTTCAACAGGTAAATAGCAAGATCAAAAATATAGATCAGCAATTTTTATTACAGAGCAAGTATAAGAAAGAAGGATTTGGGATCAATTTGACCACAATCGGAGCGCTCCCCAAAGCCCTGTATGAAGAATATCCAAATTTGGTTGCCAACTATTATCGTATCGATGGATTAACAGGTATTATCGCTAATGGTGCTACAATCCATGAAGAAGGGATGGCCCTCGGTGATCCCAGCCTTTTGACCATGTTTGGTTTTGAACTTTTAGCAGGTAATCCTAAGACCGCGCTGAATAATCCCTTTTCTGTGGTGATCACCGACCAGGCTGCCTTAAAATATTTTGGAAACGTAAATGTCCTGGGAAAAACCTTGCAGATTAAAAATTTCAAAGGCGAAAAACATGATTTTGAAATTACGGCCGTCATAAAAACTGCTGTACAAAATGCGATCATGGATGTGACAAAGGATATGCATTCCGATATTTTCCTGCCCATTGCCAACGAACAATACTTTGGCCGATCTCTGGATAACTGGAATAATCCTTACATCGCAGGTTACCTCGAATTGAAAGCTGGGGTGACGACGCAACAACTGGATGCGGCAATTCAAGCGCTGGTGCATAAAAACACCGATCAAGAATTTGCCAGCCAATACAGCCCCGACCTAAAACCGTTGAAAAGCTATTATCTAGACGATAATCAAGGCGCTGTCCGCAAAATGATTCAGACCCTAGTCTGGATAGCCATTTTTATCCTGGTCATGGCCATCATCAACTTTATCAATTTTAGTATTGCACAGCATATTACACGATTGAAGGAAATCGGTGTGCGCAAGATTATGGGTTCTTCCAGACCACAATTGGTAAGGCAATTGCTGACAGAGTATATTCTTATCGTAGCTATTGCAGCATTGATCAGTCTGCCCATCTATAGCATAGTACGCCCTTTGTTTGCATATGTACTGATGCGCGAGCTGCCATCTCTAATCAATTTACCGGGCTATTTTTTCGGTTTATTGGCCCTATTGACTGTAGTGATCGGCATGCTGGCGGGATTGTACCCAGCAATTAAACTGTCCAATATCAAGATACTTCCTTCGGTCAAAAATCAGTTCTCCGCATTGGGTGACAAGCAATTGGTTCGGAAAGTACTCTTGTTCTTTCAGTTCGCTGTTGCGCTACTCCTCTTGGTCTGCACTCTGATTATCTCCAAACAAGTCAATCTATTTATAAATAGCAATTTAGGGTACAACAAAGATTATCTGTTGACAGTACAGGCACCAAGGGACTGGTCCGAAAATGGTATCCGGAAAATGGAGGCCATCCGGCATGAGCTGCTGCAGGAATCAGTAGTCAAATCTGTGAGCCTTTCCTATGAGACACCAGGGCTATTAGGCTCAAATATGCAACCGGCTTTTGGCAATAACAACGATACGGACGTACAGGTGCAACGGATTAACAGTGACAGTTACTTTTTGGGAACCTATGAAATCCCCTTATTGGCAGGTACCTTTTTACCCAAAAATGCACTGACAAATACCACAAATAGATCCGTTGTGATCAACAAGAAAGCCATGGAAGATTTTGGCATCAGTGATGCCGAGAGTGCCATTGGTCAACAGATCGCCCTGAACGATCCAAAAGATAAGATGACCATTGTGGGCGTCACCGATAACTTTGTCGCAAATTCTCTTCACCGTGCATCCCCAGCTATTGTCTGGACAGATATCCATGAAAATTTCCAATACCGATACCTGAGTATCCGTTTAAAACCGGGCAGATTGTCCAGAGCAGTACAAGGACTGGAAAAAAAATGGAAAGAATTAATGCCTGATGCACCATTTAAATATCAATTTATGGATGACCGCATCAAAGGTTTATATGAAACGGAACTGCAACTGCATCGGGCAGCACAGATCGCCAGTGCTGTTTCACTTTTGATCGTTGTACTGGGATTGACCGGTCTAATCTCCTTATCGATTCATCTCCGTAACAAGGAAGTAGGTATCCGCAAAGTGCTGGGCGCCTCATTATCACATTTGATGCTGTTATTTTCAAAGGAATACTATGGCATATTTCTATTGGCGGTTTTGGTTACAGTCCCATCTAGCTATATGCTGATGCAACATTGGCTACAGAACTATATAATCCGGATAGAAATCAATGCTTTTACCTACCTTTTACCACTGGGCATACTGCTGAGCATACTTAGCCTACTGGTAGGCTTCATCGTATTTCGGGCGACCCGGTTTAATCCTGTTGAAAAATTAAGGGATGAATAATGTATTTCAAATTGCCCTTATCAATCCCATCAATAGTTTACGGGATGATAAGAAAAAATAAGCCGTAGGTTATCGAAGCTAAAAAGTGTATCTATTATTAACCGATTGGGAATGAAAGTTTATAATTGGTGTACCTACGGCTTAGGATCTTTGATGCAATTTTTAGCTGTTCACAGTGAACAGTTAAAAATTGCTTATTTATTTTCAGTCGATTTTGCGTGAGCAGTTAAAACATAGCCGAAACCGTATTCAGTTTGATGACGAACAATCCTTGCGTCCTCGCTACCTTGAAGCAATTCATCTAAAACTAACATCAGATTTTTAGGCTGCATGTATTGTTTGAGTTCAACACAACACAGTGCGTGGATTTCATACGGTTGTCTTTCCTCATTAAAAAATCCTGCACCAATTTTCTCATTCAAAAAGATCCTTATCTTTTCAACCTCATCCGCTGTTGAAACTTTATAATGATCAATATCATGACGGATATCGATTAACTTAAATTCGATTATTTTTTGATCCTGCTCAACATCAACTTTATACATGTCGTAAATAACCCTGTCAGCCAATGTAGTCACATGTAATTCATATAAGTTTTTTTGTGATGATAGTTCTACTCCAAAAGGCATCATGGAATCTATACTATTTACCTCTAAAACACGATACATAGAAAATAAATCAAAAGCTAGAATTGATTTAATCTTAAACGTTTCAATTCCAGTCATAAAATCCAATGGTTTGCCCATTAAAAAGGAAACTTCTTCGGGTGACAGGTGTCGCGAAATACGTTGTAGCAGCATGCGATAATAGATTAGTATATCTAACTCTTCACATCTTCTCCTATACACTTTTGTTTTTTGATTTTTCGCTGTTTTCATAATTGGCACATTGAATTAATATAGATTTTCAATACAAAGAAATAGAAAATATTCTAAAAATAAAAACATTTGTATAAATAAAAATAACATTATATATATTTATCTATACAAAACGATGAAATATTAAGACAACACAATGACCAAACTAGGCGAATTTTTAGCGAAGAAGTCTGTAAATAAGTCTCAGATTGCGCGCAGAACAGGACTAAGTAAAGCCAGGATCAATGAATTAACAATGACCGAAACATCCAAATTGCGTTTGGATGAAATGTATTTAATCGCTTTGGCTATCGATACCGATCCAGCTAAAATGATGTCCGAATTATGTGAACATCTTCAATTGAAAGAGATTGAGGATTAAGTTCCGCATCTCGTAATTTTATGCACTTATGAGCAAAAAGCTACGAGATGCTATTGTTTCGCCGTATTTCATACAAATTCAGCAGTACCTCTTATAAATTGCATCCATAAAAATCTGAAAAACCGAACCATTCGAAAAGATAAAGCCAAAGTCAATATATTGGGGAACATAATTATTGCTAGCACAAATCATCTGATGCCTATGGATATTGAAAAAAAGAAGGGATATAACATCGCACGAATAATCTGTGCGGTATTGGACGTAAAACTGTTCGATATCGTACAGAAATAAAATCCAATAAACAAATCAAAAACCTATAAACCAGCAACTTAATAAAGTGGCAATACAATTGACTTCAGTCTAATGTCTAGATTGACCGGTCGATTACGGATCAATAAGACCTTAAAAAAGTATTGTTATGATAGGAAATAGTCTTAAAATCGCTTGGCGAAATATGGCAAAAAATAAACTCTATTCTTTTATAAAGATCGGAGGATTTGCTTTTGGTATTGCAATCTGTATTCTCATCGTACTTTATATCAAACAGGAGACCAGTTACAACAAATTTTATCCAGCGATGGATCGAATTTATCGTCTGGTCGTTCAGCTTCCGATCGAAGGTAAGATACAGCGTTGGGTGTCACTTTCGGCACCCGTTGCCCCAACGCTTAAAGCTGAAATTCCAGCTATAGAACAAACGGGCCGCATTCTCCCCAATCCTTTGTTTGGCGCGGGCAGCAACCAGCTCTCCCTGAACGACAATCCGCAGAGCTTTTACGATGATGGTTTTGTATACGTTGATCAATCTATTCTGGACATGTTTCCGACACCTATGATTTCAGGAAGACTTGCTCACGCATTAGATCAACCCAACACATTGGTCATTACGAAAAGTAAAGCGGAAAAATATTTCAAAACTGATCCTATCGGACAGACCATCTATCTGAACAATAACAAATCCAAGCTATATACCATCACTGGTGTGATTGAAGACATACCTCAAAATTCTACGCTGGCCGGTTATAGCTTCTTTATCTCTCTTGCGGGTGAACCTTTCTATCCCGGCGAGCAAAACCAATGGCTCAGCAATAATTATACGGTCTACGTTAAATTAAAACCACAGGCCAACATTGAACAAACAGAAAAAGAGATCCTAAAGAACTATAAAGAGCATTATTTGCCGGAATACAAAAAATCGGGTCGAAAGCTCAATCCTTTATTCGAACAGGTAAAAATCAACTTACAAAATGCACTGGATATCCATTTAAAGTCTGCTGATATTGAAGATGATAAAGTCAGTACACTTAATAGAGGCGATATCCGTCTGGTTTGGACATTTGCCACCGTAGCGTTATTTATTCTTCTGATAGCCTGTATCAACTTTATCAACCTGTCCACGGCCAATGCCGCTACACGAGCCAAAGAAATCGGTATCCGCAAAACAATTGGTTCGACAAGGACATCATTGATCGGACAATTCTTGCTCGAAGCAATTTGCTATAGTGTATTATCTTTATTCATTGGTCTATTGCTGAGTTGGTTTTTGTTGCCTATATTCAACAATCTCGCCAATAAGTCCTTGACGATTCCCTGGACATCCATATACTTTTTTCCATCTTTATTGGTGGCGATAATTTTCATCGGCAGCTTGGCCGGAATCTACCCAGCCTTGTATCTATCCCGATTTAAACCAATTGCTGCCTTGAAAAATAAGACCACCGGAGCCAAATCCTCGTTATTCAGAAATGGTCTTGTTATTTTTCAGTTTGCAACTTCCATCATCCTTATTGTAAGCGCCCTGGTGACCAATCAGCAGATACGCTATATCCTGGAAAAAGACCTGGGCTTTAAAAAGGAACAGGTGATTGTCCTGCGTGGCGTGGGTACATTGGGAAATCAGATCCCTAGTCTTAAGAATGAATTAAAGTCCATTCCAAATGTCAGCTCCGTTTCCCTAGGTGATTTTCTCCCTGTCCCCATTGATGGTGCCAAAAGAAATGGTAATCCCTTTTGGAATGAAGGTAGACGAGAGGTCGATATGGCGACACAGGGACAGTTCTGGGAGATTGACCAGGATTATCTTTCTACCTTCGGACTACAATTGACCAAGGGTAGAAATTTCGATCCCAAAATGGCCACGGACAGTACCGCTGCGATCATCAACCAGAAATTGGCGGATGACCTGGGATTAAAAAATCCGATCGGGGCAAAAATAACCAATGGCAATACCTGGACAGTCGTTGGTGTCGTGGACAATTTTATTTTTGAGTCACTGAAGGGTAAAGGGTACGCTGGTCTATGTATGGTACTGCGGGGTTATCCATCACTCCTCTCTATTAAAGTTAAGCCCGAAAACCTACAGCAGACCCTGAACGGGATTAACACTGTATGGAATAAATTTTCACCTAATCAAAAAATCAATTACAGCTTTTTGGATGAGGGCTTTGCTTCCCTTTATCAAGATGTCGAACGGACGAAAAATATATTCAGCTGTTTTGCGATCGTCGCCATTTTTGTGGCAGCCCTTGGTCTCTTTGGACTGGCCACCTATGTGACACAACAGCGGACAAAAGAAATCGGTGTACGGAAGGTACTTGGCGCCAGTACCCTCAGATTACTGAAACTGCTGTCTGGAGACTTTATAAAATTGGTGTTTGTTGCCTTGGTCATTGCCTCACCTGTTGCGTGGTGGGCAATGAACCAATGGCTAAGAGACTTCAACTATAAAATAGATATCAACTGGATATACTTTATTCTGGCGGGTATGGGCGCTGTCCTCATCGCCTTAGGTACCATTAGTTATCAAACATGGAAGGCTATCCGAACCAATCCAGTCGATAGTCTAAGGGATGAATAAAGTCAGAAGATCTTAAAAATTGGTGTTTGTTGCCTTGGTCATTGCCTTGCCTGTTGCGTGGTGGGCAATGAACCAATGGCTAAGAGGGGGATAAATGTTCGATTGCGAACGAAAACTGTCCGAAATCGAACATCAAAAACGAAACAAAGCCACCTAACAAACTCATAATAAAAGCATTAAAACAATGGCAAGGGGATTGTATTTTTTATTGCATGGCACAAAATGATTTCAAACTGGCTTGGCGTAAACTCTTAAAAAATAAGGGGTTCACGTTCTTGAACATTATCGGACTGACGCTTGGTTTTACCGGTTTTATCCTTTCCTATCAATACATCAATCGGGAAACAAGCTTTGATAAATGGAATCCAAACTATAAGGAAATCTATCAAATTGGTCTGGAAGTCGAAGGTGCTTTTACAGACGAAACCTCTCCTTCCCTGGCTCCGTTGCTAAAACAGAATTTACCAGATATCGTCTATGCCGGTAGAAAAATGGTCTACAACTATGGTAGCTACCCGCTCTTTGGGGAGAAGACGGTACTTATCAAAAATACCGCATTAATTGATTCTTCTGCTGCCCGGATCTTTCAGGTAGAAAATGCCAACGGACCACTCTACAAAAACAAAGATCAAAAGGATGCGACCATGGTCAAAAGTCCTATTGCGGAACTGCTTTTCAAAAAGGAGGATTTAACATTTGACAGCCCCCATTCCATTCCGTCTATGAGCCTTGATCTGGGTATGCGCGAGACGATTTATGGCACCATCAAAAAGCAAGGTCTATCCATGATTGATTACGATCTTCTTTTTATCCGTGAACTACAGGATATCTTTGCTGAAAATAATCCTTTTTTATACCAGACTTTTATTCAGGTCAGACCGGGTACAGATATCGCTAAGTTGACCGATCAGATCAACACAATCTACCACAAGGAAATCGCACTAAAAGATAAAATACGCTCTTCCGGTTATGCCAACGGAAAGATCTACCTAGATCCATTGGCTAACTTGCACCTGCGGCCAAAAACAGGAAGTAACACCGCCTATATCATTACATGGATTATCGGTATTCTTTCTCTGTTGATACTCCTGCTCGCATCCGCCAATTTTGCTAATATGATTATGGCTCAAGCCGATCAACGTCTGAAAGAACTTGCGCTTAAAAAAATATTAGGAAGTTCGCGTTGGGCTATTGTCAGACAATTATCACTGGAAGTATTTATACTCACCAGCGGTGCGGCAGTATTGAGTTTAATTACCGTGGCGCTTACGGGCAATATATTACAAAAATGGTTCAATGATGATCTCAGAAGTTATATTTTAAGTTCTGAAACCATTATCCAGCTCTGTGTCGCTGTACTATTAACAACGATCCTTTCCGCAATATACCCTGCCATAGTTCTTTCAGGTTTCAAATCCGTCAATCTGCTCAAAGGCGGATTAACTTCCATACTAAAAAAAGGAACATTCCGAAATGCCTTACTAACTTTTCAGATCAGTATGGCGATTTTGTTTATTTCAGGTATGCTGGTCATTAGGGCCCAGCTTCAGTACATGCAGCATACAGATAAAGGGTTTGAGCCAGCGCAGGTGGTCAATTTCAAGGGAGTGGGCATGTATTACGACAACAAAATTGATGGCTCTTTCTACCAATTGAAACGGCGATTAGAAAATGATCCGAGCATTGCGGCAGTGGCTTCTGCAACAAATATCCCGGGAGAGGGGGAACAACCACCCAAAATAGAGTTCTCCTATGCACAAAAGAGTATTTCTTTTGCGCATGTCGGTATCGATCCAGGCTATTTCAAAACATTAAATATCCCCAATCTACAAGGGAATATCAATCTGTCAATGGATCAGTTACTCCGGGATTCCCTTTCCAACTATGCGGTCATCAATGAATCTGCTGCTAAAAGTTTGGGACTTTCGAATCCCATTGGCACGAAAATTAGTGGCTGTGACACAGACTTCGAGATCGTTGGCCTAGTCAAAGATAGTAAGGCCTATGGTTTTGAAAATGCCGTTCAACCTACCCTCTATTCTTTTAAAAATGAGTGCGGGAGCATGCGCATTCAGACGACGCTTATGGTGAAAATAAGATCTGGAATGGTTGATCAGGCAATTGAGACAGTCAAGAAAGAATGGACAAAAAATACATCTGCAAAAGATCTGCCTTTAGACTACTCCTTTATGGATCAGCAATATGCTTTGCAGCATAAGAAACAACAAGAACTACAGCTTGCTTTTAATAGCTTCACGAGCCTTTCGGTTATTATCGCCGCATTGGGCCTGTTCAGCATGGCCGCTTATCAGGCAGCATTGCGCAAAAAAGAAATGAGTATCCGGAAAGTACTCGGTGCCTCGGCACAGCTGCTCTTTGTCCAATTAAATAAACTGCTTTTCAAGCTATTTCTGATAGGTATCGGCCTTACCCTTCCTGTAGCTTATTTACTCATGGACAAATGGCTGTCCAATTTTGCATATCATGTCAATATAAAATGGTGGTCGTTTTTGATCCCGATATTTTGCATATTTATCTTAATATTGATTTCCATTAGCTTCCAATCGTTGAAAGTTGCAAGAACAAATCCGGTAGATAGCCTACGGGATGAATAAGTAAAAATTAAAAGACAAAATAAAAAAGAGATACAAGGTAAGCCCAGGCTTGTACAACCAAAATCTCAATACTCAATACTAAAATCTCAATACTAGAAAATGATACAATTAAAACATTTATTCAAGTGGTATAACGTAGGTGGTACACGCTCATTTGTTCTCAAAGATGTCAGTTTAGATATAGCAGAAGGTGATTTCATATCCATTATGGGCCCTTCGGGTTCAGGCAAATCTACCCTGTTGAATATTATCGGTATGCTGGACGAACCGGATGAAGGTGAATATATCTTTATGGATGAAAATGTATTGGAGATGAAAGCAAAAAAACGGTCGCAACTCTACCAATCTCATATTGGATATGTATTTCAGGCTTACCATTTACTGGATGAATTAACAGTATATGAAAATATAGAAACACCACTGATCTATAAAGACATTTCCAGCAAAGAGCGTAAAGCCATTGTGGCCGATATGCTTGACCGCTTTGGTATTGTGGGAAAGAAAGATCTATTTCCGGCTCAGCTGTCCGGTGGGCAACAACAGATCGTTGGTATCGCTCGCGCATTGGCGGGATCTCCGAAACTCCTGTTGGCAGATGAACCGACGGGTAACCTCAATTCCAAACAAGGCGAAGAGATCAT
>Ga0213825_1000748_pt1 | contig 23483 bp, 23 predicted proteins | sample MC6MC0900MG_FD_179896 | JGI IMG/M metagenome (GOLD analysis project Ga0213825, IMG submission 179896) | Enriched soil aggregate microbial communities from Iowa State University, Ames, United States - MC6-MC0900-MG | ecosystem: Environmental > Terrestrial > Soil > Unclassified | place: USA: Iowa... | reverse complement strand
GCGCTGTGGAACCTGGCGCGCAAGGCCAAGGTGATCAGCATCGAGTTCCCGGTCAAGGCCGGTGGCACGCGCACGGCCGTGTTCGAAACCGGTGGGGTAGATGCCGGCCGCATGCCGTGGAAATGAAGTCTGGCCTGGTGCGGCGGTGGGCCCCCGGTTCATGAGTGACGCTTCGGTGCAACCGCCGCACCATGTGCTGGCCGATGTAGTCAAGCGCATCCGTAACGCCACCATGCACCGGGTGCTTTCCTCATTGGGGGAGCGGCACATGGCCTCCACGCGCGTGATTGTTCTGGCTACGGTCGCACTCTGGGTTGCTGGATGGCAGCGCTACGGGCGCCAGCCGATTCTGGTGGAAGAAGCCAACGCAGTGGCCTTCTGGTCAATGGCCCTGTTCGGTGCCAGCCTGTGCTGGTATCTGCTGTTGCGCGTCGGAGCTGCGCTGCGCCCATGGATGGACGCGGCCGGTGTCATAGCCAATTACGTCATCATTGCCATACTGACTAAACAGGCATTTCTGCTCCTCATCACGCTGGAGGCGATGCTGCCGTTCCTGTCGATCATCATTGGTCTGCTGTACACCAGGCGATGGTTCAAGGTCAGCGTTGCAACGTCGCTGGTCGTCCTGCTGTGGAGCGCTCCTGCGGGCTATTGGGTCAGTCGGCCGGCATACCTGGTCTATGCGATCACCCTGACGGTGGGCTTGCCGCTGATGATAGGGCGCATCATCGATGCATTGCGTGAGATTTCCCTGCAGGCCCTGGAAGCGCTGGAGGCTCAGAACCGGTTCGTGGGGGCGATGTCCCACGAGTTGCGCACTCCCTTGAACGTCATCATCAACTCGGTAGGGCTGCTTGACCGGTCCGTGATGTCGCAGGACCAGAAGGCATTATTGGATCAATCAGCATTCAGCGCGCAGATGCTTGCCCGCCGCATCAACAGCGTACTGGAGGTGGCTCGTTACAGCTCCGGCACGTTGACGCTTGCACATGAGTCGGTTGAGCTGCGCGCTCTGTTGCGCGGCTTGGAGTGTCTGCATGCGACGGATGCCGACCAAGGGGGCGTCCAGTTGACCTGGCGCGTTTCAGATACGGTTCCCGCAATGGTCCGCGCCGATCAGGGTAGTTTAGAGCAGGCGCTGAGCAACCTTGTCGCAAACGCGATCAAGTACACCCCCCGGGGCGGCCAGGTCTACGTGGATATTGCAGCGCATCTATCGTTGAAATCCGATCAGGTGACGCTCTCCTGCTCGGTTGCCGATAGCGGCATTGGCATTCCTGACGAAGAGAAGCAGAAGATCACGGGCGCCTTCTACCAGGTCAGCCGCGGCAATGCACGCACGCACGGTGGCGTGGGCCTGGGCCTTTTTATCGTTACCCGCATCACTGAGCGATTGGGGGGGAAACTGGAGGTCACCGACAACGCAGGCGGTGGAACGGTTTTCACTTGGCAGGTTGAGCTGGCCTTGCAGCACTCGCCATCGGACACGCCGATGAGCCTGCAGATGTTGCTTGGACAACATAGTGAACAGGTCCGCCCGATGCACTGCCTCCTGGTTGATGACCATCCCTCAAACATTGATGTGATGCGCAGGTTGCTCGCCGGGGCCGGGCACAGCTGCGAAGTAGCGACCGATGGGCGCGCCGCGCTGGCCGCCTTGCAGCAGGGGCGGCACGATGTGGTGCTTCTGGACCTGCACATGCCTGGCTTCTCTGGGTGGGATGTTCTGAGCTGGTCGCGGCGTGATCCGGTTGAGCGACCTCCGATCATCGTGATCAGCGCTGATTCGGACCCGGACGTCCCAGCGCGCGCGCTGCGCTGCGGCGCGCATGCCTTCGTACCGAAACCTGTCTCTGCAGCAAGCCTGCTGGATGCGCTCTGTAGCGTTGCCGGCATGGTGACCGAGCGTTCGCCTGCTGCTTCAGGTGCGCCCTTGAAGGAGCTTCGGATTCTCGGGCAACCCCTGGAAGTGGCGCAACTTTTGGACCACATGCATGACTGCCTGATCCGCTGCTGCACGGGGATCGAGCAGTGGTCGCAGCTGCCGGATGCGCATCTGCCGACGTTGTTGGAGTACGTCCACAGCATGAAGAACGAAGTGGAGCTTATCGGAGCGCCGTTCGAGCGCGAGTTGGTCCGGTTGGATGCGTTGCACGCTCTTCTCGCTTGCAACCAGGAGCCAGCCCCGGCTTTGTTGGTCAAGGTGCGGGAAGAAGCGGCGCAGGTGCTGAATTGGATCGAGCGCCAACCGGAGTTCGGCATGGAGGTGCCTTGTCGGTATCAGCCGGGAAGGCACTGATCTGGTTTGAAGTGACATGCAAAGGGAGCCGTAATGTTGAACTATGCAATGGATGCGATGTGGGTGCCGTGGTTGCCAGTATTCTCAGGACTGGTTCTCATCCTTGTTCGTCGCCAGAGGCCTGCCCTCGTGCTTCTGGTTCTGGGAATCATTCTCGGACTCTGGATGGAACAGCTGGATGCGCGGAGCCTGGCAACGGCTGCGGTGCTGCTGCTGAGCGCCTGGTTGGTGCACGGCTCCAGCTCTGTGCGCCGCAACACAGGGTGGCTGCTGTTCTTGTTGACGGTCGTTGCACTTCGGGCGCATGTGCTGCCGGGCTTCAATAATCCGCTTGTCCTGAACGAACAGCTTTCGGCGCAGGCGCCGGTCTACCGCATGTTCCTCAACTGGGACAAGTTGCTGATCATCGTATGGCTGGTATATGTCTGGCGCCGAATTGACTGGTCGACCAACCCGCGTGTGGTGTTGCGTGAGGGCTTGGGTTGGGGAATGGGAACCGTTGGGCTGTGTGTCCTAATTGGATGGAGTTTGGGAGTGGTCTATTGGGATCCGAAACTGCCACAGGCAACATGGGTATGGCTGCTCAATAACCTGGTGCTGGTCTGCATGGGGGAAGAATTGTTGTTCCGTGGATTCATCCAGTCGGGTTTGGCGCGCGCCTGGAAAGGACGTCGTGGTGGAGACAACGGGGCGCTTGCAGTTGCCGCGTTGCTGTTTGGATTGGCTCACCTGCCGGCTGGGACGGGGTATGCCGCGATCTCGGTACTGGCCGGTCTTGGATACGGACTGGCGCATCGGCGTGGCGGTCTACAGGCGGCGGTACTCGCGCACGCCACCCTCAATGCAGTCCACTTTTTCCTGTTTACATACCCAAATGTGGCCTAGTCGATGACGCGAGTCAGACCGGGATGTCGTGCGTATCGAGTTCGGGTCGACGGACATGCGCGGAGTAAAACCCGCGTGGCGCTGGTGTTCCTGCATGGACTCAGTGCCGGTCCGGGAGAGTTTGGAGATGCGCCACTCAAGATGGGGCAGCGATTGGCCGCAAACGTGTACGTTGCGCGGCTGCCAGGCCATGGACTGATGGAGGAAGACGCTCTTCGTGGGTCTACTGTTCCGCAGTGGCTTACGTGTGCCGAGCGCGCACTGGATGTTGGCTTGCGGCTCGGTGAGAAAGTGGTGTTGGTGGGTAGCTCATTGGGGGCAAGCCTGGCCATGATCACGGCGGCGCGCCACCCCGACCAGGTGGCAGCGGTGATTGCGTGGTCGCTGGGGGTCCGTCCTGCTGATCCGGCGGCATTGGCGCGTCTGTGTTGTGCGGACCAGCCCATTGGGCGGCTGGTCACGAACGACCCCCACGTGGCAAGATTCTGGTCTCCCGCCGTGCATCCCGACGCCTACCGCGCGCTTGACGGTCTCTTCACCGAGTGGATGTGTCCCGACACCGCGCGGGGCGTGCTGGCCCCCTTTCTCTTGGCGTACTGGTATAGGGATGAGATGCAGATGGATCCGGTGGCCTCGGTGCCGGCCATGTTGGAGCTCTTTGAACACCTTTCCACGCCGGCGGAGCAACGGCGCGCCATTGCCTATGCCGAAGGTGCCCATTCGATTGGATCACCCTGGCGGTCGAAAGCTGCTGCGCAGGTGTGGGAGGATTCGTTGAAATTTCTGCGCGACCTTGAGTTGTGGTAGTCATAGTCAACGGGCGGTCCGCGGAACACGTGAAAGCGAGCGCCAGAGATCAGCGACGCGGATGCTGAGTTCACGCTGCAGGCTCGGCCAGGATTGCGCAGGTCGGGGGCCGGGATACGTTGAGGTAATGGCCCGACAGGCTTCCTCGATCCGGTCGGCACCCAGCAGGTGCGCTGCCCCGCGGATTGCGTGGATCCGATCAATCAGCGTAGTCCAATCACCCGCTTCCGCAAGTGCATCGACGTCGCGCTGGTAGCGAAGAATGTCGCGCATGCCTTCAATGGCGCGCTGGGATTGATTGGGGAGCAGCATCTGGCGGAGTGCGGCGCTGGGGTGCACGTCGGGGAGATCGACTGGGTCCATGTTATGTAGTTGCGCCATCCGCTCATGTACCGCAGCAATGGACTCCAGCAGGCGCTGGGTGGACAGGGGTTTGCTGAGGAATGCCCAGGCCCCGGCAGAGAAGCAATCCTGTCGGACCCGCTCTGCGAGCTGCCCCGTAAGAACGACCACCGGCAAGGGGTGGGGCCGGTCCGTTTGATACAGGCGGCTGAGCTTGATCACATCCAGCCCGCTTGTGTCAGGCAGGCCAATGTCGACGATCGCTGCATCGAATGCCTGGGGGGATGAAAGATGCGCAAGTGCCGAGTCGCCATCGCCAGCAACTACCGTGTCATGGCCCGCACGGGTCAACGCAGAAACGATGACCGCCGCATTGCTGGCCTGGTCCTCCACCACCAGAATGCGCATGGACGGGACGTTGGCGCGGTGGCGGGCATAGGGGTCGTTGCTGGCCACTACGTTCGCCGCTGGTGTCCGCTCCAGGCGCGACAGAGACTGAGCCGGAAAGTGGAGTGTGAACAAGGTGCCCGGTGTGGACCTTGTGGTTGCGGTGAGGTCGCCGCCCAATGTGCGAATGACCGAGCGGGCAATGTGAAGATTGAGTCCGCTCCCCGGGGGGTGGCTGCCGGCAAGGCAGCGCACCAGTCCGAACGGTTCGAACATGAGCGACGTGGTGGTGGCAGACAGGGGGGGGCCGGAGTCGAGCACCGAGAGGTGGATGTTCTGCCCTGCGGATTCGTGCAGGGTAATCTCCACGTGCCCTTCGCGGGTGATGGACAGGCAGTGGTCCAGAAGATTTTCCAATACGCTGAACAGCAACGATGCATCCACCTCTACCTCGTGTGGGCAGTGCGGTTCGGCCCGGAACTCCAGGTGCAGTCCCTTGGCCATCGCCACGCCCAACCTTTCAGACACCAGCGCATCCAGCAAAGCGATCAGGTTCACGGGGCCCAGCGAGGGTGTGCGGGGAGGGACCAACCACATCGACAGGTTGCGCATGGCGCCAGAGAGCCCCCCCGCCGCGTCCCGAATCGCTACCCACTGCGCGCGGCTTAGCGGGCGCTCCTGCAGCGGGCCCAAATGCTCGTCGGCCAATGCCTGGACAACCTGCGACGGGGTCAGCACGTCATGCGCGAGGTGCAGCAGGTCGTGCCTCAAAGTAACGGCTTCCTGTCGCAGGCGCTCCTGCGCCACACGCAATCGTCGCAGGTGGACCCAGGCCCAACCGAGCAGGATCATAAGGACGATAGCCAACAACCACATCACAAGCACGATGTAGCACTCCGTATGTGTCGAAAGGGGAATTGACATTGCATCCGCTAGTTGTAGAGTATGCGATATCTCTGCATAAGGAGCCCGTGCATGGATTCCAGTCTGGTCGACATGGCTGTCGCCTACCGACTGGTGTTGAATCGCCTGCCGGTAGCCAGCGTCTGGGCTGGCGCGATTGCCGGCCGAAGGGATGGAAGCTCTGTTGCGGGCATCGCTGTTGAGCTGGCCCAGATACGCTGCCGATTGCTGACCCGGCTCGGTGCTGGGTTGGACGGTTGCCCAGCATCCATGCTCCCGGGGGCACATGCCCTCAGGCCCTCACTGACGGACAGGATCATCGCCTTCGAGCTGGCTATCGGTCAGATGCCGCATGCGGAAACCTGGCGGGCGGCGCTGAAGCAGAGAGAAGATGGCGCGACGGTGGAAGGAGTCACCTTGGTGCTGCGCGACATACGGTCGTTCATGCATGCGTGTTTGGGCGAGATGCTCGTCCGGGCTGAAACCCAGCTTGACCCCACCGAAACTTGAGGAACTCCCCATGCCCTCCCGTCATTCCACACTGAAGCCGCTCCAGCTCGCAGAGTCATCCGTCCCCACGGAAGAGCAGACCACCATTCGCGTCCGCAAAGATCTTCAGGAGCTGTTGCGCGTCATTGCTGCGCTTGAGGGACGGACCATGTTCGCGATTACCGATGCGGTACTGTCCGATTACGTACAGCAATACGAACTGGCCAGTGGTCGTAGTCTGTTGCCACGCAAAACGTTGACCTGAGCCAGTGCGGCTGCCCCCTCGACATCGCCCCGGTGTCGACGGGGGACTATAGAGGGGTGGGCTCTACAAATATACAGGAATACCCCTATACAAAAAGCATTGAATGCGTGTATACAATGCTCGGACTCGAGGTCGGAGCGCGGTTCCCGCCTCGCCACCAAAGGGAATTGCATGGAACGCAAGCGCACAAGAGGGGCGGGGGATGTGGTTTGTTGCTTGGTATACGCGTGCATCGTCCTTGTAGGGGCTGCCCTGTTCATGTCCGGGCTCTCATGGAGCGCAATGTAGAGGATTCCTTTTGCATATTTGTAGATTTGCGACTTCGACGGATGAATTGAATGTGAGAACCCGTATTTGTCCCAGTCCAGCGGTTTGTCTCGGCCCAGCGGCGCACGTCCGCGCCCCAAGCAGCGCCGTTGCTCCGTGCCGCATCGAGGTTGAGCCTGCGCGATGAGCCCATTCCTGGCTGAAGTAGTGTGGTGGCGCGTAATCACATTCCTGATCGCAGGCCCGCTGGTGTTCGGCAACCTGTGCTCCTACCTGCGGGTGCGTTACGACCTGGCGGACGGGTACGCCAGAAAAATGCATCACATCGGCATCATGCTGATCTCGGCACCGATTCTGGCGGTGCTGCCGGACCGGCAACTCTTGCCATCGATGATCGTATCGTCGTTGCTGCTCATCGCCATCTCCTTCATCGCCGCGTACAGCAGCCGGCCACTCATCGCGGGCATGGCGTTGCACAGCATGCGTCGTCGTGATGCCCCGCACAGTCGCTTCTTCTTCCTGATGCCGATGATCACCTCGAACGTGGCCATCACCATCGCGGCCCTGCTGTTCCCCTTGAGCCTGGTCAAGATCGCGTTCTTCACCGTCGCCATCGCCGACGGCCTGGCCGAGCCTGTAGGCGTGCGGTTTGGACGGACGAACCAGTATCGTGTCCGCGATCCTTTCTGGGTCTGGACCAACACCAAGTCCGTGGCAGGCTCCAGTACGGTCTTCCTGCTGGCGGCGACGGTATGCGCGGCACTCATGGCGGCAGAGGGACGCGTAGGTGCAGCGCTGGTCGTGATTCCATTGCTGTTCGCGACGGCGACGACTGCAATCGAGGCACTGTCGCCGCGTGGCATGGACAACATGTTCATCATGCTCGCAACGCCACCGCTATTGCTGGTCGCAGGAGCGGCAGCATGGTAAGCGTCCTTCGCCAGCCGATGCTGTACCGGCTCGGCCACCGCTTCCTGACCCGGCACGCCCAGTTGCGATCAGGCAGGCTCAATGCCCACGATTCCTGTCTCCACTATCTGGACAACTGCCGTGTACAGCAGCCCACACTGCTGCTCCTGCACGGCCTGACCGGAGATCATAGCGTCTGGCTTCCCGTTGTTCGTCATCTTGGGAAACGGTATCGCGTGATAATTCCCGACTTGGCAGGGCACGGAGAAAGCGAGTTCATTGCTGGGCTCGATTACAGCGCTGCCAGCCAGGCCTCTCGCATTGCCGCGCTCGTGGAGATGTTGGGGGTCGACACCTTCCATGTGCATGGCAATTCGATGGGCGGCTGGATCGCGTGCCTGCTGGCCGAGCGCATGCGCGACCGCGTGCGGACAGTCGGGCTGATGTGCCCGGCCGGAATGGCCAGTACTGGCGCGAGCTGGCTGGACCTGCAACTTCGAGCGGGCAACAACCCGTTCCTGACCGAGGACGAACCGGCCTACCGCCGCTTCCTTGCCGCAATACAGCGGCGACCCCACTGGGCGGCGCGGGCATTTCATGGCTACCTGTATCGGAACCACGCGTCCAGGCTTGCAGCGTATCGACAACTGTATGCGGACTACATCGCGCATCGGATTGATCCAACCTTGCTGACGGGGCTGCGCATGCGGGTGGGCGTGGTGTGGTCACGGCATGACGACGTCCTGCACTCGTCGGCACTGGCGGGGTGGCGCCGTGGGCTGCCGGCTGCACGGATCGACTCCTGGGAGGATACGGGCCACCTGGTAATGCTCGACGCGCCCCGCCGGGTCGCGCGCTGGATGGAAACACTGATGAAGAGCGCTTTGCCAGAGGCTACTGACCATGAATGATCCACGCAGGAATGCTTCGCCATTCGGAATCGCAGCGGTCAATGAGCGCGATCTGCCCAGCTACCTTCCGTTGTTGCTACGGGGGTTACAGACCAGTGTACTGGTGCGCGGGTTCCTCGATGCCGCAAGCTGTGAACGAATCACTGCTAACTTCATGGCCAGCCACGGGCGCTACGCGCGTCGCGATGGCGTGCCAGCGACCATGGTCGGGAGCAACGGGTTCCTGAAGGGTGTCGACGGGGTAGTTGATGAGTACCTCACCAACAGCAATCACGGCGAGCTGTTGTTCCGTGGAACGCGTAACGGATACCGCCGACTCCTGGACCTGGTCGAGGAGGGGGGGGATCGCTGCCGTTCGGCCTATGCAGACGGCGTTCCATCGGCCGTGCATCGCGCGGCGATGTGGAGTGACGCTTCGACTCCGGGCATCACCCTGCAGGCGCACACCGACTGGCCGCAGGTCGCGAACTCTGGAATGGAGTATGCCGATGTCGTCCATCCGGTGGGCGTCAACATGTATGCCGCCCATCCGCCTAAAGGCGAGAGCTGGGTCCGTTTATACGACTTCGTGCCATCTGCACAGTGGCTGTGCGAGCGCGGAATAGACGAAGGGGGGTATCCAATCTGCCAGCAAGACCTCACCGACCGCGACTACATCGACATCCTGCCGGAAGCCGGCGATCTGCTCCTGTTCAATGCGGCACACGTGCATGCAGTGTTCAATTCGACCACCGCCAATCGCGCGGGGCGTCTCAACGTCAATGGGTTCATCGGGTACTCGCTGGGTACCCGGCGCGTGCTCGCCTGGGCTTGAATGGACATCAACGGCAACAATGACATGACCCAGCACACACTCCTTCAGCCCCTCCCTGCCACGCCGGCGCTAACCGCCGCCGATCTGGACACCCAGGTGGTCCGCAACGTGGACATTCTGTCGCCGCTGGAGCAAGCGCGACTGCGAGCGGGCTGCGTCCTGGTGGCTGGATGCGGCAGTGTGGGCGGCAGCGTTGTCGAATCGCTGGTACGGATGGGAGCGACGCGCGCGGTGTTGGCCGATCCAGAGACGTTCGACCGCACAAACATCAATCGCCAGGCCTGCACACAGGGCGATATCCACCAGCCTAAGGCAAGTACCTTGGCGGCACGTGCGCTGGCGATCAATCCCTTCTTCCAGGTTCGGGTGCACGATGAAGGCTTGACTGAAGGAAATCTGGAGGAGGCGCTGGAGGGTGTCACCTGCGTTTTTGATGCCATCGACGCCGGTGCCGCCCCGTGGGTGAAGTACCGCCTGCATGAAATTGCGTGCGAACGTCGCATCCCCGTCATTGCCGGGTTCGACTTCGGTGGCAAGGCTACCGTGTACATATTCGACTATCGCCAACCATCGCCCTTACCCTTCCACGGACGCTCCACCGCGCAGGCACATCGCGACGGGGATCTTGCCCAATGTCTGTCCTGGCTCCTGCATCGTCATCTTCCCAGTGACTTTCTACCCATCATTGCTGATCGCATGAGAACCGGCGCGCCGTGGCCACAGGTGGTCTACTGCGTGCAGGCCATGGGTGCGTTGGCTACGCGCTGCATCCTTGAGCTGGCCATGCAGCGTCCGGTGCGCCACGTCGTGGTCTTCGATGTCCATGACGCCATGCGTACACAGGGTCAGCGCATCCGGCAATGGTTGGGATATCCCGCGCTCCTTGCACGCGCCCTGCGCGCCGCGCGCGTGCCGCGCTCTCGCCCAGCGCAGACGCAAAATTGCAGCGAGGGTCAGCGCCTCCCTAAGGATGCCGACATCCAAAGCGTACTCGAAGCCATGGTGCTGGCCCCTTCTCCGCACAACTGCCAGCCATGGACCTTTGCCAACCTGTCCGGCCGCAGGATCGGCATCCGACGCGACCATGCACGAAGCACTCCGATCGTCGATCCCCTGGGGCTGGCAGTGGATTACACCGTCGGCTGTGCGGTAGAAGCCGCTTCGCAGGTCGCCGATGTCACGTGGGAGCCTGCCTCGGAGGGGTGCGGCGATGAGTACGGCGTACTTCATGTTCATGGCATCGCCCTGGATCGCTACGCTCGCGGCCGGGGACTGCTTCAGTCACGCTCCACATGGCGGGGACGTATGCTCGACGTCTCGCCGCACCGACAACTGAAGCAGCACTGTGCAGAGCTCGCGACGCAGTGCGGGGCGGTCGCCCTGTTCGGCGAAGTCGATCCAGAGGCCATGGTGCGGCTGGCCCAGGCGGGCGCGCACCGGCACTTCAGCCAGCCTGCCTACGTGGAGGAGCTGTTCCAGTACATCAGGACAACCGCCGCGCAGAGCGCGACCAACCCCACCGGCTTCAGCGCGCAGTCGTTGCTGCTTTCGGCGATCCAGGCACGCTTCGTTGGCCTGCTCAAGGTGATGCCGACACTGCGCAGAATCGCCGTTGCGACGGTGCTGCCGTCCATGATGAGCCGCGAGTCCGTGCGTCACCTGCACGGCCATTCCACCTATGTTCTGGTCGCGGCACAGCGCTGGGATAGGCAGGGAAGGATGGATGCTGGCCGTGCGCTCATGCGGGTATGGCTGGCGTTGAGCGCCAATGGATTGCATTGCCAGCCAGTCGACTTTCCCATCTCAAGCGAGCTTGGACGCAATGAGGTGGCTGCGATGTTCGGTATTGCGGCAGGTGCGCGTCCGATCGCGCTGTTGCGGGTCGGCTTTGCAATCGGTGAGCACGTTCCGGCTGCCGCGCGTCTGCCAGTCGACGCCGTAACGTGCGGAGAACTGACGTGAGGCGGGTCCTGGTCGTCGGAGCTACCGGACAGTTGGGCCGCGAGATCGTGCGGCTAGGGTGCCGGACTGGGCAGTACAGGATGCGGGCGCTGGTCCGAAATGGCGGCGCAGCGGCTCGCCTGCACGCCTTCGATGTCGAGCAGGTGACGGGCGACCTTAAAGACGCACAAAGTCTCGCTGACGCGTGCTGCGGAGTTGATGTGGTGATTGCTACGGCGACGGTGGTGTTTCCGCGCCGCGGAGACACTTTTGCCCATGACGAGGAGGCTGGCTATCGCAACCTAGTTGCGGCCTGCCAGGCTGCGGGCGTTCAACGGATTATCTTCGCGTCGCTGGCAACGCCACTCAACGCAGCCAATTGCGCTGCAAGTGCAACCTATCGTGCCAAGGCGCTCGTGGAGCATCTGATCGAGCAGTCCGGAATGGCATACACGATTGTGCGCTGCGGGCCCTTCATGGATGACTATTTTGCACTGATCGGTTCGCGCATCCCGCTACGCGGGGAAGTTGTGGCCACTCTGGACCGGGCGCGGGGTCCATCGCGCTGGTTCCGTCACCTTACGGGCGACAGCATCGAGCGCTGGGGATGGGCCCTCATTCCTGGTGCGTGCACGCTGCGACACGCCTTCGTTGCGGTCGGAGACGTAGCCGGCTTCATGGTGTCTGCCATCGAGAATTCCGGAAGACGCGAAGTACGCCCCTTCGGTGGCCGACACTCGATGTCGTGGCGCGAACTCGCTCAGCTCTATGCTGAGCTTCTTGAGCGTCCCGTTCGCACGTTTGCGGTTCCGGCGTTTCTGATCGGGTGGGCGCGCCGCGCCGCGTGGTGGTCAGAAGCCATCGAGAACCAGCTCGCCATCCTGGAGATACTGGCGCGACACGAGACTGATGTGCTTGCTTTGGAGCCCGCCGCGGGATCCACTACCGCTCGCAGATACCTGAGCGCCAAGCTGGAGCTTGCCGAGCGATGAGCATCGTTCATCAGTGGCACTCTGACGAGCCCCTGCCATTGGCAAGCGGGGAGGAGCTGGGAGAGGTCGTGCTGTCCTATACAACATTGGGAACGCTCGCGGCCGATGGGGCGAATGTTGTATGGATTTTCCACCCTTTGACCTGTTCTTCCAATGTGACCGAGTGGTGGCCTGAGATCGTTGGCACCGGGCGCCTGCTGGACCCGGCGCACTTCTTCATTGTCTGTGTGGACAGTCCAGGATCCTGCCATGGATCCACCGGGCCGCAGTCGGCGATGCCAGGGCAGGAAAGGCGTTATGGCCTTCGATTTCCAGATCTCAGCATGCGTGATGTGGTGGGTTGCTACGACCGCCTGCGTCGAACGTTGGGGATTGATCGCATCCTGCTGGGCATCGGAGGCTCCTACGGCGGTCAGCAGTTGTTCGAATGGCTTGCGCAGGCGCCGGACCTGTTCGAGCTGGCGTGTGTCATAGGCGCCTCGGACGCACAGTCGCCGTGGGCGATTGCCTTCAACGAGACCCAGCGCATGGCGCTGCGGGCCGATCCCGGTTTCGGGCAGGAATATGACGGCGCTGGCCAACGTGGACTGGCGGCCGCGCGGGCACTCGCGGTGCTGTCGTACCGCTCGTCGCGCCTGTACGCCGACACCCAGAGCGGTCGAGTCACCGGGCAGGCCGGGTATCGTGCGGCGGCGTACCAACAGCATGTCGGTGCTCGTTTCACCCGACGATTCGATGCGTGCAGCTATTGGGCCCTGACCCGGATCATGGACAGCCATGACGTACTGCGGCACCGCGGAACGCGCGACAGTGTGCTTGGCCGCATCCGCACGCACTGCCTTCTGATCGCGCTTCGGGACGACGTTCTGTTCCCGGTCGACGAGGTGTTCTCGCCTGAGGCAGCGCTCCCTCATGTCGCGTGTCACGTTCTGGAATGTGACCACGGCCACGACAGCATCCTCACACACCAGATGGACATTGCCGCGCAGGTTAGCCGCGTCCTCGCTCCCTTGGCCGTCCTGCGCCGCCTACGCACCCTTCGGCATGAGATCCCAGCATGAACAAGCCAGCCATTCCGGCTCACTTTCGCGTGGCCGACAATTTTATGGGACTCTATTGCCTGCTCCACGGCGGCGTGATCTGGCTGGGAAGCAGCCAGCTGGCCTTGTGGCTCTTCCAGTTCGACTCATTGCCGTCGGTCCTGCGTATTGTGTTGTGCGGTGGGCTGGCGGTGGTCGCGGGCATGGGCATGTTCATGCTCGGTTCGCTTGGGCATGAGGGGTTCCATGGGAACCTCAACCGCAATCGCTATGTCAGCATGTTGCTGGGCATCTTGGCTTCCACGGCGGTGCCGACGTTCTGTTCCGTAGGGCTGAATGTGTACCACTGGCGGCATCACGCGCGCACGAATACCGAGCATGACCCCGACTTCAAGCTCTATGCGGGGCGGAGAACGTTCCTGGGCAAGTCTGCAGGCCCACTACGCACCAGTGCGCACTGTCTCTCCAACACAGTTAAGTTGCTCCGGAGGGGGGAGAAAATCGACCGCGGATTCCCGTTTGGTGCGAGTACGATGCAGTGCTTTGCTTGGTTCAATGTTGGGGTGGTGCTGTTGGTCACAGCTGCCTGGACCTACCTGCTGATCTGCCAACCGCTGGCATTCATGTTTTTTCTGGCGCTTCCGGCCCTAGTGGGCCAGGTGTACTGGACACTCCACCCATACATCGAGCATGCCGATACCGGCACCACGCATCACGACAACGCCCGCGACTGCACTTCGCCAGCGCTGGGATTCCTGCTGCTGGGATACACCTACCATCATTGTCATCACCTGTATCCCAACGTGCCGGCGTATCGCCTGCCGGCCCTGCGTCGCCACCTCGAACGCACTGGGTACCTTGATGGGGCCCCTGTGCAGCGCACGCTGTTCGGGGCGCTTTGGATCGGCATGACCGGGGTGCTGCGCACATGAGTGCCTTGATCTCCGCTTATATCAAGAGTGGCTCGTGGCTGCGCGGGCTGCTACTGGCGTCGGGACTTTTCACGTTTTCAGGCATTGTCCTGTTTGCGTTTCCACGATGGCCGACATCGGCGTTGGCGGGCGTACCTGCCGAAATTCCGGTCCTGTATCGCGTGCTGGCTGGACTGTTCATGACCAGCTTTGCTGCCCTTTATGTGTGGATGGCGGCACAACCGCTTCTGCCCCGCGGGCTGGTCGTACTGGGTGCCGTCGCCAAGTTGATCGCGTTTGCCGCGTTTGCGGCGCTATGGGTCAGTGGACAGATTCCTGCAACGCTGTTGGTAGCGGTCAGCGGCGACCTGCTGCTAGCCGTCCTTCTTCTCGCCGCCAGTGCCCGCACCGGCAGCTTCATTCTGAACCGATGACCATGGACCTCGCTCTGTTCGATTTTGACGGCACCATCACCACACGTGAAACCTTCGCCGACTTCATCCGGTACGCCGCACCTGCGTCGCGCACGCGCGCCGGGGCAATCGCCCTGTCGCCGATGGTGGTCGGCTATCGACTCGGCTGGATCAGTGGTCACCGGATCCGTGCCGCGGCGATCCGGGTAGGCCTCTCCGGGCTGCGACATGCCGCATTGGAGGCTCATGGGCGAAAGTTCGCCCGGGACCGCATCCCCTCGCTGCTCCGCCCTGAGATGATGGCGCGGATCGACTGGCACCGTGGGCGCGGTGATCACGTATGTGTGGTCACCGGAGCGCTGGATACCTACATGCAACCTTGGTGCGACGCAGAGGGACTGGACCTGCTGTCATCCCAGCTCAGGATCGACGAAGGACGAGCAGCGGGGCGCTACCTGGGCGCGCAGTGCGTGGCGGCAGAGAAGGCCCGGCGGATAGGCGAGCGTTTCGATCTGACTGCCTACCGCGCTGTTCATGCTTACGGTGATACGGCGGAAGACTTTGACATGCTGAGGCTGGCGCATTACGCGCAGTTCCGTGGGCACCCTTGGCGCGACCCGGAGACGGGGCGGGTCTCCGCCGTCTGGGGGCAGGCATGATGCTGGAGGCGACCGCGTGCAACAGGCCCGTTGCCCTGATCACCGGTGGCTCATCCGGAATCGGTGCCGCCCTGGCCGAGTGCTTTGTGCGCGATGGCCACGACGTCGTGTTGGTGGGGAGGGATATCGGGAGGCTGGAAGCGCACGCTCGGGCCTTGCAAGCGCTCGGCGGCAGTGCTGTAGCGATACAGGCGGATCTTTCCGATCCGAAGGCCCCGGCTGAACTGCAGGCCCAGCTCGAGGCCCGACGCATCCCCGTCCGCTTTCTGATCAACAGCGCAGGTGTCGGAGTGTTCGGAGAGTTTGCCGCCAGCCCGCTTGAGCGCAACCTTGCGATGCTGCGGCTGAACATCATGGCCCCCACCGAGCTCTGTCACCTCTTCCTGAAGCAGGTCTCCGCGCACGGAGGTGCCATCGTGAACGTGTCGTCGCTAGCCGCGTTCCAGCCAGGACCCTATATGGCCGTCTACTACGCCAGCAAGGCCTATCTGCTTTGGTTCTCCGAGGCGATTGCATGGGAGCTCCGCCCATTGGGCGTGCGCGTGATGACGTTGTGCCCAGGTCCAACCGAGACCCGGTTCGCCAGGCAGGCCGGCATGGAAGCGTCCGGCTTGATCAGGGGAAAGCGCCTTGCCGATCCAGCGCGGGTCGCCAACGGGGCGTATCGCGCATTGCAGTCGGGAAAGCGCGTTCATGTCCATGGTATTGGCAATCGGCTTCTTGCGCTTGGTGCACGTCTTGCACCACGACGATGGGTAGTCGCCGCCGTCGCGGCGATGTCCGCACCAAGAACCGAATGAAACATCCTCACAAGGAGCAGAGCATGGAGTCCATTGTTAGGACGTTGAAGTGTGCGGGGCTGCGCTTCCTGCCGCGGGGGCGCTACCAGCTTGTGTCCATTATCCAGCCGAGCCTGTGCTTGTCTAGCGCTCTTCAGCAACAGCTGCTTGCGGAATTTGCCACGGTCACTGACGCGCTATACCAGGCCGATACCTCTTTCCATTGGCGTAGCCGGCCCGATTTCTTTGAGGGGGTGCATGGTGTCTGGCTGATCTTCCTCGATGAAGAGCTGGTTGGATTTACCGGTGCTCGCTTCTTCCGTGAGGGCGGCGAACGCATCCTATATATCGATAACCTCAATTTGCGTCCGACTGCGCGCCCAGTCATGGGGGGGCTGACGATAGGTGCGCTGCTGACGTTGGAGATGGTGCGTGAAGCGAGACCTTGGTGGCGGCCGATGTCAGTGGTGTTTCGCACACAGAATCCAAACGTCTATAGGTTGGCTTTCAGCATACAGCCGGATTCGGTGGCGCCGCGCCTGCGCGGGGGACAACCTCGCGATCCAGCCCGCAGCCAGCGCGTGCTTGCTGCAACGGCAGCACGGATATCGCCAGGCCGTGACTACAACCCACAGACATCTGTGATCAAGCGCGCGTACGGGGGGCGCCTGTACGGACGACCGCTTAGCAAGGCCGGACGTGAGACATCAGGCCTTGCACGCTTCTGGTCCGAAAACGTCGATGTCGAGGCAGGTGACGCTGTGCTGGTCGCCGGTTGCCTGACCGCCGCAGAGTACCGCGCACTTGGTTGGAAGTACTTCCTGCTTCGACGCACGGATGGTTTCAAGCGGTTCTGGAAGCGTCTAACCGCAGGCAGCAGATGCGCAGAGTCAAATGGCTTCGAGCCGGGGAGCATGGCATGACTGATCTCGTATACCTGCTGCTGGTCTGCATCTTCCTTGCGATGCTGATCATGGAGCGCGTCGTGCCCATCAATCGCCAGCCGTGGGATCGCCAATGGATGATTCGTGCCGCCATCATCAACTTTGCGCAGCTGGCAATGGTCTGGCTGGCGGCGGTAGGCATCAACAGTTGGCTCGGACGCTTTGCGGTCTTCCATCTGCAGGATTACGTGAGTGCACCGCTAGCCGGTTTGATCGCGTTCATCCTGGGAAATTTTGTGCAGTATTGGTGGCACCGTCTTCAGCATAGAAGCGACCTTCTCTGGCGTTGGTTGCACCAGCTCCACCATAGCCCCAAGCATATTGACGTGTGGGTTGCCAATTACGCGCACCCGGTGGATTTCTTCATCATCGTGTCCTTCCACGCATTCGTTGCGTTGCTGTTGCTTGGGATGGATGTGGCCGGCTTCGCATGGGCAACATTCTTCTCTGGGCTTTACAACTACTACGTGCATTGCAACGTGCGATCGCCGCGATGGCTTGGCTGGTTCGTGCAAAGGCCGGAGATGCATCGCGTGCACCATCGCATAGATCATCACGCGCAGAACTATGGACTTCCAGTGTGGGACTTGATGTTTGGCACATGGCACAACCCGAAAGACTGCGAGTTCGAATGCGGATTCCATGATGGAAAGGAGCACCGCCTGCGCGACATGCTGACTGGACGCGACGTTCATGAATGAGATGCCAGCCAACAGCTCGCTCAATCCACCGCGCCTATTGTCAAGGTCGCGGGATCTTTGGCCGCGGCTCGGAACCTGCCTGGTGATCGGCCCGCTTGCAGTTGCGGCGTTGCTCAAGCTGGGGGCGACCTCGCTGTCAATTTTTGGTGCGGCGATCATGTCCCTGCTGTACTTCGAGTGGGCGCGCGCCTGCGCGCCGGGCCGCCCTGTGCGGGTGTGGTTCGCCCTGGCATTGGTCTGTGCGCTGCTGGCTGCACAGCACGTGCTGCCCGTGGACCTGCTATCGATCTACATGACGCTTGGGGCAGCGCTGTGGCTGGCTGCGCCTTGGTGGATTCGTCACCCGGCGGTAGGTTGGGGCGGTACTCGGGCGATGATGTCAGCCAAGTGTGCGTTGGGCGCGGTCGCAGTGGTGGCAGCCGTGGCGGCATTCCAGTGGTTCCTGACCTTCCCTCGTGGCCGCTACCTGATTCTGTATGTGCTTGCCGTGGTCAGCGCGGTTGACACCATGGCGTACCTTGTCGGTCGCAATTGCGGCGGATTCGTTCAAGCCCGCCTGATCGCCCCGTGCGTGAACGCAACCAAGAACGTTGGCGTGCTGGCGTGCGCGGTTCTGGCCGGATTACTGGTGGCGGGTGCCGGCGCGGCTATCGCGCAACCTACCCTTGGGTGGGCACGGGTCCAGTTCTTTGCGGTTGGCGTCGTTGTGATCTGCATGGGCGTGGTCGGCGATCTGATCAGCAGCCTGATCAAGCGACAGGCTGGAATCAAAGACAGCGGTGCTCTGCTTCCGGGGCACGGCGGCGTGCTTGATCGCCTGGACTCGCTGTTGGCGGCGCTACCGGCCGCGGCAGTCGCGTTCCGCTGGCTCTCAATCGACCTATGATGAATTCGAGGAAACAAACCATGCATTCGAGCGAAGCGCGTCGATCCCCGATACGCCTGTTGCCGCGGGCGTACAGGGTCGTCGACGAAGATGGAAGACCCCGCACCGCGACGGTGGGTGATGCACTTCGACAATACGTCCGTTCGTTGAACTTCGTTGCCGATCGGCGACGCACGTTGCACGCATTGTTCGAGTTCAGTCACTGGTTGATGCTGGTGCCAACGGTGCTGTATTTCGCCTTCTATCTGAGTTGGGCCACGCTGGCCTTCTACTTTTCCGTGTTCCTGGTGTTGTCAAATTTCACGAATACCGTGTGGTATCACCGCTACTGCAGTCATCGCTCCTTTCGGTTCTGCTCGCGGTGGTATCCGCGGTTGATTCTCTGGCTTAACCCCCTTGGATATCGCGAAGAGGTTTATGCGCTTGTCCACTATGTCCATCACATGCACGCGGATGGCGAGAAGGATCCAAATGGACCGCGCCTGGGGTGGCTTGGCAACTATGTCGCTTCCTACTTCGAGATTGATACCAACGTCACCCCCGAAGAGTATGAGCGAATCAAGGGGCGCTTGGCGCACCTGCACATGCCGTTCTCCAGCCACACCAGCTTCCAACGCTGGGCATGCGTGGAAAGCGTGCCGCACTACCTGGCTCGCTGGGCGTTCGCGTCGGTGTTCTGGTGCGGGCTGTGGTATGCAGTCGGGGGACTGGCGTGGGTGATGGCCTGGTTTGCGGTGCAGTTCTGCTGGCATGCGGTTGTCCGTGATTTCAATTTTCGCGGCCACGGCAAGGAAGAGCGTCCAAGGCAGGTGGATGGCTGGGATATGGACCGAAGTTCCTATGCATTGAACCAGCGGTTCTACGGCTACCTGGCAGGCGAATGGCACAACAACCATCATGCCCGTCCCGGCTCTGCCAACTGTGCATTCCTGCCGGGGCAGGTCGACGCACCGTTTCTGCTCATCAGACTTATGTGCTCGCTGCGTATCGTCGCCAGCTACAACGATCATCGGGCCCACTTCCTCCGCACTTACGGAGCCAGCACCGCCGACGTTCAGACTACTTCGGAGCATTCCAATGCAGCCGCACCGTGAGGGCAACGACATGCAGGTTGCCGTCATGCCTCTCAGCCTGGGCGGCCTGGCGCGTTGGGGCGGCGCGACAACGGTTCTGGTATGCGCGGTATGCATTGCGTGGGTGGATCTTCCCGCGGCAAGGTGGCTGCATCAGCAGGCGTGGGACACGCACGACTGGATGCTGCGGTTGCTCGGTGTTCCTGTCGTGGTCTCCATCCTGCTGGGCGTCTATCTGCTCGTCCATCTCATCGGCTCCCCACGCACGGAGCAATCATTGCGGGCTCGGCGGCTTTACCTGCTCGGCTTGGGAATGATGGTTGCGCTGGCTGCCAAGACCATGCTGAAGATCGCGTTTGGCCGGACCTGGCCACGCCTGGTTTCCGATCCAATACCGGGACAGCTTCCATCGGAGTGCAGTGCAGCCACTTGCGGCTATGTCAATGACAGCGTACATGCCTTCGTTCCGTTCGCTGGCTCGCTCAAAGCGTACTCCGCGTTTCCGTCCGGCTCCACTGCATTGCTCCTGGCGGTCGTGGTGCCATGCATGGTGTGGCTGCCTCGGCTCCGTTGGTACCTGGCCTACTTCGCGATTTTCTCTCTTGCCTGCTACGTGGCAACCAATACCCACTTCATTTCTGATGTGGTCGCTGGGGCTTATGTCGGGTTGCTGTGTGGCACGGGGGTGGTAGTGGCCGATCGCGGCAGCGTAAGGGTGTGACGCGGCTAGGTCGAGGATGAGCAGGAGGGCCTTCCGGGAAGCTGAGCGTTTCGGTGTCGCTCCACCCGCATCAGCAGCCACCATCCGGCGGCCGCGTGCAGCCAAATGGACGCGATGGTAATTCCCAGGACGGTGACCAGTGGCATGCTTTGGTTCCAGGAAAGCACGACCAGCGGTATCACACAGGTTGGAATGCGCAGGCAGGCGGCCAGCAGGGCCGGAATCGTGCTGCCCATGGCTTGGCCGTGCGCTGAGGCGACGTAGGCAACCCCGGTTGGCACAAAAGTCGCGGCCAGCAGCGAAAGCTGGAAGGACGCACTGGACATGGTGGACGCGTCCGGCAGTGGAACGACTGAAAGCAGCAGCGAAGGTGCGAATGCGGCGAGCAGGGATAGCAATGCGGTCATCCCAGCGGTGAAATACAACGCGCAGCGCAGTCCGCGAGCCTGAAGCACGTACCGCCCTGCCCCGAAATGACCGGCGCTGATGGGAACCAGGGCTAGGGCGATCGCCATACCCGGAATCAGCAGGATCTGGGTGATGCGCATGGCCGCGCCAAACCCGGCTTGGATGTCGGGAGTGCCGTGGCGGAGTGCCCACTGGATGGCCAGCGTTGTCAGCAGCGCCATGCCTACTTCGGCACTGGCAGGAATGCCAACGCGCAGGATACGTCCGGTTTCGGCTTGGAAGGCTGCCCAACCAGGCCAGTGCCAGACGAACCGCTTCTGCGCGCGCATGGCGGCTGACATGGCGAGGAGGCTGCCCAGAATGGCGGCCGAACTGGACCAGCCAGCTCCGGCAACCCCAAGTGCAGGCAAGGGTCCCAGACCCAACACCAGGGCAGGCGTCATTACGCACTTGGCTAGAGTGGCCACCGCGATGACCAAGGTGGATGCCCGAAGCAGCCCCACGGCGCGCAGCAGTGAGCTCATTACGGCAATGGGAAACATTGCCGCGTAACTGGGCAACGCCGCATACAAGAAGGCTCTGGCGTGCTCGGCGGTGGCCGGATTGGCCGAGAGCGTATCAGTCCAGTAAGGCACTGCCGTGTATCCGGACAGCAGTACCAGCAGACCACACGCGACTGCCAGGAGCAGGGTGACACTGGCCACGCGGCTGACCGCTGCCGCATCGGCGGCACCCGTATAGCGGGCGGTCAGGGCGATCGCGCCTATGCAAAGGACCTGATATGTGGCGTTGGTAGCTAGAGACGAGAGTCCAACGATCGAGACTCCCGCCAGTGCCTCCTCACCAAGGCCGGCGACTACATAAAGGTCGACAAGCAGGTAGGCGGATTGCAACAGCAGCCCGACTCCGATGAATGCCGCCGTCCTCAGCAGGGGCAGGACAATGCGGGGTGCTTGATCGTTGGGTTCCATCCGTGTCCCTGGCGCTCCGTCATTGGAGGGTGGATCGTGCCCTGACAGGCGCTCAAGCGCTCAACGCGTAACCAAACTGCTGCTTGAACTGCTCATTGAACTCATCGAACGTGAAACGCTGGTTCTGGGTGCCCGGGTGCTCGACCTTCAGCGCGCCCATCAGGTTGCCCATGCGGCCGATGGTCAGCCAGTCGTAGCCCTTCTCGATGCCGTAGATCAGGCCGGCGCGGAATGCATCGCCGCAGCCGGTCGGGTCCACCACGCGGCGCTCGTGCGCCGGCGGGATGTCATAGGTCTTTTCCGGGGTATGGATGACCGCGCCCTTCGGGCCGCGGGTGGTGATGTAGGCCTTGACCCGGCTCACGATCTCCTTTTCATCCCAGCCGGTGCGCTCCTGCAGCAGGTTGGACTCGTAGTCGTTCACGACGACGTAGTCGGCCTGTTCGATGAAGGTGCGCAGCTCCGGGCCGTTGAACAGCGGCATGGCCTGGCCCGGGTCGAAGATGAACGGTACGCCGGCCTCGAAGAACTCCTGCGAATTCTGGATCATGCCCTCGCGCCCGTCCGGGCCGACCAGGCCCAGGGTCACGCCCGGCACGTCCTTCACGTGGTTCTCGTAGGACCGCATCATCGCGCCCGGGTGGAAGGCGGTGATCTGGTTGTTGTCGTGATCGGTGGTGATGAACGCCTGCGGGGTGAACAGCTCATCGATCACCTTGACCCGGCTCAGGTCGATGCCCAGGCCCTGGAAGTACTCGCGGTACGGGCCGAAGTCCGAACCCACGGTGCCCATCGGGATCGGCTCGCCACCCAGCAGGTACAGGTTGTAGGCGATGTTGCCGGCGCAACCGCCGAATTCACGACGCATGCGCGGCACCAGGAACGACACATTCAGGATGTGCACCTTGTCCGGCAGGATGTGATTCTTGAACTGGTCCGGGAACACCATGATGGTGTCGAAGGCAAGAGAACCACAGATCAAAGCGGACATCGAGTAAGGCCTATGCGGAAGGGGGTTTGAGGCCCGTCGGGCGGGCAACGAAACGGCGCCCTGCGGCGCCCTGCGGCGCAAAGGTTAACGGGTAGGGCGGCTTTGGGCCAGAACCCGGGCTGTCCGGATTGGCCTGAATGGCCGTGAAGGCTGGCTTTCGGCCAGATTTGTCCTTGCTCGCGCACAGGGGGATTGCTAGGCTTGTCGGCCTCGAATTCTGCCCATTTTTTCGCCATCCCGCGTTGGGCGCGACACCCCTCAGGATCAACTCCCAGATGTTCAAGAAACTGCGTGGCATGTTCTCCAATGACCTGTCCATCGACCTGGGCACGGCCAACACCCTCATCTACGTGCGTGGGCAGGGGATCGTGCTGAACGAGCCGTCGGTCGTGGCCGTGCGCCAGGACCGTGCCATCGGTGGTACCCGTTCCGTGGCTGCCGTGGGCGCCGAGGCCAAGCAGATGCTCGGCCGTACCCCGGGCCATATCACCACCATCCGCCCGATGAAGGACGGCGTCATCGCCGACTTCACCTACACCGAGGCGATGCTCAAGCACTTCATCAAGAAGGTCCACAAGTCGCGCTTCCTGCGCCCGAGCCCGCGCGTGCTGGTCTGCGTGCCGGCCGGCTCGACCCAGGTCGAGCGCCGCGCCATCAAGGAATCGGCCGAGGAGGCCGGTGCGCGCGATGTGTTCCTGATCGAAGAGCCGATGGCGGCTGCGATCGGCGCCGGCATGCCGGTCACCGAAGCGCGCGGCTCGATGGTCATCGACAT
>Ga0213825_1000744_pt1 | contig 23534 bp, 25 predicted proteins | sample MC6MC0900MG_FD_179896 | JGI IMG/M metagenome (GOLD analysis project Ga0213825, IMG submission 179896) | Enriched soil aggregate microbial communities from Iowa State University, Ames, United States - MC6-MC0900-MG | ecosystem: Environmental > Terrestrial > Soil > Unclassified | place: USA: Iowa... | reverse complement strand
GGCGTCTTATGAGAAATCTTATTTTTAAGGAAATCGACGAATTAATCATCGGTTCCTTGGGAATTGTAGCATTTTTATCGTTTTTCATTGGTGCGGTTGTAACCATTCAAACCGCCTTAAACTTAAACAATCCCATCATCCCTAAATATTTAATTGGTTTTACGGCAAGACAGTCTATTATTTTAGAATTCTCGCCAACGTTTGTATCAATTATCATGGCAGGTAGAATGGGTTCTTATATTACATCGAGTATAGGTACCATGCGGGTTACCGAACAAATCGACGCTTTAGAAGTTATGGGTATCAACCCGTTAAACTATCTGGTTTTTCCTAAACTTATTGCGTCTATAACCTACCCTTTCGTTATTGCTTTAAGTATGTTTATTGGTATTTTTGGTGGATACATTGCCGGATCTTTAGGCGGATATTTGGCTCCCGAAGAATTTGTAAAAGGTCTGCAAGACGATTTTCAGCCGTTCCACGTTATTTATGCCTTTATAAAAACAGCTGTTTTCGGCTTTATTTTAGCTACAGTGCCATCGTTTTACGGTTATTACATGGAAGGTGGTGCCCTCGAAGTTGGTAAAGCATCAACAAAAGCATTCGTTTGGACATCGATTTCCATTATTATCTGTAACTATATCCTAACCCAAATGTTGTTAACCTAATGATAGAAGTAAAAGACTTAAAGAAATCTTTTGATGATAAAGAGGTTTTAAAAGGTATTACCACAACTTACGAAGCCGGTAAAACCAATTTGATTATTGGTCAGTCGGGCTCAGGAAAAACCGTAATGCTTAAAACATTGTTGGGCGTGCATTTGCCTGATAGCGGACAAATTTTGTTCGACGGAAGGGATTTTGCAACGTTGGATCCGAACGAAAAACGTACGTTGAGAACCGAAATGGGAATGGTTTTTCAGGGCAGTGCCTTGTTCGATTCTATGACTGTGGAAGAAAACATCGGCTTTCCGCTAAAAATGTTTACCAATAAAACCAATGCCGAAATACGCGACCGCGTTCAGGAAGTTATTGATCGTGTGGAACTGATTGATGCCAACAAAAAAATGCCTTCGGAAATTTCGGGTGGTATGCAGAAACGCGTTGCCATTGCACGCGCTATTGTTAACAATCCTAAATATTTGTTTTGTGATGAGCCCAATTCGGGTCTTGATCCTAAAACTGCTATCGTAATCGATGAACTTATTCAGGAAATTACCCACGAATACAATATTACAACGGTAATTAACACCCACGATATGAACTCGGTTTTACAGATTGGCGAACATATTTGTTTTTTGAAAGACGGAAAGCTGGTTTGGGAAGGCACAAGTAAGGAAATCATGGTAACCGACAACGAGGATATTGTAGATTTTGTTTACTCGTCTGAATTGTTAAGAGAAATACGCCGTTTTCATAGCGGAAAGAAATAATCGGGATTTTTTCTCGATTTTTTGTTCGATTTAAATTGATAAATATGTTTTCGTTTTTTAAAAGCAGTATCGAAAAAGATTTGATAAAACTGGGATTCGACGAGTTGGTTAAAGGCTATCGCCAAAAAGTAAAAAGTAACGAATGGACCAAGCAACAGTTCAACGATGCTTTAAAAAACTTACACGCCAAAAACAAAAACCAGATCAACAACATTGGAAATGTAAATGTAGCAACCCGACAGTCTTTTGATGTGGATGATTCAATTGTTCCTCTTAATCTGCAAAACATTCAACAGGAATTTATAGATTACGATTACATTTACAGCACCTTGCTTTTTGAATACAACAGCAACAACCGTATTCACACCAAAGCGTTGTATCAGCTTGATAAATTGTTGCACGAAAACTATCCCGATGCTGTTATTTTAGCAGAAGATCAGCAGAAAATAAAACAGCTTCATTTACGCGATTTAATTAACGAAGCTACTTCACCGTTTACACATGAAAACAAGGATTATTTAAAAACGGTTTTTAACGAATTATTAAACAGATATAAAAACAAAATCGGAGAATAGTGAGTCTATTTTCCGATTTTTTCATTATAAGTTTTTTCTAATTCTTTAGAGAATTATTTAACCGCTTCTGGTGAAACTTTTGTTTTTAGAAATTCAAAAACATCATTTGTTTGTCTGGTAAATAAACCTATCTGCTCTTCGGTTCCGTCTGGTAATAAAATCTTCATAGAAATAACTTTAAAAAAAAGAAAACCTCCCTTTTTCATAAAACTTACTTCATCATATCTGAAAGAACAATTTTGCCGTTGGCTTTTTGCAGCCAAACCTTTGGTTAAATTATCGATTTGATTTGGCACAAAAGCAAACTCCTCATCAAAGTAAGTAATTTTTCCGGTACTTTGTCCGCCAGCATAGTTTAATGTGCTGTAAACAGTGTCTCCTACTTTTATCATATCTCTTTATTTTTTATCCAAATTATTCCAATATCCTTCAAATTGATCTAAAACCGCTTTTGGCAGATCATCCGGATTAAAATCGTAAGTATCAAACATGGGATCGTAATTGGTTTCAGCCGAACTTTCCATTCGATAAAATTTATTTTTATAGATCAAAAGCAGCACCACACTCAGTTGTTCGTTCATATTGTCTTTCGGGTGTTTAGAATACACAAACAAAACATCAGCCTGACCGTCTTTATCGGCATCGAAAAAAGCTTTACGTGCATCCCAAACCGATGTAACAATTCCCGGTTCGGCAACCTTATCTTCTGCAACGACTTTCCATTCGTTATTTACTTTTTTAAACTGCTGTATGTACAACTCGTCTTGCGCGCTGCCGCGTTCGTTTTTAGAAAACACATAATAGTTTTGTTCTTTTGGTGTAGAAATATCTTCGACCTGCAAAACACGCTTGCCTTTAAACGGAAAACCCGATTTCTCGAATTTTTCTTTGTTTACACTACTGTCGGTAATTTGAGAGAATGCAAAATTTACCAACAACAGACTTATAATTAAAACGATCTTTTTCATATTGTATATTAATTAATTTATAAATGTAATTATTGCTTCGTTATTTTTAGCCGCTTCGGCAAAAATATGCTGTACAGATTCAAACCCCTCAACAAGATATTCAAACGCATCGTCGCCTTCGTTCCAAATAGATGGATAAACTTCTAATTCGTTCATTTTTTCAGGATTGAAATTCTGCTTTAAATCTGCTACTGTAATTTTTGAGATTTCATTATTCAGTTCAACAACTTCTTTCGGAGTGAGGTAATGCGCCGGACCCAAACCTAAATCCTGATCGTCGTCTATAATTTGTCCGCTGAATAAAATTCTTGTTAGATGATGCTCTGCAGTATCTAAACTTTGCCCTGTGAGCAGAAAAATAATTCCATCCCAAGTTTTGTCGATATCTGCAAACTTTTCGTCTTCATTAATTTCGTCGGCGTAAAGTTTGTCTTCTAATAACGAACTATCTTCTAAATACGCTTCAAGTTCTGTATTTGTTACACGTAGTAAATTTCCTATCATTCCCATAGTGCGGCTTATTTTATTTGATTAAACATTTTTGATACTTCTTCGTGGTTTGTAAGCGGAACGATCGTAAAAACATAACTGTCGGAATCTATATCCAGTATTTCCAGCGAAAATCCTTTTGGTTTCAATTCTTGGGTATCGATCTCTTCCAAAATTTCAAATGTTTCGTTATCTTCATATTTACACTCATCTGCTAACGCAACACCATAGTTTTTTGCTTTTAAAATGCGGTTTATTGCAAAACGAATCTCTTCTTCATCTTCTTTCCAGTCAACTTCTGCCATCTGGTCGTTATCTATCAGCGTATCAACCAAAACAAATTTGGCGGTAAGGTTTGCATTAGATGGAAAAGTTAATCCGCGTTCAGACAAGATAAATTCGTTATCGCTGTCATAAAACGATTTCGGATTTTCGAATGCTTGTCTCAGTTTCTGTTTTAATTCGTTTTTTAACGCTTCTGAAACCACAACTACTTCTGTTATTTCTTGATAGCGTTGTAAATCAGTCGAAGTATTTAACGGAAGTGGTTCGTTTTTGTCGATGGCTTTTTGTCTGAAAAGTTTTGAAAAGAATCCCATATATGCTTTGTTTGATTTTTTAAAATACTATTATTTTTTGATCTGTAATTTACAATTATTTTATAGCAGGCGGAACCAATTCGGGTATAAAATTAATTTCTTGGTACGTATCCTTTATATTAGAATATTCTTCTTCTGTTATAGGGATATAGATAACGGCGTTGTTATATTTTATTCCTTTTAAAGATTTTTCCAAAGCTGTTTTGGTGATCGGGTTTTCGTTTAAAGATAGCACCTTCACTTGTTTAAGTTTTAACAGTGGCGATGGAAAAACAGTGAATTGATTGTTTGACAAATCGATGTGTTTTAGATTTTTTAACCTTGAAAAAGATTTTGGAAGTGAAGAAACAGCTGCATTTGTAAATGCTACTTTTTCTAATTGCGAAAGTGCATCAATTTTTTCCGGAATTGTTTTTATTGCGCCACTAACCCACAATACAGTAAGATTTTGGAGTGAAATAATTTCTTCAGGAAAAATATTGATATTGTTTGCTTTTAAAATCAAAGTCTTTAAATTATTTAGGTTTGAAAAACTATCGGGTAAACCTTGTATTTTGTTTCCTGAACATTCAAATAATTCCAAAGCGGTTAAATTGTCTATATCAAGAGGAATTTGCGACAGGTTGTTTCCTGTTAAATATAATTCTTTAAGATGATTGTTTTTTTCTATTTTAGGAAAATGATCCAGATAAATATTACGGCCAATTGTAATACTTGTAAGATTTGGTGCATTGTTTAAAAGATTTTTAAGCAACAATGTATCCATACTTATTTTGTTACCTCGGTTTTCAATTGACACACTATTTATCTTATCAAAATCTAACTTTTGAATTTCTTCAATCGAGCCGTAGTAAACAGGCTTTTTTTCATTTATTTTTGTTACAAGTGCGTAAATTTTCACGCCACGAGACGGATCTGTGGGTGCTTGTGCCTTACAAACAATTGCAGTAAAAAACAATAATATAAGTATTCTCATTTCTTTCATTACTTTGCTTTTATTTTGCTTTCTTTTAAATTAGAAATAATTATTGTCAGTGAAATTTATTGACTGCTTTTTTTATAATCAGCAGAATGTGTTTTAATTAATTTTCCGTTTTTTGAATACTCTTTGCGTGAGCGACCTTTTTCGGATACCGTTTCTATTTCATAAGTACCATTGGGATTAGTGGTCTTTTTTGTAACATCGCCATTTACATAGGTTGTTTCTTTAATTGATATTCCGTCTTCGTGGTATATTTCTACTATTTTGGAAATACCTTTTGGCAAATTCTTCCATGCTTTTTTATAGGTGATTCTTTCGGCATTGTACCCAATTTCTTCACCTTTGGTTTCATCGATAATACTGCACATATACAATTTTAAGCCGTTGTTGTCGTATCTGCAATTATTTTCATAGATTATTTTTCCTTTGTATTTAATTTTCTCTGTAATTTTTTGATTGTTTTTTAGATAAAAATTAGACACGATGGAATCGTTTTTTGCAAATTCTTCTACAACTAACTGATTTGAATTCGTATCATACAAATCGAATTTCTCAACAATACTTCCTTTAAGAGTGTATTTATATTTATACTTGTGATATTTACCTTCAATGATTCCAAAAGGCGAACCTTGTTCATTGATTTCAAAAAACATGGTCATTTCGGTATTGTCTTGCGTAACCTCAACTAGATATTTACCTGGGTTGAATTTTGAACTGTCTTTTTTTATAAAGTATATTTCTTTACCTACTTTATCATGATCGTCAATTCCTACATTACTAGAAAAATCGGCATAGTCAATTTTAGTCTGCGAAAACAGACTTTGTGATATCAAGAATAATAGAATTAGATGTTTTTTTATGTGCTTCATGTTTTTAAAATGCAGTTAATCTTCAAATTTATTAATCATCACTACTTCATTATTTTTTAACATAATAGTAAGCGAATACCTTCTTTGCATTGTTTTTCGGTAATTTAAAACGGTCATTACGTCTTTTTCAAGAGTGTATTCATCACGACTATCAGGTGTACCAAGGCTCAAGATGCAGGCTTCTTCGTTCATTCCGTTATCTATTTGCCTGTTTTTTACAGCCTGCCACCATTGTTTTTTTATTTTTGGATAAACCGATTCAGGATCTTCAAATAAAATAAGCTTAGAAAGGTTGTCGCTTGAAAAGTACGACCCCAGACTGCCACTTACATAACCGTCTACGAAATATTTTTTGCCGTCTTTACTTTGAAATAATACTCTCAGCGGATAGTTAGAATATTCGCCTGTGCCAACTTGCAAAATAGTTATTTCTGCAAAGCGTTCGGGTTGAAATTGTGCTACATTTGTGCCGTTTTGTTCGTAATTCCACCGGTCTGCATTGATCCAAACGGTTTTGCCTTCCAATTTTTTCTTCACTAAATCTACTTCATCCAGCCACACCAACCCAGACTGTTTCCAGTTAACAAATTTGTTATCGTCTTCCGGTATCCATTCTTCCAAAATATATTCTTTACCATCACAAAGAAAGTGGTAGTTTCTTTTGTTTTGATTATTTGAAATGATGTCTGTAAATTTGGTATAAACAAAAATTCTTCCTCCAAAATCTTTGGTTAGCAACTTTTCGTCATTGCCTGCATTTTTTGTTTTAAAATCAAGATATGCGGGTGAGGTTTCAACAGGTGGCAACAACATAAAACGTGCGCCGCTCTTTAGTGTATTATATTTTAGTGGTGCTACCCATACATCTGATTTTACCGAACGTATATTGGTAGCAGATGTGTCTACTTGATAAGGATTCTGGGCAGTTGCAAAGTTGTAAACTACGAGAGCCAATACAAAGGAACTAATAATTTTTTTCATACGCTTTTGTAATTGTTATTGTATTTTAATTATTCTGATTCACCAAAACAGACCTAAATTACATAATTACCTGATTATTTTATGGTTATTCTGCCCAAAGGCGAAATGTATGTATAAGCAGTGATTTTGTTGTAGCTATTTTTGTTAATATTTTTTTGTTTCCGTTAGATTACCTTCTTCATAGTAAAATTCCAACTTGCTCTTTTATCTCCATTTTTAAAACTTCCTTTTTCCGATAGTGTTGCGTTTTCGTGATAATATTTCCATTAGCCGGTACATTTTCCGTTTTCATCAAACTGTTCAATCTCTTTCAGATTTTCCATTGTCAAAAAAAGTCTTGTGGTTTGTTTGTGAAAAAATGATAAGATGAACGAAAAATATTGCGATAAGTGTAAGGTGTTTTTTCATTTCTATCTTTTTTATCAATGGTAACGTTTAGAGTATCGTTTTAAAATTCCTAATCATGAGTAACTGAACCTTTTGGTTGTTGATAACTGTTGAAATTTCTTACTGATAATTTTTACCGATTAAACCATTCGTTATCGGTTTTCCATTCGTTGCTTCCAACTTTTTTAAATAAATGTTCCGTTAATTCTACTTCGCCATTTTCACTAACAACGAACGTTCTTCTCTCCCATTCTGCAATTGGATCTACACCTGTTTTCTGAAATGATGTGTGGTAATAATGATACTGTTGTCCTTTACTTTCAACTTTTCTTTATACCAAAACAAATTATCGCTATCGCCACCTTCATCTTTGTAAGCAAAATAACGCAGTACCAGCTTTTCTGTTTCGTTTCCTTTAATATAAAGGTTTCTTACATCATCGGTAGTATTCCATTCATTACCTATTTTTATACTTTTGATAATAAATGTATTATCGTAAATTTTAAATTTTTTGGTTTGTGCAAAAGAAACAGCTGATAACAATACCAGAAAAAAAAGCATTTTTATATGTGTTTTCATACTTTAACGTTTAAATTTTTATTACGATTTCAGAACTTTGTAATAATGCGCTAGCAAAATAATGTAGTTGAATTTTGCAGTTTTAAAATTCGTAGTTTCTACAATTCTCAACTCCCGCAATACATATAAAAAGTTGGTATTTCTTTTCCGTGGTCTGCATTGCTGTGTACAGTCAACCCTTCAAAAAAGATATGATCACCTAGTTCTTTGTTGCTTACTTGTTGTTCTAATTGATACATTAAATCCAGATTGGTAAAGTATTTTCCGTTTTGGGCTTTTAGGGTCGCGCAAAGTTCTACTTGAAACATTCCTTCATCACTGTTGTCTTCATCAAAAGCATCTTCTTCTTCATCAAGCAAAGTTTCGTTGGTAGCAATTTCTTCTTTTCCTTTAATCCATGCTTCATAGCAAATTTTAATCTCGGGTTTATTAATGGCGATTTCTTCGGGTTTCCAAACAGCTTCTTCCTTTAAAATTAATTGTTGATATTCCTCAATTTCATTATTAAAATCATTAGCATCACTGTATTTTTTTCTTTGAAATGCCCATACAGTATTTCCTAAAACTTCGGTTGAAACCTCATTAGCTGTAGTTTCATTTGTTGTATTATTTCCCGAAGATTCCCAAGAAATAGTATTCCACGGACTACCAGTTTTGGTTTCCAGATAGCCGATGTATTTTTTCAGAATACCTCTTCCTGCGCTGTTGTTCAGCCCAACATTTGCTTCTCCGGTGATGAAATCTTTGCTGTAATTTTCCCAATTGGTGTAATATTTTTGGACATACTGATTTACTTTTTTCAAAATTTCCAAAGCCTCCGATTTTTCCACATAACCAACATCTGTAGAAGCCGAAATAATGTGAGAAAGCACCGCAGAAATAGTTGCTTTCACACCTTCTTTGTTAGGATTCCACATATTTGCGTCTACTTTTTCGGACGAAATTCCTTCCAAAATTGTCCCGTTTTTATCGATACCCGCAACATCGAAATACGAAGCGAGGATTTCTAGGCTGGTTTTTTTATCAACAATAATGAAATCTCGCTTGATAAACTTCGCCAATTCGGCTTTATGTTTTTCTAATTTTGGATAATTTCCGAATTTGTACAAATGAACCGGCTGCGTTCCATCATCATCATTTGAGCCGAAAACTGTAAACCAATCTCCAAAAATAACCACTCGGAAAGGTGCTCCCAACGCAGTTCCGAAACGTTCTTCGAAAGAAAGTTCATCAATTGCTTTTTTATTCTCTATGTTCTCGGTTTCTTTAAACTTATTTTCATGTTCTTTTTCCTGTGCCATCTCTTGGTTAGCTTCAGCAACGCCTTCTGCGATCCCTTCTTTAATCGAACCAAAAAGTTCTTTGAAAAATTTAATCATACTGCTTTATTTTAATTGTAATTTCTATTTATTATTCTCTTTTTACCAACAAGTTACATTAAATAACTAAATCTTTTGATAAGTAAATGTAAATTAATGTCTATGTTTTTAAACGTAAAACGAGGAATTAAAAAATTCCTCGTTTATACTAACAACAATAATCATTCTTTTTTTTCAATTCCCTAACATTTTAAAAACACTACGTTTTTTAAGATTCACTTTTTGCCCAATACTAATCTTAACCGTTTGTATTTATAAGTCAAAATTAATACAGATTCACCTAACTGTTTGTATTACTTTTTTTGTAGAATTTGTAGAATTTGTTCTATACAATATTGTTAAAAAACGCCTTTAGTTGATTTTATTAGGCTTTACACACCTTATCACGGTTTATGAGTATTTTACTAAAATGGATATAATCAGCGATTGATTGCCCTTGTTAAACACTCTAAATTTGGATAACAACATTTAATTATTTACATCATGAAAAAATTAGTACTAAGTGCAGCAGTAGCTTTCTTTGCAACAAGTTCTGCAATGGCACAAACAAACGTTGATACCTCTACTCAGAGTGGAAGCAATCAACAAGGAATAACTGACCAAACTGGTAGTGCAAACAACAACACTTTAATGCAGTCGGGTTCTGGACATTTATCAGATGTTAAACAAGATGGTAGTTTAAATATTGCGTCTACTACGCAATCTGGTTCAGGAAGCGATAGTTATGTTGATCAAAATGGTAGCGGTAACTGGGCATCGGCAACGCAATCTGGATCAAACCAAGCAAGTGATGTTAATCAAATTGGTAGCGATAATGATGCATTAACTATGCAATCTGGATCAAACCAAGTAAGTAACGTTGATCAAAATGGTAGCGGTAACTGGGCATCAACTACACAATCTGGATCAAACCACGTAAGTAACGTTGATCAAGATGGTACTGGAAATAGAGCAACTACTACACAAAGCGGTAACGGAAGTAATAGTGATGTTGATCAAGATGGATCAGACAACATTGCATTAGTTACACAATCTGAGTTAAGCAATTTAAGTGAATTATCACAAGATGGAGCGGTAAACAAAGCTACTATCTCACAACGAGGTGACAACGACTCATTCATGGAGCAAGATGGTAATAACAACACTGCTACTTTAACACAATGGGGTACTGGAAACATGTCTGACTTGCTACAAGATGGTGATAGAAATACTGCGACAATTACACAATCTACTACTTCAAGAGTTTCTGATAACAATACTTCTAATGCACAACAAATTGGTGATGACAACCGACTAATTGTTGCTCAAGTAAACAATGGTAGCAATACATCTACTTCATTACAAATGGGAGATGACAACTATACAAAAGTTACTTTAAACGGAGTTAGTAACGTAACCGATGTAGCACAGGTAGGTGATGGAAACTTTGTTGATACCTTCCAAAATTACAGATCAAACGAATTAACTATTTCTCAATTAGGTGATGATAACACTGCTACTGAGTACACAATTGGTAACTTCAACGAGTCTGAAGTATCTCAAATTGGTAATGGTAATACTTCTTCTATTGACAGACATGTAGGTAAAGTTTTTGCAAACCCTTCTCATAACAACTTTGCTAGTGTTTCTCAAATTGGTTCGGACAATACTTCTGGAATTGTTCAATTTGGTGATGATAACGTAGCAATGGTTGAGCAGTTAGGTCTTAACAACGAGTCTTTAATTGCACAAATGGGTGATGGTAATACTGCGGATGTTTACCAATCAATCTCTGGTAACACAGCAGATGTTCTACAAAACGGAGATTTAAACACAGCTAATGTAGATCAAAGAGGTATTTCTAACATGGTAGATATCGATCAAGTTGGTGATAGCAACACTGCTACTGCTACTCAAGGATTTTCTTGGTTAGGTGCGATTGGTAACGAAATTGCAATTTCACAAACTGGTGATGGTAATACAGCTACAGGTTTACAAAACGGATTAAGATCTTGGGATAATTCAATTAGTGTAATGCAAAACGGTGATTTTAACACTGCAATGAATACACAAACCGGAGTGGATCATACTGCAACAATTATGCAAACTGGTAACAACCACATGCACACTGGAATGCAGTCAGGTACTAATAACTCTATAACTGTAACACAAGGTAACTAATATCATTTTAAAAGATATTATTGTTTAATTGTTAAAAAAGCTGTTCTTAATAAATTTACTAATACTTGTGATTTTTATTAAGACAGTTTTTTTTAATTCAAAGTAGTATATAAAATCTATCTAATATTATATATCATGAAAAATATACTATCAACCATTTTAGCACTTTTAGGAACATTGACTGTAAGTGCACAACAAGCTAATAATTCTTTAGTTAATAACAAAGAATTGCAAAAAGTACACCCTGAAACTTTAATGCTTAACGCATTAAATAATACACAAGGTACCTACATTGTACAAACGGGAAATTATAACGAGATTACTATTGAAGCCCAGCAAATGCAGGTAAATCAAACGGGTGATCATCAGCTTTTGTATTACACGGAAACATCGAAATTAGAACCTTCTAACATGAATATTAATATGGAAGGTGCTAACAATTACATTGAAATTTACGGCAATAACAGCATTATGGAAAACATGTCTATTAATGTCCAGGGAAATGACCGTAGCGTAATTATAAGAAATTACTAATGAACAAGTTTACAGCCCTTTTATTGTTTTTTAGCTTTTTCTCTATTGCTTCTGTGGCTCAGGAAAACAGAGATAGTTTAATTGTGGCAAAAATTGAGGTGGTTCAATCAGAAAACACCTTAACCTTTCACCCAACGGTTCAAAACAATGGTGTTTATCATTATGAACTGGATTATTTGCTGCTTGTTAAAAAAACCGATGCCAACAAAAACTTATCGGTAAGTCAGCAAAAAGGCAAATTTACGTTAGAGCCAAACCAAATCGAAAGTTTATCATCCACAACCATTAACCAAACATCAAAACAAAAAGTAACAGCGATTTTATTTATTCGCGACGAAGTTGAAAACCGATTAATAACAAAAGATTCCATTCAAATAACAACTAAAGAATTAAGACCAATTAAGGAATCTTCTTTAAGCATTATGAAAGGAATTGTTGTAGATGATTCTAAAACCAAAATGGGCAGAGATTATTACGATCTTTTTTATTCAACCTACAACCAATATCCAACAAAATTCGATTTTATAATAAACATTACCGAATTACCCCATAGAGGCTTATCAAGCATTATGCAGGTTAAGGTAGATCAAGACCTCATCCTTGAATTTTTTACAAATCCCGACGAAGAGTTTATCAAAGAGCAGGTTGCTACTACCTTTCAAAGATTAATTAGTTACGCAAATCACAGGGGAAAATTGAAAAATGAGTTCACTTACTAAACAGCTACAAAAATGAAAACTATTATACCAACCATACTTATACTACTTTTTGCCGGCACAACTGGTTTTGCACAGCAATTGGTATATACACCCGTAAACCCAAACTTTGGCGGAAACCCGCTTAACTACAGTGGTTTATTAGCATCGGCAAATGCACAGAATAAATTCGATGACAATAAAAACTCGTCAAACAGCAGTTTGTTAGACAATTTTTCTGAAACTGTAAAAAGACAGATTTTATCGCAACTTTCACGAGGTTTGTTTGAAGACAGCGATAAGCTGGAAAATCTGGAAGAAGGTACTTTTGAAATTGGCGATTTAATAATTTCTATAGACGAAACCAGAACGGGAACCGTAATTAGAATTATTGATAACAAAACAGGCGAAACAACCGAAATTATCTTATAAACAAGCACACAACAAAACATGAAACTATCTAAAATACACGGTCTGCTTGTTTTAATTTCTTTGGTATCGCTTCAAAGTTGCGGCGTGTTTTTTAATCCACCTACCGGAATAGAAGAACATTCTGTAATTGGAGAAATAACAGCGTCTGAAAAAGATTTTAAAAAACTACCCGCTCCGCAAGATCCTATTGTGGTGGGGGTTTACAAGTTCAGAGATCAAACGGGGCAGTACAAAGCATCAAACATGGGTGCCAACTGGAGTACCGCAGTACCACAGGGTTTAACCACTATTTTGATAAAATCGTTAGAAGACAGTAAATGGTTCTCTCCTATCGAACGTGAAAATATTGGAAATTTATTGAACGAACGACAAATTATACGAACTACTCGTCAGGAATATTCAAACGGTCAGGGTACAGACAATCTTCCGCCTTTGCTTTTTGCAGGAATTTTGTTAGAAGGTGGCGTAATTTCATACGATACCAACATACTTACAGGCGGTGCCGGTGCTCGATATTTCGGTATTGGCGGATCTAGCGAGTACAGACAAGATCGTATCACGGTGTATTTACGTGCGGTTTCTACCAATTCGGGTAAGATCCTAAAAACAGTTTACACATCTAAAACCATACTTTCGCAATCAATCAATGCCAGTATGTTCAGATATGTTGATGTAGAACGATTAATGGAAGCCGAAGTTGGTATTACCAACAACGAACCGGTACAGATGGCAGTTACCGAAGCTATTAACAAAGCTGTTTATTTATTGGTTTTAGAAGGTATTAAAGACAATGTTTGGAACACCAAAAACGAAGATAAATCTAAAGCCGATTTGTTGATTAACGAATACAATCAGGAAATTGCTGAAAGCAATAAACGTGTTGCCGGAAAAGGCGTTTGGGATAAAAATCGCAGATCTACTTTCTCATTAGGTGGCTCTGTAACGTTGAATTCTTTAAGAGGCGATTATCCGGATATCACAAAAGAATTAGGTGCAACAGGTAACTTTAAATACTTGTTTTCTGATTATTTTAATTTGAGTTTATCTTACGGATATCAAAATTTGGGATCGCCCAAATACTTTAAATCGCAATTCACTTCAGCAGAAGTCGATATGGAATATCTAATGCTACCTTTTAATAACTTCACTCCTTATTTTTCCGCAGGTATCGGATCAATAAAAGATATTAAAACAGATGATAAGAAACTTCAGTTTAAAACTCAAGTTGGTGCAGGATTAGAACTTTTAGTTGCCAAAAATTTAGGTATCAGAGGTTTTGCAAAATACCACATGGGCTTTAACGACGATTGGGACAATATGGTATCGGGCAAAAGAGACGATCACTTTTTACAATACGGTATTGGCTTACAGGTTTATCTGGGAAAATAACAACAATATATCTTAACACATGAAATCAATATACTTTTTTATACTAACCTTGCTTTCACTTACTTTTGTAAGCTGCAGCGAAGATACTGTAGACGGAAACGCAAAAGGAACATTAACCGGAAGCGTGCGTTTAGAAGCATCGAACGAACCACTTGCAAACGTTAAAATTACAACTACACCTGCAACCACAACGGTTTTTACTGATGAGAAGGGTAATTTTGAAATTTTAGGAAGCATGCCGATGGGCGATTTTTCAGTTCGCGCAGAATTGAAAGGATACGTTACCGAATATCAGGCAGTAAGCATTATTGAATACGAACAAAAAGTGCAGATTGTTTTTGAAATGGTTACCGATGAATCGTTGAATTCGCCACCAACCGTTCCTACCCTTATTACGCCAAACAATTTGTCAACCAATTTAACCAACAATGTAGAATTGGAATGGGATTGTACCGATCCGGATAAAGATACGCTTATGTTCAAGTTGATTTTTACAAACAACCGTACCAATAACCGTGTGGAGATTCCGAACCTGAAAACCAAAAAAATCACAATGACCGATTTGGATTTCGGTACAACCTACACCTGGCAAATTGTGGCATCAGACAGTATTAACGACGATGTTTACAGTGAAGCTTTTCAATTTACCGTTCGTCAGAATCCGGAATATCGTTATCATTTTGTACGTAAAGGTTTGGGCAGTTACAACATTATGGCTACCAATTTAACCGAATTTATAACCATAACGCCTTTAAGCAGTTCTACCTGGCGTCCGCGCAAAAACAATACGGCTAACAAACTGGCTTATTTGCAAACGTACAGCGGACAAACGCATCTTTTCACATCAGATTTAGATGGTCAGAATGAAGTGAAAATTAGTCAGACACCTGTAAACGGATTCCGTAGCGATCAATTATCATATGCATGGAAACTTGATGGTAGCGAGTTTATTTTCCCGAGTTTTGACAAGTTGTACAAAATTAACAGCAACGGTACCGGACAAACACAGATTTATCAAACCGTAGACGGTCATTTTATATCGAAATGCGCATGGAGTAACGATGGATCTAAAATTGCCATTACCACAAACAACATCAACGGTTATCAGGCAAAAATAATTATTTTAGATGCTAACGGTAACGTACTGCAAACGATTTTTCAAGGAAATACCGGAGCTGTGGGCGGATTAGATTTTGATGCTACCGGAACAAAACTGCTTTATACGCACGATGTTTCTGGTAACGAAGACTGGCAATACCGCCAATTAGATACCCGCATTTTTGTGTACGATTTTAACAGCAACACGCATAAAGACATTTCGTTTGTAAGTTTAAAACCTATGGGCACAATTGATATCGATCCGATGTTTTCACCAAACAGTTCAGAGATTATTTTTACAAGTACATCTAACGATATGATTTCGCAAAAGAATATCTATAAAATTAATTTGAATGATGATGATGTTCGTGATTTGATTATATCAAACGCAGAAATGGTCGATTTTAAATAACAAACAAATTAAGAACAAAATAAACCGCTATTTTATAGCGGTTTATTAATTTAGTTAAGTGTTGTGTGTTTTTACAATGCGTATAAATTACTTTTAATGGCAACCTTTACCATAGATGCCGTATTTTTAACGCCCAGTTTGTTTAATATTTTACGGCGATGAGTTTCAACCGTATGCAGACTTAAAAAAAGATCTTCAGAAATTTCGCGGGTACTTTTACCATCGCAAATATATCCAAGTATTTCTTTTTCACGGTTTGTTAGGTCAGAATACAAAAGAACATCATGCTCCACATCGGTTGTTTTTTCTTTTACTAAATCGGTATTATCAACCGAATGAAAAAAGTATTCAACTATCAGGTTCCAATATTCGCGCGACAAAACTTTGTTTCCTTTTAAAATCTTCTCCACAAAATCTATAAACTGATCCGATAAAATATTGTTGTTAATCACACCCATAACGCCAATTTCAAACAACAGCTTTACATCGCTTATATTAATGTTTGATGTTATTATCAGAATTTTAAAATCGGCATTCAGCGTCATTAAATGTAAAAGATGGTTAAAATCTTTATTTGTGAATTTAACCACGTCGTATATTAACAGTTCGGGTTGATTTTTAACTTGTATTCTTGTTTTTATCAGGTCCTGTAAATTTTCCTTTCGAACAATCTTTGCATCTGAAGAAATCTTTGTAAGCATTAAATTCTCAATTCCCTCTGAAAAAATAGGATTGTTGATTATTGTGTACACTTGTAATTTTTCGTTCATATCATTATGTTTTTAGGTATGCGTTAAAACTGCTTTTAACTTAAAAACCTTACAACCATTTTTTTCTAACCAAATAAAGCGCATTAAGCTGTTTATCAGGTATCCTTTAGATCAATTGTTCTAAACCCAACTTGTGCAATGCGTGATATATATATTCTGTGATAGTTTCTGTTATAAGCCCATTAAGTATAGTACCAAAATTGTTAAAAAAAAGCCAACACTTTTAGGTAGAAATTACCTGAAATAAAAAAACAGGTAAAAATACCTGCTTTGATGAGTTTGTTAGTTTAACGAGAGTTCTTCGAGCGTTACAATATGTTTTTGAAGTGCATAAACAACGAGACCAGCAACGTTGCGAACGCCTATTTTTGTAAACAAATTGTTCTTGTGCCCTTCTACAGTTCGCTGGGTTATAAACAAATGTTCGCCAATTTCTTTTGCCGTTTTTTGCTGGCACAATAGTTTTATAATTTCCTTTTCGCGTTCGGTTAGCAATTCGTCTTCATCGATCATTGGTTTAGATACTTTAGACGAAATTTGTTCACGCAGAATTTCCATTTGATCTTTATTTAAATAAAAACCATTTTTATGAACCTGCTTAACAATATCGAGCAGTTCAAACGGAGACATCCCTTTAGGCAGAAAGCCGGCAACACCTTCTTTAGTCATAAATCCTATGGAATTATCCTGATAGTGCGATGACACAACGATAACCTTTAATTCGGGATGATTTGTTTTAACATGTTTAAGTACTTCTAGCCCATCTATTGTTTTCATTTTTAAATCGAGCAGTAGAATATCTATTGGCTCGGTATTTTTTTCTTCTAAATAATTGAATAACTGGTATCCGTCTGTAGTATCATATACAACCTGTGTTGACTGATCCTGGTTAAAAAAACTCTTCAACAATGTTACAATAAGGTAATCATCGTCTACTAGTGCTAATTTTATTTTTTCCATTCTTTACAAAAAAAATAAAACGGGTTCCTTTTTCTTTTGAACTTTTGTATTTGTATTTAGCATTTAAATTATCTGCCCGCAGGGCGATATTTTGTAAACCAATGCCATTTTTTACTGTTGAACTGTTAAAGCCAATGCCGTTATCTATGACTAATAACACTATAAATTTATCTGTTATACGTAATTTTAAATTAACTTGCGATGCTTGGGCATGTTTGTGTATGTTATTAAGCAATTCCTGTAAAATACGTACCAATTGCAATTTTATGGTCTTATTTATAGGTCGATCTGTTCGAACATCAACATCAGGATCAATATGATAGAAACTTTTCCAGCTTTTTAAAATGGTTAACAATATGTTTTCTAACGGTTTTTCTTCGTATAAAGGCGGTGATAATTCATGCGATATCCTTCGTGATTCATCAATTGCTGTTCCTAATAAATGATCTAGCTCTTGCTGGTTTGATCCTATTGCGGTTTTTAACCTTATAACGGTTAGGGTACTGATGATGTTATCGTGTAAATCTGCAGCTATGCGAATACGCTCATTTTCTTGTGCTTCTAAACTTACTTGCAGTAAAGAACGCTGATAATCCATTTTAATCCTAATCTCTTCGTCTTTAGACCGAAGTACTTTTCTGTACGATATGTAAAAGACGCTTATCAAGGTACCTACAAGCAGTATCATTACCCCTATAATGATAACAACCCAGAGAAGTAATGTGTCAGAATTCTGCCATTTTTCCATAATTAGTGCCCATTGAAAATTATAATTTTAATTGTGGCTTTTTAAGATTTCTAAACAGTATAAATCCTAGTGCAGCGTAATAAATGATATGTAGTATTGCATAACTGGAATAAAACAGTGCAAAACTTTTATCGGTAAAAGACTGGTTAATGATAAAATTTTGAATAACCGTATATACTAAATGTATAGAAAAATAAGTTAAAAAAACCATACTCAGCATTTGATTGCTCACGTTAAATTGCTTAGCATCTTTAAGTTGCTTTAAAAGATTTACAACAATTAAACCTAACAATAATAAGTTAGCTACTGTTTGAGCTCTAGCTTCATAATTTAATATTCCTTTTGATTGAAAAGTAAATAGATCGTACAATAAATATACACTGCTAAGGATCATTAAAACCCACACTATTTTACTTTTTAACCAATGCTTGTTAATGAGATAACCTATTAAAAGTAATTCTATCAAACGAAACATAATTCCAAGATGCATTGTAGAAAACCCTTCAATAAATCCTTTCTTTAAAAGAAAAACAATTAAGCTTGTAATTAAATCAGAAAAACAACAAACCAATAAATAATATGCTACTGTTTTTAGTACTTTACTTCTATTATTTTTTAACACAGCTATACTTATAATACTAGATAGTATAAGTATAGCTGTGTTTACATAACTAAAACTGTAAAATATAAAAGCGTAGCTTTCCATAATAATTTATATTAACTCTAAAAGATAATATTTTGCTTGATGTGTTAATGGAGGATATGCCTGTACTGCATCATAAAACAATCCATTGTTATTATCAAAAACCAAATCTGCATTTTTTATATTAGAATTTTCTATATTTTTCTTTAATCCAAAATAAACAGTATAGTTTTGCGCCTCTAAACTATAAGTTGGCATTTTAAATCCCTGATAAACAGGTATAGTATTGTTTAGCCAATTTGTATAGTTTGTATTCCAATCTCCAATACGATTTATAGCATCATTAGCCTGAATGTATTGTGTAGGTAATGGAAATGTATAACTTTCATACGTTTTTTCTGTTAGTGTTGTAATATCAGTATAATGAAGGTCTACTATTTTTATATGCTTTCTTAAACTATCTTGATAAATTTCTTGATCATAAACTTCCGATATTACTGCAAATTTTAGTTCACCATTAAGAATACAAGCATAAGCATGTAAAGCATTACCTTGAGGGAACTGTGATATATCTAAATTGAAAGCATTGTAAGTATCAAATTGTTCTACTAATTCATCAGGTGTATTTCGTAAACTATCCCATCTACGAATACCGTTTAAAATTTCTTCTAAACTGTAATCAACTATACTATTTGTTTGTTTGATAGAACTATTTTCTTCTTCTGTAACAATGCCTATATTACTTTGATCGCTGTTGCAACCAAAAAATGTAAACAGAAATATTATCAAAGAGTTTTTTAGAATTTTCATAATAGAATTTTTAGGTTATATCAAGCTTAGAATATAATATTGGCTAGCATAAGGATATGGTGGCTGACTCCTAATAGTATCATAGTAAACTCCTGCATCACTCATTAAAACTAAATCCGCAGCTTTAACATCGGGTGTTATAATATCATCTTTCAAAGCAAATAAGGCTGCATACTTTTGTGGTTGTAAATCTGTAGTTGGTATGTGAAACGTTTGATACATACCAAAAGTCATATTAACAACCTGATGAATCCAATCAGAAAAAGTATCTACCCAAGAATTAACACGAACTACAGCTACATCTTCTGGAATTTCTTGACCTCCTTCCTCAAATGCCATTACAGTAGGACACCAATAACAATTAGAGCTTAAAACTCCAGGTGGAGAATCTACATCATTCGCTTCTGATATTACATAAAATCCTAATTCTCCATTTTGAACGGCTGCATAGGCGTGTAAAGGTACTGTTTGAGGAAAAAGAGTCATATCCAATTCGAATCCCAACTTGTTCATAAATAAATCAATTAACAAATCGGGTTGGGTGCGCACAGCCTCCCAATTTTGCAGAGAAGTAATTATCTCTTCCATTTTTAGTATGTTTTTAGGTTTTCATTAACAAAACTAAACATAAAATTATATTAAACGATATAATTTTAGCAATAATATTCGCTAATTTATTGAATGTTATCAAACCTGCCTTTGAAGTATTTACGTAAGCGTTGCAAGGCATCATTCACTACGTCGATTTTTATGTTTAAAACCAATGCTATTTCCGCAGGTTTTAAGTCCATTTTATTTAAAATTACAATGCGTAAGTTCATTTCGCTTAAATCAGGAAAGTTTTCAAGCAAAACATTATAGTAATCGTTTTCTTCTTTTACAAAAGTATTTTTTAATGTTAGCCAGTTGGTTCCTGACATTTTTTGCTGATCTAATAATTCCTGCAAAAATACTTTTGCCTGATCTTTAGTAACGGTATTGGTATTTAGTTTATCAAGTTCTTTTTCTATAAGGTCCATTTGTTTGTTTTGATCTGACAAATAGCTTTGATACGATTTCAAGGTAAGATCGTAATCGTTCAATTTACTTTTAGATTGTAACTGATTGATTTTATACTGCAAGATATTTTTCTGATATAACGCTTCTTTATTTTTAAAACGCAACTGAATAGATCGAACCATAAAAAACACCACCACAATAAAAAACAGTACACTTCCAAAAACGATCCACAGTTTTAAATTCGCTTTTTCTACTTTATCTTTCTCTGCTTCTAACTTGCTGTAAAACTGTTCTTTTTGAGTTTCCCAACCAACCAATTTTATAGCCTCCTGACCATCTTTTGTCACAATATCGGCTCCCAGCTTATCTAATGCACGGCGCGCTTGCAGTTCTAAAACACTATCATTCGTTTTTAAGGCAATTGAAAGATTAATCTGTGCAATTTCATAAGCGTGACTTTTTAAATAGTCTTTACTTAAAACATACTCGTTTGCTAATGCAAGCGTTTGCTTCGCTTTATCAAATTCATTCGTTTCAACATATACTTTACTCAATAAAATCTGTGCATACATAGTGTTTCTGTCCGCATTGTTTTGTATCGATATTTCTAAATCCTGCTGTAAAAGCAAAATGGCTTTCTGATATTCTTTTTGATCGAAATGAATCAATGCCAAATCGCCCAACGTTTTTGCATAACGTACTTTATCGTTATTTTCTAACGATACTTCTCTTGCCTTTATAAAATAATTACCGGCATTTTCAACAGCTCCCATTTTATAGTAGCTCAACCCGATATTGTTTAAAAACGTAGCGTAAAGTTTAGAGTTTGATGGTGTAAATGTTAGGGCTTTTAAAAGATAGTCGATGCTTTTTTGATGCTCGTTTACACTACCGAAAAAATAGGCATTCTTTTTATAAACATCTGCCGGTTGAATAAGATTGTCAATTGTATTTTTATCCAACAAATTAGATGATTTTATAAAAAACGGCATCGCTTTTATGTATTCGTTATACGAATAGTAAAAAAAACCGACCTGCGTATTTACATAAACCAGTAAATTCTCATCATTGATTTTCTCGGCTTCGCTTAATGCTTCCAGGTAAAGCGAAATACTTTCGCTATTTATGTTGTCAAAATTCTTTGAATAAGCTTCGGCTTGTAAAACCTTATTAACCACCTGTAAAACCTGACTGTCGTGTGTTTTAACCGTTTTTGCTTTACGCAGATAATTTTTATTAATGGTAGCAGGTTCTAAAATCTCTTTATTTTCATTAATAAAATTATTGACCAATTTAGTATTAGTATTGGCAGAAATACTGGTGTTGCAGAAAAGCAAAAAGAAGCTTATTAAAAAACTACAGCAGTAATTATTTAATAAATAAGGTTTTAGAAAATTATTTTTTAAAAGCATTTCCGTGATACACTAATATTGTATTTTAAATAAATTTACTACAATTATTTTTACTATTTACACGTAATTTTACTCAAAACTAACATTCAGGTAATATTACGCACAAAAAAAAGTCGGAATTTATTCCGACTTTTTAGCATTCATTTTAGCAACGATTTGCTTTATTTCTTGTTCTCTCTTCTTAGGATAAATCAATAAAACATCGTCTTTATCTACAATAATAAAATCGTCTAAACCACCAATAACCACCAATTTATTCGGATTTGTACGAATAATGTTATTTGTTGCGTTTTCTACAAACAAATTTCCGTTTACCATGGCATTGTCGCATTCGTCTTTAGGAAGTTTATCATATAATGATCCCCAAGTTCCTAAATCGTTCCAATCAAAAGTAGCAGGTAAAATAAACACATTATCTGCTTTTTCCATCACGGCATAATCAATAGAAATATTTTCGGCTTTGCTGTAATTTTCTGTAATAAACTGTTTTTCTTCAGAAGTATTGAAAGTTGAATATCCTGCTTGAAACAACTGATACATTTCGGGCTGAAACTTCTCAAATGCTTCTAAAATTGATCGAACATTCCAAACGAAAATCCCCGAATTCCAAAGGAAATTTCTTCGTTGAATAAATGTTTTTGCCGTTTGATAATCTGGTTTTTCTCGAAACTGAACCACCTTTTTAATCTGACGTGAATCTAATTTGTTGTATTCGATATATCCGTAACCTGTATTTGGAAATGTTGGGATAATTCCCAAAGTCATCAATACGTTATCAGATTCACAACTATCAAACGCACGCTGTAAATTCGATACAAATTGTACTTCGTCTTCAATCCAATGATCAGATGGAGCCACAATCATCACCGCATCGGGATTTTGCTTCTTAATTTTCATCGACGCATACAAAATACACGGTGCCGTGTTGCGCATATCGGGCTCTAAAACAATTTGCTCATTGGTAATCATAGGCAATTGTTCTTTTAGGATATCGCTGTATTTATCGTTCGTTAAAATTAAAATATTTTCTTTAGGAATAAGCTGGCTTAAACGAGTAAAGGTTTTTTGAACCAAAGTTTCCCCCGTTCCCAACATATCGTGAAACTGTTTAGGAAATTCGGGTGTACTAACAGGCCAAAAACGCGATCCCACACCGCCTGCCATTATTACTGCATAATAGTTTTTATTCATTTGTTAGGCATTCAAAAGTTCTACCTGCATATTAGGTTTAA
>Ga0213825_1000743_pt1 | contig 23544 bp, 19 predicted proteins | sample MC6MC0900MG_FD_179896 | JGI IMG/M metagenome (GOLD analysis project Ga0213825, IMG submission 179896) | Enriched soil aggregate microbial communities from Iowa State University, Ames, United States - MC6-MC0900-MG | ecosystem: Environmental > Terrestrial > Soil > Unclassified | place: USA: Iowa... | reverse complement strand
CACCCCTTCCCAAAAAAGTTTTGTATATATCTATACCACTTTTTAGAAGAAGTACACATTTCTTAAGTTGACAGCTATGGTCGAGTAGCCTTGCACTCCCATCTGCAATAGTGTAGAACTTTAAATATTTTCTTCCTTCAAAAGTGTTTTGGCGTTACTTTTGTAAGCAAGTCGTTTTTATGTACTTGGTTTTTAACTCCATATAAACTATACATAATAATACAAAAGGAGAATATTGATGGAATTTCGATTAGAATTATTCGTTGAAGATATACAAAAGTCTATTAGTTTTTAGGAGAAAATAATAGGTCTTACATTTCATAATAAGACCGAAGTTAGTGCAATTATTAAAATGAAGAATTTTGCTTTATTATTAACATCTGATAACGTTCTTAATGAATATCATTATTTTAAAAAAGGCGGTTTAAGACCAAAAGGAAAAGGTGTTGAAGTAGTGATACTACTAGATAATATCGAACAAACATATCAACGTGTTCTAGATAAACATTATCCAGTTGAATCCAGTCTTGTTTTGTAATCATGGGGTATGAATTACAAAAATATTTAATCACTTTTAGCAAATGAATTTTATAGAAAAGAGGACTTTGGTAGAATAGGTGCTAAAAACGATTATTGTAAGGCATCAAGAAATTCTTTTTGAATGAAACTTTTAAGCCTTAGTTTTTAGCACCGTCCACGACGATCATACGGTTTATATCCATGCATGCCCATTAAATAATAAATTGTAGTAGTAGATTTTTATTTCATAAGCATGTATTTAGCAGAATACTTCTTCCTGCTTTTTTGTTAATTCAATTTCAAAGCCTAAATCCTCAAGCATACGATAATCGCTATTTGCCTCTTGGCCTGCTGTTGTTAAATAATCTCCTACAAAAATGCTATTTGCCGCATACATCCCCAGTGGCTGAAGGGACCCAAGATTGACTTCACGACCACCAGAAATACGAATTTCCTTTGTTGGATTTATATAACGGAACAATGCTAAAACCTTTAAACAATAACGTGGATTTAATTCCTTTGTCCCTTCCAGCTTTGTGCCGTCTATAGCATTTAAAAAATTGACTGGGATCGAATCAGCATCTAATTGATGTAGGGCACGCGCGATGTTGACGACATCCTCTTTTGTTTCCTTCATTCCAATGATTGCACCTGAGCAAGGCGAAATTCCATGCTTTTTTGCAATTTCTACCGTATTCACACGATCCTCATAGGTATGCGATGTAGTAATGTATGAGTGATGACGCTCTGATGTATTTAAATTATGATTGTAGCGATCTACCCCCGCCTCTTTTAATTGCTGTGCCTGTTCTTCTTTTAATAAGCCAAGACAGGCACATACTTTTAAGCCATACTTCTCTTTAATTTCAGTGACTGCTTCACTGACAACATTGACATCCTTCCGCGTTGGCCCACGTCCACTTGCCACGATGCAATAGGTGCCAATTTTATTGTCAAATGCTCGTTTTGCACCCTCTAAAATTTCTTCCTTCGTAATAAATGGATATTTTTCAATCGGTGCAGATGATTTAGATGATTGGGAACAATAGCCACAATCCTCTGGACAATAGCCACTTTTCGCGTTCATAATCATATTCAATTTTACTTTTTTCCCATAATAATGCTTACGAATGGCAAATGCACCATCCATTACCTTTAATAGTTCATCATCATCACTATTTAAAATGGCAAGTGCTTCATCATTACTAATCACCTTACCTGCAATTACATCCTCTGCTAACTGTAACCAATTCACTAAACATTCTCCCTTTCTACTTGCATGATTTTCACTGTTCTTACTGACTGAAATACCTTATATAAGCGTTCGGCTAACAGTGCAGACGCTAAAGCTAAGCAAAAATCTGCAACAATACTATTTAAAAAACCAACTACAAATATATGAGACCAGCTCGTTTGCATATGGAGCCAGAAATTCATTGATAAATATAAGTAAGGTACCGCAATCGCATAAATAATAATAAGCCCCACAATATTTGCACCAATAAAATGTTTTTTCGTTGGTGAATCTATTCTTTCAATGATGAATCCTATGATGAATGCTGCTAGTGCAAAGCCGATGAGGTAGCCAAATGTTGGCTGCAATACATAGGTAATGCCTCCCCCCTGTGTAAAAACAGGTAATCCAACTAAACCGACTCCTATGTAAACGAGCTGACTTTGAAATCCATTACGACTACCAAGTAAGCTTCCAGCTAAAAAAACAAAGATAATTTGTAGTGTAAAGGGCACTACTGGTAACGGTATCTTAATAAATGCACCAATTGCCGTTAAAGCTGCAAACATCGCAATCATGACGAGGGACAGTGTTGATTGTCGTTTAAACAATTTATGACCTCCCACTCCTCAAAAAATTGTACAATCGTTTCTTTTGTTGTATGAATCATAAATCCCATCTCTTCATCAGAAATAATGTAAGGCGGCATAAAATATAATATATTGCCAAGTGGGCGAATCAGTAAGCCCTTTGCTAAAGCACGTTGATAAATTTGATAGCCAATACGCGCCTCATTTGGGAATGGCTCCTTTGTCCGATAATTGGCGACTAGCTCGATCGCACCCACTAACCCTATCTGTCGATACTCTCCAACATAGGGTAATTGGTCAAATGCCTCCAGTGCTAACGCTCGCATCTGTTCTCCCTTATTTTGAATCATATCGATAACCTGTTCCTCTTCAAACATTGTCAATACCTCAAGTGCTACACGACATGCAAGCGGATTTCCAGAATAGCTGTGAGAATGTAAAAATGCTTTCATTGTTCCGTAATCATCGTAAAAGGCATTGTAAATAGCATCAGTGGTTAATACTGCGGATAGTGGTAAATAGCCACCTGTTAAACCCTTTGACAAGCACATAAAATCTGGCGAAATCTCCGCTTGCTCACAGGCAAATACGGTTCCTGTTCGTCCAAATCCTACGGCAATTTCATCAGCAATTAAGTGAACATCGTATGCTGTACAAAGCTCCCGCAATCGCTTTAAATAGATTGGCGGATACATTTTCATGCCCGCAGCTGCTTGAATAAGTGGCTCAATAATCACAGCTGTCATTTCTTCATGATGCGCATGAAGCTCTTCTTCAACATACTGAATACATTGAGCATGACAGCTTTCTGGCTTATCTTGAAAAGGACATCTAAAGCAATCTGGCCCTTGTGCACGTAAGGTATCTAATAACAAGGGTTGGTATACTTTGTTATAAAGCCCTACTCCACCAACAGATAAAGCGCCAAGTGTCTCACCATGGTAGGCATCTGTTAAAGCCAAAAAGCGTTTTTTTGCCGTTTTTCCCGTTTGCATATGATATTGAAAGCTCATTTTTAATGCAACCTCTATCGCGGATGAGCCATTGTCTGCAAAAAATACTTTATTCAGACCTTCTGGCGTTAAAGCTACTAATTTTTCAGCTACTTTAATCGCTGGTTCATGTGTAAAATTAGCAAAAATTGTATGCTCTAATGTAAATGCCTGATCACTTAATACTTGACTTATTCGAGGATTAGCATGCCCAAATAAATTAACCCACCAGGAGGAGACAGCATCTAAATAGCGATGATTATTTTCATCATAGAGCCATACACCTTGTCCTTTTTTAATGACGATTGGTGGAAATTGCTCATAATCCTTCATTTGTGAACAAGGATGCCAAACATGCCTTAAATCTCTTGCCTGCAAATCAGTTAACACTTGTTTCATCATTGACCAACCTTTCAAACAATGAAGTGTGAGAAATAGAATAATCAACAAGCTGCCCAATCTCTTGGAATTGCGGGATAATTGCATAAGGCAAATCATGAAACTGTAATATGGTTTTCATAGTATCTTGTTCTATCAAACTCCCTGAATTTCCATTAAATACAATGCCCAGAATATCAATATTACGCGTATGCAAAGCCTCAATCGTTAGTAATGTGTGGTTAATTGTTCCTAGTGTTGTTCGAGTAACAAGAACAACTGGAAGCTTACTTTGCACGATAACATCAAGAAGCGTTATTTTTTTTTGTAAATCTAAAGGCACAAAAAGTCCACCAGCTCCCTCACAAATTACCATATCGTTTGATTGCTGTAGCACCTGTATTTGCTGTAGTAAATAATGCACATTAATTTGCTGTACCTCCAGTTGTGCAGCAAAATGTGGTGAAGCTGCCTCTTTAAACGAATACCCATTCAAACTTTCTGTCCTTAGCACCTGTAATGAATACTTTTCATATACTGTTGTATCGTAGTAATAGGAATGATCATTTTCATGTACTTCACCAGTTTGTACAGGCTTAAAAGGCGTGACGCGAAGGTTCTGTCGCTGAAATTGTCGCATCAGCAATGTGGTGACAGCCGTTTTACCGACATCAGTATCTGTCCCAACAATCCAAAAATGTTGCATCGTTAACCTCCCCCTTTTTAGTTAACCAACGACAAATTTTAGGTTAACACATATGTTTTTATTTTGTAAATGCTATTTCAATAATTTCTTCCAAAAACAGAAGTTTCGCAAAAGCAAAGAAACACTAAAACCTTACCTTTATAAAGCAAAATCTAGCGATACCCGTACTGTTGCTAAAAAATTGTTTAATTATTTTTGAATACTATTAAAAATTTAGAGGATTTCACTACTTTTGTGTTGTATTAAACTAAACGGGGGTGGCTGTATGTTTGGCCTTTTTAAAGAATCAGAAAAATTGTTAGATACATATGAACAAGTAGCATGTATTTTAAAGTCCTTGCTTACCTACGAGCTCAGAGATTTACCTAGCCGTTACGAATTTTGGTACCGTGCAGCGTTACGTTTGGAAGAATATCGAACGTTGAATGCGGAGCATCGCTCAAAGCGATCTATGACCACAGCTGTTGGACGCTTTCATCAAACTCAATATGATGTTACGAAACAAAAACTAGCAAGGCTAGAGCGTCTAATAGATATATATAAATCCTTTTGTCTGGAAGAAGAGCGAGAAATATTAAATCATCGGCTCCATTTTCAGAAGGAAGTAATTGCCGAGCTCTATAATCATCTTCAAAATAAAGAGCTATATACGTATTGTAGTACTGTACAGCAGCAATTTTGGGAAGCTGTCAGTGAGGATATACTTCTTGCAATTGCCCAACTGGATTAAAGTGGTTACATTTGCAGGATTCTTCTTCGTTGTTTGAGGATATGTTTTTAGTTTAAAAGTTGGAGGTTTTTTATGATTGCATGGGTTATTGCAGCAGAAATTGCTTTTTGGATAGTCATTTTATTTGGGTTGGTTGCCCGCTATATTTTAAAAAACCCAAGCTAAGTTTCTTCTTGTTTTCCTTAACATTAGTTATCGATTCGTTACTGATATTGCTAACTGCGATAGATTTAAAAGCAGGTACCCCCGCATCTATCTCACATGGGATTGCTGCTATTTATATTGGTGTTTCTATCGCCTATGGTAAAACTATGATTAGTTGGGCAGATGAGCAATTTCAGCTTTGGTTTTTAAAAACTGGGGATAAGAAAGTACGGCTTACAGGATCTGCAAAAGGGAAACATGAGATAAAGATGCTGATTCGCCATGTAGTAGCTTTTCTCATTGGCACTGGACTTTTGTCTATCATGGCACTTTATATTGGATCTCAGTCTGACACATCTTCCCTATTTCAGGTGATGAAAGTTTGGGGCATCGTATTAACTATTGATGCCATTATAAGTATTTCATATGTGATTTTTCCTAGTCAAAAATAACGAATGTCCTAGAAGTTTTCTTTCCATTTCTATCTAAAAATTGATATATTAGAAGATGGAGAAAGGAGATTCATGGGTGTGGTAAATGAGAAAATCTTAATCATAGAAGATGATATTGACATTATGGAGGTTCTATCTCTTACAATTGCAAATGCAAACTACCTAGTTTTCAAGGCATCATCCATTTACGAAGGTTGGAAGGCAGTAATCAAGCAAGAGCCTGATTTAATTTTATTGGATGTTAATTTACCTGATGGCAATGGCTTTGAATTAGCGAGAAGGGTTCGAGAAGTGTCGGATGCTATTATTATTTTTGTAACTGTTAATCACTTAATTGACCATAAACTAGAAGGCTTTGAAGTAGGTGCAGATGATTATATAACAAAGCCGTTTATTCCCAAAGAATTACTCGCTCGTATACAAGCAAACTTAAAAAGAAAGACGACATCCATAAGAAATCCTATATTACATATTGATAACTTAGTCATTCATTTTGATGAAAAAAATGTTTATAAAAACGGAAAACGTTTAAATCTTTTTACGAAAGAAAAGCTACTACTATTTTTTCTGATCGAACATGCCAATAAGGTAATTAGTGTAGACCAACTGATAGATAATGTTTGGGGACAGGATGGTGTAACAGATTCAAAAACGGTTTCTGTCCATATTAGTACACTACGACGAAAAATTGAGGACGTTCCAGCTAAGCCTAAGTGGATTCAAACTGTTCGGGGCTTCGGCTACCAATTTGTTTATAAAAAATAAAGTGCTGAGCAGCGAAAAATGCTCAACACTTTATTTTTTCTATTACCAAAGGCAATGTAAAGCTAAATATGGACCCTTCACCCTCTATGCTTTCCACATATATTTCCCCATTATGTTGTTCCACAATTTGCTTACAAATGGCTAAGCCAATTCCGTGTGAATCCACTTTATCAACATTGGATGCTCGATAATAACTATCGAATATAAAGGGAATATCGCTCTGTGGGATACCTATGCCACTATCTGAAATTGAACAGATTAAATGTGTGTCCTCCACATACATTAAAAATTGAATACTGCCATTTGAAGTATATTTCATGGCATTTGTCATTAAATTTTCCATCACCTGATTGATTCGGGCACGATCAATTAGAAGCTGTGCCTCCTGGTGACCATAAAAATCGGCATAATAGTCTAAGCCCAGTTGTTTTATCTCTCGTTCAAAACGGAAGCGAAATTGTTGAAATAGATTAATGGCCCTTACTTCTATAAAGGTATATTCTGCTCTTCCCGCTTCTAGATTAGCTAAATCAAATAAATCCTGAATTAAAACATTTAACGATAGCAATCTTTCCTTACTTCGAATTAAATATTTTTCTTGTTCTGATTCCTCTTTAATAACCCCGTCTAATATTAATTCGATATAACCTAGCGTTGAAGTGATGGGTGAGCGTAGTTCATGTGAAATACTATGCAATAATTTTTTCCGTTCTAATTCATTTTTCTCTAATCGTTCATTGACCTTTTTCAAATGATTATTTGTTTCATCCAATTCCTTTGTCCGTGAAAGAACACGTTTTTCTAATTCACCATATATTTTTGCATTTTCAATCGATACGGCTATTTGTCCAGAGATCATTTTTAACAAATTCACATGTGTTGGATGAAAGGCATTAGTAATTAATGTGTTTTCCAAATATAAAATGGCTATAATCTCATCTTTAAGATGAATCGGTACACATAAAATAGACTTAGCAGTTGAGAAGGCACTAAGATAAACACTCTGTGCTTGTGTATTTTGAATAATTAGTTGCTCTCCGCTTTGTAATACAAAATAGACAATGGATTGCATGGTTTCACTGAATTCCTCAATCTTATGGTCATGAAATATTGTAAATTTGGTCTCATTGGCCTCAGCTTGTGCTAACACTTGTAATTGCTCATGATGTCTATGAATAAAATACCCGACATCTGCACCAGCATGTTTTAATAAGGCAAATAATATTTTACGAAGCAAATCCTCCATCCGTATTTCTGTTGCTAAGGACTGAGTCGTTTCGAAGACAGTCATCATATCAAATGATACTGTTCCGATATGTTGGCCTTTTGGTACGTGATTGGCATGATACATTTTTTCCCAATGGCTAGCAACCGTTTTGGCCCCCCACTCCTTTATTATCTGTATACCACATAAAATATAATGTCTCGCTGTTTTTTTATGATTGATAGCATGATAGTAATTAGCAGCTCGTTCATAAGAAATAGCAGCATCTTGAAGAAAATTATTCATTTGTGCAAGCTGAATTGCTCGATCGTAATAAAGAATGGCATTCTCGCCCTGCTTTTTCATTCGAAAATTTTCAGCCATTAATAAACAATAGAGATGCTCATAGTTTTCAGGTGCATATTGAGCCCATTTTTTAAATTGACGAATACTTTTACTAATCTCCATCCTATATGTTCTTAATTCTGTTTTCGAGGAATATAGCTTTTGATGAATAAAATGAAACTGCCAAAGAGCACGATAAAAATAATAAATTGGCGTTATGGGCAAAGTATATATTTCTTTCTCTATCACCTTTAATATCTCCATAAACTCTTTTCCATGCTGATCGTCCCCCAATAAAAATGACATTTTCAATCGAATAGAATAATGCATCATTTTTATAATAGGCTGGTCTAATATAGCAAAGGGATATGCCCAATCAATAGGGGAATTAGGGTTTTGTAGCACATTCATCCATAACCCCATTTCAGCTAAAAAATCTATTGATAATGCACTGGCATGAATGGAAAACTCCTGTTGTTGGCGCTCAATTTCCTGCTGTAAATCCTGAATAGGTGTTCCATTAATGAATTGGATGGCCACGATAAAACAAGAAGAAGCAGAGACCAAATGATGCAAGCCGATTTCCTGGCTATTGTGCTGAGCCTTTTGAATATATTGAAGACTGGATTCATATGGATTTGTCCAATGATTAATAAATATGCCATAGACAAAATAAATACGGCCCTTGATGTAAATATTATTTTCATTCTCAGCAAAGGTGATGGCTATTTTTCCAAAGCGTGCAGAGTCTTGAATATTATTGAAGCCAGCATTTAAAAGCATGGCATAGTTAATATAGACAACTCCACTTTTTGTTCCGTTCCCGTATTTAAGCTGTAATCGCAACCCTCTCATTAATAAAATTCCTGTTAAATTAGGATTAAGCATAAATGTGCTTGCCGTCATATTGATAATCAAATGGATTAACGTATCCATTTCTTTATCTTGAATAGGAGGATACTTTAAAAGATCTATATCAGATTTATTGTGCAAAGCTTTTCTTAATAATAAGTACTCCTTTAAAAGTTGAATTTTTGAGGGGTTCTCTGCAATATTCATATTGGTAATTTGTAGACCTTTTATGCCAGCCTCAATTCCTACCATATGATTGTCTGATTCAATGTATAGTAAAGTTTTTAAATTGTAAATTAATAATTTTTCTAAAACTGTTTTTGAATGCCGCAACGCTTCTGTTAAATGAAATTCTGATACATTATAACGTCCAACTAAATATGCGCACTCTCCTAAGTTAGCATATATTTTTACAGACATTTCACGAAAAGACTGCCAATGATTGTCTGGAAGCAGCTCTATACTCGTCGTTAAAAAGGAGATGGCACTGTCAAACAGTCCAATTCTTTTTGCCGCAATACCAAGTTTATAATTCCATATTGCTAAATTTTGTTTTTCATCAGCATTCAACAATTGCTGACCATAGTTAAAATGTTTCACCACTTCACTTAAATGATAACTATCCACTATATTCGGGATATTTTTCGTTAATAATTTTCCAATCTGATAATGAAGCCTTGTCCGTTCTTCGTCAGATAAATCTTGATAGGCTACCTGCTGAATACGATCGTGTACAAACTGAAACTTCATATGAAATGTATGTAAAATACCCTCATGTTCAAACTTACTAGCCCATTTAAAATGGGCATCCATTGGTACAATAAAGCCATGCTCTACAAGTGTACCCAAAAGTTTCAGCAAATCTTGGGCTGAAATGGAAACTAGCTTTAATAAGGAACTAAACTCAAAGCTTTGGCCAAAACAAGAGACAATTCTTAAAATCCCCTGAGCGTCTTTATCGAGAGTCGCCATTCTATTTTCAATAAAAGTCAATAATTCATTATTAAAAAAGGACTGATTGTATTTATGAATACTAAATTGCCACTCTTTTGTTTCGGTATTGAAATAGATGGTATTACTTTGCTGTAAGGAACGAAAAGCTTCTTTCACAAATAACGGATTTCCTTTTGTTAAACGAAATAATTGGGTAGAAATTAATTTAATGGTAGTTGATTTTGCATGCAATGATTCCTCTAGCCATAACCGTACATCATCTTCCTCAAGAGGATTTATCTCTATATGCTGATTGGATGGGAAGTTATTCAAGCACTTGTAATTCTTTTTTAAATCCCCCTCCTCATTTGATCGAAAAGTAGTTATCCACATTAAATAGCCTGCTCGATGTTGTTCATATAGTTGGGTCATCATCTCAAGTGTACTAGCATTTGCCCATTGTAAATCATCCATTAACCATACAATTGGCTTCTTTTGCATGGCAAAGGCTAATAGAATCTTTTGCAATGAACTAAATATATACGTATGCAGCTGTTTGGCATTTTCACGTACATCTGTCCGAAAACCTGCTTCTTCTTTAAAAAACCATCGAAGCTCCGGTAGTAAATGAACAAGTCGATCTGTAACCATTAACTTTACATCATGAAATAGTTTGCGTAATGCTTGAACAGAATTCTCACCTTCTAAATAAACGATTTTCAATAAATTTCTTAAAGGCTGTACAACGGCTGTAAAGTCATTTTCTAGCTGTAATTGCTCATACTTCGTTTCTACAAAATACCCTTTAGCAGCAGCAATGTCTCCCTTTAATGTATAAACAAGCTTAGATTTCCCAGACCCAGCTTTGCCAGAAATCATTACTATTTTTTTTTCGCCATTTACCACTTGATGAAACATAGAAGAAAGGTCCATGATTTGGTGCTTTCTACCATAGTACTTTGTAGAAAGCACCGCATTTAAATGAATGTCATATTCACCTAAGTGGAAGTCATGAAGCGGTTCATCTATTAACAGTTTATGTTGAATTTGTAATAAATCCTCTCTTAGCCCAACAGCACTTTGATAGCGTAATTCTGGATTTTTCGCTAATAACTTTTCTATTATATGCCAAATAATAGGATGCGGATAAGGCTGAAGATTTACCAATGAATTCGGCACTTTTGTTAGAATTTCATAGATAAGCTCAACAGAATCCTTTTTTTGGAAAGGTAATTGCCCACTGAGTATTTCGTAAAAAATAATACCGAGCGCATATAAATCAGAACGATGGTCAATTTCTAGATTAACTCTTCCGGTTTGTTCAGGTGCATAATATGGCAGCTGTTCAAGTCGCTCATAAAGATTTTCTAGTATGACGGGAGATTCTGGATCATATTTTAAACTAAATTCAGAACTTAGTAATTTTACCTTTAATGAATTGGGATTAATTAATATTTGGCTAGGATTCAAATTAAGATAGAGTAAATCACTTTGTTGCATTTTAATACAGGCATTCACAAGTTCAAGTGCAATTTGTAAAAATTGATGCAAAGAAATATGCTTATTTCTAAACTCATGTAAGGGTACACCATTAAAATTTTCATAAATAATTGCGTATTGATTGTCAATATAATCAATGGCTATTGGCTTTAACAACCACGGATTTTGTTCGTTCGCAAACAATGAAAATTCATATTGCAGTCTAGCTCTCTTTTCGGCTGAATTATGATGAATACTTTTTACTAGTACTAAATTCTTGAATTTATTAATATACATTCTTTGCAAATTCCAATCTTCTTTTGTTTGTAAAAGTATGCAATCATTCACCATATGTGCCTCCCTTATTCATTTATGTAGTGATTAATTTTGTAACCGCTTTATATTTTTGTAATTTATCTTTTAAATTCACTTCTTTATGTGAAGCTCCAGCAAAGCTGAAGACAAAGCTCTCTAACTTCTCTGGGGGGATAAGGTACTGCTCTAATTTCCGAGTAGTTCCATGAAGGTCAAGACATTCATTACTAAATACACAAATTGCAGATGCCTCACAATAATCTGCGATGTTCAAAAGCTCCTCCTTACTAGTTGAGATATCTAGTAGAAACGGATTAATTTCTTTTGCATAAAATAGTCCTTCTAATAACTGAATAAAAATATTTGTTCGTAAATCTTGGTCAACTATAAAAAGTATAGCATCATTTTTTCTAGTTTCACTTCGTAATTGAAGCAGCATATTATTCAGGAGTTCCTTTAAAGTTAAACGCACAACCTTTAAGCGGACATCCTCCATCACTAGTTGTTGTTCAATTACCTCAAAAATTTGGTAGATTGGGATATAGATCTTAGTAAAGCACTCAGCGAACGTATACTGATCCATCAACTGCCGATAGTACTTTTCCATTAAATTTATTTCACCATTTATTAAATACTCAGAGAATTTTTGGAATAGCTTTTCGGGTGTTTCCACGTAATAGGAAATTAACTTGACTACTTTAAGCTGAAAATCAAATGGTAACCTAAAGACTGTATTTGTATCTAGCCTTCTTACAATTGGAAGGAGTGGATACATATTATTGACATTATCTACTAGAGCATGAGAACCATCTGATAATAACACAATTGAATTTTTGGGATAAATACCAATAAAATCGACAAATCTGGCCAAAAGCTTTTCATCAAGAAGATGCTTTTCTTTATAAATAATTGCCATTGCTTCTGCAGCTCCGACCTCGCGTTTATAGGGTCGATTTAATGTAAGAGCTGAGTAAATATCGATTAGCTGTAATATGAATACTTCTCTAGGTATATCAGACTCCTCTAGTCCATCTGGATACCCGGAGCCATCGATTCGCTCATGATGTGACTTAGCTAAATAAGCAATGGATACAAGTCCTAAATCGCACAATAAATCATAGCCAAACTGAGTATGCTTCTGCATGACTTCAAACTCACTAGGTGAAAGTCTTCCCTCTTTTTTTAAAATAGCCAGTGGTATTTTCAGCTTCCCAATATCATGAAATAAAAATCCAAGCGCACAATGTTCTAAATTTTGTATGCCTTCTTTTTTAGCAAAGAGAGTACATAATGTAAATACATCGATAGCATGCATATATGTGTATGTGTCATAATCTTTTAACGTATTGAGCAGTTTTCGATAATGGCTATTTTCCATATAGCGTTGAAATAAATTGCGTATAAATAGTATATCGTCCATATTTTTTAATACATGACCATACCGAATCTCCGTGCTCAATTCTCCTAATGCCTGTAGAAAAAGAGAATTTTCTGTCTCACTATTTACAATGGTGTTCTCGTGCAGTTTTACACCTAACAGCCCATCCTGTTCAGCTTGAAGGTCTGTTTCTACAATCCGTGTCTGAATATAAACATCGTGAACATGGCGATTTTTCAATAATGTTATAATTCTTGCTGTTATTACACTTCCCTTTTTCATCAACAAACGATTTTCAACATATAAATCCTGCCCAAGAACCAATCCTTCCTGTAAATCAACAATGTTTGTTTTAACTAACTTCAAAAATAACACTCCTCTACTTTTATACATAAATCACTATAAAAGATGAAGGTTAAAATCTGATTAAATAGTATGTAAATTTTATAAATGACATGAGAATATATCCATAGAAAGAAAAATATGATGTATATCAATTGAACGGCATAAATGAAATGCATTAAGTATAAAGATATACGAAAAAGGCTGAACGATTTATAATCGTACAGCCTAGAAATAAAATTAATTGTTGTAGAACTTATGAATTTACTCCCATCCCTTGGACAAGAATTGTTTTCAATTCTTGCTTTTGGTCTGCTTTAATAGCGACATTGTGATATTTCTTTTTTATGCCTAGCATAAACGTAACATCAATAGGCTCCTTCAGCTTTAAGATAAACTGAGGATACGCCTCATCGAAATCACGTGCCACAAAATCAATAGTATCTTTCGATAATTTTCCTTCTAATTCATGTTTATCCTCAATAAGCGCTTCAATATTATCAAAACGAATTTCTGCTCGTTTCATTAAACCTAATGATAAATATAACTTATCAGCTGTAACATGCACAGGATTTAAACGAACAGCCTGCATATCCGCTATAAAAAATATAACGGAGTAGACATTTAAAATAAGCAAAATAATAGAGAGAACCATCGACTTTTCATGTAGCCACCAATGGATGCCAATTGTTTCAATAACAATGCCATGAATAAGCATAATCTGGAAGGCGATATAACTAGAACTCTTATGCAAGGTTAAGCCCGAACGCTCTTTTCTTTTCCAGCTTGCGAAAGCATAGTAAAGCATCAAAAAGTCTGCGCACAGCATTTGGATAATTAAATGCTTTGGTGCATGTTTTTCAACTGCTTTTGAAAAGGAGAACAAATCTGGTAGATTACTTAATCTTACATCCGCTAGAATTTTAGGCATATAGCGGACAAATGTCACAATAAGCAAAATTTCTAATAGAATAATTGAACCTTCAATCACAAACCCAGCCCACGTAATGGCTACAAATGGCTGAAGATGATCGATTGGAATTATAAATCGGGCTACAATACAACCAGCAGCAGCTAAAAGAATGGCTTGTTTTACAGAGTACTTACCTTTATAAAGCATAAATAAAATCGGTATAACAATAACGAAATCAATTAATGAGCCAATGACTACCCCTTTTGATTCTGCTGGTAAAATGGATAAACCTAAACCCGTGTTATAAAGTGTGTAATTACTGGCAAGAACGACTAATAAAAAAGCTAGCCATACATTTTGCTTTTTCTTTAAAGCAATCATACATTATCACTCCTTATTTTACTTACCTGTTCTTCATTCATAATCCTTCCTCTAACACATTTTGACAAAATTTCTGAATAATCTCCTTTAGCTGCAACAATTTATTCAGTTTTTGCTTTTAATAATATTTGAAACAATTACAATATACTCCAAACCATTTTTATCTAATTGGACAATTATTTCTCGACGATTTTCAGAATTGATGCTTCGAAAAATATAAGACTGCTCCTCTAATTTACAAATCAATGTCCTACAGCGCTAGAGGTAATATTCATTTAATTAGCCATTTGTCCAATGGTCACAGAGCTTTTTTTCAACAAGCTCGATTAAAATCATTTTCAGTCAATCATTCTTGATGTATTTTGATAAAAACGGCAATTCATTGTAAAGACAGCTTTTTCTATCTCCTGAATAAGACGATACAGATACTCTTCATCTTTTATCATTTTCATTCAATTCAATCATTAAAGCAAAATTAATAGTAAAGCTATCTTTATTATTAATATCACCTTATTATTTATGGCTATAATTGTCAATGGCTCCATCAAAAATAGGTGTTTTTATGCTACTATTTTGTCAAAAATTTTTCATATATTATCTTCTACAAAATCTTTTGCGATAGATATATGGAGAAAATCCTGTATAATCCTTAAATTTTTCTATAAAATAACTAACTGTACTAAATCCTGTTGTTGATGCAATGGTAGTGATAGATTGCTCGCTATCTCGTAATAATTGCAAACTTTTACGAAGACGATACTGTAATAAATAGCTGAATGGTGACATACCCACCATTTTTTTAAACAAACGACTGCATTCTTCCTTGCTTAAATAAACATGTGCAGCTAATTGCTCCAATATTATTTTCTCTGCATAATTCACATGTAAATAATCCAGCATTTCCTTCACACGTTCATGCTGGACAATTTTCGCAGGTTCTAGCATTTCAATGGTCAGCATGGATTGCGTTAGCATAGCTTCCCAAATGTCTACAAGCTCTCTCCAAACCTTTAACTCATAAAAATCATTCTGCATTTGTAATATGGCTGCAATCTCTTTTACCTTTTGTGCTAAATGACCTGAAAGCCTTACATAAGGTAAGCGATTACTTGTAATGTATGGTTTTACATATTTCTCGGTAAATACGCTTCCCTCATGTCCTCCTAGCAACATTGGATCTACATTTAGACAGTAAATTCTTGCTAGATTTATTTCATATGGCTTTGCCTCGTGCAACCCTAAAGCATTAATAAATAGTCCATCTCCCTCTTCGAGTATAAAAACGTCCCCTCCTACTCGATATTCTATACGACCTTCTTTCACATAAACGAATTGAATCTCTTTATGCCAATGCAATGGCAAAAAATCTAAGCTTTCTAGGCGCATAGTCGTCTCATACAAAGCAACTGGAAATGCCTTCGTTCCATGTGAGGTTAGTTCTTGTAAATCCTTTGCAATTTTTATATGAGTTAAGACCATTTCTCAATTCACCTCAATATATTGATACTTTTAACCATTAAATCGATATTTATTACACCTATAAGTCCTTATAATTTCTTTATATTGATAGTTTAGGAGATGTTTCAAAATGAATCAAACACAACTTAACAAACGTACTTTTGGTTTTATTCTCGTCATTCTGGGGGCAAGCTTTTGGGGTATTGGCGGCACTGTTGCGCAAAAGCTTTTTCAGCAGGAAAATATCGAAGTAGGATGGCTTGTTTCAAGTCGCCTTCTTATAGCAGGTCTATTATTAATTGGGGTTTATAAAATAACACATTGGAATAATTCAATTTTTGTTATGTTTCGTACAAAGCACAATGCCTTCAGACAAATATTATTTAGTTTACTAGGCATGCTTGCGGTTCAATATACGTATATGATGTCGATTTCAATCGGTAACTCAGCTGTCGCTACATTACTTCAATACTTAGCTCCACTTTTTATTATGGGCTATTATCTAATAACAAAGCATAGTCAATTAACAAGGCAGGATGGTATTGCTGTCACACTGACGTTGGTTGGTACTTTTTTATTACTTACAAACGGCTCCTTTTCAACCCTCTCTGTTCCCGGTATGGCAGTGTTTTGGGGCATTTTATCTGGTCTCTCTGCAGCTTTTTATACGCTATATGCTGTTCCGCTTTTACAGCAATTTCATTCATTGCTAGTGGTAGGGTGGTCGATGGTTATTGGTGGTATTGTGATGAGTCTATTTCATCAACCGTGGCAAATTAACATGTCTAATTGGGCATTGTCAACCATTGCGTATTTTTTGTTTATTGTTATTTTTGGAACGATGTTAGCCTTCTGGTTTTATATTGCTAGCCTACATTATTTAACGCCGAAAGAAACAAGCTTACTTGGCAGTTTAGAACCTTTAACAGCTGTTATGACAAGCGTATTATGGCTCAAAATTAACTTTGGAGGTTTTCAGTTGCTCGGAACAATGCTGATTCTTTGTATGATTTTATATCTCACTGTTTTCCCAAAAAAGCAACAACCATGCTGACGAATAAAATCCAGCGAATGCAAATTCGAGGACACAAGCTGTTTAGTACTTCATTTACGCATGATAGGGATCTTTACTATGTTTATGTGGGATAAAATTTAAATTAATACATAAAATTTACATATTTTATATATCTTTTATCCCTTTCAGTCTATTATACTGAAACTATCATCATACTAAGGAGGTATTTTTATGGATAAAAAAGTTATATTTTTTGAGGTTCGTGGTGGTTCAGATAAGGGACCAGATGGCTATAGGAAAGATACAATGCCAATGGTGGATGCATTAAAGCAACGGGGTCAGAATGCGGAGGTTATTTTCTTTGATGTGACAAGAAAAGAAGAGATTTTTAATTACGTGAAAGAAAATGGAATCGCTTATGTATCACGTATTAATCCTGGAAATTTACAGCATGAGGAAGAATACTTTGCAATGTTACGAGACCTATGTAATGCTGGTGTCATCGGAATGCCGCACCCTGATGCCATGATTGGCTATGGCTCGAAAGATGTCTTATCAAAATTGTCCTCTACCAATTTAGTGCCTGATGATACATTTGCCTATTATACAATTGAAGCCTTTAAAGCTCAATTTCCTACCTCTCTGGCTATTACAGAACGCGTTTTAAAGCAAAATCGTGGTTCAACAGGAGAAGGAATTTGGCGAGTAAAATTGGTTGAACCTCTTGCAGAAGGAGTCACAGAGGTACCACTTGATGCTCAAATTAAATGCACGGAAGCCAAGGATAATCATGTGGAATATTGGAAGCTTAGTGATTTTATGATATTTTGTGAGCAGTACATTACAGGAGCAAATGGCATGCTTATCGATATGCGCTTCCTGCCACGTATTACAGAGGGGGAAATTCGCTTATTTATGTTACGTGATAAACCCGTACACGTTGTACATAAAAAGCCAGCAGATTCTGAGGATGCCTTTAGCGCAACATTATTTTCTGGTGCCAAGTACCGCTACGATTCTCCAGAGGACTGGGAAGAGCTGGTACAAAACTTCTTAACACAGCTACCTCTTGTCACTAGTCTGCTTGGTGGTTATGATTTGCCATTAATATGGACGGCTGATTTTATGTTAGATACTGATGCAGCAGGAGAAGATTGCTATGTTTTAGGTGAGATGAATTGCTCTTGTGTAGGCTTTACTTCGGAGCTTACCTTAGCACACCAAGTAGCTGAGGAAATTATCGCTTGCATCAAGGAGCGTACAGAGGTTTCCGCTTAACTAATTAACGTCTACAAACAAAAATAAAAAGTGCGATCTTGTAAATCGCACTTTTTTTCATATATAGACCTTTATAGCTTGAATAAATTCATAGATAAAATATCCAGCAAAGCCAATTAATAAGACACCTGCTGCCATTGTAAGAGTCTTAATGACCTTACGATTCATCGCTTTTCGAGTCAAGGAAACAATGGCCATTAAGCCAATATCATGCAATAATATACCACTCAGAACACCTGCTGCAATGACTAAAAAGCTGGTTGATTCACCTTCACCATATGATTTGGCTAGTACCACACCGAAAACATTCACCCAAAATACGAGATTTCCAGGCGAAATGGCTACTAGTAGTCCATTACGATAAGAAGTAAAAAACGATTTTGTTACTTTCTCTCCTGCTAGCGTAATATCATGGTCCGCATTTTTAATTGAATCCAGCCCTAAGAAGAATAAAAAGCCTGCCCCTATTATCCACATTGGAATTTGAATAATTGGCATTGCTAAAATCGAGGCTAATCCCATATACAATGCAAATACTAATACTATGTCAATCGTCATGCCACCAAGTCCTACTGCCCAACCATGGATAAAGCCATTCTTTAAACCCTGCTTTGTCATTTCCACGGTAATGGCCCCAACTGGCATGGCAATCGCAAGTCCTACCAATACATATGCTACATATAAACTCAAACAAACACTTCTTTCATGCTATAAAATAAGCTTCATACGTCCGTTTGTTTGATTATAGCATAAAAATACGACATTGAAAGGGATTATTAATAATTATTCAACTTTATAGAATAATATTGAAAATAAAAACTATACTTCACATTACCCCCAATAAAGTAATATATCTACCAATAAAGGCTTCTCCCACCAAAATCCATATTGAACCTGTACAGTTTTGAAGTGACTTATTTACATTGCTATGCCACAATTTCAAGCTAATTTCCTCAGATTAAACTATACGTAGGAGGTCTGTTTGAATGAAAAAAAATGCCATTATTGATGACCCTAATAGGCTTGAGTTACTGTTCTCATCCTGAAAATTAAACAAAAGAAGATTATTCATCTGTATCCATTTCCGGCTTTGTGACAGCTTTACAGGAAGAAAGATTTTAAGTAGTAAATAATGAATAATGCCCGTTGACTGAGCGGATATTGCCGTTACCTGAGCGACCTTCTCCCTCACCCGAGCGGATAATGCTGTTGACTGAGCGACTTTCTCCTTCACCTGAGCGGATAATGCCGTTGACTGAGCGACTTTCTCTCTCACCTGAGCGGATAGTGCTGTTGACTAAGCGACTTTCTCCTTCACCCGAGCGGATATTGCCGTTGACTGAGCCACTTTCTCCCTCACCTGAGCCGAAATCAGCTATGTGATCAAGATGCCGATGATGAATATTTTAATGCAATCCGGTTTTCTTCATAGGAAAGTGAAAAGTGTGAGATTGGGGATTATATGTATGTTTGATATGGAGTTTCTTTTTTATCGTACCCAGGACATGCCAGTGCTACTAAATTTTTTATAGAAGAACAAGAAAAGCAAGGGACTGTATTAACAGAAAAAAGAGGTTATACAGCAAGCTGTAAAGGAGCTTGACACAATCACGGAGAGCACTAGCATTCAAAACAAACAAATAGCTGGGATGTGTGCTTTGAAAATGAAAATTTAAACAAGCCCGATATAGCTAGAAATAAATAATACTTAGTCGTAATCTTTTTGGTGTGAAAAGGCATCTCTCAGGTGAAAGATGCCATTTTTCCTTAAAGCATTTGCTTTTTCCATTGAGTAAGAATATCAGTGGATTTCGCAATGTCCATCTTTAACATTACCTGCTTAGCAGAGCAACGCTTTTTAGCCTTTTCCCATGCATCCTCTAAGGCAGGCAAATAGCTTAAATTTTTTGTAGCTGCAACAAGCTGGAAAAAAATATTACCTTGAATATAATACCAGCGTGGGTTCATGCTATCTAACTGAATTGCTTCTTCAATAAGACGAAGGGCTAAATATGGACTGCCCTCACTGCGATTCAGAAATTGGGCAAAAGCCCCCCAGTAAAGTGCTTTATTTGGTTGTAGTTTGATGGCTTCTGCGTATTGAATATTTGCCTTATCATGCTCTTTCGCCAAAACAAAATATTCAGCCATTATATAGTAAGCATTCGCCTGTGCCTCAATGGACCCAGCTAGCAATTCATCCACCACTTTACCAAACTGCTCATCATCCTGGCTTCCCGTATAAGCCGAAAGGACATCACGCTCTGGATAGGAGCCATCTGCTCGTTCCATATTTTGCTTCAACTTTTCACCAGTAGGAATAGGCATATTCGCATAGCCATTCGCCTCCAATAAAGCAACATGTTGCTGAATCGTAGCAAATGCCGTATGCTCTGTGAATGCATTATCAGTTACAATATTTTTGGCTAACTGATAGCTTTCCTTCACGCTCCCATTTACAAATAGTTCATTAATCTGTTGGACACGCTCATCAAACTGTTTGATCACTATTAAAACCCTCACCTTCACCAAAAGAAACGTTTTATTGGTAGTTTACCATCTTCTCGAGAGAAAAGGAGCGTATATCATGTATTACAAGGGTAAATATTTAATAACGTTTAACATTCTTTTAATTTGAACGACTTTACATGTTGTTCAAGTGTATGTGCCATTTGATTCGTTTCATTTGAGCTATACGCTACCTCATCAATACTTGCTGTTGTTTGCTGGGCTGCCGCAGTAATCGCATTCAATGTTTCCTCAATCTCTTGAATGGATTGCGTTAATTGTTGAATCATCTGAACAACATGATCTGATTTCTCTGCCTCCAAAGTCATAGCATGTGATATCTCAATAATTTCTTCCACTGTATGTGAAACAGCTGCTGAAATATTTCCTAATGATTGAGCAGTTAAACGAACCGTCTTTGTTCCCTTTTCAATATATTTTGTATTATCTTGCGTCGAAGAAGTAACCTGCTGAATATGTCCCATAATTTCCTGTATTAGCTGGTCAACCTTTAATACTTCTTGATTCGATTGCTCAGCAAGTTTTCGAACTTCCTCTGCTACCACTGCAAAGCCCTTGCCATGTTCTCCTGCTCTTGCTGCTTCAATGGAGGCATTCAAAGCCAGTAAATTGGTTTGTTCAGCAATCCCAGCAATGGATGTGGTAATAGCCTGAACTCGCGTTGCTGAAGTGACTAGATTACTAACCGTGTTACTGACCATATCAGAGCCTTTACGGATTAAAGTCATGTCATTATTTATATCCTTAGCAAGTTGCTCTCCTTGTGCGGCAATTTTCATTGTTCCTCTTGTGGTTTCAACACTTGTATCTGCTTTCACTTTTATAGTTTGTAAATCTTCTGCTAAGGATGTAAGTACATCTGTTGCATTTTCTGCATGATGCAGACCATCTGTTACTGTCGCCGTAACTTCATAGATATTGTGCGCGACGCCTTGAATCGTATTTGACATATCCTTTAATGTGTTAGCGGTTTCATCAGCATTTGTGGCTAATGTAATAGATGTAGTGCGCATCGTCATAATCATATTTTGTAAGTTGACAGTCATACGATCTAATGTGCTTGCTAAATCTCCTACTTCATCATTCCTTTTTACCTTCATTTCCTCCACCGCTAAATTACCATTAGCTATTTGCTTGGCCTGATGAATTAGTAAGGTAATAGGCTTAACTTTACGTCGAATTAAAAAGCCTGTAATAATTGAAGCAATTAACATTGGAAAAATACTAATTAAAATACCACTCTGCACAACATCCCAAGTTCGCTCCTTCACAATAGTAGCGTCGAAATCAATGACACTGATGGCAATGATTTCTTTACTTATGTCATGATCCTTAAAAATTGGTGCATAGCCTGATAATCGCTCCATTCCACCATATGTATAGGGTTCGGAGTATGTTGGATGCTTTTTCTCAAGTAATAATTGGATTGCCTCCTGGTCCATGTAAAATGTATCTCCAGGTGCAAAGCCCTTCTCTGCCAAATGATCATCTAAGGCTAGCAATGTACCATCTAGTGTTAAAATATATTGCGTTTGAAAGATGTCTTTGTGTCCTGTTGTCCAGTTTAAATCCTTCCCAATACTCTCTTTTGCTGCTTGCTCCCCACGCAATGCTCTTTCCATATCTTCTGGGCGAATCAAGCCTGTTGTTATATTGGCACATCCATATGCCTCTATTCCCGCTGCATCATATAATTTATTATAAGCTGTTATGTATGTAGCGAACGATGTAATTCCTAGCATCACCACTAAGATACCAGCAATGATCGTTCCGAGTTGAAAAGTTAATGAATTTCGTAATTTCACGATTCATCATCTCCCCTTTCTAGTAAAAATCTATGAATATTCACTTTATTTCTATCATACTATAAAAAGATGTATATAAAAAGCATCTTTTAATGAATAATAGAACAGAAAAAGTATTGGATAAAGTTCTGAATTATGAGATAATTGAAGTACTATATCTTCATCTATTGGGCATAAAATCTTCATTTAGGAGGGCTTGCTATGAATAGACGTTTTCATGTTGTATCGCTTTTTATTGGAAATTTATTAACACTAGGCGCTATTTTCATTTATGCTATGCAAAGTCAAGTGAATGTTGCCCTCAGTACTTATGCCCTTGTAATGGCTTTTTTAAGTGCATTGCTCATGATCTTTTTCTATGTGTGGGGAGATGAAAAGAAACAAATTTCAAATCGGTTTTCAAAATAATTTAGCAATAATTAAAATCTATTTGAATTTTTCCCTTCCTGCTTTAGATAGGAAAGGGAATTTTTCATGTGCTTCCTTTTCACTCAAAAGTAATACTTTAATCACTTATGTTTCTATCTATTCCCCTCTAGTTATTGATGAATCATTCAGCTTTATTGGCGTAAAATAAGTCCAATTGTTGTAGAAAAATAAATTTTTTTGTAGAAAATTTTAAAACAATGATTGAGTACTATATCAAATTTCTGTATAATCAGCTTGTTTGACAATACTTTTATGAACTTGGGGGTAGACAATTGGGTAAAGCATTGATTATCGGAGCTGGCGGAGTTGCCAGTGTTGTGGTACACAAGTGTGTTCAAAATTCGGACGTATTTGAGGAAATTTGTATCGCAAGTAGAA
>Ga0213825_1000741_pt1 | contig 23610 bp, 18 predicted proteins | sample MC6MC0900MG_FD_179896 | JGI IMG/M metagenome (GOLD analysis project Ga0213825, IMG submission 179896) | Enriched soil aggregate microbial communities from Iowa State University, Ames, United States - MC6-MC0900-MG | ecosystem: Environmental > Terrestrial > Soil > Unclassified | place: USA: Iowa... | reverse complement strand
TATTCAATTCCAGTTTCAGTATATGCTTTGGCCCGTAGTTTTTTTATTTTGCCGTTCGTATTTTGCGGGCGATTATAAACTATAAATTTAGTCATTTCTTGTGGTTTGTTATAGTTAAAATCAACGGTTAACGGCAGTGAAATTCCATCATTTTCAGTAATACTCCATTTCAATTCCGCCAGTGAGCTTTCACTTATCACACCGTCAATCAGCTTGGCAAAAGCTGCTGCACCGCCTTGCATCTTCTCACCCGGCCCGCTAACCGTCATATCTTTATTCGATAGTTGCAGTTCCTTTGGCTCTTGTGGCTGTTCAACATCTCCCGGTTCTTCACCAGGGTTTAACACCTTGCCAATTTTATCAATAGCATCAAAGGAAGTATTAACCAGTAATGATCTAGTGATCTGCATATCGAAAGTTAAGTCTTTCTTAGCCTTTAACTTAATTGTGGCTAATGTCTTCGTACCTTCTAATGTATTTTGTGTTCCTTTGTTAGAAAAGGCAGCCATAATTCGTTGTTCAGCGTTTCCAATACCCGCAAGTGAGGAGTAATTTAACATATTGGCGGTTTCATTGGCAGGCGAAACAATATTTCCTCCACAAGTCCCATCAGGTTTACACTCTTTTACTACTTCATATTTGTTCGGATCCAGCTTTAGCTCTAAGCTGAATGCATTGATATCCTTTAATCCTGCCCCTATTATTTCTACTGAAAATTCCTCTCCTGCTTTTAACTGCAGCTTACTAGGTCTAATATCCAATAACCCGGCAACCGGTCTGCCTGTTGCATGAAGTGGATTCTTACCCAATTGTGACGCAACATACATTAAATCATAGGCATCAATGACACCATTGAAATTAATATCAACCTTTGATACCTGTCCCCAAGCTGTATCAGTTTGATCAACACCCATATAGCTTGCAAAGAAGAGCAGGTCATCTTCATCAATTACGCCATTTGGTATATTTTCACCAACAACCGTCCCTGCAGTCTTATCCTTTTTGTATGGTCTGAATTCCTGTGCACTTGCAAAGCCGCCTACAGAGCTTGTAATGGTCAATTTTATATACCTTGCAGTAATATTTTCCTTAAAATTAATGACTTTTGTTTCCTTATTTCTCTCAAACGTTCCATCAGTGATGATATTTTTATAAGTTTTGCCATCTAGACTGACGTCTAAATTGTATTTTAATATTGTCCCATTCCCTGCATCTGGTCTAGGAACATACTCAAGCTTATCTAATTCATACGCTAACTTCATATCAATCTCAAAGGTATGTGGCAGTTTATTACCCTCATCTCCCCATTTAGTATGCCACAATGTTTCATCTTTTCCATCGACAGCTAAAGATGCTTCTTGCCCCGGCTGCTCACTATTTGCTTTTGCTGTCATATTCTGAGGGACATTTCTGTATCGGTCAAGCTTTGTTCTTATTTTGATCTCTTCACTCCAGCCAGATGGGCCTTTTGTATTCGTTGCTCTTATTCTATAAGAATGCTCTGTATCAGATACTAATCCTGAATGAAGATAGAATGGTGCTTGTTGATCATCACTAGACTTAAACACATTGGTATGAACAATACCATTAATCATTAAATCATAGGTTACATTCGAACCATCAACCTTGTTCCAATTCAATTTAATATCTCGATCTGTAATGTTGGCCTCATCAGCATTGAGCCCCGATGGGATAGTTGGCACTGCATTATCTACTACTTCTCTATTTTGAGTATTATCAAAGCCATTTACTGTAAAAGTGATATTATTTTTCGTGATATCTGTTTTCCCAACCTTAATATATAACTTTGGTGATGTAATAATGTCAGTCTTTTCAAATGGTGAACCCTTTGTCGAATATTTGTTCAGGTTGGGATGTTCATTATAGTAGTACACGTTTTCCGAGTTTTGATATTCCTCTTCGCTCGTCACTTCTCGTAATTTTATATTTTTATTATCAATCTTAACCTGATGTATATTCTTTGGCTTTACTCGTGTATTAACAATTACTTCTGTGCCCCGCTCTTTAACCATGCCTTTATAGCCCTTTCCTTTTGCGGCATGAACGGTTATATCAACTTTGTTCCCGATAATCTCAGAAGTGACCTTTGTTCTTGTATTTTTTCCTTCCTTATATTCAACCGTTTTACCATCGTCTTCATACAGGGTAAACTCTGATTTTCCAGATGGATATACATCAAATATTCTATTTTCGGACCCGTCTAATTCATTAACGGAATTGTTTTCCGGTGCCATTGGAATAATTGCACCTGCCTTAACAAACACGGGTGTCTTCCATAGTGGTGCATCAAAATTATGAAGCACCGAACCTCCCTGATATTGCTCACCAGTAAAATAATCGATCCAAACTTGATCTTTATCTGGAAGATAAATATCGTTCCTTACTTCAGCAGCATTAGAGTTTCCATCATATATTGGTGCCACTAATAGATTTGGCCCCCACATATATTGATACTGTGTTTCAGTCCCGTACGAATAGGGATCATTAGGATATTCTAACATCATCCCTCGAACCATTGGCATGGATTTTGTTGTTGATTCCTCGGCAATTGTGTAGATATAAGGCATCATTTGTGACTTTAATTTTAAATACATTCTATTAATTGATGCATAAGGTTCACCATAATTCCAAGGATTCTTAGACTTACTATAATCAGTACCTCCCGATGCCCAGCCGTCCATATCTATTTGGATAGGAGTGAATGCCTTCCATTGGAAATCACGTGTCTGTACTTTTGCGTCTCCGCCAAATATACCATCCATATCTGATCCGACGTTGGGATTTCCTGATAAGCCCGCGCCAATATAAGTAGGGATATGCATTCTTATGTACTCCCAATTACCGCCATACTGGTCGCCTGACCATAATGTAGCATAACGCTGAGTACCAGCCCATCCATCTAGCGAAATAACAAATGGACGTGCACCACCTGAATTATCTTCTTTTTGAATTCCTTCTGCTGCTTGGCGTGTTGCATTTAAAGCCATGGAATATCCTTGCCCAACCCATGCAACATCAGTCTTTATTGCCCTTACACCAGCTTTAACTTCCCCGTCAAGGTCTCTCCGTAACGGGCTATCTTCAGGTAAATTAGGGTCTGGATAGAGATTGCTTTGTGTCCATAAGCCTACCTCTACTTTTTGATCATTTGCTTTATCAACAAATTGCTCCAAATTACCCAGTCCGCCATACCCGCATCCATAGCCGTCATTTGGTAAAAACCATCCTAAAGGCATATCGTTATCTACATATTGATTTAACGTATTCATTCCATTAGTTAAGAGTGTTCGTTGGTCCTTATGACCATTATGTGTTCCATTAAAACAGTCAGCATGCCCTAAATAGAAACCGTATTTTGGCATAAGGGCCGGCTTCCCAGTTAATTCTGTATATTCGTTAATGATTTTTGGAATTGAATTATCTACAAAAAAATAGGCGTCAAATCTGTCTTCATTGTGAGTAAAGGCAGCCGTTTTTGTAAAATCATAAGCTCCTGGCTTAAAGGTATTTCGCATGACTCCGTAGCCTTCAGTGCTTAAATAGAAGGGGACTGGGCTTGATGCAGCGCCTGCATCCCAACCTCCCCCGATTGAAATCTTTATGGAATTATTCTTATGGGCATAAAACCCATTCTGTTGACCTCCACCATAAAAATATTCGTTTTCCTTTGTATCGAGGGTTTGAACTGTACTTCCGTTTGAATGTTTTAGCGGTTCACTTTCACTCCAAAGAATCTTTGATCTTTTTTTATCGTACAGGCTCATCTTTGAAGTAGTTTTATCTACTCTTAATTCTAAAGCATCAGTAGAGATTTTATAGACATTGTTATCACTTTCATCGACCTTAATGTCAATATCTCCATATTGCTTTTTGTAATCGCTAACATTTTTGTCGATAATTGTTGTCTCATGCTCAGGTTTGTTAGGAGTTGGATATTCTTCAAAAATACCCTTAGGGTCCAAATGCAGTCGAAAAACATTATTTTTTAGGAAGTTAATTTTTATTTTTTCTCCTGTTTCTAAGTCAAAGTACACGTTATTTTTTTCTTTCGTGATCTTAGTAACTTTTCCTATAGTCTTATAGGTTTGATTGGTAGAAACATTATTAATTGAGTACTCCTTATCAGTTGCAGCAGCAGATGCTGTTGGAAGCATAGAAAACAACATACCCACTGATAAGCACAAGCTCACCAGTTTTTTTATCCTAGCTTGACGTCTTAGCATATTCTACCTCCGAATGTAATAATGGTTTACCGAGAATGATTTCCGATTGTCTTTCACTTCTTCGTATGTGGCCTATACAATTCCTAGTAGATCCAACTAGAAGAAAAGAAAGACAGTCCCCTTAAATGATATGGAATTTGCGGTTGAAAGATGATCGTTGATGAATGATTAGTGGTCGTGTTGTCATTACCAGTTTACGTACTTTGTTGTCCTTTTTATTTCCACTACTAGTTCCATTCCCTCCTCCCTTTCAGTCTTAATTTAGCAATTTTCTTACAGTTTTAATATATAGCGAATCGGGTTGATGGGTCAACCCAATTACATAAATATCCTACAAAAGTAATACTTTCCTATCAGCTAGAGAAAAACCATTACATACGGCCTTACGCGACCGCATGTAATGGTTTTATTTCCCGCCTGTGACGGCAATTCCTTCAATAAATTGCTTCTGCAGGAAGATAAATAAGATCAGCATTGGCAAGATTGCTAAAAAGGAACCAGCCATAAGAATCGGGTAGTTGGTCAGATATTGGCCTTGAAGTGATGACAATCCTACTGATAGGGTCATCGATTCCGGAGAACTATTGACAATCATTGGCCACATCAATTCATTCCAGCTCCAAAGTGTGGTAAAAATCCCCAACGCAATCAGACCAGGCTTTGCTAACGGAAGCATAATTCTCCAGTAAATTTGGAAATGATTACAGCCGTCAAGCCGGGCAGCCTCTTCTAATTCCTTTGGAAGCCCCATAAAGAATTGCCGTAAGAGGAAAGTACCGAATGCACTAAACAAACCTGGGACAATCACGGCCTGCAATGAATTCAACCAGCCTAATTTCACCATAATCATATATTGCGGCAGCAAAAACACTTGCCCCGGCACCATTAATACTGTTAACGCTAATAAAAACAGGAAGTTCCTGCCGGGAAATTCAATCCTGGCAAAAGCATAGGCGGCTAACGAACATAAAAACAACTGGCCCACGGTCCGCAGCTCCGTTATAATGATCGTATTATACATAAATTTGAAAAATGGTAAGAGTCCAAATACTTCTTTGTAGTTCCCCCATTGGAAATCCTTTGGAATAAAAACGGGCGGAACATGAATAGACTCAGCATAGGTTTTTAACGAGGTGAGGATCATCCATAAAAAAGGCAATACCATTGCCACCGATCCCACGATCAGGATGAAATGGATAAGGAATGTTTTACTTGTTACAAGCTGTTTAGTTCTTTCCAATGGTAACACTTCCTTTAATCATAATGAACCCACTTTTTCTGTAAGACCATTTGAATCACAGTAATAATCAGGATAACAATTAACAAGAGAACAGCGATGGCTGCTGCATATCCCTTATCATTTAATACAAAGGCATACTGATAGAATAAATAAACAATCGACTGTGTACTTTCTAACGCCGTACTGCTTTTTCCAATCATCATGAAAATCAAGTCAAACACTTGGAACGCCCCGATTAGAGACATGATTGACACAAAGAAAATAACAGGAGAGAGTAGTGGCAGCGTAATTTTAAAGAACACTCTGATGGGACCTGCACCATCTATTTCTGCTGCTTCGTAATACATTTTTGGAATTCCTTGCAGTCCGGAGAGGAAGATGACCATGTTATAGCCGATTCCACTCCAAATCGCAACAACAATAATTGAATATAAGGCAATTTTCGGATCACTTACCCACTGTGGGCCCTTGATTCCGATTAAGGATAAAAGATAGTTTAGTAGTCCGTAATCAGAATTATAAAGCCATTTCCACACCATCGCGATGGCAGCCGGCATAGTGATGACAGGTAAAAAATATAATGTCCGATAAACGGATTTCCCCTTTATTTTCTGGTTCAGGAGAACAGCTACAAGAATAGATAAGAAAATCCCAATAGGGACAGTAAAAATAATATAAATCCCTGTATTCTTAAACGATTTTAAAAGGTTGGTATCTTCAAGCATCCGCTTATAATTATCTAACCCTGTCCACTCATACTGCCCAAATGCGCCCCATTCGGTAAAACTAAAGTAAAAGGTCTGGATGATGGGCCACAAGTAAAAAATAATCAAACCTAACATAGTAGGTGCAATCATCAGATATGCCCAAAGATAATCGGAACGTTTCCTTGTCTTTGTTAAGCTGGAAACCTTAAATTTTTTAGGTGCTTTCACTTCGGCCTGAAGAGGAATTTCTTTCACAGCATTCCCTCCCTTTAAGGAAATTGAAGAGAAGAAATACATTCTTCTCTTCCTTTTTATTACTACTTAGATAGCGACTCATTTGCTTTTTTCGTTAACTCTTTTACAGCATCCTCAACACTTACTTCTTCGCTCCAGGCCTTTTTAAGTATATCTGTTTCGTATTGCCAAATTTCCCCTGTATTTTTCACACTTGGCAGTGGAACAGAGTATTCTGCACCGTCAATAAATGCTTGAAGATTTAAATCTGGAACAGCTTCTTTCCAAGCATCTTGTGTACCGTTATAAGCCGGAATGACCGTTCCTGTTTTCGCGTAAACATCTGCTGCTTCTTTAGAACCTAGGAACTGAACAAACTTCCATGCGGCATCTTTATGTTTGGTATTGGCTGCAATCACATTAGATAACCCGTGAATCGCTACTGCGCGTTTTTTCCCTTTAGGAACAACAGCAACATTTAAATCAGGATTATTCTTATATTCTGGAACCATCCAAGGACCATCGAACATCATCGCTACTTTTCCTGAGGAGAATAATTCAGATGCTGCTGTTTCTGTCATTTGCGCTTGTGTTGGAGACAAACCTTCTTTAATGAAGCTAATATTGTATTTAAGCGCCTCGATTGCTTCAGGCTGATCAAATCCAACGGACTTGCCATCCTTAGAAATGATATGGCCGCCATTTTGCCAAATGAAATCATAATATCCGCCTTGGTTGCCCATCAAAGCGGCATAGCCCCAAATACCTTTTTCTTTGTTTGTCAGCTGTTTCGCAACTTCTTTTAACTTATTCCAGTCCCAAGTGTCATCCGGATAAGGGACGCCTGCGTCATCAAAGATTTTTTTGTTGTACCATAAGCCTGTTGTATCATAGTCTTTTGGAATCCCATAAACTTTTCCATCAACAGTATAAAGATCAATTAACGATTTCGAATAATTATCCAAGCTATAGTTATCTTTTTTAGCCATGTCACTTAATGGTAGGATCACCTTTCCTTCTGCATATTGGACAACGTGAGCACCATTCATCCAAAGAACGTCAGGCAATGCGCCGCCCGTTGCAGCCGTTTCAAGCTTTTGGAAGTATTGACCATAAGGAGTAAGCTCTGTTTTTACTTTGATGTTCGGATATTTTTCGTTAAATAATTTGATAATCTCTTCAATGGCAGAGACTTGTTTCTTATCCCAAAAGCCATAGGTAATTTCGACTTTTCCATCTTTTGCATCACCTGATGCTTTATCACTATCACTGCAGCCTGCCAGCCCTAGTAATCCTAGAACAACAGTTAAAAGCATTATTAGCCATTTTTTCATCATATTGCCCTTCCTTCGTATAAAGTTTAGTAGATTTCAAACCAAATCACTTCTTAAAACTTAAGGTTTTTCTTTTTGATAAAAAAATTATTCTCTTACCATTGAAATCCATTGGATAACGTTCGCCACCTCCAGTAATAACGTTTTCCCATTGCGTTTTATTCCCTATAACTTTTGTTCTTACCGTATGACTTTTTATTGCAACACCACGAAAACCACAGTGTGAACAATCGTTTCTTAAGCTTTGATATTTTCTTGCAAACTCTGATAATACTCATCAATATTAATAGATCGACCCTCGTTTAACCTCGATTCTTCAGCGGCAAATGCCATGAGGTGGCTTCTTACGGAAGCAGATGCAGAAGAAATACTATCCCGGCTGTTTCCATATTGGATTTCGCGGAGGAATGTTCTCATGATTCCGTTATCTCCGCCGCCGTGTCCGCCAACAGGGTTGTCAAATTTTATGACTGTTTCATGCTTGGTAAGGAAATCAAAGATGGAAATACTATTTTCCTCCATGTTTCCGCGGATTTCTCCTTTTGTTCCCATGATTTGCACAATCCGCGTTTGCTCCCTTGTGAAACCGCACATGCTAAACGTTGCGGTTTCTCCGCCTTCGAATTCCATATTGACCACTTGATGGTCAACAACATTATTATCTGAGCGGTATACGCATTTTCCATATGGTGTTTCCTTCAAGGCTTTGATAATGCCTTCATTCGTATAATCATCGGTGAATTTCTTGGCCCAGCCTTTTCCTTCGCCAAGATAATACCTGCCCGCATGGTATGGGCATACAAGTTCCGCAGGACAGCCCTCTAAACAGCGGTGCGGCGCACCAACCGGGGCATTACCTTCTTTAAAATGCAGCAGTGAACCATAGGAACTAATGCGCTTACATTTCTTGCCCATAACAAAAGAAATAATATCCATATCATGACAGGATTTCTGCAGGATCATCGGACTTGATTTCTCTTTATTGTTCCAATTGCCGCGGACGAAGCTGTGGGACATGTGCATCACTTCAACATTTTCATTTAATTGCAGCGATACAACTTCGCCAATTTCTCCTTTGGCAATCACCTTTTTAATCGTGGACCAAAATTCGGTATACCTTAAAACATGGCAGATGGTCAGCTGCCGATTATATTTTTTCGCTGCCTGTTCCATTGCAATACATTCCAGCGGATCCGGAGACATTGGTTTTTCCAACAGAACATGATAGCCAAGCTCCAATGCTCTCATCGTTGGTTTAAAGTGATTCCGGTCAAGTGTACAGATAATCGCAATATCGGCAATTTTTTGCTCGCGATCCAACACCTCTTCCCATGAATCATAACAATGTTCATCAGGAATATCGTGCGCTTGTTGTAGTTTCGTTCTTCTCTCCATTCCCGGCTCTGCCACGCCGACAATCTTTAACTCATTCGGAAAAGCCAAGGCATAGGGCGCGTAAGCCCTTGCCCCTCTGTCACCTGCTCCGATAATAATCGCTGTCATGATTTTCATTTAAATCTCTCCACTCATTCATTCAATTAATATTTTCATAGTGTTATCCAAAATTAATCCAAACGTTTTCCAACCACTGTTTAAAAAAGAACCGTTTAGGTTCGTTTTATGTTAGATGATTCACGAAGGACTAATTCAAATGGCAAAATAAGCTTAATTGGAAGTCTAATTTTCTCTTCTGCCATTTCCATAATGGTTTTAGCCGCCATTCTTCCCATTTCATATTTAGGGATTTCTACCGTTGAAAGCTGTGGTGTTGAATATTTCCCCATTTCAATATTATCCACTCCAAAGAAAGCGATGTCCTCTGGGATTCTAAGATTACTTTCTATGACAGCTCTCATGGCAGCGATGGCCATCATGTCACTGGCACAAACCATAGCTGTTGGCAAATGAGCCGAATTCCTTTTAATAAGCTGGTTCATTTCCTCGTAGCTATTTTCCATTTTCCACTTCGTATTGATGACCCAATCAGGTCGGATAGCAAGTCCCGCTTCTTCCATGGCAGATTGATATCCTTTAAAACGATATTCAGCATGCAAATCTTCAAAGGTTTCATTAATCCCTCCGCCAATAAACCCGATCTCCCGATGTCCTTTGCTGACTAAATGCTGTACCACCATTTTAATAGCTGCCTCGCGGTTGTAATCGACAACAGCCATATTCTTATCTGTATAGAAAAAGTCCAATCCGACCAATGGGATCGTTTGCTGTATGTATTCAATCAGGCTGTCATCAATCCTGTCGATCAGCAGAAGTCCTTCAATCCCCAAGTCATGAATCGTCTTAAGAAGCAGCGCCTCGTTTTCAAGCTCATCTTTGGTTATACTGATGAGGGTGTAATTATTAGCTGTTAGAGTATCATGAATACCTGTATAAATTTTGGCAAAGTATGGGTTAATTTCCGCTTGTGTTGGATTGGCAACCCAGCCAATTTTCATAGTTCTTGTGTTACTCTTCTTTTGATTCTTGGTAACTAAGTTTCGAGCATGCTGATTTGGTATATAGCCTAACTCCTTAACAGCCTCCCAAATTTTCGCTTTTGTTTCCTGATTCACATTTCGTGTTTGGTCATTTTGAATGACGCGCGAAACAGTAGAAATGGAAACGCCTACATATTCCGCAATATCCTTTAATCTTGCCACGAATAAAACACCTCTTAATTATGTCTTAAGTACTTTCATAAATAGGATAACAAATTTATACCCAATTTCGAAAATATCTTGTACTTTTTTATAAAGCCGTGTAAGAGAGGCGTTATTCTCTAAAAGAATATGTCCATTCAATTGTGTAGTTAATGGGTTGAAAGTGCAGGGCTATTTCAAAAAATATTCTTCCAGTTAGTCTTAACTGAAAATTTTAACTAATAAGAATATACCCTTCCCCTACTTAGCCTGTCAACCCATCAACTGAAATTTATTTTTAGATTTTTCAGAAGTCTATTGAACTCAATGCAACTTTTAGTAATTTAACCTTTACGTTAGTTCTGTGTAAAAGCGGCAGCGATCGCCTCGTACAATGGATCTACAAAATTCAACCGGCACACCATTGACATCATAAGCTGTTCGTTCAAGTAACAGTGCCGGACGGCCTTCTTCTGTTTGAAGGTACTCACTTTCTTCAAGACGAATGAGGACGGGTTCAAATGCCTCTTTTGCTCTAGTTACCATGATATTAAATTCTTGTGCAAGTAAATCATATAATGATATTTCGCCAACTTTTTTAAGGTGCTCAATATTTGAAACCACGTTTTTCGGAATAAAAGATGATTCCAAAATATACGGCTCATTGTTCGCACATCGAAGACGTTTCATTTCAATGACATTCTCGTCCTCTCCAAGCTGCAACGCTTCCCGGATTTTTGCAGTTGGTTTAACTTCCTCTATTTTTAGAATGATATCTTTGGGGTTCAATCCCTTTTCTTTTAATACTTTGCTAAAGCTGTAAAACCCCATCAATGACTGCTGCAATTTTGGTTTTGCGACGAATGTTCCCTTTCCTTGAATTCGGTAAAGGATCCCTTCTTGAACTAACTCCTCAATTGCCTTTTTAGCGGTGTTCCGACTCACACCGAATTGGTCCATCAATTGATTTTCAGATGGGATTTTATCACCAGGTGTCCAATGCCCCTTTTCAATAGAATCCTTAAGCCTTTCCATTAATTGATGATAAAGTGGGATTACACTTTCATACTGCAATGGTTTCATAATAATAAGCCTACCTTCCAAGCATACTTACATTCTTTTAACAAATTATAACACCGCCTATTGTAGTGTCAACCCAACAAGTATATAGAGATTTGGAATTATTTTAAATTTTCTTAAGAAAATCTTTCTCCCTAAAAAAAGTAAAACTTTATCGAAGTATAGACCACTTCAATAAAGTTTTACTGTCAATTTTTTTAAATGTATTTTCGATTGTAATCATATAGCAGTCCTAAGAGTCCAGCTAATCCGATTAACATTATGGCCAGTTCGAGTTTACCGGCTGTCTTTTGACCGATGATAATCAAAGCGAGACAAATGATAAACACAACTATTTTAATCAGGATTAAACCATTAGCCTTCATTTGAAAAATCCTCCCAACGGATTTCACTAGGTGCCACCGTCGTTACTTTACTGTTGCCTTCTCCAACTTAAAACAATATTTATTTATCATACTCACAGTTGGGAGTCATATCTTCCATTATTGCAAAACGCAAAACAACCCAATGATGCAATAAGCTCAGACGAAAGAGTAAATGTAGTTGGTCTAGGTCAACGTTTAGCTAATAATCTAATAATAAAAGGAATAGGTGTGGAACACGATAAAACAAATATGACTCAAAAGTTAAAGCAAAAAGGATGGAAAACAACAAAAGCATATACTGAATCGCGGGAAATAGTTGAAGCAGCAGTAAATAATAACAAAGGTCTAAAATATTTTATTGATATTCATCGTGACTCTGCACGTAAAAATATTACGACTAAAACAATTAATGGAGTTAACTACGGAAGGCTCTATTTTATAGTAGGTAAAGAGAACAAAAATTATATCGAAAATTTAGAATTGGCAAAAGCTCTAAACGAAAAGTTAGAGAAAAAGTATCCTGGTATTAGCAGAGGAGTCTTCCTTAAAACTTATAGTGAGGGGAACGGAGTATATAATCAAGATATATCTAATAAAGCAATGTGTGTGGAAATTGGTGGTATAGATAATAATTTAGATGAACTTGATAGAACTGTTGATGCGTTTTCAGATATACTTGCTGATTATTATTGGGATTCAAGAGAATCAATAGAGGTGAATGGAAATGGTTAAATCGCTGCCCTCGTCGTTAAAATGGCTTTTGTTTACATTTTTCAGTAGTGTATTAGCATATTATCTTACTAGGATTTCTTATATAACTATGTCTGTCTTCACAACAGGTCTCCTTTTTTCAATAGCGTATTTATACAGGAATAATCTTTAGCTTCCATGATTGAATAATGCTGCGTTTATCTATTTTCATAATCATTACCGCTTCAAAATAGTATATACTTTTAATAAATGATGCACTTATCCGATTCATTTGCACTTTATCTATTCGAGGAGCTGATATTGATGAAATTCCCTTGGCTTCCTGTACTTATTTTGTTAACAGGCCTCTTGTACATTTTCATCATCCCTGATAACCCGCACGCTGTTAAGATCCTCTTCAAACTGATCCCGATGCTCTTGATTATTTGTTATGCATACTTGCAATTTCCCTCAAAAAAATCAATGACCCCTTGGATTATCTTAATCGGATTGTGTTTCTGTATGTTCGGGGATGGCCTTCTTCGTTGGTTTGTTGTTGGTTTAAGCGCCTTTCTCATTGGCCACCTATTTTATTTAACAGGATTCCTGAGGAGATGGCACTTGTCAAAGGCCCGCTTGGCGATGATTGTACCACTTGCTTTATATGCTTTTATCATTAGCAGAGAGATTGTCGCTGCCTTACTTCGAGACGGAAACAATGCCCTTGTCATTCCGGTTCTGCTTTATATCACAGTCATTTCCTGCATGGCTTGGGCTGCTATCATGACGGGGAACAAATGGGCCATAATCGGAAGTCTGTTGTTTGTTGTGTCAGATTCAATTTTATCCTGGAATATGTTTGTTTCTACTGTCCCCTTCTCAGGTCCGCTTATTATGACAACCTATTACACCGCCCAATTTCTGATTGCCCGCAGCATTCGATCACTTGTGATCGATAATAGCCAGACCGTCGTCAGGACGAATGTCCATTTTTAAAGGAGTGAATAAAATGAAAACAGTTTATGACTTTCAGGTAAAAATGCCGAATGGCGAGGAGAAATCCTTACAAGAATACGAGGGCCGTCCTTTAATTATTGTCAATACTGCCAGCAAATGTGGGTTTACCCCCCAATTCAAAGGACTGCAGACATTATATGATACATACAAGGATCACGGGTTGGAGATATTGGGTTTTCCCTGTTCCCAATTCAACAATCAGGAATTTGACCAAATTGATAAAACGACTGAATTTTGCCAGATAAACTACGGTGTAACCTTTCCTATCTTCGCCAAAATTGAGGTAAACGGCCCAAATGCCGATCCGTTATTCAAGTTTTTAAAGGAACAAAAGACAGGCCTTCTATCCCCTAGAATCAAATGGAATTTCACAAAATTCCTTGTTAACCGGGACGGCCAGGTGATTAAACGCTATGCCCCAACGATAGATCCAAGCAGTATCGAAACTGATTTAGAAAAATTATTATCTTAAAAATAGCAAGAGAGCTTTCCAACGTATCTTGAACGCAATGCATCCAATAAAGGGCATTGGATTCACTTTTGTGAAAAATCTTGAACGCAATGCATCCAATAAGGGCTATTAGATTCACTTTTGAGGAAAATCCCAAACGAAATGCATCCAATAAGGCTCATTGGATTCACTTTTGTGAAAAATCTTGAGCGCAATGCATCCAATAAGGGCTATTAGATTCATTTTTAAGGAAAATCCCAAACGAAATGCATCCAATAAGGCTCATTGGATTCATTTTTTATAAAAATTATGAGCGAAATTATCACATCCTAGGTCACACCTGGCACATATTCCTGAAAAAAACCGCTCAACTTCTATGAATTTTCAATTTATTACCAGTAAATGTCGTAAGTGTCGAGAAGTATGTAATAAGCAGACGAATTTACGTCATATGTGCCGAGAAACATGTAATAAGCAGACGAAATTGCGTCGTTAGTGCTGGACAAGTGTTGTAAGTGGCGGAAAAAACGACGTAGACTGTTCCTACAACGATGTTTTTGCCTAAAGTTCATTGGAATTAATACGTAGTTTTCCTATTTTACCGCCTCTCCCATTCACCCCCCTTTAAATAGCAAAAAAACAGCCGGGTTTCATACATCCGGCTGTTACTGTTCATTAGCGAATTGGGATTCCCAATCGCAATTCTTATTTTAACGAAAGCCTCTGTCCATCGATCGTGACAACAGGTTCCTTTATAACGCAATCGATATGTACTCCGGCTTCATTTGTACCGCCAAACGGTTTGTTGCTGCCGAAGGCGATGTGCACAGTTCCGTGCACTTTCTCGTCTTCTAAAACGTTACCGGTTAATCGTGCTTTTTTATTGGTTCCGATACCAAATTCGGCGATGATTCTGCCATTGCCATCACCGAGTAATTGTAGTAACTGTTGCCCCTCTGTACCTGTAGCATCCGTTAACCTTCCGTTTTCAACCGTTAAGGTGACAGGTTCGCTTACAACACCGATTCCAGCAATTGATCCGTCGACCAGAATCGTTCCATTGGCCGAATCTTCTATTGGTGCAATATAGCTTTCACCCGAAGGGAGGTTTCCAGACTCCCCCTTTTCTCGAAAAATACCCGTGCTTGGAATACCTTTTCTACCTTTGATTGAAAACGATAATTTCGTATGTTCCTTCTCAATGGTCACGCTTTGTCCTGATTCTAGCAGATTGCAATAGTAACCGGTTAACTCTTCCACTTCTAAATAATCTGCTGTGATGGCGCCTTCTTCCAGCATATCCATGGTAATTCCCGGCATGGTAGCCACGCGCGCTCCCCCAGCTGAGGCTTCTTTTCTTGCCTTTGTATGTGTAAGGGAATGCTGTGTAATACACAGGACAACCTCCGCTGCTTTCATGGCTTCAGCAACTGGTTGTGGAGGCTCTTCACCAGATTTCGTTCTCGTCACCATTTTCATTACGATTGTTTCATTTCCTAAACTAGTACCCGCTTGATAAAACACATCAGCAATTTCGCTAGATTCCGAATCTGTCACAATGAGGATTTGCTCATTTTCCTTAACGTTTAAATTATGATTCAATATCGATTTTGTCACTTCAATCAATTCTTGCATATTTCTTCCTCCAATCCCAAGGTGTTATATTTTCAATTTCAATTGATATCGTTGGATGACATCGCTTACTTCGTCTCTAGTCTCTTGTAAAAGCGGAAGGAAATCCTGAATCTTTTCGTCAGTCATCCGGTAAATAGGGCCAGATACCGTTACAGAGCCAAGAATTTCTCCTTTTTCAAACAATGGAACAGCCATCGCAATCACATCAGCCGTATACTCCCCCTGACTTTGCGCCCAGCCTTGTTCTTTAATTTTTTCCAATTCAGCCCGAAGTCTATCCGGGTCTGTCATCGTCGTGTTTGTGTATTTCACCAAACCACGTTCAATCACTGATTCGATGAATTCATCCGGCATGTACGCAAGTATAGTACGATAAGAGGCACCAACATATAATGGCGACCTGCTTCCAGCATAAACGGAAAACTTTACTTTATTCTCCGGCTCTACCACATCAAGTGTAACGGCTTCATCTCGATCTAATATTGTAAGAAATATGGACTCGCCCGTTTTATCTTTTAATCGCTCAAGGATTGGATGGATTAATTTAGTTACATTGAGGCTTTCATACATAATCATTCCTAGTTCCCATGTAGCGTAGCCTAATGAATATTTTTTTGTTTCTTTATCTTTTGAAATAAATCTATTTTTCTCTAAGGTTTCGAGAATCCGATAAATATTCGTATGATTTAAACCAAGTTCATTCGCTAATTCTCTTCCTCCCCAAACCGGTCGTTCCTTTGTAAACATCATTAGTACCTTAAGTGCTAAGTCTAAGGTTTTTAACATGTAGAATTTACTCCCCCTTACCATTACAATTTTCCTATTATTATTAGATAATTAAAATTTGGAAATTGCAATAGTTATTACATGAATAAGCAGTTATCCTCTAACTTTAAAGGGAGTAAAAGTTAAAAAGGATAACTGCAACAAAGAACCTAGACAGCTGCATCATGCAAGCAGCCGTCTTTATCTGAATTATTTTTCATAAAGTGAAACTTCAATCAGTGGGGGTTTTCCATCCCCCATTGAACCAATCGGGCTTTTACGGGCAGTTGCCCCCCATTAATTCTTTTTAGTTTCCTCAAAGTGTATTAGTAGGGGCCTTACTGTCCGTTAATGCGGGAAAAAGGAAGTCAATAACCGCTGCGATATATACCTTGGCACAACGAACGATATCCTCAACACGAACTCGTTCATTGTATCCGTGAATCGTTGGTAAATAGGCTGGACCGTATTGTAATACGGGAATCTGATAATCCCGGAAGTGCCGGGCATCACTGCTCGCCCATTGCATGACACCATAGGCCTCTTCACCAGTGACGAAGGAAATATTATCAACAATGGCCTTGCACACTGGATCCTCGGCACTTGTATAGTTGGCATGACTTCTGAATCCAAATGGCCGGATTTCATAGCAGATTCCTAATTCATTCAGGTGCTTCTCCAAATAGGCGGTCACTTCATCACGGGTAATCCCAAATGGCAGTCGGCAGTCTACCTGCACCTTACAGCTCTCAGGGATCACATTTGATTTCGTTCCCCCGTGAATGGTACCAATATTGACGGTGATTTTTTCAAGCACCGGCTGAAACTTTTCACGTTCTTTCTCCACTTCCCGCATATAACGTTTGGAAACGTCGATTAACCCCTGAACCTCTTCAGGAATATCAATTTTCAGATCCCAAAGCGTCCTGATTTTTTCAATTGCGGCAATCGCATCGGTAATAGCGTTATTTCCGGCAAGCGGTGATAGGCTGCCATGGCCTGGTTCGCCGAATACTTCAAGCTCGAACCAGTATGAACCCTTTTGGCCGATGGTCGGATTCAAACGTGAAGATGGTTCAGCAATTAACGCACCGTCCCCTTTTATCAATCCCTTTTCTAAAAGCCACGGAACACCAAATTCCCCGCCAGTTTCTTCATCCGGCACGATTGCCAGCGTTAGTTTTCCAGGGAGCTCGACATCTAACCGTTTTAATAAGGCAAAGACAAAGATTAATCCAGCAAGACCCGCTTTCATATCGCTGGCACCTCGACCCAGCATCCAGCCATCCTTTACTTCCCCGGAGAACGGATTAAAATCCCATTTGGACAGGTCACCCGCAGGAACAACATCCGTATGCCCACAGTAGATTAATTCTTTCCCGTGTTCACTTCCGATACTAGAAATAAGATTAAACATTTTCTCACTTGATTCGTGCCAGTCCGTTTCGAGTCCATATTGGCGAAGATAATCCGTGATATATTGAGAGATTTCCGTAGAGTCCCCGGGCGGATTTTCACTAGGGATTTTAATTAATGAGCCACACAGCTCAATCAACTCATCTTTATGTGCTTCCACTTCATCAATTAATCTTTGTTTTAAGGCAATTAGATCACTCATCCCGCAGTCACCTGATTTCCTTTTGTTTGTAAATGCGTCATTTTTCCATATAACTGCTCAAGGCGGGTAAATTCTGCTTCATCATAGAAGGTACATTTATTTTCGCCAAAAAGCTTCGCCACCTCGATCACATAGCGGACAACCTGCTCTACATCCATTGGGTGTGTTGCCCCAGTACCGCAGCCGGCAACCGCCGTTTCCGTCGTAATCGCAATCCCAACAACCGGGCTCTTCGTCGCGACAGCTGGCTGAAGAATACTGTTTACATGGTAAACCCCGTTTCCGTATGGGGTGATATCTTGGGTCGTAATCGGGAGGGTTACTGGCAGGCGCCCCGCTGATTGCGTATAGACATGTAATAAATCCTGGCTGATTTTTAACACATAGCCCTCTTTAACAGTTGGTGTAATCGCAAACCCTCTATGATTGGTAATCATATTGCCTTTTGTTGTATCAATTGATAGAATCGCATCCATTTCTTCCGTCACTTCATGCTGGTTCATCGCTAAGATGTCCACTGGTGAGTCCATAAACGGAACAGGGTCATGCGGTAAGGTTGGCGCCGTTGGGCAAATATGGGTGGTTAAAATGACATCCCCATTCAGGCGGTCACCTTTTCCGCTCATATCAAGAAGCTTCGCGGCAGCGGCCATACAGGATAACGCGCCATCCCCGTCAGAAACAAAGCCTTTTACCTCTGGACGGGCACCAATACCTCCTAAACGTCCGATCACCCCAAGTGTTGGCGCACTTCCTCCGTTGGACTTGCCATTTTCACCGGGAATCACTACTTTAATAAAGTCAGTCGAACCTGCTTTTCCCTCAACCGTTTCCACCGTAACCTTACCAAGATTTGAAATCTTTTCAAGATAGCTTTTTACATCCTCTCCGGTTGCATGAATACTATCCATAATTTCTAAAACTTCCATTACATGTTTCAATGACATTTATTTTTCCCTCCAAATTATGATTTATAGAAAACTCGCAGACTCGCGAGCCGTTTGGCGGTTCATGAGGCATAGTTGCCCTTATGCCTGATAAGAAAGTTACTTATCAGCCAAAAAGATGACAGGCCACACGCTGCATGGCTTCATGCTGTTCAAGCTCGGGTCTTGCTGTTTGGCAAACATCAATCGCAAATGGACATCGTTGATGAAAATGACATCCAGCTGGTGGATTAACGGGACTTGGTACGTCTCCTTTTAATAAAATTCTTTCCTTTTTGTCGTAAGGACTTTCTTTAGGTATTGCTGACAGCAATGCCTTTGTATACGGGTGAAGCGGATTTTCATAGATTTCAGCGTAAGTTCCGATTTCGACAATTTTCCCCAGGTACATCACGGCAATTCTGTCACACATATATCTGACAACATTTAAATCATGTGAAATAAAAATATAAGTTAAGTCAAATTTCTTTTGTAAATCTTTTAAGAGATTAATAACCTGTGCCTGTACGGATACGTCCAAGGCAGAAACAGGCTCATCACATATAATGACATCTGGATTTAAGGCTAGTGCACGGGCTATATTAATCCGCTGGCGCTGACCTCCTGAAAATTCATGCGGGTATCGGTCAGCATGATAGCTGCTTAACCCAACGACTTCTAATAATTCCAGAACACGCCTTTCTCGTGAATGGCCGTCACCCACTTTATGGATTTCTAAAGGCTCAGCAATTAATTGTTTGATTGTTTTTCTTGGATCCAATGAGGCATATGGATTCTGAAACACCATTTGAATCGATTTCCGGGAAGCACGGATTTCTTTCGTTCCCATCGAAGCCAAATCCTGACCTTTAAACACAACCCTTCCATCGGACGGACGGATCAACTGGTTGATCAACCTGGCCATCGTTGATTTTCCGCATCCGGATTCCCCGACAATCCCAAGTGTTTCACCACGAAAGACCTCGAAACTGACACCATCAACCGCTTTGACACTTAGCTTTGATTTTTTGAAAGGGAGCGGATCTTGAATCGGAAAATGCTTTTTTAAATTTTCTACTTTAATAATCGCTTCAGCCATGATACGCCTTCTCCTTTCTCGTAAGCTGCTCCTCTTTCGTTTGGAAATGGCAGGAAGTAAAATGGCCTTCCTCTACTTCAATTAAATTCGGTCGCGTCGAAAAACAAATATCCTGTGCATATGGACAACGATCGGCAAAATGGCAGCCCTTGATCTCCTGCCGCAAATCAGGCGGAGTTCCCGGAATCGCCAACAGCCTCTCTTCATTCGCGATATCACCGGTAATCTGTGAATCAAGCAATCCCCAGGTATAGGGATGAAGCGGGTTATCAAATATAGTCTTTACACTGCCAGATTCAACGGTATTACCTGCATACATGACGATGACCTTATCACACATTTCCCACACGACCCCTAAATCATGGGTAATCATAATAATGGAAGTGTCGATGGTATCCTGCAGATGCCGCATTAAATCAAGGATCTGAGCCTGGACCGTCACATCCAATGCGGTTGTTGGCTCATCGGCAATTAACAGCTTCGGATTACAAGCCAAGGCAATCGCGATCATGACCCGCTGCCTCATACCGCCTGAAAATTCGTGGGGATACATATCGATTCTTTTTTCTGCTTCAGGGATTCCTACCAGCTTCAGCATGTCAATTGCTGCTTTTTTTGCTTCTTTTTTTGACATCTTTCTATGTGTGCGAATCGACTCGATAATTTGGTTGCCGACCGTAAAGACAGGATTCAAACTTGTCATCGGATCCTGGAAAATCATCGAGATTTCATTGCCTCTTACAGAACGCATTTCCTTTTCCGATAAAGAAAGCAAGTCTCTCCCTTCAAACAACATTTTCCCTCCCGCAATCTTTCCTGGGGGGCTTGGTATCAAACGGAGCAAAGCCGTTGCCGTCACACTTTTTCCCGAACCGGACTCACCGACAATGCCGAGCGTTTCTTTTTTATTTAAGGTAAAACTCACGCCGTTTACCGCTTTAACAACAGAAGACGAAGAACGAAAATGCACTTCCAAGTCTTCTACCTTTAGTAAAAAATCGCTCACACAATCACCTCCAGCTTCTATACTTTCATTTTTGGATCCAAGGCATCCCGTAAGCCGTCTCCAAACAAGTTAATTCCAAGAACGGTAAACAAAATCGCTAATCCTGAAAAAGTCGCCATATGTGGACTTAACACTAAAAAGTCCTTGCCATCCTTTAAAATACTGCCCCATGATGCCGTTGGCGGCTGCACACCTAGTCCTAAAAAACTTAAGGCAGCTTCAGAAATAATCGCACCAGCAACGCTCATCGTGCCATAAACAATTAAGGGAGCTAAACAGTTTGGCAGGACATGTTGGAAAATAATCCGGCCGTTTGTTGCGCCCAATGATCGGGTGACTTCAATGAATTCCTCTTCCTTCACACTGAGCACCTGCCCACGAACGATTCGCGCAAATCCCGGAATATTAGCAATACCGATCGCGATGATGACATTCACAAGGCCCTGACCTAACACGGTCATTAAGGTAATCGCTAGTAGGATAAACGGAAAAGCGAACAATCCATCCATCGTTCTCATGATGAGAGCATCAAGCCGTCCACCGAAGTAGCCTGAAACCAATCCGAGCAAGGTACCAAAAAAAGCGCCAAAAACAACGGCAGATATACCGACAATTAAGGAAATTCGAGCCCCGAACACAAGACGGCTAAACAAATCCCTTCCATAGTTATCCGTTCCTAAAAGATGTCCAGCAGTTCCAGGTGTCACCAGTGAATTAACCACATCCATTTTGTTTGGAGGAAAAGGCGCAATCAATGGTGCGAATATGGCCACGATGGTCATAAATGCCGTGATGCCGAGTCCAATCGCCGCAAGTCGATTGCGAATCAGCTTTTTAAATAAGCCCGCTTCTTTTTTCTTCTTCTGCTCTTTCGGTGCAGTTGACTGGATCGAAGTTTCTACAGAGGCCATTATTTGCTCCCCCCTTTATTCGAAGATAAATTCACTCGTGGATTGACCACTTTGTACATCACATCAACAAACAAATTGACCAATACAAAAATAACAGCAATAAATAATACGGTTCCTTGAACGACAACGAAATCTCGTTTATCAATGGCATCCACAATCAAACGGCCCATACCTGGCCAGCTGAAAATGGTTTCCGTCAATACTGCCCCGCCAAGCATCATCGAAATTTGCATGCCAAGCACTGTTAATAGTGGTGTTAGGGCATTTTTAAATGCATGCTTGCAAATGACCCAAAACTCACTTAACCCCTTCGAACGAGCGGTTTTAATATAATCCTGGGAAATGACTTCCAGCATACTCGAACGTGTAATTCGGGCAAAGGTTGCCATCGGTATGGTTGCGAGTGTAATACTTGGAAGGATTAAGTGTTTTATATAAGATATCAATCCATCATCCATTGAACCCATCCCGGTCGCCGGAAACCAGCCAAGATTGACACTAAAGTAAAGCACCAGCATTACCCCCAGCCAAAAGATAGGCATCGATACCCCGATTAGAGAAACGAGCATCACGCTATAGTCTAATAGAGAGTTCTGTTTAGAAGCTGAAATAATTCCAGCAGGAACGCCAATCATAAAGGCAATAATCAGGGCACTCGCTGCTAAAATAAGGGTGTTTGGAAAGCGCTCCATAATTAACTGGACAATTGGTTCATTATAAGTAAGCGATACACCAAAGTTCCCGCGAAGCAAATCGCCAATATAATGGAAAAATTGTACATATAAAGGATCATTTAAGCCGAGATTTTGCCTTAATGCTTCAATATCCTCCACACTTGCCTGCGGTCCAAGCATGACACTTGCAGGATCACCGGGAATGAGCCGGGTAATGATAAACACGATAACTGCAACGACAAAAATAGTAGGCAGAAGATCAAATAGTCTTCTTATAATATATTTCCCCATATGTTACCTCCTTTTCTAACTTTCACCATTTGAAACAGTGATTCAGTATGTGAATTACGATTAAGTGTAGCATCGTGAAATATGATTGTAAATATAGAACAATCAAAAAAAATAATATTTTTAAAAAATTTAAAATACTTATTTACTTGTCCATTTTTCTGTGATAAATTTATTTTTAAATTCGATATTTGAAATACCGGTTCACAATGTGAATCAAACGGAGGAGTTGTCGTATGAAAAGGAAGCGTTTAGGTCGTTGGATGTTATTGGTCATTGCCTCTCTTGTTCTACTATTAAGTGCCTGTTCTTCAGGAAGTAATTCAAGTTCTTCCAACCAATCTACAAAGGAAAAACCGGCTGCAGAAGGTAAACCGCAAGATGGTGGTGTATTGAAGGTTGGACTATCTGCAAATCCAAAAACATTAGATCCAATTAAATATACAGGGGTCTATGAATCTCAAGTCATGCGTTCTGTTGCCGATACACTTGTCGTGTATAACAAAGAACTAAGTGAATTTCTACCTTCATTAGCAAAAGAGTGGAAGGTATCCGATGACGGGAAGGTTTACACCTTTACGTTACGTGATGATGTTTCATTCCAACCTGGTAAATATCAAGATGGAAGAAAAATGACGGCCGAGGATGTAAAATACAGCCTTGAACGCTCAGCGAAAGAATCCGCCATGA